>Ga0116144_10005827_pt1 | contig 11003 bp, 18 predicted proteins | sample AD_UKC035_MetaG_FD_89746 | JGI IMG/M metagenome (GOLD analysis project Ga0116144, IMG submission 89746) | Active sludge microbial communities of municipal wastewater-treating anaerobic digesters from USA - AD_UKC035_MetaG | ecosystem: Engineered > Bioreactor > Anaerobic > Digestate | place: USA... | reverse complement strand
TAGGCGGCGGAATTCCGCCGGCGTCACATGCGCCACGACGACACGCGGCACATGGGGCCGCTCCATTTCAGCCATCGGCGACACGGGCCAACAGCGCTTGCGCTTGGTGAGCCAACGAAACCAGATTTTCAGCGCCCGATAGCGGGCGGCGACCGTGTTGGCGGCCAGCTTCTTCTCAGGCGCACGCTGGTCGGCCAGATACGCCTCGATGGTTTCGATCTGGTCCCAGGCGTCAGCATCGCTGAGCCAGTCGAGATAGACCGTGATCTGGTCGCGATACCAGCCGATTGTGCGCTCGGAGAGGCCGCGGGCGCGCTTGGCGGTCAGGAAGTGTTGCAATAGCGGTCGGGGATCCATGGTTTGTGTCCTTTGTGGCTGCGTACTGCGGATGATAGTTATCCGCCATGACGCATAGGCCGATCTGATCGCTGCGACCAAGCAACAAAAAAAGCACCCATTGCGCGGGTGCTTTTCGCGTGCCAGTGTGCCGTACTCTTAATCAGCGGGTTCGGGGTTCAAATCCCTGGTGGGTCACTGGCGCGGCGAAAGACCCGCGCTCTAGTTACTCAAGTTGTTAATGTTCTGTCCTTGCCATCCTCGTGCTTGGCGGCTGTAGGATGGCAGGGAACCAATCCGATACGAATCGGAGTCCCCCGTGAAACGCTTACGCGGCTGTGCCATTACTGCCCTGCTCGTCTTTGTAGCCGCTGCGCTCTTTGGCCTGATCTTCGGCAGCCCGCCCGACGCCGGCGAGCCGGAGGCCAGATCGGACGTGGCCCCGGCGACAGCCGGGGTAGTGCCGACGTGGACCAACACACCGGAGCCGGCTCACGCTGAGGTTGCACCTCAGCCGACTGATACGCCGGTGCCGACTGATACGCCAGTCCCGCCCGATACGCCGACACCGGAGCCGCCACTGTCAGAGGTGGCGGAAGAAGCGCCGGCGGAAATTGTCGAACGAGCCGGCCCGGCTATAGAGATTGCGCCGGCGGCAGGTTGTCCCCAGGGCTGTCTGGAGCCATCCGACGGCTGTACGATCAAGGGCAATGTTAGCGACAATGCCGGGCCTGGATACATCGGTATCTATCATACGACCGCCAGTAGCTCTTATGATGCGACGGTGATCGATCTCGAAAAGGGCGACCGCTGGTTTTGCACAGGTGACGAGGCCATCGCCAACGGTTTCCGGCCTCGCAAATAGTCAATCTGGTTATTATCGTTCCGCCGGCGAGTTTGCCGACCAGACGGCGGAACTGAAAAGAGCGTCTTGGCCATCGGTCTAGGGCGCGAACAAGAGACGCTTCAGACCTGCGGGCCTGGGGCGTTTCCTTTTTGCCCCAGGCCCCGATCACCCTCGGAATGTGCTATGCACGTCCACTTGCAGGGGTCGGGGCCGCCAGGTGTGGGGAGGCATACTCCGACACATCCAGCAGGTCCACAGGGCTGCACTCCAATGCCTCGGCCAATTTCCCCAGCGTCTCCGACGTAAACGGCTTGCCCTGCATGAGCCGGATCATGGTCGGCTCCGAAATGCCTGCCGTCTCTGCCAGCGTGCGCTGGTCCATCCCCGTCCGAAACAACATCTCCTTCACAAAACGACTGTTGATCTTCAACATGGGCATGTGTTTTTCACCTCCGCCATCAGCTTACACGCGTTTGTGTTGGCTGTCAACAATGAATTTTAGCCAAACACAAATGGGTATTGACAAACGTATAGCACTTGTGCTTAAATAGGTTTTAGTCGGCAATCTATAGAAAGCCCTGTCGTGCTGAACCCACGACAGGGCAGATCAACCCCTAGACAGGAGGGATTGACAGCATGAGTGTATCATGGAACGCTGCCTCTGACGAGGAGCAGCAGACACCTATCGAGCATTGCATCGACCGCAGACTCGCCCCGGCGCGGCTTGCAGAACTGCGCCGGCGCTGGCACAGCCAGGGCCGGGCCTTTTACGCAGCCGGCCAACCGTTCTCACCCTGCTGGAGTCCGTACCACCAGGCGGGCTGGCAGCAAGCGCAGCAGGAGGATCGTCGTGGTCTACCTCCTGCACTTTGATAGCCCCATCAGCCCGCGGCACACGACGCAGCACTATATCGGCTGGACGGACGATCTGGAGACGCGCATCGATGCCCATCGCGCAGGCCGCGGCGCACGCTTGTGTGAGGTTGCCCACGAGCGCGGCATCGGCTTCCGGGTGGCTCGCACCTGGCCCGGCGACCGCGGCCTGGAGCGCAAGCTCAAACGCTGGAAGATGGGGCCGCGTCTGTGCCCGATCTGCGCCGGCCAGGTCGATGTGAGCCAGGATGTTGATTTCGGGATGGGAGCATAATGACCGATGCGCCTATCTGCTCGCATCGCAGCGGCGATACTGATGGCCGGTGTTCTTCCTGCTCGGCGGTGAGGGCGGTCCATCGTATGCCGATCTCAAGCGCAGATGCGAGGGCAAATGGTGGGGGCCGATGACGCCGCCGTGGCGTATCAATAGGGAGGATGTCAGTGGACCTGGAGACGCTTAAGCGCGAGTACCGGGCGGCGGTGCGTATCCTCAGCCGCGAGAAGCAGATGCGGCAGCGCGTCTTGCGCGGCCGCACACAGGAGATGCTTGAGCGCGTTGGCGAGATCGACCGCATGCTCGACATCCTGGCGCGTTGGAAGGACGAACTCAAGCGCCATGCCGATGCGCCGGCGCAACTATCGTGGTCGGACCTGGGCGAGGATGCACCCGCGGTAGACCACCATTTTTCGGCAGAAAATCAACCTGGAGAGGAGAGTGACCATGATTAACAGCTACGACCTGTCACGACTTACGAGGCATGTCAATGCCCGGATCGATGAGCTATTTACCTCGCCGCAGAATCGCAACATCCCCCAGATTGCGCCTGGCGTGGTGCGGATTGTCCTGGACGAGGCCCAAGCGTTTGGATATTGGCCCCTGCCGAATATCCCGTCCGATTGGTTGCCCCATGCCCAGCCCGGCCCGGTCTCGTCTGCCGCCGATAGCGATGCAGTGTCCACCACAGACGGGATCGCACACAGCCAAGAGCTTCGCCCTGCGCGCAAAACCGCTTTCCTGGGCGTGCGCGTGGACGACGACCAGTTTGCCACCATCCTCCAGGCCGCAGAGCAGGCAGGCCAGCCCGGCAACATCTCCGCCGGCGTGCGCGCCGTCATAGACGCCGCTCCCGTCGTCGAGGCCGCCCCGGCCACCACCGGCGATGATCCCCTGCAAGCCCTGCACACCGCCGTCATCGCCGAAATCCGGCGCATCGCCACGGCCACCGGCGCGGCCTGGGTCACCCAGGCCGCCTACAACGCCGCCGCCCCTGAGCGCAGCGAGCGATTGCCGTCCGGCTCCAACATCTCGGCACGCCTGGAAAAACCCTGGGCCGACCTCGTGCGCGAAGCCCTCGGCCCCGATGCCGCCCCGCCCAAACCAGCGGGCCGCCCGGCCAAGCCCAGCGCCGACCCGCAGCCGGAAGCGCAGCCCGCCGAAACCCCTGAGCCTGAGCCGGACCCAGAACCGGCCCGCCTCAATTTTCGCCGGCGCCTAGACCGAGACGTGCCGCGCCTCCTCGGCACAGCCCCAACGCCGCCGGCGGAACCCACAGGGGAATCTGCGGCGGTCGTCCCGACCGCCGCAGATCGCCGCCGCCAAATGATGCGCGACATCTGCGCCACCCTCGTCGAGATGGCCGACGACGGCATCATGCCCAGCGAGGCCACCTGGAACGAAAAGCGCCCCGACCGCCTGCCGGATGCTTTGGGCATCCGCCTGAGTTGGGACATCACCTGGGCCGAGCTCGCGGCATGGGCCAAGCTGCCCATGCCCGGCCCCAAGGCGCGGCACAAAGCTGCGCTCCAGGCCAATGGGGGATAGGATGCAGCCAACGCGATGGAGCTTTACCCCGGCGGTCGAGGACATCCTGTCCCCGCCGCCGGTTCCACCGCCCGACCCGCCACCGGCCCAGATACGGGCCGGGGCCGACCAGGCGCTGGGCTTTGTGGTGACGGTCGCCAACATCCTCGTCACCATCGTGATCATCGTGGGCATGATCGTGGAGAGCAAGGCGGTAGGGCGCTCGATCCTCACCGGCGCGCTCTATTTTGCGACCACGACCGCCATCTATGTGCTGGCGCTGACGGGCACGTTGACCGATGTGATCCGGGGTGGCCAGCAGCAGCGCACCGAGCGCCTACGCATCGATGCTTACGCCGACCTGGCGGAGCAGGCGATCCAGTGGCGGCTGCTCGTCGAGGAGAATCGCAAGGCGGAACTGGAGACCCCGGCGCTGCCGGGCGATCTGGCCGGTCGCCTGTCCGATGTTGAGCAGGCCCTGAAAGAGCGCACCGTCGCCGCGCTCAAGAGCGACGGGGAGACCTTTGTCACCCCCTACGACAACCGCAGCCGGGCCGCGTTAGCTGCCGAAACCCAACCGGCCCGCGACACGACCGCCAACGAGGCGCGGGCGTGGGCAATGGGGCTGTATACAGACATGGGGCTGCCGAACCCCAAGTGCGTGCAACTGACCGGCAAACGAGAGGCACGCGGCAAGATCATCGGCGAGGTGATAGGCTCCAAACGCGGCGAGGGCAGTTCTGAGGCGCTGCTCTGGCTGCTCAACAAAGGCGTTCTGCTCAAGGTGCCGGGCGGCTATGCGCTCAATCTGCGCGACTTCGCCCGCCGCGAGCGGTTGCGCGAAATCCGTTGACCCTCATCAACAGGAGGACATGATGCAATGTACGGTACGACTGCCATCGGGCGATGAGCAGGTGTGAGAAGTAGGCGAGCAGAGCCTGCTCGGCTGTATCCTGCGCTATGAGCGCGGCGAGCGCACCCAGTGGCTCTTCGACGATATCATGGAGGTGCAGTGATGGACAGCCAGACGCAGGAGGCCGGAGAGCAGATCGTCTTTATGATCACGTCGGGCGTGAGCCACCGCACGCGCCGCCCCTTTGTCAATGTAACAGTCGGGGCGCGCGACCTTCACGCCCAGCTATCGCCGGGCGAGGCCATTGACCTGGCGCACAATCTGCTGGAGGCTGCCGAAGGCGCGCGCAGCGACGCGTTTTTGATCTCGTGGCTGCTGCACGAGATCGGGGTTGACAGCGAGCAGGCAGCCGTTGCGCTGTTGGAGGGGTTTCGCCAATGGCGAGAGCAAGGGCAGGGCGAGAAATGAAATTCACCAAACCCCCAGCCAAAATGATCAGCGTGACGGTCGAGTTGCCCATTGACCTGTTTTTCAAATTGCAACGGGTGGCGGATGCGCGCGACCAGACTGCCAGCGGCATGTTTGTGGAGATTTTTGAGCGCACCTTGCAAGGCCTCGAGCAGGAGGCCAAACTCTGCCGGGACGATGAGGGGGGCGCAGATGACGACCGATGAGCGCCGCTGGGCCGTCGATCTGCTCACCCGTCTGCAAACCCTCTGTCCCCTGGAGCGCACGCTGACGCTGGAGTGGGCAGAGCCGGACCATCTGCTATGGGAGCTATATCCTACGGCTGACGGGGCCTGTCACGTCGCCCTCAACGGCGATACCACCATCTATCTGCGCGACCACGCCAAGAACACCGAGTATTGGCGCGATGTACTGATCCACGAGTACACCCATGCCATGCTCGGCCAGGTCTTTCCGGCCACCCCCAACGAGGAGGTGCGCCGCCAGGTCGAGAGCCTGACTTTGCGTGTCGGCGGGCTGCTCGACCTGGCGCTACGCACCGGCGCAGTGGTACGCGAAGGGGGTGCGCGATGACCGACATACCCGATCCCGGCACGCCTAATCCCGGCAGTCAAGAGGCGGTCGATCTCGGATGCACCTGCCCGCGTGCGGATAACGGCTATGGCCGCGGCGTGTACACCGACGGAGACGGGGAGCCGCAGTTCTGGATCGTGGTAGGGTGCCCCGTGCATGACGTGTGGAGTAGGAGGGACAATGCGTTACATCCTAGAGATTAGGGGATGGTATACCAACTCGCGCGACCCGGGCGACTTGGGCGGCGACATAAAGATCTCGGTTGACCCCGATAGCGGCATCGTCCAATTTGACACGCCGCAGGGCGCGCTGCGTTTCGAGCGCGACGAGTGGGACGAGATCATAGGGTTCGTGCAGGCCGAACACGAGAAAGAGGAGGGCTAAGCCTGTGACACGCCTCGTTTTCGGCAGCGACGAAGCCCGGGCCATCCGCGACCGGGACATACGGCAAGCGCGACGCGAGCGCGTGATCCTCGGGCTGCTCCAGGACTACGGCGGCGATGCCAGAAACGCCCTGGAGATCGCCCGCGAATATGAGGATGACTTGGAGCGCAGCCCGGCGCGCATAGTGCGGATCGGTTTTGACCGCGTGGACGCAGACGACATGACGGCCATCATCAGCGCCCTGAGCGCACAAGTAAAATCAACCCCTACCAAACAAGGAGATTGACCATGCAACTGACCAATGTCCGCGTTGAAATCCACGAAAAGCGCAACCATCCCCATGAGTATGGCCACTACGATGCCACCGTCGGCTACACCGCCATGGTCGAACCGGGCGAAGACGCTGAGGCTGCCGTGGCGGCGCTGCGCCAGTTGGCTCACGAGAACGTGACGGCGCAATGCAACACCTGGATCGAGGCGATCCGCCAGGAGCGTGCGCTGGCACAGGCGCGCGAGACACTGGACTACCTCACTGCCCAGGCGCGCCGCGGCTGGGTGATGGACGAAGAGGATGTGGAGAAGCTGGAGAGCAGCCTGGCCGAACTGCCGGAAGCGGAGCGCGCAATCCGGCGCGAGCTGCTCGACAAGGCCGCGACGGAAGGGGCGCAGCGGCCCCGGCGATAGCCGGGGTGCATAACTGAGTCTGTGAGGAGGACGCTATGGCTCGCGAGGGCTACTGGGACGGCAGCGTCTATGCGACCGTCTATCTCGAACGGATTGACCCGCGCTCAAACTGCCGGCGTTTCTATTACCTGGCGGTGGTGCCGTGGAGTTTGGCCGACGCCCGTCCAGCCCTGATCCGGCGCTATGGCCGCATCGGGGGCGGCTGCCGCACCATGCAGCCGCTGCACTTCAGCCGGCCCGAACCGGCGCTGCATCTCATGGAGCGCACGATCAAGCGCAAACTCAAGCGCGGCTACCAGGAGATAACGCGTGAGGAATGACGCGGCGCGGCGTTTGACGAGCGAGAACGGGCGTGCTACGATGCAGGCGATGCAAGACGGCGACCGGGCGGCCCCGGGGCAGACCGGGGCGCGCAGCACTGACGTAACGCTTAGGCTCTTACTTGAGCAGTTGCTGCCCGAACTGCGCGAGCTGATCGACAGCCGGGAGAATTTCCGGCTCACGATCCACGCCAGCGCCGGTCACGAGTTTCAGTTCGAGACGCTTCGTAAGGTCCGCATCGAGTTGTAGCGTGGTACTGTAAGCGCGTTTCCTGATGACCAGGGCGCATTCCCTTCGGGGAATGCGCCCTTTTTTTATTGCGTAGCGCGGGGGTGGAAATGGGGAGCGTCGGTGCCTGACATCTATCTGCCAGTTCTGGAATCACTCGAGAAATTCGGCGGCTATGCCATCCTGGCCGGGTTCTCCCTGATCATCCTCGTGTCCATCATTTTCGCTATTTTCAATTTGGCGCGGCGCTGGGTGGATGGCATGGCGGCCAGGACGGCAGCGCGAGAGTCGGAGCTAAAGGCCAACTTCGCGGCTCAGCTTGAGCGCGAGCACATGAGCAAAGAAGGGTACCGCGAGATGGCCCAGATCAGCACGGAGACGCTCAATCGGGTCGCCGCGGTCATGGGCGAGACCAATGCTACGCTGCGCCAGACCAACCATGCATTCGAGCGCAACACTGACGCTTTCAACAGCGCGGCGAGCGTCTTCACCGAGTTCATCCAGTTGTATCGCCGCGCCAGGGAGCGCGGCGAGAATATGGAGTAGCGCATGGCGACTAATCCCCTGGGCGTCCACTTTATCCCGACGCACACAGGCCGGCACCACTACGACTATATCCGGGCGGCTGTGCCCGGCATCCTCAAGATCGTCGGCACCGAGTTTCCCGACGTGCAGTTTCTCGCCGACGGCTTCCAGGCCGCGCCCCAGGCCCTCCACTACTGGCGCAACCATGCCATCTCTGAGCAGCACAGCGACCTCTGGCGCGACCCCATCAACACGGCCAAGCGCCACGCGGCCGAACTGGCGCGCGACGCCGAAGGGCGCTATGGCCAGGCACGCGAGCGCGGGCTGCCCATGCCGGATCGGCGCCAGGTGCGGCTGCTGGGCATCAACGAGCCGGTCATCGAGGAGTTTCCACGCCAGGACGACATGAGCAACTACCAGGCATGGCTAGACATGATGCACCGCCGCGTGCCTGCGCTCGACGCCTACATGGAGACCTTTGGCCTGGAGTGCAACGCCCGCGGCTACGGTGCAGGGCTGGGCAATTTCCCCAGCGGCCAACCGGCCAACAAACGCCCGGGCGATTACCCCACCTTTACCTGGTTCCCCAAGACGCGCGCCCTGTTGGAGCGCACGCGCGGCCTCAACGCCCTGGCGGTGCATGAGTATTGGGATGCGCGCACGGGGCCGGAGGGCTGGTGGGACTGGCACACCTGCCGCTTCTTCCACCTGGAGGTGGACTGCGACATTGACGTGCTGGAGTGCGGCGTGGATATGGACGCGTCGGGCGTGCCCTACGAGGGGCGCGACGGCTGGCAAGACCATCTGACGCCGGCGGAATACGCCGCGCAGATGGGCCGCTACATCCGGCGAGCGCTCACCGATGTGCGCTTCCGCGGCGCAACGCCCTTCACGCTCGACGGGGCCGACGACTGGAAGAGCTTCTACATCGAGCCGGCCCTGGCCGAGTTCGTGGCGCTGGGCGCTGCGCTGCGCGCCGAGGCCCAGCCAAGCGGCAACGGCGGCACGGTCCACATCCCCATCATCGTGGGCAGCGGCCCGACGCAGCCCCAACCACCAGAGGAGCGGCCAGGCATGGGCATCATTGAGGCGCGCGCGGCCGCGGCCATCCTCGACGTGGAGAGCGGCGGCGAGGGGTTTGGCGCGGACGGGCGGCTCAAAATCCGCTTCGAGACGCACATCTTCAAGCCGCGCTTGGGCAATGACGGTCTATTTGCCCGCCACTTCGCCCAGGCCGACAGCGAGCCGTGGGCCAAACCGCAATACTACCGGCGCAGTGAGGGGGAGCCGTGGCGGCCCATCCATACCGGCGATCAGGCTGCGGAGTGGGCGGCGTTCGACCTGGCGTGCGAGCTGCACGCCGAAGCCGCCTATCAGTCGATCTCGATGGGCGCTGCCCAGATCATGGGCTTCAACGCCCAGCGCGTGGGCTACGCATCGGCGCTCGCCATGTTCCGGGCGTTCGAGCGGTCGCTGGGCCACCAGATGATCGCTTTTGTCAATTACATCCTGTCGGACGATGACCTGTATGAGGCGATGCTGGGCCACGACTGGCGCACCATCGCCCGTCTGTACAACGGCACCGGAGCCGTTGACCACTATGCCCAGCTTCTGGCTGAGCGATATGCCCAATTGGGCTAGGAGGCTCTATGGACAACCCTTTGGTCTTTTATGGGGTCGGTCTGGCGCTGATCATCGCCCTGCTCTACCTGCTCTACCTGCTCTCCGGTCGGCGTGATGAGCCGGTGCGAGACGTGCCGGCGGTGCTAGACCAGATCGGGGAGGCGGCCATCCTGGCACGCGACCTGGTGGCCGCTGCCGAACAGCTATGGCTGACAGGCCGGCTGCACCGTGACAAGCGTCTGGAGTATGTGTTAGGCCAACTCCAAGAATACTTCCCTGGCCTGGACTCTGAGCAGCTACTACCCCTCGTCGAGGCCGCGGTCTATGGTCTCAAGCTGCTCAAGCAGCAGCTACCCGATGACCTGCCTAGTGTGTTGGATGGGGGGGAGGGTGAGCCAGTGGGGGGCACCCGGTACATAGGGGGGCGGTATGCCGGTACGGGCGGGGCGTAACTGTACCCGGCCCGGCTGCGCGGGTGTGGTGCGTGATGGCGTGTGCAGCGCGTGCGGTCCGCTGCGTACACACACACAGCGCAGCCACGATGCGCGCCGGGGCACGGCCCACCAGCGGGGGTATGGGGCCAGGTGGCGGCGGGTGCGGTCGGCCCAGTTGGCTCGCCAGCCTCTCTGCGAGGCGTGCGCGGCGCTTGGCCTCGTGACCCTTGCCACGGATGTTCACCACGTCATCGCCCGGCGCGACGGGGGGGCGGACTGCGAAGACAACTTCCAGAGCCTGTGCCACTCCTGTCACAGCCGCATCACGGCGGGCGGGGGGAGGGCGGATCATGAGATCGGAGCGTAGAGTGTGGTAGCGAACCGGCGGGGGGATTCACCGCGGAGGCGCAGAGGGCGCGGAGGGATCCGTTTGTCGTTGGTCATTTGACAAATTTCATTGTCCATTTCGGATTATTGGTTATCGGTGATTGGGAATATTTTATTGGCTATCTGGTAATGACGTGTTTTTACTGTCGATGGAGTCTGGGACCTAGGACCTCGGTTCTGGGTCCTTGTTCCCAGCTCCCAGATCCCAGGAGCCAGGCCCTGGTCCCAAGACCCTGGTCCCAAGATCCAAGAACTAGAACCCAGGTCCCAGCCCCCAGGTCCCAGGTCCGACGTCCGAAGTCCGACGTCCGAAGTACGACGTCCGCATGGCGGGAACGAGCCTCGAGCCTCGAGCCTCGATTGCGATCACGATTACGAGTTACGATTACGATTACGAATTACGATTACGAGCACGAGAATGAGAGAGAGTCAGCGGGAGCGGTAGTAGAGGGCGAGGGCGGTGACGGTGCCGCAGGCGAGCAGGCTGGCCACCATGCCGCTGAACAGGTACCAGTCCCGCTGGAAGATGCCGTGGAGGATGCCCGTCACCTGCAGCAGGCAGAAGCCGGCGAAGGTGAGCACCGAGACGCCCGCGGCGCTCCGGGCGCGCCGGATCTTCACCGCCTGGATGACGAACAGCCCGGCGTTGGCCATGAGGCCCAGGCC
>Ga0116144_10005820_pt1 | contig 11013 bp, 8 predicted proteins | sample AD_UKC035_MetaG_FD_89746 | JGI IMG/M metagenome (GOLD analysis project Ga0116144, IMG submission 89746) | Active sludge microbial communities of municipal wastewater-treating anaerobic digesters from USA - AD_UKC035_MetaG | ecosystem: Engineered > Bioreactor > Anaerobic > Digestate | place: USA... | reverse complement strand
TGCGGCGAGTGGGTCGAGGCCATCGAAGCATGCCTCGCCGCCACAGCCCGGTACCGGGGTGACTACCTGGCCCAATACCCGTACGAAGACTGGGCCATGCCCACGCGGGAGCGGCTGCGAGAGGTGTTCGCCGAGACGCAGACCGCGCTGGCTGCCTGCCATCTTGCCCTGGGACGTTACCAGGAGGCACTGGCGGATGCCCGGGCGGTATTGGACAACGAGCCCTGGCGCGAAAGCGCCTGGCGATTGGTCATGGAAGCCCACTACCGTGCGGGCGAACAGGATCAGGCACTGCGGGCCTTTGCGCGCTGCCGCGCGTTGCTGGCCGAGGAGCTGGGTGTGGACCCCCTGCCCGAAACCCTAGCCCTGCACCAGCGCATCCTCCAGATTCCAGTGCGACCGCCCTCCTGGCCGCGTCCTGCACTTCCGCCGGCGCTTTCTCTGCACCTGCCGTTCGTCGGCCGGGAGCGGGAATGGGCGCTGCTCAGCGGCTTCTTGCAGCAAGCGCTTGATGGCCAGGGACGGGTCGCTCTGCTGGCCGGTGAGCCGGGTATCGGCAAGACCCGCCTGTTGGAGGAATTGGCAGGCCTGTCAACGGCGCGGGGAGCGCGGGTCCTCTTTGGCCGGTGCCACGAGCTGGAGCCGGACGTCGCGTATGCCCCCATCCTCGATGCCCTGCGCGCCCTTCTGCCTACACTGGCCGCGTCTCCCAGTCCATGCCCACCCGCCTCGTTGGCGGCGCTGGCGGAGCTGTTGCCCGAGCTGCGTGAGATGAGGCCCGACCTGCCAGCACACCGCCCCCTGCCACCCGACGAAGAGCGCGCCCGGCTGCTGGCCGCGGTGGCACAGGTCTTCAGACGCTGCGCCCAGAGCGAGCCGCTGGTCCTGCTGCTCGACGACCTGCACTGGGCCGACCCATCCACTCTGCAAGTGGTCCACTACCTGGCACGTCAGGTGGCGGACCAGGCCTTGCTGCTGGTAGGTGCCTACCGCTCCACGCGCGTGGATTCTCAGCACCCCGTGGCCGCCATGCGGGGCCATCTGGCCCGGCAGGGCACATTGGTGGAGCTGCCGATTTCTGCATTCCAAGAAGACGATGTGATCCTGCTGCTGCGCCTCCTGGGCAGCCAGGAGCCGGGAGATGCCCTGGCCCGGCGGCTCTACCGAAAGACGGAGGGCCATCCCTACTTCCTGGCCGAGGTGCTGCGGACATTCATCCAGGAAGAGTGGATGGTAAGGGACGCCGAAGGGCGGTGGCACCTGGCTGCGACGAGTGGGCTGCCGGCCTTCGGGCGGGACGGGCACGCGGGCCTGGATGAGCCATGGCTTCTCCCGCCCAACATACGAGCCCTGGTCCTGGGCCGGCTGGATCGCCTTTCGGAGGATGATCGGTTGTTCCTCGACCACGCTGCCATCATCGGGCGCGAGTTCTCACTTCCCCTGATGGCTCATCTGCTCGAGCAACCCGAGACAGAGCTGGCCGTGCAGGCCGAGAGGCTGTGCAGGCGGGGGTTCCTGCGGCCTTGCCGGCCGGATCACTACGCCTTCGGCCACGACCTGATGCGCCGGGCTGCCTACGAAGCCCTCAGCGAGCCGCGCCGCCGACTGCTGCATCGACAGGCGGCCGGGGCGCTGTTGGGTCTGGGTGCTCCTACCGCGACAGTGGCCACCCACTATGCTGCCAGCGACCGGCCCTGGCTGGCCCTGGAGCAGGCCCTCGCCGCCGCCGACCAGGCGGCACGGGTGGTCGCCTACGACGAGGCGATTGCCTGGTGCCAGAAGGGCATGGACATCGCCGAAGCGCACCCGGAAGCCGTGCCTCCGGGCTTTCGCACCCGGCTGCACTTGGAGTGGCGGACGCTGTGGTACTACCAAGGCGACCTGGAGCGCACGCTGACGGCGGATTGGGCTGCGCTGACGGCAGCCCGCCGCGAAGGGAATGCCGCCGCCGAGCTGCAAGCGCTGTGGCACCTGGCTCACGACGAGACCCAGGTGGCGGCGGGTGGGCCATCGGGGGCTCAATCGCAGGCGTTGGCCCTGGCTCGCGGCCTGGGCGACCCGGCAGCCCTGGCGCGAAGCCTGGCACGCCTGGGCTCCGACAGCGGCTTCCTGGCCACGCCGTCCGAACGACAGCATGCGCTGGATGCCCTGGATCAGGCGGTGAGCCTGGCCCGCCAAGTGGGCGACCCTGCGCTGCTGCACTATGTCCTGTGCGAGCTGTGGGGCGTGGGGCGGCTGCCGCAAGCGCGCGCCGCGCTGGAAGAGGCGCTGACCCTGGTTCGCCGGTTGGGCGACCAGCGGGAGGAAGCGGGCACCCTGGCCAAGCTGGCCGATCTGCTGGCCCGGCAGGGGGAGTTGGCAGCGGCGGCAGAATACGCCCGCCAGGGGATGGCCCTGGCCGAGCAGGCAGGCAGCCCGGCCTACGGCGCCTGGAACCGCCGGGCGCTGGGCCAGGCCCTGGTAGCCCTCGGCAAGACCGATGAGGGTCTGGCCCATCTGCAAGAGGCCGCTCGCACTTTTGAGGCGCTCAGTTGGCGCGCGATGCTGGCCGGCACCCTTCTCCGCCTCGGGTTGGCCTACCATGCCGCAGCGTCCGGGCCGGTGGAGGAGGCCACGACAGCCCTCGAGCGGGTCTTGATTCTCAGCCGGGAGACGCACGAGGTCTACGAGGCGGCCTATGCCCTGGCCCTCCTGGGCGAGCTGCGTCTGAGGCAGAGCGACAGAGAGGCAGGCTGCGAGGCGCTGGCCGAGGCCGCCGCGCTGGCGCCGCGGATCGGCCTGCCGTGGCACCGGGGCGGGACGCTGCTGCACATCGCCGCCGGGCGCCTGCTGCTGGGCGAGATGGCAACCGCCCTGACCACGGCCGATGAGGCAATCCGCCTGGCCGAAGAGGAGAACCTGCACGAGGTGCGGGCGCAGGGGCTGCGGCTGCGCGAGCGGCTACTCATCGAATAAGTCGATATTAAGTTAGAAGTAAGTTGGGTGTGATAGGCTGCATCCTGATGGATGCAGCCTACTTTGTTTTGGGAGGGATGCCGATGTCCAATCCGGGGCATGCCGGCGAGGCCATGACGTTCGTCGTCCGCCTGTGGCGCGAGACCGATGCTGCCGGTCACGCTCACTGGCGCGGGCGGGTGGAGCACGTCGGCACGGAGGAGGTGGGCTACGTTGCGAATGTGGCCGACGTGGCATGCTTCATCGAGCGCTGGACCAGGGTGGACGAGCTGGGGAAAGACATACGGCCTTGCGTCGCCTGAACCCGACCGGGCCTTGCGGCCCGCGCCACGTCGGCGCACTTGTTGCGGCAGATGGAGCGGCCATCCACGAGATGATGAAAGGAGCCAGAAATCGTATGAAAGCTCGACTCTTCGCTGGCACGTTGGTCGTAGCTGTGTTGGCCGCTGTGACGGCGGGCCTGGGCCAGGCGCAGGGGCCAGTGTCGGAGAGCAGACCGCAGCCCGGCAGGACTGCAGGCCCGGCCGGCGCAGCGGATGCCGTCCAGTCGGTGGGTATCACCATCCCGTACGCCGGCCGCCTCGACGACGGCGCCGGGCAGCCGGTAGCCGACGGGGCCTATGATCTCACCTTTGCCCTATACGAAGACGAGACCGGCGGTGAACCCCTGTGGGCAGAGGAGCAGGCAGGAGTGCCGGTGGTGGCCGGATCCTTCTCCGTCTCCCTGGGCAGCGTCGCCCCCATCTCATCCGCCGCTCTAGGGGGCCAGGACTTCTGGCTGGCGGTGGGGGTACGCGGCCCGGGCGAGGCCGGTTTCACGGCGCTGAGCCCGCGCCAGCGGGTGGGCGCGGCCGCGCCTACCGCCGGCGCCGCCTGCCCACACGACCACTTTGGCGAGTCCTGGATCGGCAACTCTCCCGGCCATGGGCTCATGATTCAGAACAACGGCGCCACCGGTCAGGGCTTGCTGGTCAACTACGCGGGCGCCACCGGCGTGTGGGTGGCCTCGGCGGGCCACACCGGCGTCTGGGTGAACTCGGCAGGCGACACCGGCGTGCGGGTAGAGTCGGCGGGCAAGGACGGGATGTACGTGAATGAAGCCGGCAGCCCGACCGCGACAGACCCCTCGGGCTACAATAACGGGTATGAGGTGGCCGGCGCCGAAGGGTCCGGACTGTGGGTGGGCCGTGCCGACCTGGACGGCGTGACGGTGGACTCGGCGGGGTGGTATGGACTGTACGTGGCCCAAGCCACCCAGGACGGGGTGCGCGTCGACTCCGCAGGCAGCAACGGCGTATTTGCCGTCTCGGTCGACGCCGCGGACTATGGTGGCAAGTTCTACAACGTTGCAGCAGGCGGAGCCGGTCTGTACGCGGCGGGCGGCAATAACACCGCCCCCGACATCGAGCTGGGCGTGTACGGCAGCGGCGACGACGGCCGCATCTACTCCTTGAGGTCCGAAACCGGAAGCGACATCCTGCTGTTCAGCAACGATGAGGTCCACGTCCACCTCGACGAAGACAACAACTCGAGCAGCGCTTTTGTGATCTACAACGGTGCCAACACCGCTGTCTGGACGGTTGGGGAAAGTGGCACAGCTGCCTTTGGCACCGAGGCCGGGCCCTACGGCCCTCGCGCTACCTACGCCGTCCAGGCCACGGGCGACTGGATCGAGGATTTTGGCACGGCGGAGCTGGCGGGCGGCCAGACGACGGTGACCATAGAACCGGTCTTTGCCCAGATGGTGAGCCTGGCCGCCTACCAGGTCTTTCTCACGCCGCTGGGTGACTGCCCGCTGTACGTCGCCGCCAAGACGCCGGAGTCGTTCACCGTCAAGGCCATGGGCGGGCAAGAATGCGCCATCGCCTTCGACTATCGCGTCGTGGCCAGGCGGCTGGGCAACGAGGGAGCCCGGCTGGAACCGGTGGACACCGGCGGTGAGGAGCAGGAGGATTAGGAGGCAGACATGAAAAAGCGCAAGGTCCGGTGCCTGTTGGGGATTGGCCTGTGCTGCTTGCTGCTCGCTGCGCTCCTAGTCAGCAGTGCACTGGCCCAGCCGGCCGGCCCGTATCAGGTCGCTCGTGGCATGATCTCCGGCGGGAGCTACCGCTTGACCACAGTCAACTGGCAGGTGACCGGCGACGCCAGCGGCGGGAGCTACCGCCTGCTGGGGCCGGCGTCGCCCAGCTCAGCCGGCAGTGGCTGTTGCTGCACCTACTTACCCTGCCTGATGCGCGACTGGTAGGCACGCTAGTACCGGCTGTGCGTTCGCGGATTGGTGGGTGCGCACAGCCACACTGCTAGCCTCACCGCCGGGCACGCGGCTATCGAAGCTGCCACCGGTCCTGCTCACTGGGGCGGACGGGTGGAGCACGTCGGCACGCAGGAGGTGGGCTACGCGGAGGAGGCGGCTGAGGTGGCAGGCTTTATCGAACGCTGGAGAGGTGAGCCGGCCACCGCACGGACCGTTACATCTGGCGGCTGATTGTATCAAATCTATAGACAAGAAGGAGGATCTCAAATGTCACTCGAAGAACTCAAGGCCAAAATCCGGTGGGCAGGTGAGGAAGCGTGGATGAAGGGCAACCTGGACGCACTGGGAGAGGCGTACACTGCGGACCTGGTCTCGCACAAGCCTCCCTTCCCAGATACCGTAGGACTCGAGGCCGTCAAGGAGAGCATGGCAGCTTCGCGTATCGGCTACTCCGACATCCAAATCATCTACGAAGAGATGATCGGCGAGGGCAGCGTCATCGCCTACCGCTACACCTGGCAGGCCAAGCACACTGGCCAATCGCCGTCATTGCCCATTCCGCCCACTGGAAAAGAGGTGATCTTGCAGGGCTGCGTCGTAGTTCATGTGCACGACGGCAAAGTCACTGAGGAGTTCGAGTATTCGGATTACCTAGGTTTCCTGCAACAGCTAGGCGTGGTGCCGTCGTTCGGATAGATAGCGCTTTCTGATCGGGAGTCCATCTGCCCACTGGGACGAACTGGTGAAAGGAGAAGAGCTACCTATGAGTGCCAAGATGGTTGGACGGTGGACACGATTCCTCGTGCTTGCCGCAGTTGTCTGTGGTGCCTGCGGCGCTCCGCCGACTGCTGCGCCACCACCGGCGACTGAGACCACCATCGCCGTTGTGCCCACTGAGACCCCGTCTCCTGCGCCGCCAACGGCCACCAGCACACCCATCCCGCCCACGGCGACACACACACCGCTGCCACCCACCGCAACCCCAACGCCCGTTCCGCCCACCGCAACGCCAACTCGGATCCCACCCACCGCCGGACCCACGCGCACGCCTTCGCCCACCCCCCCACTGCCGTTCCGACCCACAACTCCCCGGCGCTGTCTTCGTAGAGCGCATAGATCCTGTCATGGGAGAGGCTGCCTGGATCCGCAGGATCGTTGCGATAGACGGTGAACTGGTAGCCGTCGTACTTGTTCAGCCCGCGCTCGGTCCCAACCCACAGGAATCCCTGCCGGTCCTGCAGCATGGCGTCGACTTTGCTAAAAGACAGGCCATCGGCAATCGTGATCCTGTCGAAGCGGATGGAGGGCGGGGGGAGGTTTCCTGGCGTCTGCGGGCCTTGAGAGGCAATGGCCACGGAAGGTGTAGCAGCAGCTGCCAGAGCAAGCGTGCTGCCCAACAGTGCCGTGACGCCGAGCAGCAGGAGAACGGCTCGCCTGGGTACTCTGTACTCCCTCTTGGGAGTGTGATGGGCTAGCATGTCCGCCTCCAGGTACCCCGTGGCCCCTTTGGGCCCCCCAGTCCATCGCGAGTCGGGGCATGAGCTTTGTCCATGGGTGAGATCTGGCCCAGACTCGCACGCACATTCTATCACATCTTGTGCCAACCGGCAATACTGCCCAAAGCAGGCCAGGGTCTGGTATGGGCGTATCACTCATCGATTCCGACCATCACTCACTAACTTGAGGATGGCGTGAACAGGAGACCGCCGAGCGGGGCTGCCGCCCGGACCTGCGCGTGGCTGGCCTGGCGGAGCAAGTTGTGCTAGAGTGAAGTTGCAGCAAAGCGCTGCTCTGCAGCCGAACCGAACTCCATTGTGCGGTTTTTTGTGCAACACCCCCCCGGGGGTACCTCGTATTCTTTACAGGTTGGCACCTGGTAGTTGCGCCAGGTCGGTCAAACCGATCTGACATGTACTATGCTTCCTTGCCCTGTTCCTTCACGGTATTGCCTTCCCCATATTCTATTGTGCTGTGCTGGTTCGTACCCCAGCGGTGGCCTTGCACAGCCTCGCCGCGGATCTGGCGCTACGCAACTTTGCCTTGGGCATATTTTGGTAGTACAATATGCATAACCTGGCACGAAGAGGCACCTTGAATGGTCGAGGCGCAGTACGCTCAAACGCGAGGAGTCCTCTTGCTCCAACACATCGTCACCGCTGTGGGGCCCATCTTTGCCATCGCCGAGGCTCAAGCACAGGCGGAAGCGCTCGGCATTTCTGCTGCCCGGGTACCGTGGCTTCTGAACCAGTTGGCTGCCGGCGGCTGGATCGCCCGACTCAAGCGTGGCGTGTACGCTGTGCAATCCCCCGTCTTGAGTGCGGAAATTCATCCCTTTGCGATTGCTGCAGCCCTGGCCGGGCAAATGGCGATTAGCCACTGGTCGGCTTTGGCGCACCACGGTCTGACAACCCAGATTCCACCGATGATTCAGGCTTCCACTCCACGCGGTGTGGTGACCCCCGAGATGAGGGAAGGAAAGGCCTATCGGCCGAGGGGGCACGCCACCTGGCGAGCACTAGGGCTGGAGTTTGAGTTCATCACGGTGGGAGGGAAGCGTTTCTTTGGCTTTCAGCAGGAATGGGTCAGCCAGTGGCATCGCGTGGTCATCACTGACCCGGAGCGGACCGTGCTGGACATGGTGGCCTCTCCTCGCCTGTTCGGTACCCTCGGCGCTGCCATGGAGACACTGGAGAGTCACCTCGGCCGGCTGTACCTGGACAGGCTTGTCGGCCATGCGCTGCGCTACGACGTGGGGGCAGTGATCAAGCGGCTGGGATGGATGCTGGAGGCGCTACGGGTGCCAGCGTCTGTGACCAATCCGCTCCGGACCTACCCGGTCCGAACCTACTACTCGTTGGATCCGACGCGTCCACCTGGAGGAACACCAATACCGCGCTGGCATGTGCGGAACAACCTGCCGCAGGAGGGCAACGATGCCGACCGTTGACCAGATGATCCGTTCCACAGCCGAGGGCCTCGGCCGCATTCCTTACTGGGTGGTAGAGAAGGACTATGCCATCAGCTATCTGCTGGCCGGCATCGCCCGCATCGATCGCCTGTCGGAGTCGCTGATCCTGAAAGGTGGCACTGCCCTGCGCAAGTACTACTTTGAAGACTATCGCTTCTCTGAAGACCTGGACTTTACCCTGCGCCACACTGTCCATCCCGCAGAGATTGGGGAAGCGATGGATGAGGCCCTGCGGGCGACGGAGCATCTCCTACAGGAACGCGGGCCGTTCCATGTTCAGGGTGAGTTGCTGATGCTGCCCGAGCCTCACCCAGGAGGCCAGGAAGCGTTTGTGGTGCGCGTCCAGTTCCCTGCTCAAAGGGAGCCGCTGTGCCGCCTGAAAGTGGAGATCACCGCTGACGAGCAAGTGCTTCTGCCACCCGAGCGGCGATCCTTGTTGCATCGATTCCCCGACGCAGTGGAAGGAGCGCACTGGTGCTACCCACTGGAGGAGATTGCGGCCGAGAAGCTGCGGGCGTTGCTCCAGAGCCGTGAGAGACTCCGGGCACGCGGCTGGGGAGCCAGCCGGGTGTGCCGCGACTACTACGATTTGTGGCGCATTCTGAGCGGCGAGGGGCTGCGGAAGGATCTCCTACCCTCTCTGGTGGCTCAGAAGTGCGCCCATCGGGACATTACGTTCGAGACTCCGCAGGACTTTTTTGCCACCATGTTGCTGGAAGCAGCCAAGGCCGAGTGGGAGCGCCAGTTGTGCCCCTTCGTGTCCGATTGTCCAGCCGTGGAACAGGTCCTGGACGATGTGCGGCCATGGGTGGAGAGCCTCTGGCCCGTAGCATGATGGGCTTCTTGAGCCAGGCGCGCCGGCAGCCGGCTGCAGCGACCTGGTCCTGCGCTGGCCTACGTCGGTGCGCCGGACCAGGGTATCCTGTCCGGCATCACGTTCTTGCTGAAGCTTGGGGCGAAGCAGCCACGGCACTGGGCATTCGGAGGAGGTCACGGGGAACCCAATGAAAAAGCCAACTGGAGCGCGGTGAGGTACTGGTGGCTATCGTGAACCACAAAGCTGATTTCGGCATCGTGCGCGAGCAGGGATGGTACCGCATCCCCGTTGACAAGGCTCCCAAACGCTGGCCACCGATGTGGCTCGCGTTCTACCAAACCAGGGTTTTCGAGAGCGAGGCATTTTCCGTCAACTACTACGGGCGAGTCCGCGGCATCCATAGGGTTCAGCGCCACGAGCTGTTCCCCCATGAGCTGCCCAACCCAAAAACGAATCGCTGGTATTATCAAGTACACGTCCATGATCTGGAATGTCTTCCAGCCCCTATCTATAGCCGACGCTTGCGACGCATCGTATTCATCCCCACCACCTGGCAAAAGTTCAGCCAAGCCAGCGAGATCAACGACCTGTTTGATGAAAGCCCTCTCGAAGACCGCTTGTGGGCCGAATTCAAGCGTCTGAAGTTGGGTGCCGAGCGACAGTGGGGGCTTCGAGTCGGCGAGGCCTGGCACTTCCTGGACTTTGCGCTGTTCTGCGTAACCAGCCAGATTGACGTTGAGACCGATGACGACACCTGGCATGCCGGTCGAGAGCGTATCTCCGAGCCCAACCGCCGAGACAATGGCCTCCAGTCGGAGGGCTGGCACGTATTGCGCTTCAACGGGCGCCAAATCCGCGAATCGCTGACGGAATACTGCATCCCCCAGATCACCCAGACGATCAATACCATGGGCGGCCTGACCAACGAAGGTCTTGTGCCGCGCGCCTTCTATCAAACCCCGACAGGTCCGGCTCAGCAGTTGAGCTTGTTCGAGGAAAGCGCTGAGTATGACCTGGACTGAAGCTGGGCTGAAGCCACCGGGCTCTCCTGGGGCCGATCCGTAGCCAATTGTGCGGTGCAATACGATGTACCCCCCCGGGGGTACCTGTCATTTATACCAGGTACGAAGCTGATACTTCAACCAGTGCAGGATCTTGCACTTCCAGCAGGGGGACTGGCTTGCACTTCTGGCAGGGCAGTGCCTGGCACTTCTGACAGAGGAAGTAGCTTGTACTCCTAGCAGCGTGGCATCTTGCAGTTCCACCAGGTTGATCAAGGTGATGGGCGCTTGGCCCGGTTCTGCGTGACCCTCTCACCTCCGCAGACTTGAGGGTTCCCCTTCAGAATCCAAGGCCCCCCGTTGGCCGACCACAGCATAGCCTGCCCATGGGCTCTCCCTTTCTCGCCTTCAACACGACAGCTTCCCAAAAGCCCTAGCGAGCCAGGTGACCTCCAGGCCGCGCGGTGCTCCTTTGACAGAACGGGGGTTCCAAGGTATACTGTCCGCCTGCGTGTGCCTGGCGGGGTAGGACGGGCAGGAAGCTACCTGGCAAAGAAGCCAGACACCAACCTCTATAGCGACCGTATGCCAACCTTCTTCGCCACACGACGGTTTGGGACAGAAAGCACAGACTCTGCACCTGGGAATGGGCCGATTTGTCCTCCTGGATCTGTGAACGTAGTGATTGCGCGGAGGGGAAGTGGCAAGCCGGTTGCGGATCCACCTCTTGGGTTCTCTGGAGGTTTGGCGAGACGGCCAGCTTCTATCCCCTGACGCCTGGCCGGGCCGCAAAGCCCGCCGACTCTTTCTGATCCTCCTCACGCACCGCCACCGGACTGTCTCCAGCGACGAGCTACTCGAATGGCTGTGGCCCACGCTGAGCCCCAAGGCGGCCCGGAACAGCCTGTGGGTGGCGGTCAGCCAACTGCGCCGCCTCCTGGAACCGGAAGCACACGGCCGCGGTTCCTCCTCGTTTGTGCTCACGGAACCGTCAGGCTATCGCTTCGACCCCGCGGGC
>Ga0116144_10005819_pt1 | contig 11014 bp, 7 predicted proteins | sample AD_UKC035_MetaG_FD_89746 | JGI IMG/M metagenome (GOLD analysis project Ga0116144, IMG submission 89746) | Active sludge microbial communities of municipal wastewater-treating anaerobic digesters from USA - AD_UKC035_MetaG | ecosystem: Engineered > Bioreactor > Anaerobic > Digestate | place: USA... | reverse complement strand
ATCAACTCCCTGTATTACGTTCACACCTTACGGAGCAGCATACATCACCGGGGAAATTAAAACAGCTAATTGCAACACTTACTGCTAAATCAACAGGATTAGCATTATTATTTTCAGGATTAATGATGATGGGTCATTTTCTGATCATCCCTTTTATTAATCCGTATATGGAATTTAATAAAGGATATCCCAGATCAGTTACCCCGCTTATTTATCTTGTCGGAGGAGTTTCTTCCTTTATTGCTGCGGTCTTCCTAGGAAGGTTATCGGACAGGATTGGTAAGCTAGCTGTATTCAGCTATTGTGTACCCCTATCTTTTATCATGGTTATACTAATTACTAATTTACCTGCGCTTCCATTTTCTATTGTATTAAGTTTCTTTGCTATCTGGTTTGCGTTAGCTACAGGGAGGGCTGTAAGTTCGCAAACTATGGTTAGTAACGTAACAGGTTCAGCTAATCGGGGTAGTTTTATGAGTTTGAACAGCAGTATCCAACATCTTGGCACCGGAGCAGCTGCATTAGTAGCAGGTTATATAGTAACTGAGGGAAAATCTGGAAAGCTGCAGCGATATGAATGGGTCGGGTATCTTTCAGTAGTTGTACTGCTTGCCGGGTTTTTTCTTGGACGTTATTTGTTTAAGGGCACTGAGCTAAAAAAGAGCCCTCCTTCCGGGTTATAATATTCTATATATTGGGTATTGCATAAGAGCCGTTTCAAACCATGGGGAATTCTGATAAACAAAATTCAGCTGGGCTCTTCCGTCTTTAGCAAAAACAGTATCTGTCACTTTCCGCTGCTCCAGCCTGGCTCTGAGACCAACATTGGTTTTCATATATTCTGCGGCAATATCCTCAAATGCGTAGGCAGAATAGCCTTCCTTCTGCCCGAGAATAGCATCAAAATAATTCCATGCGAAATAAGAGTCTTCTCCCCGGGGTTCCAGGGTTTCAATAAGGAACCTGTTGGCAACCTGGTTCAGTGGAATATACCAATCACCTTTACTAAACTTTAATTTGCCGGTTGCTGTAGTAAGTTTTACATCGCTGTTTAGATGATGCATTTCATATTGACGAGGCATTGTTTTGTAATCTTCAATTTTATAGAACTCCACTTCAATCAAGGTGTCTTTTTTTAATTGAGTCATTTGTACTTTGTTCAATTTAAGCAGTTCTATCACTTTCCACCATCCTTGAGGAATAACATAGGCATTTGGTTTTTTTACAAATTCTTTAGCAGGAAAATGGTTAAAGATTCTAACTGTCTTTTCATACGGTTTGTTTCTATCATAGTATAATCTTGGTAACCCGGATACTTCACTTGGTCTCTTTCCTGATTCATATCCTTTATAAAGTATTTCTTTGAATACTGATTTATCGAGTGCCCATTTAATTGGGAAATCTTTAGCTGTTTTTACATATTGTTTTGTTTGCTCCCTGAGTTGTTTAATCTTCTCACTGTTCTTAGCAGTAAATTCTATGAATGACTGCATCAGAGCATAAGTTGCTTTTACCCTTTGGTCGTATGGTTTGAGCATATGAGATTCCGGAACAAAAGAAAATGTATGCCAAAGAGCGGCATAACCACTGGCATATCTAGGGCTATCCCAGTATTCCTGCCAGCCGTTTTCGGGGGTATCTCCCCAGACATTTACATAGGGGACAAGGTCAAACCCTTTTTCTTTCATTAAGCCATATAGTGCTGGTTCAAATTCTTTGCTTGTGTATTCCCCCATCGCTCCCCCCAGTTTGGTATGCTGTGTGGTCAGTAATGTCATCACATGCTGGTAGTCGGCACCATTGCTTACATGATTGTCAATGAAAACATCCGGATCGAGTAAATGAAAAATTTCGGTGAATGATCTCGCATCTTTGGAGTCGCATTTGATAAAGTCCCTGTTCAGGTCCAGGTTTTGTGAGTTACCACGAAAACCAAATTCTTCCGGGCCATTCTGATCAACTCTGTAGTTAGCGCTGCGATTAAGACATCCTCCAATATTATAAACAGGTATAAATGCCAGAACAATGTTATCAGGAATTTTGTATTTGCCAATCACTATATCTCTTGCCAATAACATGCTTGCATCAATTCCATCTGGTTCTCCCGGATGTATACCATTGTTGATAAGGATAATCCGTTTATTATTTTTCCTGATGTGCCCGAAATTATAATCACCATTATTGGCTACCACAACCAGGTGGAGGGGGTACCCCGCATCTGTCATATTCATGGTGAGCATTTTTACTTTCCCGGATTTCGCATCCAGTTTTTGCCACCAATCTATTATTTCAAAATAGGCAGGAGTTTGGGTGCCCTTTGATTGCTCAAACCTCGTAGTGATATGCTGAGAGAAGAGAGTTGTGGATACTGTAAGAAGCAGGAGCAAGAAAATTTTTTGCATAAAACAGATTGAATCTTAAAAATAAAAAAGGCATTCCGTATTGGAACGCCTTTTAAGTAATTTATTAAAACAGCCTATTTGGCTGCTACGTTAGTTTTCTTGGCTAATTTGCTTTTAAGATTGGCTGCTTTATTCTTATGGATAATACCACGCTTAGCCAATTTGTCGATCATGCTTGCCACTTCAGGGAATTTTTCGCTCATTTCTTTTCCTTTAGCCGCTTTCAGATCACGGATGGCATTACGGGTTGTTTTTCCGTAATATTTATTTCTGTCACGACGTTTTGCTGCCTGGCGGGCATCTTTCTTAGTTGCACTGTGATTAGCCATTAATAATCAATTTTAAGTAGTGCAAAGGTAGGGGTCAGAGGGCTATCTGCCAAATTTGGGAAGCTTTTATTGCCAAAAAAGACAAATAAATCAACTCATAACGATTATAGGCTTTTTTATACTTAGCACTTGAAAATCAAGGATAATCGGTACGAAAGGCATCGCTTTCTAAATCCTTCATTATGAGGCCAGATTTTGCATTTTTTCAGCGATATTTGTGACCCAATTTTCACCTGTATTTTAATACCTCTTTTTTCATGAAGGATTTCTCCTATATCACTAATTCTCACCCGGAGTTTATTGAAAATCTATACCGTGATTTTGTAAAGGATCCGAATAGTGTTGATCCTGATCTAAAAAAATTTTTTGAAGGGTTTGATTTCGCTGTTAGTAATGCAGCTGCGACTGTTAATGGTAAAATACCTTCTACAACTCCTACTAATACCGTAGTGAGTTCTGAGGCTGATTGGTTCAAAGAGTTAAGGGCTTATAGGATGATACTTGGATACAGGAACAAGGGCCACCTGATTGCCAGAACCAACCCGATCCGGCAGAGAAAAGACAGAGGTGCTAATATTGTATTAGATTTTTATGGTTTCTCAGAAACTGACCTGGATAAAGAATTCCAGGTCGGTAATCTGATAGGCTTGGGTACTGCTTCATTGAAAGATATTCTTAGTCATCTTGAGAAATGTTATGCATCAAGTGTGGGAGTGGAGTTCAAATACATCAGTGATCAGAAAAGAATTGACTGGTTGACGAATGAGATTGAGAAAAGAATGCTCGAACCTTTACCGCTGAATAAAAAAAGACGGGCACTGGAAAAACTCAACCAGGGGGTGATGTTTGAAAAGTTTCTTCATACCAAGTATGTGGGGCAGAAACGATTTTCATTAGAAGGAGGGGAAACAACTATTGCAGCATTGGATGCTATTATCAATACAGCGGCTGATAATGAGGTACATGAAGTGGTGATAGGCATGGCACACCGGGGAAGACTTAATATACTTGCTAATATCATGGGCAAAACCTATGAACAAATATTCAGTGAGTTTGAAGGTACGGCGAAGGTGGATCAGACAATGGGCAGCGGAGATGTGAAATATCATATGGGTTATGGAAGTGAAGTGCAGACACTGAATGAGAAAACTATTCATCTGAAACTGATGCCTAATCCATCACACCTGGAAGCAGTGAACCCCGTAGTGATTGGATTTGCAAGGGCTAAGGCTGATGTTATGTATCATAGTGAGTTTGACAGGATATTGCCTATACTGATCCATGGCGATGCGTCTGTAGCAGGGCAGGGAATTGTATATGAAGTGTTGCAGATGAGTTACCTGAAAGGCTATTACACAGGAGGTACTATCCATTATGTGATTAATAACCAGATCGGCTTTACTACTGATTTTGATGATGCCAGAAGTTCTGATTATTGTACTTCACTGGCAGCAGCTATCCAGGCCCCGGTATTTCATGTGAATGGTGATGATCCCGAAGCTGTAATTAAGTGTGCTGAAATAGCTACCCGTTACAGGCAGGAATTTAACAGTGATGTGTTCATTGATATGGTATGCTATAGGCGACACGGACATAATGAAGGTGATGATCCAAAATTTACCCAACCGCATTTGTATGCTTTGATTGATAAGCATCCTAATCCAAGAGAAGTGTATATCAAATACCTGCTGGAAAATGGTAAACCCGATGCACAGGAACTGGCCAAAGAAATGGAGAAAAAATTCTGGGCTGATTTGCAGGAACGGCTGGATGAAGTGAAGCAAAATCCACTGCCATACCATTACCAGGCACCCGAACTTGAATGGAAAAAATTGAGAAGAGCCACTGTTAATGACTTTGATAGTTCACCCATTACAAGCATAGCAGATAAAGATTTCAGAACGATCTTTAATGCAATAATGACCTGGCCAGAAGGGCTTAAGCCGCTGCGTAAAGTGGAGAAAATTTTACAGGACAAAGTAAAATTGTTTGATACAGAGCAAAAAGTAGACTGGTCTACCGGTGAGTTGTTAGCGTATGGAAGTTTACTGTTGGAAGGAAAAGATGTGCGGATTAGCGGACAGGATGTAAGAAGAGGAACTTTTTCTCATCGTCATGCTGTATTGAGGGATGAAAACACAGATAAGCCATATAATCGCTTGTCGCATATACCCGGGGCCCAGGGAAAATTCAGGATTTACAACTCATTGCTGAGTGAATACGGTGTTTTGGGATTTGAATATGGCTATGCACTGGCTAATCCTAATGCGCTGGTGTTATGGGAGGCACAGTTTGGTGATTTTGCTAACGGAGCACAAACTATGATCGACCAGTTCATTGCTGCCGGAGAACAGAAATGGAACAGGATGAACGGAGTGACCATGTTGCTGCCACATGGCTATGAAGGGCAGGGGCCGGAGCACAGCAGCGCCAGGCTGGAAAGATTTTTACAACTATGTGCAGAATTGAATATAGTGGTAACAAATATCACTACTGCTGCCAATCTTTTTCATGCTCTCAGAAGACAACAGGCATGGCCTTTCCGCAAACCACTGATCAATTTCTCTCCCAAGGCAAATCTCCGGCATGTGGGCTCTTATTCAAGAGTGGAAGAATTTACCAGTGGCGGGTTTAAAGAAGTGATAGATGATATGGCGGCAGATCCGTCGAAAGTAAAGAAGGTCTTATTCTGCAGCGGAAAAATGTATTTTGACCTGTCAGAGCGTCAACAAAAAGAGAACAGAACAGACGTGGCCATCATAAGACTGGAGCAAATTTACCCGTTGCCCTATAAGCAACTGGAGGCGTTGCATAAAAAATATAGTAAGGCTACCTGGTTCTGGGTGCAGGAAGAACCGTTGAATATGGGAGCTGCATCATTTCTGAAAATGAACCTGTCAACCATTAATTATGGAGTTATCGGCCGGCAGCCTTCGGCATCAACAGCAACAGGGTATAACAAGATCCACCTCCAGGAACAGGCGGAGATCATTGAAACAGCATTTAGTATCTGATTGAATTAATAATAGTATATGATTGAAATAAAAGTACCAACAGTCGGCGAGTCTATCAGCGAAGTCACGTTGTTGAAATGGAATAAAAAAGATGGGGATTATGTGGAAAGAGATGAGGTGATTGCTGAACTCGAAAGTGAAAAAGCCACCTTTGAAGTCAATGCTGAGCAGGCGGGAATACTAAAGACTGCTGCGCTGGAAGGTGATTCATTGAAGATAGGCGACCTGTTGGCCAGTATTGATGAAAAAGCTGCAAAGCCTGTTGGTGCCATAGCTGTTGCCGAAGAGAAGAAAACTGAAAATAAAAAGGAGAGCCATAAGAAAGTAGTTTCCGAAGCACCTGTAACATCAGTACCAAATGATATTAAAGCAAGTCCTGTGGCTTCTGCGATCATTGCTGATAAGAAAGTTGATCCAAAAAATGTTACACCATCAGGACCCATGGGAAAGATACTGAAAGATGATGTGCTGGCTGCTTTATCAAGTCCCGGTAAAAAGGCTTTTGACGGAGCAGCATTATTCAGCCGTAATGTGCGGGTCGAAAAAATGAGTAACCTGCGAAAAACTATTTCCCGCAGGTTAGTGGAAGCTAAGAACACCACGGCCATGCTCACCACTTTTAATGAAGTGGATATGAGTCGCATTATGGAAATGCGAAACAAGTACAAGGATAAGTTCAAAGAGATACATGGGGTGGGATTAGGATTCATGAGTTTTTTTGCCAAAGCCTGTGCTGTTGCACTGGCCGAATGGCCGTCCGTAAATGCATACATTGATGGAGATCAGTTGGTATATCATGATTATGCAGATATAAGTATTGCTGTAAGTACTCCAAGAGGACTAACTGTGCCGGTAATGCGTAATGTGGAGAGTATGAGCATGGCTGATGTGGAGAGAAAAGTGGTGGAACTGGCCGGAAAAGCAAGGGACAGCAAACTGACAACGGAAGAATTAACAGGCGGCACATTTACAATTACCAATGGAGGTGTATTTGGTTCTTTGATGAGTACACCAATTATAAATATTCCGCAGAGTGCAATATTAGGTATGCACAAGATCCAGGAAAGGCCGATGGCGGTTAATGGGCAGGTAGTTATCCGCCCGATGATGTATATCGCATTGAGCTACGACCACCGGATCGTTGATGGTCGTGAATCGGTGAGTTTCCTGGTAAGAGTGAAAGAACTGTTGGAAAACCCTGAACAATTACTGATCGGAAAAGACCCTGTAAAAACATTACTTGAATTATAATTGATTTTATGAAACGGATTTTATTCCTTCTATTTTCCTCTGTAAGCTTGTTTTTAATTTCCTGCCAGAAAGAAATTGACTGGGGAACGGGTGGCGGCGGTAGTTTATCCGGAAACCTGCTGGTAAAAACAGTTTCCAAAGAAGGAACAGATTCTGCCGTTACTGTATATACTTATAACAGTAATCAAAAACTGATCAATGAGAAGATCACAGGAAGATCACAGGGATTTGATGTCACCAACGAAACCCGGTATTACCGTAATGCAGCAGGTATCATTACCCATTGTGCAGATCAATCCCAATTTTGTAATGGTGGGTATTGATAGTGTAACGACATATGTGAACTATAATACCGCTTTATCGAGGTACACATCTTATGTCAGTGAACTGGGTTTAATGGGATTTGTCGTCAGGGATAGTATGGCAATAGTTTACAACGCAGGCGGAAAAGTAACCCAGACCGAGCAGTATCAGAAAATACCCTTGCTGGGCGGTGATTATGAAATTTCCTTACGGGTAAAATACACTTACGATGCAGGTGGGAATATGTCGCAACAGGATTTTTACACTGTTGATCCCGCTACTATGGCGGAAGACCTGATCTCTACCATTAAATACACATTTGATGCAAAACCGTCGGCAATCAGTTTTGACAATGAAGCCTATGCAATCGGGAAGCCTGATCTTATCTCTGTGAATAATGTTACCAAGGTTGAATTTATTGATATAGGCACGCCGTCAAATGGATTTATTCTTAACAATGCTTACACCTATAATGCAAACAATAAACCAGGTGCAGCAGTTAGTACAAGAACACCAGGTCCTTCTGTAACTAATGTGACTTACTATTATCAATGATACGGGAACCAATATTTGAACAGCGGCCACTATTAACCGGCCGCTTTTTTATCTTGTATAATAATGAGCCGTTTCTTTTCATACCTGAACGCTGCGACAGAGATTCTGAATCAATATAGGGGAGCAGAACCTTTTACTTTTTTTCTAAAAAAATATTTTTCACAGCACAAAAAATCAGGTTCGAAAGACAGGAAATATATAGCTCATTTGTGCTATTGTTATTTCAGATTGGGAAAAGCTATGAAGGAAATAGCTGTTCAGGAAAGAATTATTACCGGTTTGTTCATTTGTTCGCAGGCTCCCAATGAATTGCTGGAGCAACTAAAACCGGAATGTAATGAAAATGCAGGACTATCAATACAAAAGAAACTGGCAATCGTTTCACCTTCTTTCCCGGTTACTGATGTATTTCCATGGGCCGGACAACTCAGTGATGGAATAGAAGAGGAACAGTTCTGTTATTCTTTATTTGTACAGCCGGATCTTTTTCTTCGTCTGCGTCCCGGGCATGAAGAGGCGGTTAAATCAAAATTGAAGAAACAGGATATACTCTTTGAGATTATTGGTGACGATTGCCTTGTATTACGCAATGCTTCAAAAGTGGATGCTTTACTATTGATCAATAAAGAAGCGGTGATACAGGATTATAGTTCACAGAGAGTGGGAGAGTTATTGCGTAAAATAGAAGTTAAACATCAGTTGTCAGTCTGGGATTGCTGTGCAGCCAGTGGTGGCAAATCGATTATGGTAAAAGATATCCTGGGCAATATTGATCTTACCGTTTCTGATGTGCGGGAGTCAATCCTGGCAAATCTGAGAAAACGTTTTAGTGAAGCGGGAATCAATAAGTATAAAAGCTTTGCAGCAGATTTAACCAAACCGGTTCTTCCCTTTTTACAGCAGCAGTTTGATCTGATCATTGCGGATGTTCCATGCAGTGGCAGTGGAACGTGGGGCCGTACTCCCGAACAGTTATATTATTTCGATCCTGTTAAAACAGAGGAGTATAGTATGTTGCAACATAAAATTATCGATACGGTAACAAAGCAGCTAAAACCCGGGGGTTACTTGTTATATATTACCTGTTCGGTATTCAAAAAGGAGAATGAACTGCAGGTTTCTTACATTAAGGAAAAATGGGGTCTTGCAGAAACAGAAACCAGTGTGCTGCCTGGCTACAATGAAAAGGCTGATACTATGTTTGCTTCCCTGCTACGTAAACCTTTATAATTTTATTAATTCAGCTGTTCCGATATTCTTTTGCCCGTCAAGAACAGTGATATAGTAGTTGCCAGCAGACAATCGGCTAATCGATAATTCAATTGTTTTCTTACCACTAAGTTTTGAGTCTTTGAGTTGCATAACAAGGCTGCCTTTGGCATCATATACCAAAACCGGCATGTTTGGAACCGCATAAGGAGTTTCTACAACAAGTGTAACTATGCTGCTGCTGACAGGGTTTGGCTGAACCATTACCAGTACTTTATTAGGATCAGGGTTGCCGGTTCCGGTAGTAAAACATCCTGCACTGATAACTACTTCTGCTGTGTCGATATATACGGCGGTAAAGTTTGCAGCACTTGTATCCACAATTTGCCTGATACGGTAAGAGATCGTACCGGCATTTACATTTACCAGCGGGTTGTTAAATACATAACTTCTGTTTGCCAGTATGGTTCCCGCCTGAGGATTTACATCACCCACTTTAGTGTAAACTGTTTCTCCCGGAGCTTTTCTTTCAATCTCATATTTCATAGTGGCCACATCTTTGCTGCTCCAGTTCACAGTAGCATTGCAGGCATTGGCACTGGCACTTGATGTAGCATATTCAGTCAGCAGGTTGGTAAATGCCAGTCTCATATCCGGAATACCATAACCTATCCTGTCATCAGGCGTAGTGAATTTGCTTCCTGCATTTTTTAAAGCCTGGATGATCTTCATATTATTATACTCAGGAAAGCCCTGCCAGAGGCAGGTTCCAAGTCCCGCCATATTGGGACAGGCAAAGGAAGTTCCGTTTGCAGTGCCAACCGTATTGCTACTGGTTTGCACCAATGCTGCTACACCTATTGATGCCACGTCCGGTTTTACCTGGCCGTCAGCAGATGGGCCAAAGCTGGAAAAATTTCCCACCACACCGGATGTATTTACTGCACCCACTGCTACCACACTATCACCGTCAGAAGGAGTAACGAGGTAATGCCATGCATTACCTCCTTCATTGCCGGCAGAATTAAAAACGATCAATCCTTTTTTGGCAGCCAGGTCTGCACCGGTAACAGCCATGGTAGTATTGCCATCCATATTGCTGTAAGTATAATTGAATACAGCATTATCAAAATCGTAATAACCGAGTGATGAAGAAATGATATCTGATCCGGCACTGTCAGCTCTTTCAGCACCGCATACCCAGTTGTGTTCTTCGATCGGGTATTCTGTGGCTACCTCTTCTGTTCTGAATAAATGAAAACTGGCTTTCGGGGCTTTACCTACAAATTGTCCCGGTATATTGGCTGCAATAGTAGAGAGGCATTGCATACCATGCGGATGATCGTCTGTAACGGTAGCGTTGCGGGATACAAAATCCCAGGTACTCACTATCTGGCTGTTGGTATTGGCACTGTCAAATGCCTTTAAAGAGGTATAATTAAAAAAACCACCATCCAAAATAGCAATATGCATGCCTTGCCCTCTTAATCCAATATTATGTAGGAACTCACCATTGTGCAGGTGAATCTCATTAAAAGAACTTGTCCCATAGTTGAAAAAATCACCAGTAAGCTGTTCTGTTCGCTCTTCTTGTGCAGGAAGCGGAGTGATAGTTTCTTCAATAATAAATTTATTCCTGACGGGCCCGGGTTCATCACCGGTGTTTCTGGCAGCCAGACCGCCAACACTTTTTACAAAAGGAAATGCATTAATCGCAGTAATGGCATTTGCATCGGAGGTTTGAATGGAAACAGCATTCAGCCATTTGGATACATTTAGTATAGTAACGTTTGGCACATTTCCAATCTGGGCAACATAAGAAGGCGTAACAGGCAGATCGGTACTGTCTATGGCTATGCCATAACGGGTGCGACGATCAATAGCTCTTTGTGACAAATAATTGGCGGGTGCAGCGAGAGTGAAAGGATTATTTCCCTTGTCTTTAAGTTTT
>Ga0116144_10005814_pt1 | contig 11017 bp, 6 predicted proteins | sample AD_UKC035_MetaG_FD_89746 | JGI IMG/M metagenome (GOLD analysis project Ga0116144, IMG submission 89746) | Active sludge microbial communities of municipal wastewater-treating anaerobic digesters from USA - AD_UKC035_MetaG | ecosystem: Engineered > Bioreactor > Anaerobic > Digestate | place: USA... | reverse complement strand
TTCAACGGCACCGAGAATCAGCGCAAGGATTTGCTGCAGTGGCTCGAGGGATGGAGCATTTCCCTGGCAGAGATAAATTATCTCAAGACAGGTTATGCTTCAAAGGGACTTCTTGATGTACATATCGTTACCGATGAAGACATCGCACAGAAATCCTCTTATGCAGTAAAAATAAATGCTATCACTGACCCGGCCCGGCCTCTGAGGGTGGCGAAGGAGTAAAAGTCCCGCTATCAAAAATCTCTCTCGGTGCTAATTTAATATACTACTAAGACAAAAACAGCGAGCATATTTTAACATTAAGCAACCCGCTCCCGAATGGACAACCCTCCGTTGCTGCGCACCTATCTTACTTTGAATTTCCCGTCCACGAGGAATTTTCCTAATGAAACCTAAAGCGGAACCGTTTGCTGACGAGCAAGAAACCATATCACGCGTCGTGAGTGCGCCCGCTGAACGCCAGTGGAACGATCTTCTGGCATTTCGCACGATCACGGGCGACATAACACCGGGCAATGAGTTGTTGGAGTTGATCGCGGAGCGGATCCGGGTGGCGGCTCGTCATTTGCGTCTGACACGGAATGATTTGTTTCGCATTTTTAGCTATTACAGCACGTATGAGGGCGAAACAGATCAGCCCGGTGGCGGAGGCAAACCCAGCTTCATCTTGGTTGAAACTCATCATTTGATCCAAAGCCGAGTAGGCAAGGGAGCGTTAAAACTGATTTTCCCGCATGATCTTTTGGGCAAGGGAGATCCCTTTCAAGAAGCGGAACCCGGCGTGGTGGAAGTGATTCATCCGCCCGGACAAACCCGCTGGAATAACGCGGCCGAAGCGGAGGCGCTGGTCAAGCAGGCCATGCGCGAGTTCATGACCGGTGAAAGCCTGAGCATGAGTCTGAAAAGCCAGGCAACGGGTGCGCCCTTCGCCGGCAGCGAAGGATTGATATTGTGCGCAATACGAGAATTTGATGAGACCAGTGGGCGTTACCGGCTGAAATCACCGCTCAAGGGGGGAGAGGCGAACGCACGGGAAGACAAGGAAACGCTTGAACAGATGATGAACAGCGCTGCCGCAATGCTCACGCGAGCCAAGCGAATCGCTTGTGACAAAATCGTTCATGCTGCCGAAACCAATACTACCCTAACCGCACAGCTCGGTCTGCAGCTTGCCACCAATGTGGTGGAAGGGCATCTCCGGGCGCTGCTTTCCGAGGATCCCGAGATTATCATCGGAGATGAGGATATGACCGCCCGGCTGCGGGAAATATTGGAGCGTGACAATTACTCGCCAACTGCGGGTGCCTTAGCTCGGGCAGCCGCTAAAATGCAGATGGAGCATGAAATCATGCTGCCCGAGTCGCGGGATCAACTCCGAGATATTCTCCATACCCTTCCCGGTCAGGGATCGCCGACGCCCGCGCAATACCGGGCATTAATGGAATTGCTGTTCGGGACCGGGGAGCGCCATCACAAGGAAAGCCAGCTCTATCATCATCGAGAGCCTATATTACGAGCGCTTTCGGTAGCTCTGTCCACACGCTGTCTGGATGAATGCGGCGATCCCGCTGTGCTCTCGCTTTACCTGACGACGCTTTTGGATAACCAGTGGATTATGATGGAACGTGCACTGGCCCACCTGAGGTCGCCCGGACAAGCGATGCCGGTCGGCTGGTTCGACCGTTATATTCTGCTTTCATCAGAAGAGCAACAAGCCCTATCAGCGCTTATGCCGTCACCCGGCATCAGCCGGGAGGACCTCAAAGAAATGTTTTGGAGCGTGGTAAGCCTCCTGTGCGAAGCCAGGGACAGGGTGGTAAAAGACGTACCCACTATCTATCAGCAAGCCCGGGTGGAAGTGCTGGAGCGCGCTATTCAGGCAAGCACGGCTACCGGAGAGGTAATACCGACCGTTCAACGAATCGTTTTTTTTACATTACCCCTGGCCTACGAGTGTGCTACCCCAAAACTCGGCGTGGTGACCCGCAAGGCCATAGAGATTTGCGGCTCCGAACTGAGACCGGAAGCGATGGCACAGGGGGCCGTGATGGCGATCGAAATCATTTTCAAAAAGCTGACCGGGAAAACGAAGCCTTTGGAAGGCATGACGGTGGCCATTGAAGGATTGGGCAACGCCGGGAAGAATGTAGCCAACCTCATGGTGCAAAATGGAGCCACGATTGTGGCCGTGAGCGACAGCCGGGGAGCAATTACCAGCCAGGGAGGTTTTTCCCGGCAGGAATTGGCTGCGATCATCAACCACAAAAACTCCGGCAAGCGGTTCGATACCCTTCTGGATAGTCCGATTATCCGTGTGTTGTCTTTAAAGGAACGCTCTGCATTGACTTATCATCCGGATCCTGCACATCTCAAAAAGCTTCCCGCTGATATCCTGGTGCTCAGCGCTATTCCCGCGTCCATCCACAAGGATAATGCACGCGAACTTCATGTTAAGGTGGTTTGCGAATTGACAGGTGCTACTGTATCAGGAGAGGCGAAAAGAATCCTCAAGGAGCGTGGCATTGGGGTCATCCCAGACAACCTAGCCAGTTCCGGCGGATTATTGGTGTCTCTGTCAGAAATGCTCCAAAACAGCCTGGGGCAGGTATGGGATCGCCGCCTGGAGGAAGATAATTTATACCAGCAGATTGAACGCAGTTGTACGGCAGTCTGGGACATGACGCGACGTTATGACGTGGATTTTGCTACTGCCTCCGACATCTTGGCCCTGCAGCGTATGCATGGTCTGGCCATCTACCGCGAGCGCCTGGAAACTCAATCTTCGCAACTCGCGGCACGAATCCGGAGCGTCCGGCCGGGCGAAAGCGTATTAATCCTTTCCGACAATGATGAAGATGGGGTAGCCTCGGCAGCGATCATGCATCGCATGATCACCTACAGGAATCCTCGTGTGGGAGAGCCGATCATTCATTTGAACGAGTCGTTCCGCTCACCGGTCGTGCCGGACCTCATACAGCAATCGTGGGATACAGGTACACCGATAAGACACGTTTTTGCGTTGGACCGTGCGTTTCCCGTTGACGAACCGGGACGAACCCATATTACCCGTGTGGCGGACCTGTGCCAAGTGACGCTAGTCAACAATCACGATCTGCCCGTACATTTGCTTAAACAGGAGCTATTCGCCGCGACGGAGGCTGCCGCTGGAAACAAACACAAACCAGCGGTTTTAGGTATTCTGCTTATCTCCCCTCAGACCCTGAAATCCACTCTGCCCACCGACCAATTTCCCACCGCGATGATCCTGAAGGAAATGGCTACCCTGCTCATTAACGATGAAAAGGTTTTAAATCAAATCGCCTGGCAGGCGGCCGTCGGCTGCTGTCTGGATACCGCCAACGAAACTGATAGCGAACGGCGGTTATTTTATAGCCGCTTCAATTATGATCGTACGCTGGAGGCAGCCCGGGCCGTGCGGATAATCACCCGCGCGAACGGTTACTCACAATCTGTCAAGGCATTATTGGCGGTAGAGCGTCCTGACCAGCTCGAGACGCACGAGGTTTGGGAACGTTTCATGGCGGTCTATCGCATTCTCAAAGAGCGGGTGCTGGTGCTAGTAGATCGAATAGTGTTGGAAAATCGCGGGCAGGCGTTTGCCAGCCACTTTTTCACCCAGGATGAAGTGGCTTCACCAACGCCCATCGTTGGAAATGAAGACAACGAACTGGATCTCTACCATTGGATCTCGGAATACGTCACTCAGCGCGATGATTGGTCGGGAAAGCCCATTATCGTTGGTCAGGTCGTAAAAGATGTACGCGGCCGGCGTTGTTTGGGTTTGAGAATCCGCAGCCCGCGCGGAACAGACCTCATGAAAGCAGGGTTGCCCGAGTATTTTACTACCGGCGGATTGTCCAACACGGCAATTGCCAGGATACCGCTGGAATCCAGCCAAACTCCACAGCGGGAATTCCAGAATATCGTAGAGAAAATCTGGATGAAGACCACCGGTAATGCTTGAGGATACCAGTTCGCCGCGGAAACGCCCTCTGCGGTCTATCCGCCGTATGGGGTAAATGTCTTTGTCTGATCCCTATCCCCCCGCCAGAAAAAACACCAAATAGATCACATCCCCGTCACGCACGGTCCTGGCTAGCTCATTAGGGTATGCGCTTTCACCATTCACATACACTTCCACAATGTTGAGCAGTTCTCCCTTGCTGTTAAAAAGAACATTCTGCATGCCCGGATATTTTTCTATCAGAACACTCAGGCATTCGCCCACGGTCTTCCCTTCAACCTCGACAATATCTTTACCATCCGTATACCGACGGTGTGTCTTATGAATATTCAGCTGCACGCTCACGCTGCTATTCCTTTCCGTACACCTGAGCGCAATGCTCGCACTGTGGATTTCGTTTTACCGTAAGTTTCAGAAAGTCATTGGTCATACCATCATACCGCAGCATGCAATTCGTCAACAGGCCTCCGAGATTCAGGAGATACTTGATGACCTCAGTAGCTTCGATAACTCCAATCATAGCTGGAGCTACCCCGATGACCGGATACGTTTCCGGCTGAACCGGACCGCGCGTGATGCAGCGAAGACAAGCGGTTTTTCCAGGAAGCACAGTCATCGCCCGGCCTTCAAAGCCTGCGACTGCACCATGTACAAAAGGAATCCGATGATCGATAGCCGCCTTGTTGAGTACAAATCGGGAAGGTATGTTGTCCATAGCGTCAACCAGCACATCGATGTCCTGAAGCATACCGTCGATTGTGCTTTCAGCAACAGTCGCATGGATCGACTCGACGATTATGTCGGGATTGAGGCATCGCAGCTTTTCACCGGCAGAATCAACCTTTTTTCGACCGACATCATCACTCCAGTGAAGCACCTGGCGGTTAAGGTTGCTGAGTGTCACCTGATCGTGATCCACTAGACGAAGCCTGCCGATCCCTGCAGCTGCTAAGTATAAAGCGATCGGCGACCCCAAGCCACCAGCACCGGCGATCATGACCCGAGCCGCTTTCAGTTTTTCCTGGCCAGCCTCGGTAATCTCCGGGATCATAATTTGTCTATCATATCGTTCCCGTTCGTTGGCTGTCAGCATTTCCCCTGGAACCTCTCGGTAACATTTCTTTCAGCAGCCGGCACCCTCCCATCGTTGGAACAGCTCGCTTTCGATTCCAAACTGATCAAGCACCTTGCCGATCGTCTGATCGACAAGGTCCTGAATGGTCTTCGGGTGATGGTAAAAGGCAGGAACAGGAGGCATAATCACTGCACCGATCTCGGAAACCTGTGTCAGAAGCCGGAGATGGCCGACGTGCAGCGGCGTCTCGCGAAATACGAGCACCAGTCTGCGTCGCTCTTTCAAAATGACATCGCCAGCACGAATAAGCAGGTTTGCATTATAGGAGTGAGCCAAACCTGAGAGAGTCTTGACGCTGCACGGCGCAATAACCATTCCATCAGAAAGAAACGAACCGCTCGCAACCCGGGCAGCTAAGTCGTCGTTGGCGTAAACATAGTCAGCCAGTGCTTCGACGTCTTCAATCTTCCAGGTGGTTTCGAGAGAAATGTTGGTCTTTGCTGCTTCGCTGATGATGAGATGGGTCTGAACGTTCTTGTGCTCTTTGAGTACTTCCAGCAACCGGATACCATAGTGCGGGCCACTCGCGCCGGACATTCCAACAATGATTCGCTTCATACGCACTCACCTTTCCCCGAAATGAGGTGCATGATTTCACGCCTCTGTTTTTAGATAAGAATTTATAACCGGCCCATTGTATCATGCTTCATGGTAAAATCAACCGGAGAGGATGTGAGAATCATTTCTACAGGCTGCATCTCCATTCTAATCTGATTGCGTTTTGCTGAGATAAAGGGGAAGCGTGAAGAGCGTTACAGCGAGGCGGCTACTTCGGTCGTGATGTTGACACGGACAGCGCAAGCTGTTACTGTCGCTATCACCATCCACGCAGCTCGCGTGCAGGTTGCCCGCTTCTTTGGCATGTAAAGAAAGGATAAGCAGGCATGGAATCAAAAAACACTGTCAGTGCATTTATTCTCGGTGCGTTGCTCTGTGCCGGTCTGGTTGTGCTGGGTTATTTTCTCTCCACCGGTCTTCTTACTATGAAATCCCTGGAGAGAACTGTCACCGTAAAGGGACTCTCCGAACGGGATGTAGCAGCCGATATTGCAATCTGGCCGATCAAATTCAGCGAGGCTGGCAACGATGTGAACCAGCTCTTCTCGACTATTCAGAGCAAGAATCTTCTGGTCGTTGGCTTCTTGAAGGAAAGCGGATTCACTGAAACCGAGGTCTCAGTATCCGTCCCCACTGTCATTGACCGGCAAGCGCAGGGTTTTACCGATGCCGCCAACCTTCCCTTCAGATACTCGGCGGCCTCGACCATTACAGTTTATACCGGAAATGTATTATTAGTACGAAAAACCATGATCAACGTGGTAGAGCTCGGCAAACGCGGCATTGCGATTACCGGGCAGGATTTCGATACCCGGCCGGAATTTCTCTTTTCCAAGCTCAACGATATCAAGCCGGCGATGATCGAAGAGGCCACGAAGAATGCTCGTGAGGTAGCGGAAAAATTTGCCAAGGACTCGAATAGCACGCTCGGAAAAATCAAGACAGCCAGTCAGGGCCAATTCACCATAACCGATCGAGACAGTAGTACACCATACATGAAGAGAGTGCGAGTCGTGTCAACAGTGGAGTACTACCTCTCAGACTGAAGGTCCGGGTGATTTCGGAAATATTTCCACTGCTGTCCGAAATATGTGGAAGCAGCAGTATGGAAGGAGAAAATTGAGGTAGTTCCGTGGCCTCGGGAGGTTTTGTCGATTTGGATTGACCCATAAGAAGGTGTCATTCTGAGGAAGTTCCGCCTGAGGCGGAACGACTGAAGAATCTCCTGATAATAATTTTGCCCGAGATCCTTCGTCCTGCAGCTCGGCTGAGACGCGGGACCCAGGATGACAGTGCAGGTGAGCACCCTGCGTCAGTCCTTCATTATCTGTTTTGACAAGTGTGAACTATTCCAGGAGCGTAGCTGACTCCAGCAGTGTGAAGGCGAAAAATCATGTTTTCACGCTGCAGAAATTTCCCAGTGTCTGTTTATCTCCTTCTTTTGACAGGAAAATTTCTTTATAGTATTCTTTTACTATAAGAGGGGTGTTGCCCTGATACCGGGTACATGCAGTATGTTCTTCTGGCTTGATCATGATTCAGCCAGATCTGTTTTCTCCTCACTCGGAGAAAGTCGTGTTTACGCAGTCACCATTCTTCTCCTTGCAATACCCTCACAATTCGAATCGCAGCCGACAGGTAGTGAATCATCCGTGTTGCCGCCTGTTGAATTTCACAAAGAGTAACGTCCCAGGCTTCTATTGAACTGAAACCCCGCATGACATCAGATCGCTTTCCCATTGACCGGGAGACATGGGGCCGTTTTGTAGCCAACGTACGGCTCTTTACGTCATCCACATGGGCAGGGAGAAAAGCCAAGGCGCTCTTTCTGCTGCTGATTGGATTCTCTCTGGGCATTAACGGCCTGAATGTTGTTAACAGCTTTGTCGGCCGTAATTTCATGACCGCTATCGCTGATCGTAACCACGCCGAATTTCTCCTGCAGGCTCTTTTTTACATCAGCGTTTTCGCCCTTTCCACTGTTGTTGCGGTTTTCTACCGCTATACCGAAGAACATCTGGGATTGCTCTGGCGGGAGTGGGCGGCTCGGCGCTCAATCATCAGCTATGGGAACCATCGGGTTTACTACCGTCTAAAAATCAAGGGAGAAATCGGGAACCCCGATCAGCGTATTGCTGATGATATTCGTACCTATGCCGTCACCACCATTTCATTCCTGCTCATGCTGCTCAACGGCAGCTTTACGGTGCTCGCCTTCTCCGGAGTACTATGGTCAATCAGCCCACTGCTGTTTGGGGTTTCCGTCCTCTACGCTGCCGCAGGAACCTATCTGACCTTGATCTTTGGTAAGCCGTTGGTCCGACTGAATTACGACCAGCTCGACAAAGAAGCCAATTTCCGCTCGTCGCTTACCTATCTCAGGGCCAATGCCGAGTCAGTAGCTCTGTCGCGACGAGAAGGACATCTCATCCAGTTGAGCCTGAAGAATCTTTCCAATTTGGTAGCTAATTTTCGCCACATCATCAGTATCAACCGAAACGTGAATTTCTTCACTACCGGTTATAACTGGATGATTCAGATCATCCCCGCCTTGATCGTAGCTCCGCTCTTTATCGAAGGCAAGGTGGAATTCGGTGTGGTCACCCAATCGGCGATGGCGTTCACACAGCTGCTGGGCGCTTTCTCGTTGATCGTCACTCAATTCCAGTCGATTTCATCCTATGCCGCAGTACTTGCACGGCTGGTATCGTTCGTGGAGGCTTCCGATCGAGAAAAGGCAGCTGAGCTTTCGATCAATGGCTCGTTGACGGATGAGAGCAGAGTAATCTATGACAATCTTGTTCTGTGCTCTCCGCGCAGCGGTCGTACGCTGATCAATGAACTCTCGCACACCATCGCTCCCGGCAACCACTTGCTCGTGCTCGGCAAAGACAAGACAGCACGAACATCTCTATTTCGTGCTACCGCCGGACTCTGGAAGCCCGATAGCGGTCGCATCATCCGACCGAAGCTTAATCAAATTCTTTTCATATCGGAAATGCCGTTCCTGCCTCCTGGTACGCTCCGTGAGCTGCTCATGAAACCCTGGCCGGAAAAAACCCGTCTCAGCGAATGCAATCTCGAGGAGATTGAAATTCCGGAAGAGCGCATTATGGAAACGCTGCGCCTTCTGAAGATCGATACACTCGTTGCCGGCGCGGGAGGCCTCGATAAGCGGGAGTACTGGGAAAACACGCTTCCGCTCACTGATCAGCAGCTGCTGGTGATTGCTCGTCTGCTGATTGCAGCTCCAGCCTTTGCATTTCTGGACCGACCGAGCACTGTGTTCAGCTCCGAGCAGCTTCATGAGGTTCTGACTCTCCTCGATGAGCGATCCATAACCTATGTAACCTTTGAAGAGAGCTCGGATGACCGGGAACATTATGCTGAGGTTATTGAGCTGATAGGAGATGGGACCTGGTCTTGTCGACCCGTTGAGCGGAAAGAATCGACTAGAGGCTCTCTGCTGCTGGTCCATAGCCACTGAACCGAACAGTCACTCCGGATAAGAAGACAGAGATCTGTTTCGAGCGTCGTGCCTGCTGCACAGGTACGACATCGGATAACACACCTTCCTTTGAGCGATCGCGATGCATGATGAGATAATCGACACCTTCGCCGACCTTTCTGAATGGACCACGTTTGCCTCCGGCGAGGCACAGCTGGCTGTCTACCCGGACCATGGCTGTCGTGGAAATGCTATGCGGATGGAGTTCGACTTCCGTGGTGGCGGAGGTTTTGTCGTTGCCCGCAAATCGTTTCCTCTTGATCTGCCCGAGAGCTACCTGTTTAGCTTCCATGTCCGGGGTGATGCGCCAAGCAATATCTTCGAGTTTAAGCTGACCGATGAAACCAACCAAAACGTCTGGCGCTATCGCATCGAGACTCTAGACCTTTCCGAAACCTGGCAGCCGGTCACGATCCGCAACAGTCAGATCGAATTCGCCTGGGGACCATTGGGAGGAGGTCCTGCCCGGCGAGTGGCGGCCATCGAGCTGGTCATTGCTGCAGGACCGGGCGGCAGGGGCACGATCTGGATCGACGAGCTGCATTTTCAGGATGTCACTTACCGGCTGACTCCTGCTGTTCAGGCTTCCAGCAGCCTTACCGGATATGATCCACAGCACATTCTCACTTCAGCTTCTTCCGAATGCTGGCGCAGCGAACCTGCTAGTACGCCACAGTGGCTTATCGTCGATTTTCTCCAGGAGCGCGAATTCGGCGGATTGGTGATTCACTGGGATCCCGGATTTCAGGCGCGGCATTTTGAGGTGCTGCTGTCTATGGACGGCATCCAGTGGGAGAGAGCCTACGCCACTACTCAGGCGGACAGTGAGCGAAATTATGTGTATCTGTCCCAAACCATATCCCGGTACATCCGCCTTGACCTTTACCAAAGCGTCGGCAACCAGGGATTCGGCATTGTTGCTATGGACGTCAAACCTTACGACTTTTCCCGATCCCTGAATCATTTCTTTCAAAATATCGCCCGAGAGGCTCCTGCCGGGCTTTACCCCAAATACTTTCTAGGGCAACAGACGTACTGGACGCCGGTGAGCAGCGGCGCCGGCACTACCCAAGCACTGGTCAACGAGGAAGGCATGGTGGAGGTAGACAAGGGATTATTTTCAATTGAGCCGTTTCTCTTGATCGAGAACCACCTCCTCACCTGGGCTGACGTGACTCTCACCCAGGACCTGATGAACGGGTATCTTCCCATACCCTCTTCGTACTGGAAAACCAGCGGACTGATCATGCAGATCACCGCGTTTGCAGCTGCCGATCAGGCCAGTCAGGTGCTCTACCTTCGTTACGTCATCAACAATACGCAATCGCGCCTACAATCACTGCGCCTCTTTCTGGCAATCCGGCCATTCCAGGTGACGCCCACTTGGCAAAACTGGCGATCGTTCGGAGGCGTCACGGATGTGACGGAACTGGCGTTCAATAATGACATGGTCATGGTAAATCGATCCAAGGCAGTGATCCCCTTCGCTCCGCCCACCGGTTTCGGCGCGGCAGCGTTCGCAGAAGGAGACGTACTGGCGTATGTGGCCGCCGGCAGGCTTCCACCTCAGCGGGAAGTCATTGACGATTTCGGCCACGCATCGGGAGCGCTGTGTTTCGATCTCACATTGGACGCCGGCCGCAGTCAGACGGTATATGTTGCAGTGCCATTCGGCGCTGTCGATCCGGCTTCAGCCTGCACCAGCACTTCACTCCTCAGCATTCCGGCGGATGAGCAGCTGGAGCGGGCGACTCGAAGCTGGCAGTCGCAGCTTGACACAATTGAGATAAAGCTGCCGCCTTCTGTCCAGAGTGTTGTCAATACCATGAAG
>Ga0116144_10005809_pt1 | contig 11024 bp, 23 predicted proteins | sample AD_UKC035_MetaG_FD_89746 | JGI IMG/M metagenome (GOLD analysis project Ga0116144, IMG submission 89746) | Active sludge microbial communities of municipal wastewater-treating anaerobic digesters from USA - AD_UKC035_MetaG | ecosystem: Engineered > Bioreactor > Anaerobic > Digestate | place: USA... | reverse complement strand
TTCATATACCGCTCGGGTTCGAGACAAAAAACGCAAAATGTACACCGGAATGTTGGAATTCATCCGACAAAATTATCCCGAGATTCCAGAAAATTGTGAACCATTGCCCATCGATCGAGGTGAACACCTGACGCGAGCCTTTAATGATTTTCCCGAATTCAAAGAGCGATATAACTCCACTATGAGCGAGTTTCATCTGGAGTGTAAGTTCAAGGAAAAGTTTAACGGAAAATTCGTTGGTAAGTTATTCGGTATTCAAGGAAAAGAGTTGGGCGAGTGCATGGCTCAGATGCGCCAGACGATTGAAAGATATGATCTTAGGCAGTTTATCATCGATCTAGATGAAAGACAAGCAAAAGAATTTTTCATTCTCATCGCCGAATAGTTTACTTTTTCGCCAGACTTGATATAATAGTCACATCAACCATACTGGAGTACGACATGATCACTCTTCCTTCCGAACTTAAAGCCATTCGTGGGTTTCCTGGTTATTTCTTTCGAGAATCCGACAAACAGTTGTTCTCTATTAAGATTGGTGGAGTGTTGAAACCCCTCAAACACAAGACGAGTTCACCACTTCAATGGAATCATTTTCGAGGGTTTTCCGGCTGGGAACTCTCTAAAGGTGGTATGCGTCATAACATTTCAGATGAAGTTATTGTTAAACTTCTGATCCAAGAAGATCATCAAGTTCCTTACGCTTAATGGAGTTCAATGTGCATAGCAAAATTATCAAAGTTACCACTGTTCATTACAAAGTCGTTGAAACTGAAGATGGTCTTTTCCGTGTTTGGCCGGACGGTGATATTGAATTCTATGATCCTGACCTAGATTACATCTGGTGTGATGAAGATCGTTATGACCCAGATTTTGTTGATGAACTTCGCAATTTATATGAGGGTGTAAAATGAACGTCGAACAAATTGCTAAAGTGGCGCATGAGATGAATCGAGCCCTATGTCAAGCATTTGGTGATGATTCCCAGGTGCCATGGGAAGAAGCTCCGGAATGGCAACGTTCTAGTGCAATTAATAATGTAGAATTTCACATCGCTCATCCGGACGCTGGTCCAGAGCATAGTCATAATTCTTGGATGACAGATAAGCTAAATTCTGGTTGGAAATGGGGTCCAATCAAAGACGCAGAGAAAAAAGAACATCCGTCCATTTGTGCGTATCGGCAATTGCCACCCCATGAAAAGGCAAAGGATTATTTGTTCTGCGCTGTCGTGAATGCGCTTAAGGATGAATGATGGCTTACAAAGGGTGTCGTGTTCGGCGAGATCAATCGATGTCTGATCGGTCTCAGACGCTTCAGTGCCATTGGGTAGATCGTAACGGGTGGATGGTCTATTGCGATTGTTCGAAGTCTTTTCGTGTTGGTGACCGAGTGAAGCTTGCTGTTGATAACATGTATCGACGATCAAAGATGCAAATGAATCGATGGATTAATCGAGGGGCACGTGGCAAATTGTAACAACGACTGCACGTATTTACTTTGTCTCTGGACTTGATATAATAGTCACATCAACCAAACAACCACGGTGATTCAAAATGACCAAGACTGTGAATAATGCCTCCATCGAAATCGATCCGGGTGTTCGCGTTTGCATGACCGGTTGGCACACCTATATGTCTCACTTCGAGCTGAAGGACGGCTTCTCTATGACTGACCATCAATCCCTTGATGCTCCCGATAGTATCGCCGGAGGTTCTGCTCAATCGTTCTATTCTGAAACTTTCAAGCAAACATGTTGCATTACTCGTGCCGTTTCTCGTGATCTTCTCTTCCTGGGGTATTAAAATGAAATTCATCATTGCAACATTCTTCATGCTGTTCTCTGTTTTGGCTCAAGCTCAAATCAGTATTCATGATGCTGGACGAGCTGGATTCGATAAACTATCGGAGACAGAAAAAGCAGCAATCATCCAGCAGATTGCAGAAAAGAATTCCAATAATGTGCCGATCGTTGGGAATATCACGCCCGAGAAACTAGATCGATTCGCTCAGACTGGTGCTAATATTGGAAAAGGTCTGGCGGCCGCTGCCAAGGAAATTGGAGTTGCCGTCAATGAATTTGTCCAGACGCCGGTTGGTATTCTAACAGTTGGTTTGATTGTGTGGCATATAGTCGGTGATGATATCAAAGGTATTCTTGGTGGCATTCTCGTCTGGATTATTGGATTTGCTGCCATCCGATTTGTATCTAATCGAGCATATCCAATTCGATATGAGTACGATATGCAAAAGACTAATGTGTTTGGAAACTACGTGGTGAAAAGCAAGCGACGGGATCATTTTTCTGCTGAAATGACTGCATTCACAATGATTGTATGTGGACTGATTGTTACCATCGGTATTATCGTAATGGTATAATCATGGAACTCCGCTGGTTAAAAATCATCGATGTGTACAAAGGTTATGACTCTCGATGGGGCGAGGAATACACTAAAGAATATCCACGAGAGCCTATGCTGCAGTATCGAGAAAATGAAACAGACGACTGGAAAGAAGTTCCGATCGTCGAGCAAAAACACAACACCAATTTCTAAAGAGAAAATCATGAATATTCTTATTCAATTTGTTTTGTTCACATTGAATCTGGTCATTGGTATGATGAATTATGAACTGGGTAACTATGGGCTGGCTATGTTTAACACTACTGTAGCTGGTCTGTTTCTTGGTTTTTTCGTTTCTATGATCGTGGATAACAAAAATACCTGAACTTAATCTTGGTGAAACTTGGAAAGTTGTAATCATTGAATCAGAGCGTGGGTGGGGTCAGAAAGTTGAAGAAGTGAAATTTTTTGACAATCAGAAAGATGCCACCACATTTGTAAACGAATTCAATAGTCACAATAAAGCAGATATTGTGCCAGATTGGTACATGTATGCGACTCGCCCAGTGAGGATCGTCTAATGTCGTATCTTAATCTCTGGGAGAACCCTTTGCTAACGGAATCTCTGCGGTTGGAGATTGCCACAGGTGAAATCAATCGGCTCAATCGAGAACTCGCTGACACCAAACGAAAGGCCGATCACTATGAAAACGAATGGTCAGATGTTTGTAATGAAAATCAAAAACTAATCAACGAGATCTGTCAGTTGAAAGGAATTGAATGATGCTTTCTCCAGAGCAATACGTTTATAATCAAGTTGCTACGTATCCAGCGCTGTATCATGCCAATAGTTACGAGGATGCCGCTAAAAGGGTCTTTGATCAGTTCTTTAATGTCATTGGCAATGGTGTAGATCTTCCGGAGGAGCTGGATCGGCCTATCACCGATCTGGTTGAAGCTGAAAAGTTTCTTCGTGGTGAAAATGTCTACTATGGCTATACTGAAGTAGAAGACTTGGGGCATGGTGTGATTGTTCCCAAACGGTCGTCCGATCGAAATCACTTAGTCTGTGTAGAAAGCGAAAAAGAACTTCACCCTGAAGTGATTCTATGGATCGATTGCAAAGACTATCCATGGACACCATATCCAAACTTTGAGAAAAAGTACTCAACTGTCTATGAGCCAGAGTTTAAGGATCTGGGTAAAGAATGGATTGAAGCGGCAATCTGGTTCTATGAGCAATGTGTAGAGTTTTTTCAAACCACACCAGAGCAATATGTGTATGCGTATCCATGTAAGTCACAGCGAGAGACTGATAATCGACTATATAATGCGCGAGTGAGACTTCAGTCATACAAGACCAATGAAGAAATTTCTGAAGCTTATGAGTGCGAATTTGATGGTGATATTGACAAGTTTCTTCGTCTACGGTGGGAAAAAGACTTAAGTCGCATCGATCGATTCATTTCCAAAACTCTGTCGTATCTAAGGGAACTTCACGATGAAACTACTGCTTAACAGAGAAATTCCTCTAGTTGATGCGGATCTAGAATCAAAACCTCATTGGCTATGGGTCAACTATGATGTGGTTCTAGCTCAGACAATTGATCTAGCTGCCGAAGAATCCATGATTGAAACTATGTGGTGGCTTGAACAGAATTCCGAGTTCGCCACGCAAAAACTGTACGTCATCCTAGAAGATGATAGCATTAAGCTAATTCATGAGTGAAACTGTTTACTTTTCTTGCTGTATGTGATATGATGTCTTTGTTGGTTAGTTGATCTACTCGACGCCAACCTTTTCAATTTTATGAGATTTTTATCATGACTGATTTTGAAGTGTTTTCTTCCAAGGTTCATGCGCAATTCACCGAGATGTCAAAGGATGAGCTTTACACTGTTGATATTTCTGGTGACACACTTTATGAGCTTTACCTGAGTGTCTTTCCTGAGGGTACCAACCCAATCTACAAAGAGCGGACCGAACATGATTGTTCTTGCTGCAAGAACTTCATTCGTAATATCGGCCTTGTCGTTTCAATTCAGAACAACAAACTCGTGACGGTATGGGATGTTGCTGATGTTCCATTTCCATATGACGTTGTTGCCAAGGTTCTTGCGGATCAAGTTCGGTCTACTAAGATCGCCAGTGTGTTTCGTAGTAGTGAACCACAATATGGTGCTCAAGTGACTCGTCAGCTACTTGAAAATGGTCAGGTGAAGAATTGGAATCATTTCCACGGCAAAATTGCCACCAAACATTATTCTCGCAATAGTGGCGAATTTGTCGGTCGATTCAACACTATGGTTCAGACTTGTCTACGCGGATTCAATGAGCTAACTCAAGATTCGCTTGAAACCATTCAAGATCTGATCAAGAGTAAAGCACTATATCGTGGAGAAGAGCATTCCCGGAGTGTCGAAGCTTTTGCAAAGGCCCGACGGGAATATTTCAAGCTACCCGTAGAAAAACGCGATGCTTATATTTGGCAGAATGCTCAAACTGTTGGTGGATTCCGCAATAGTGTGATTGGCACTTTGGCTCAAGACCTGTCAGCTAGTGTTGATCTTGAAACAGCTGTTCGGTCATTTGAAGTCAAAGTCGCTCCGGCAAACTATAAGCGCCCGACTGCTCTCATTACTCCGCGAATGATTGAAGATGCAATGAAGACTATTGAGAAGCTTGGTCTGGAATCAGCGCTCGATCGGCGACATGCTAGGCTGTCTGATGTGAGTATCAACAATGTTCTTTGGGCTGACGGTTCGGCAAAAGCTGTAATGAAGAATGCACTGAAGGAATCCCTGCTCGAGGCTGCTGCGAGCGATTATAAAGTTACCGGGGCTATTGATATCAGCATTGACGAATTCGTGAAAACCGTTCTTCCGAAGACGTCTTCGATGGAACTTTTTGTCAAGAACAGTCATCAAAACAAGTTTGTGAGTGTGACAGCCCCTGCACAAGAGGACTCCGGCAAGCTGTTCAAATGGAATAATGATTTCGGATGGAGCTATGATGGCAATATCACGGACTCTATCAAAGAACGGGTAAAGAAAGCCGGTGGCAACGTCAATGCGGATTTCCGAGTTAGTCTGTCTTGGTTCAACTATGACGATCTAGACATTCACGCAGAAGATCCTCATAATCGACACATTTACTTTGCTAATAAAGTAGGTATCCTCGATGTTGATATGAATGCTGGTGGTGGACAAACTCGTGAACCCGTTGAGAATCTTGCTTGGAACAATCCGCCGAATGGCAAGTACAAAATTTGGGTGAATCAATATTCTCAACGCGAAACTAATGATGTCGGTTTCACCATTGAGGTTGAGAATCGAGGTAACATCGAGCAATATAGCTTCAATAAGTCAGTAAAGGGTAACGTTCAAGTTGGTGAATTTGTTCTGCAAAATGGTGTTATTGTCGACCGTAAGATCGGATCTGGTCTAATCGGTGGTAGTATTAGTCAAGAAAAATGGGGTGTTAAGACAGAGGCCTTTGCAAAAGTTCAAGTGGTGATGAATAGTCCAAATCACTGGGATGATAATGGTGTTGGAAATAAGCACTGGTTCTTCATTCTGGAAAACTGCAAGAACGATCAGCCGACACGGGGTATCTACAATGAGTTTCTTAATTCTGCCCTAGATAAACATCGTAAGGTCTTTGAGGTTGTTGGAGATAAGACCAAGTGTCAGCCCGAAGATGATCAACTCAGTGGCCTTGGTTTCTCATCGACTCAACAAGATTCTGTCGTAGTTCGTGTTAAAGGTAGCAAACTTCAACAAACCTATAATGTCATTTTTTAATAGAGGAAAACTTATCATGAATATCTTTGAACAAGCCACTCGTCGTGCTATCCGCTTTGAATCAGCAAAGGGTGATCTTTCAGTCGAACAACTCTGGGATCTTCCGCTTCAGTCACGCAATCAGTTCGACCTTGATACGATTGCAAAGACTGTTAATCGTCAGCTAAATGCCGTGACAGAGGAAAGCTTTGTTAGTGTTCGAGAAAATCCAGCTAAGGAAACTCTTTCCCTTAAACTGGAAATTGTCAAGCATATCATTTCGGTGAAGCTCCAGGAAGCCGAAGAAGCTCGTAATAGGGCTAATAAGGCATCTGAAAAAGAGAAGCTCCTGCGACTTCTGGATGAAAAGCAAAATGAAGCTCTTCGAGCTCTAACGCCGGAAGAGATTCAAGAACGACTGAAAGCTCTGGCGTAAAGTATAGATTTGTAAAGGGGGAAAGAAATTCCCCCTTTTTTATATTAAATTCGCGAGAAAAAAATACACGATCTTTAGTCGTGTATTAGTTCACTGCCGTTGTCCTCGGTATTAATGTTTTGGAGAAATTGTCGTGAAAAAACTTCTTGCTGTTAGTGTTCTCGCTCTATCGCTCGTTGGATGTGAACAGGCGGTGACTCGTAAGTTTGGTGGAAGTATGTCATATGACATTCCCACTGGAACCGAGTTGATTTCTATCACATGGAAAGAATCCAACATGTGGGTTCTTTACTATGACCCTCAGACAAACTCATGCACTTTCAAAGAATCTTCTCTTTATGGTGCGATGGAAGGTTCTGTGGTAGTTAAAAATTGTAACTATCGGGGTCAGTGATGAATGCGCGCAGCGGTAGTTGGTGGCTAAAAAGCAAAACTGATCCACGTTGGAATAGTCATGGTTCTACAAAATTTTGTGGTGGATTTTGTATGCCCAAAGAATGTGAGGACAAACTTGCAGAACTGATCCTTGAATTGGGGGCTCCGCCTCCACCCGATTTGCAATATGGCTATATGAAGGATTAATTTTCAACAAATTTGTTTACTTCTCGGGTCTGACTGCTGACAAAGAATCTCACACTGGAGACATCACAGCAAACTACTCTTAATCAAAAGGAAACTATGTCATGAAAAATCTTGGAAGTTCTGGGTACCGGGTAACCAAAGACCTCACACTCTGCCGAGTCGGAAACAACGTGGCAATCATGAATGATTAATTTTCAACAAATTTGTTTACTTCTCTGGTTGGCTTGATATAATAGTCACATCAACCGGAGAATACCATGACCACCACGACTCAGCAAATCATCAATAGCCTGAATGAAGTCTTCAAGAAGTTTGATGATGAGGTTCTAGAAAGCTCCAAGAAATGGGCTCAAGAACGAGCGGCTGCTATTCGTGAATTCAAGATGTCCGATGAAGCAAAACATCTTCGTCGTGATCAATATGCTTATTACGCCAAGTTGTATGCAATTGCTGGTGGCAAGACTTGGTACAATGCTTTTGATGGTCGGTCCAAATCCATGATCGAAGAATTCATGGAAAAGAATCATCAAAATACGATTGATAAGCGTAATGCCAGTATCGCCAAAAAACTCGAAAAAGCTGGTGTAACGGAAGTTCTCAGTGAAGAATATGTCTACACGAAAGATGGTTTCAACGGTATTTTCCGGGTAAACACCGACGCTGGTGTCAAGCGTGTTAGTATCGACACCATCTATGCCGGCGGTTATAACATCCAGTGCCTTCATCTTCGCGTTTTGGTGAAAGTGAAATGAAATCCAAATTTGTTCAAGTGACATCTTGGGGCAAGTTCTGAACATCACCCAGACATCACCCAGACCTCACCAGAGGTCGCTGGGTGATGTTGGGTTCGCCTAACATAGTTACCTATATCCTTACTGGTTTATGGGGCCCCAAGGTCTTTCTGGTGAATCGGTTTCCATTCATTAAACTTGAATGGTCTTATGTACCTTTCAAAAACCATTGTACAGCGTCAATTAGTCGTGATAGAATTGTTTTACCGTCTGGGTTTGGTCCCGATGGTTTCATTAAGGCTTTGTTTGGACAAAGGGTTTTGAAATGAGCCTGAATCTGTATGTTGAAGGTACCCGTAAAGCCACTGTAAAAGTGAAGGGAAAGCGTAAAACCATTACGGATAGCACCAAGTTTAGCTTGTGGCAAACCCCTACTCAGTTGACCTATGAAGTGTTGGAACTACCCACCATTGAACAGCAGATTAATGCCTACATCGAGTGGGCTAAGAGCATCAGCAAACCCTATGAAGACAATGTCTATGATTACGAAGCGATGCCAGATGAAAACTGGGAATACCCAGTAATTGGTCGAGTAATGATCGATCCGGCCGAAGAACATGCGACGGAATTTCGTGATTGGTTAAAGATGTGTGAAAATGAAGATTATACAGTAAAATTCTATATGGTGTGATTATGCAAAAATTTTTAGACGACGATGGATATCCATCTGAAGAGACCCTGCTCAAAATTAAACAGTGGCCACATAAAAATTATGAAGACCTTCTAGCTTGGTTTGCATTCATTAAGCCAATATGGTATTATGGCTGGTCAGAGTGTGTCAAGCCACATGATATTTTTCCAGAGAAGTATGATGTGAAAGAATACAAGATTTCAACCTATGGTTGGTCAGGCAATGAAGACATTTTGCGTGCAATGGAGCAGAATGAAACCATGTGCTGGGACTTTACTTGGGTTCAATCTCGGCGGGGTGGTCATTACATCTTTGAAGTGAGAATTCCAAAAACACCTAAGGTTGAAAATGGCTAAAATTAAACTGGTTGACGATCAGATCGATCGCCTAATTATCGATGAACTGAAGAATGATTATCATGCAATAACGCAGGAAATTGATCTACGCCAAAGACTTCTGAACGCTATTAAGCGCGTCCTGCGTTATTACATGAGCTCGGAAGAATATGAGCGGCGGCAAATGGACTCTAGTGAATCGAAAGAACATGATGGGCCATTCACTATTGAAGTAACTTGGGATCAACTCCAACCGCCAATCGTTGAAGATCTGAAAATCGTGTATGAATCGAACTATAGACCTGAGAGGTGTGGTGTCTATGGCATGTCGCAGCCGGACACTGAGTTGACGTCATCAGTTGATCAATTGCTTCAGTACTACATGAGCGAACCCGACTACAAACAATGGAAAGAAAGTCTAAATGATTAAGAAACTGAAAAAGAATACAACCGGTACGGATTACTTCGTTGGTGATATCCATGGTTGTTATGAACAACTGATGGAAGCACTTGAAAAAATTAAGTTTAATCCTGATGTTGATCGGCTAATTTCTGTGGGCGATCTGGTCGACCGAGGGCCGGATTCTGTTAAATGTCTAAATCTTCTGAAAGAAACCTGGTTCCACGCTGTATTTGGTAATCATGAAGATATGATGATCAAATCATTTCGACATGAATGGTCAACTTACAATTACGTACAAAATGGCGGCAAGTGGTTCTTTCATCTCCCATATGAAGAACAAGAACAACTGGTTCTATTGGCTGATGCCAAGATGACCCTCGTAATCGAGGTTGAAACGGACATTGGTATTATCGGAGTGATTCATGCTAATGCTCCAGACGATTGGCAAAAATATCATCGACTCAATAATGACGAAGACTTTTTTGATGATAATCTGGTTGAAGATACAATTTGGGGTCGGCGACGAATTTATGGTGGCCAAGATGGCCGAGTGAATGGCATTGATTATGTTATCGTTGGTCATACACCAGTTGAGGATGTTACGGTTTTAGATAACATCGTTTATATCGACACTGGGGCCGTTTATGATGGGTCTCTTACTATCCTAAGTGTGAATGAGGTAGCAAACTATGCTAGCAAAGTGGTGTGAAATTCTTCCCCTATTCGTGATTCGATGGTTGGCCAAACGGTCATGCGAGACTGTTGTCTACTCATACGAAAACGGAGAACATAGTCGATTGATGTTTACGGCTCGACCCGACGTTCTAATCAAACTATAGTTGTTTACTTTTTCTCCAGATTTGATATAATAGTCACATCAACACGGAGAACATCATGACTACTATCTCAATTTTTCGAGCTTTGGCAAATAAAGGTTATTCTACTTGGACAGCCAAGCTTGTATTCTATGAAATGGCTGAGCGTGTTTCACTCGGAGAAGACCCGGAAGTTGTCTTGGCTGAGGAAGGGCTTCCTGTTGATTATGTTGAAGATATCATTGAAGCCGCGCATGAATTCTAATAGGTGAAAACAATGACCATTAACTACAAAACGGCCGGCTACACCCATCAACTTAAGTATGAGCGACAGCATCCAGATTATGGTTGGGTTGAAGGGTCTTTCCATGTTGTCCCTGATAGTTATGATGTACATCTAAATGCTCTTCAAAAAGACAAGAAAGTCCGTAACATCCAAATCGTGGAACTCTGATAATGTTCACCATCGTTCGTCAAAAAGATTTCTCTCCGGTTGAGACTCGTGTTGCTACAAAGTACGCTTTGCTCAACGACAATCCGGTAATTACGACAACTATCCGCGAGCTTGACTTGCATGTTGATGGTTTGCGGTCGGGTGATTATCTGCCGATAGGATCGGTTGAGTTTGTTAGACGAGCAATGCGGTTAGCTGGTATTCAAGAGCCGCCGAACATTACATATCCATCCGTACTCCGGCCTTTTCTGAAGCGCAATGTTGAACAGCGGATCGCTGGTTCGGTTTTTCATGCTTTCGTGAAGCCCATTGAAACCAAGTTATTCACTGGTTTCGTGTTTGACGCTATGCAAGACCCTCAGACACTAGATGAATTCACCGCTGAACAACATGAAGCGTTCATGAGTTTACCGGCCGATCATTTGGTGTGGGTCAGCGAAGTTATGAAATGGAGC
>Ga0116144_10005801_pt1 | contig 11033 bp, 5 predicted proteins | sample AD_UKC035_MetaG_FD_89746 | JGI IMG/M metagenome (GOLD analysis project Ga0116144, IMG submission 89746) | Active sludge microbial communities of municipal wastewater-treating anaerobic digesters from USA - AD_UKC035_MetaG | ecosystem: Engineered > Bioreactor > Anaerobic > Digestate | place: USA... | reverse complement strand
TTGGAGGAAGCGCGTGCTTGAACCCCGGTGGAACCGGACCCGGCGGGACCGCGGCGGATTTGGATTATCCCTCCACTCCCCTATATTTGATTGGGTCTTGGAGTGTTACAAGGCTGTTGAGCATCATGCAGGACGATCGAGAGGACGTATTCTCCAAAGCGGTCCGCGCCGGAAAGCGCACCTACTTCTTTGATGTGAAGAGCACGCGGGGACGCGATCTCTACCTCACCATCACCGAGAGCAAGAAGCATACCCACGAGGATGGTACGGCCCACTACGACAAACACAAGATCTTCCTTTACAAGGAGGATTTCGACAAGTTCATGGACGGGTTGCGGGAAGCCTTCGACGAGATAGACCGACTGCGCAGCACGGGTGAGTACATGCGCGAGGAAACCGCTCCACCCGTGGATAAGAGCGATCGGTCCGGATTCACGGACGTGAATTTCGAGGACTTGGGCCGGAAGGACGTGTGACACGCCTGCTGCACCCCGCCCCCCTTACTTTTACCTGGTCGTCAAGCGGTTCGTTCCATGAGGTCCTCATTGCTTCTGTGAGCATGTGGAACCAGGAAGTCCCCGGCTGACCTTTGGAGCGCAGATGAGCTTCGATCCTCGCCAACAGCGCGTAACAGCTGCCGGGCTGCTGGTGGCCCTGGGCATCATCTATGGGGACATAGGCACATCACCGCTCTATGTGATGAAGTCGATCCTCGGGGAGCGACCCATCGACGAGTTGCTCGTGCTGGGCGGCATCAGTTGCGTGGCGTGGACACTGACGATCCAGACCACGATCAAGTACATCTTCCTGACCCTTCGGGCCGATAACCGTGGGGAAGGTGGGATCTTCTCCCTCTACGCCCTGGTGAGGCGCTATGCATGGTGGGCCTTCATCCCAGCTACCATCGGTGCTTCCACCATGATGGCTGACGGCATCATCACCCCTCCCATTTCGGTGAGCAGCGCGGTGGAGGGTCTCGTGAACGTGCGTGGGCTCGACCGCTGGTTCGAACCCGGAAGCAATGTCACCGTCGCGGTGGTGGTCGTGATCCTCTCGGGCATCTTCATCTTCCAACGGTTCGGTACCAAGGTGGTGGGTACCGCTTTCGGGCCGGTCATGGGCGTGTGGTTCAGCATGCTCCTGGTGCTGGGCCTGGTCGCGGTGGTCGAACACCCGGACATCCTGCGTGCCCTGAGCCCGCACTATGCGATCAAGCTGCTCACGGAATATCCGCAGGGCTTCTGGCTCCTGGGGGGGGTGTTCCTGTGCACAACAGGGGCTGAAGCGTTGTACAGCGACCTCGGGCACGTGGGCAGGAAGAACATACAGAGCAGCTGGGGCTTCGTGAAGCTGGCTCTGCTCATGAACTACCTGGGACAGGGAGCCTGGGCACTGCACGAGGGTGGTGAGGTCCTGAACGGCAGGAATCCCTTCTATGCCCTGATGCCGGATTGGTTCCTGTTGACCGGCGTGATCATCGCCACCCTGGCCACGATCATCGCTAGCCAGGCGGTCATCACCGGGAGCTTCACCTTGATCAGCGAGGCCATCAGCATGAACTTCTGGCCCAGGGTGAAGATCAAATTCCCGAGCGACGTCCGTGGACAGATCTACATTCCCAGCATCAACCTGATGCTCTGGGTGGGCTGCGTCGCGATCATGCTCACCTTCCGCCAAAGCAGTGAGCTGGAGCACATCTACGGCTTCTTCATTACGCTTACGATGGGGATGACGACCATCCTGATGGGCATCTGGCTGCGGTACGTGCGACATTGGCCTTGGTTGCTGGTGGTGGCCATCCTTGCCGTCTTCGCCACCATGGAGATCTCCTTCCTCGTTGCCAACAGCGTCAAGGTGATCCACCGCTTGAGCTTCGTGCTGGTGGTGCTGGGCCTCCTGAACCTGATGTTGATGTGGTACAAGGCCCGGAAGATCACCAACCGCTACCTCGACTTCAGGAACCTGGAGGACCATGCCTCGGTGATCACCGAACTGAGCAAGGACAGGGATGTTCCCAAGTTCGCCACCCACCTCGTGTACCTGACGAAGGCGAACAGCCCGATGGAGGTGGAACGCAAGATCCTCGATTCCATCCTTCGTCGCCGGCCCAAACGAGCGGACGTGTACTGGTTCATCCATGTGAACTGGACCGATGAGCCCTATACCATGGAGTACAGGGTGAAGGAACTCGTGCATGATAAGGTGATCCGGGTAGACTTCAACCTCGGGTTCAGGGTCCAACCACGCATCAACATGCTCTTCAAGCATGTCCTCCAGGAGCTGGTGGAATGCCACCAGTTCGACTTCAGCAGCAAGTATGAATCACTGCGCAAGCACGACTTCGCAGCGGATATCCGCTATGTCCTGATGGAGCGTTTCCTGTCCGTTGAGAACGAACTGAGCGTGGCGGATGATATCCTCCTCGATACGTACTTCTTCATCAAACGGTTCGCTTTGAGCGATCAGACGGCGTTCGGCCTTGATCATACGGATACGGTGGTGGAATACGTTCCGATGGTGCTCACCGAACCGACCCCCGTGCCGTTGAAGCGGCTGGACGGACCTTCGGGTCCGGTCCATTGACCTCCGCTGCCCACGGGTCGATCACTCCCTCGCCAGGCATTGCAGGCACGGGTCTTCCAGGAAGGATGCCTGTAGCCCGCACGCCGCCGATCAGCGCCGATCCGTCGTGCTGCTCCGGAACCTTGTGCGGCATGCTTCCGTAGGAACAGGCGGGCGCATTCCGCTCGTCGCCTTCGTCGCATGCTCCGTCACCTGTTCGCCGCCTTGTTCCTCCTGCTCCTCGGCTCCTCCGCGTGGGCCACGCACATGAGCGGTGGCGAGATCTACTGGGAGTGCATCGGACCGGACCAGTACCGTATCCGGCTGATCGTCTATCGCGACTGCGCCGGTATCGAAGTGGACCCCTCCTACAACCTGGTGTTGACCAGTCCCTGTGGGGACAGGAACCTCACGGTTTTCCACAGCGGACCGACGGAGCTCTCCCAATTGTGCGACCTGGAGCTTCCGAACAGCACCTGCAATGGAGGCATCCTACCCGGTATCCAGCAGTATACCTACACGGGAACCATCACACTGGACCCCTGTGACAGCTGGCGTATCAGCTGGACGAACATCTACCGCAACAACGCGATCGTCAACCTGACGAACCCCGGAACGCGGCACATGTACATCGAATCCATCCTGAACAGTGCCGATGCACCGTGCAACGATTCCCCGACGTTCACGAACACGGCCATTCCCTATGTATGCTTGGGATATCCGATCTCCTACAGCTACGGTTCCATCGATGCGGAGGGCGACTCCCTTTCCTATGCGTTGATCGGTGCCCGCATGATCGATGGGACACCCATTCCCTACGTTCCTCCCTACACGCCCGCCCAACCGATCCCCGGCATCATACTCGATCCCGTGACGGGCCTGATGAACTTCACCTTGAACACGGCGGGGAACTGGGTGGTTGTGGTACAGGTGACCGAATATGATGCGGATGGCAACGTGATCGGGACGATCATGCGTGACATGCAGTTCGTGGCCTACCCTTGTTCCAACATACCACCGGACGCCGCCACAGGCACGGTGACGAACCTGACCGGCCAGGCCACCGCGACCGGACCGCGCTCCATCCAAGTCTGCGAGTCCGGTGACTTCTGCTTCGACATGGTGATCTCGGATGCGAATGCGGGCAATATCCTTACCGCGTTCAGCAATGCCGCCCAGACCCTGCCTGGAGCAAGCTTCACCTTCACCGGTTCGAACCCGATAACGGCAACACTGTGCTGGTCCGCTCAACCTGGCACATCCGGGTTCTTCCCGCTCATCGTGAACGTCAATGACGGGGCCTGCCCGATCCCCGCTTTCCAGACCTACGTCTATTCCATCGAGGTTCTTCCGGGCCTTGCCGCCATGATCGCTGTTACCGATGAGAACTGCGCAGGTGACGGCAGTGGAACGGCGTCCGTGGAGGTGACCGCCGGGACGGCTCCGTACACCTACCTCTGGAGCACCGGAAGCGCTGAAAGCATGATCGTGGCCGGTGCCGGGGACTATACGGTATCGATCGTGGATGCCAATGGATGCCAGTCCGGCGACCTTTCAGCCACCATCGGAGCTGGCGCGCAGCCGAACCAAGCCCTTGCGGGATCCGACCTGATGGCATGTAATGGGGACTGGCCGGTGATCCTTGGCGGCAGCGTGGTGAACGCCACCGGTGGGGTCTGGAGCAACGGTGCCGGGCAGGTGGCGGGCTCGTGGCCATCGAACACCTACACACCCACCACAGCGGAGATCGCAGCTGGTGGTGTCGACCTGGTACTGAGCACCACGGGCAATACCGGATGTCCCGTGGCCACTGATACGGTGCACCTGTCCTTTTCCAACAACTTCCTCGGCCTCTCCACAACCACCAGCGATGCTACCTGCCACGGGAGTGCGAACGGTTCCGCATCGGTGATGCCAGGAGGTAGTGAATTCACCTACCAATGGAATGACCCGTTGGGCCAGGGCACCAGCAGTGCGAGCGGTCTGGCAGCAGGCAACTATCAGGTGTACATAGAGGGCCCTGATGGTTGCGATACGACGATGAACGTGGTGGTAGGCCAGCCTGCACTAGTGAGCATGGTCTCCATCACCCCCACCCCGGAATCCTGTCTTGGAGATGCGGATGGGACCCTGACCGCCACCGCCACGGGAGGCACCGCACCATACACCTACACGTGGAGCAATGGTGCTGTGGGCCCGGTGCTCACCGCAACTTCCGGCATGTACACCGTATCGGTAAGCGACGCGAATGGTTGCGGACCGGCCACTGGATATGGTGAGATCGTTCCGACCGGTAGACCGAACCTGGCGGAGGCCGGACCCGACCGTGTCGTGTGCCCGAGCAGCGGTCCCATCTACTTGAACGAAACGGTGGAGAACGCACCCAGCGGCGCTTGGAGCGGTGGTGACGGTGTGTTCAATGGTGTGTTCCCCAATGTGGACTACACGCTCGGTCCCGGGGATATCGCGGCCGGCGAGGTCACCCTGACCCTGGTCACCATCGGGAACACGGTATGTCCTCAGGATACGGACCAGATCGTTCTCACCATTCCGCAGAACTTAATAGGCATCCATACCGACCAGGTGGACGCCCTATGCAACGGTACGGCGACCGGAATCGCTGCGGTCGTCACTCCGGCAACGGACTTCACCTACCTCTGGCAACCGGGTGGGCAGACCACACAGAGCGTGGATGGATTGGCGGCCGGATCCTACTCCGTGACCATCTATGACTCCTTCTTCTGCGACACGACACTGAGCCTCACCATCGGAGAGCCGGACGTGATCTCCCTGGCGGAACTGAACAGCACCAACGAGACCTGCGGTGGCGCCGCGAACGGAACATTGACCGCCGTGGTGAGCGGCGGGACCGCGCCGTACACCTACACCTGGAGCACCGGTGAGTCCACATCCAGTATCACCGCCGGCGCCGGAACCTATATGCTGACCGTGACGGATGTGAACGGCTGCGCTCCCGTCACCGGTTCTGGAACGATCGCGGCGACAGGCCAGCCAAACCAGGCCAACGCCGGTGATGATGTGGTGGCCTGTCAGGGTCAATATCCAGTTGCATTGAACGGCACCGTCGTGAACGCGACGGGTGGCTCATGGAGCGGTGGGTCGGGCACCATCCTGGGCACGGGACTGTCCATACAATATCAACCCAGCCCGGCCGAGGTGCTGGCAGGAGGCGTTGAACTGACCTTGACCACCACGGGTAATACGACCTGCCCTCCGGCAAGCGACGTGGTGCATATCGCCTTGTCGAACAGCTTCTTGAACGCGGCGCTCGATCCCATCGATGCTTCATGCAGCGGGGATGCGAACGGTTCGATCGTCTTCACGCCCATCTCTGCCGGTCTGCAGTTCCAATGGGACGATGCATCCGGACAACAGACCGCCACCGCATCCGGCCTTGCCGCGGGCACCTACAGCGTTACCATCAGCGATGCGCTCGGTTGTGACACCACCCTGTCCGCGACCGTGAACCAACCGGATCCACTTGTGGTGACGGAGTTGAGTTCTTTCGATGTGACCTGCAACGGCGGTGCGAACGGGTCGATGAGCCTAACGGTGGAGGGCGGAACACCGAACTATGCGATCAGCTGGAGCAATGGTGCGAGTGGCGTTGGTGTGAGCAACCTCGTTGCGGGCTCGTACTCCGCCCAGGTGACCGATGCGCACGGCTGCACCACCCAGGCAAATGGGACCATCGAACAGCCGGAACCCATCCTTGTGACGACCGTGGGACCGGATACGGTCTGTGTGAACACCACGAACACCTTCTCCGCATCGGCCACGGGAGGTGCCGGTGGCTACATCTTCAACTGGGGCGGTCTCGGTTACAGTCCGTTCGTGCAACTGGCGTTCCAGAGTTCCCAGACGATCCTGCTCACCGTGGTCGACCAGAACGGGTGTTCCGGACCTGACACGCCGGTGTCCATCACCGTGCTGGACCTGGCGAGCGCCGAGGTCGGTTCCTATGGAGATACGACCACCTGCATCAATGGCGTGGCGAGCGTTGGGGTGAACGTGAATGACTATCCCGGCAGCTACTCGATCGCCTGGGAACCGATGGGATATACAGGAGCAGGGCCCTACTCCATACCGATCAACGCGGACCAGGATCTGCTCGTGACGGTGACCGACCAATGCGGGAACTCCGTCGAACGCACCATCGCATTGCGGTTGGACATCGCGCCGACCTTCCAGTTACCTGCGGTGATCGCGGAAGGATGCGCCCCGTTGCATGTGCAGTTCCCAAGCCTGGACCTGGGCAACGTGCTGTACACCTGGACTCTCGGCAATGGCCAGACCAGTCATGTGACGGCGCCTGAAGTGATCTATCCGCAGGGTACCTACCTGGCGAGCCTGACTGTCACGACACCCCTGGGCTGCACCAGTATGAGCACCAACCAGGGCGCCATCCATTCGTACGGTCAACCGGTTGCGGCCTTCTCCGCTTCACCATTGACCACCACCATCGATGAACCCGTGGTCGAATTCACGGACCAGAGCACCGGGACCATCGTTGGCTACGATTGGGTCTTTGGCGACGGCGGCACCAGTTCCATGGCGAACCCCAGCTACGCGTTCAACGAGATCGGCGTGTTCGAGGCCGAACTGACCGTGGTCGATGACCATGGCTGTGAGGGATCCACCACGCAGGTGATCACCATCACTCCGGTATATGACATCGTGCTGCCGACCGCGTTCACCCCGAACCCGAACGGACCAGGCGGTCAAGGCGGCGCGGCCGGTGGTTCCAACTGGGTGACGGGCGACCTCAGCAATGATGTGTTCTACCCCTTCGTCCGGTTCGTGAAGGACTTCCGCATGCGCGTCTTCAACCGTTGGGGTGAGCTGGTCTTCGAAAGCACCGACCCGAACATCGGATGGGACGGCTACTACCGTGGCCAGATCAGTCCGCAGGACGTGTACGTGGTGCAGACCTGGTTCCGCTTCGTGGATGGCAAGACCGTGGAGAAACTGAGCGACCTGACGCTGTTCCGATGAGCCAACTTCGCCGCTCGTTCCTGCTGATGCTGATCCCGCTGTCCTGGGTGGCCCGGGCGCAGGATCCGCAGTTCTCGCAGTTCTATGCGGCGTCGCAATACCTCAACCCCGCCCTTACCGGCAACACCTTCCAGGACCGGGTCGCGCTGAACTACCGGTTGCAGTGGCCCGGTGTGCAGCCCGGCTATGAGACCTACTCGTTCGCCTATGACCACAATTTCGCGGGTGCGCACAGCGGACTCGGTGGTTTCGTGATGCGCGACAAGGCCGGGTCCTACGGATTGTCGTTCACCACCATCGCCATGAGCTATAGCTACGAGGCGCGCCTGAACCGGCGCCAGGCCATCCGTTTCGGGGTTCGGCCGGGCTTCACGATGCGCAGCGTCTCTCCGGACGGTTACCTCTTCGCCGATCAGGTGATCCGGGACATGGCACCGACCTCCATCGAGCCCAACATGGTTCCCAACACGAGCTATCTCGATATCGCGGCCGGTGGTCTATTCTACAGCGAACGGTTCTGGGGCGGCGCCTCCTTCAACCACATCAACCGACCGAACACGAGTCTCCTGGTGGATGGGGAAGCCACCGTTCCGATGCGCACGACGGTGCACGCAGGCTATCGGATGCCCCTGGACGGCCATAAGCTGATCCGCAGCATGACCAAGATGACCCTTGCCGCCCACTACAAGGCACAAGGGAAATGGGACCAGCTGGATGTCGGCGGCTACATCGAGCACGACCGCATCAGCGCCGGATTGTGGTACCGCGGCCTGCCGATCGCGAAGGCCTACCAACCCGGATACGGGAACAGCGAAGCCGTGATCCTCATGGCAGGGTTCGAGACGGAGAAGCAGCTGCGTATCACCTACAGCTATGACATCACGATCAGCAAGCTCACCATGAAGAGCGCCGGTGCGCATGAGCTCAGCCTGATCTACGAATGGCCGCGTCGTGCAAAAGCCCGCCGCCATCGGGTGGTGCCGTGTCCTAAGTTCTGAGCGCCGTTCCGGGATCCCCTCACATGCGCTCGGGAACCTCGATACCCAGGCACCACATGGCCTTCTTCGTTGCCATGGCCACCGCGGTGCTCAAGGCGAGTCGCCGCGAACGCTTGCCGGCATCCGCTTCCTTCAGGACCGGGACGCTCTGGTAGAAGCCGTTGTATGCTTTCACCAGCTCATAGGCGTGGTTGGCCAGGGATGAGGGGTCAAGACGCGTCGCCGCCTCGTTGAGCACCGCCGGGAGTTGGTGCAATTGCTTGATCACGGCACGTTCCTCGGGAAGGAGCGGATGATCATCCATAGCTGAAGTACCGGCCCCGGCCTCATCGGCCTTCCGGAGCAGGCTGCGGATCCTCGCATAGGTGTATTGGATGAAGGGGCCGGTATGACCTTGCAGATCGATGCTTGCCGCCGGATCGAATAGCATGCGCTTCTTCGGGTCCACCTTGAGCAGGAAGTACTTCAGTGCGGCGAGACCGATCATCTCGAAAAGTGCCGCCTTCTCCTCCTCATCGAAGTCATCCAACTTGCCCAGTTCCGAGGTGACCGCACGGGCCGTATCCACCACTTCCTGTACGAGGTCGTCGGCGTCGACCACCGTGCCCTCCCGGCTCTTCATTTTTCCGCTGGGCAGGTCCACCATGCCGTAGCTCAGGTGGAAGAGCTCATCCGCCCACGCGAATCCGAGCTTCTTGAGGATGATGAAGAGCACCTTGAAGTGATAGTCCTGTTCGTTCCCGACGGTGTAGATGAGCTTCTTCAAGTCAGGGAACTCCTCGAAACGTTTGATCGCCGTGCCGATGTCCTGGGTCATGTACACACTCGTGCCATCGCGACGGAGCAGGACCTTCTCGTCCAGACCTTCCTTCGTGTTATCCACCCACACGGCACCATCCTTCTCGTAGAAGACACCCTTCTTCACCCCTTCCAGCACATCGGCCTTGCCCAGCACATAGGTCCGGCTCTCATAGTAGTTCTTGTCGAAGTCGACGCCGATGCGCTGATACGTGGCGTTGAAGCCGTCGTAGACCCAGCCGTTCATCTTCTCCCACAATGCGCGCACCTCCGGGTCATTGGCCTCCCACCTGCGAAGCATCTCCTGTGCCTCAAGGAGTATCGGGGCCTGCTTTTCCGCTTCTTCCCTGGATGTGCCCGTGGCCACCAGGGTATCGACCTCCTTCTTGTACGCCTTGTCGAACTCCACGTAGTACTTGCCCACCAGCTTGTCGCCCTTCAACCCACTGCTGACCGGTGTTTCGCCATTGCCGAAGCGCTGCCACGCCAGCATGCTCTTGCAGATGTGGATGCCGCGGTCGTTGATCACCTGCACCTTGACCACCTTGTTGCCAGCGGCTTCCAGGATGCGGCTCACGCTCCAACCCAGGAAGATATTGCGGAGGTGGCCCAGGTGAAGCGGTTTGTTCGTGTTGGGACTCGCGTATTCCACCATCACCTCCGCACCCGTTGGCGGGAAAGCGAGGATGTCCTTCGTCCCCGCTTCTTGCAGGAAGTCCAACCAATAGGCATCGCTGATGACCAGGTTCAGGAAGCCCTTGACCACGTTGAAGCGTTCGACGATGTCCACGTGGGCCACCAAGTGCTCACCAATGCCCTGTCCCGTCTGCTCCGGGCTTTTCCCGGTGAACCGCAGGAAGGGGAATACATTGATGGTGATGTCCCCTTCGAACTCCGGTCGCGTCTGTTGCAGCACCAGTGCGCGTTCCTCTACCTGTGTATCAAAGGTGTCCTTGAACGCGCGTTGCAACGCGGGGATCAGCAGGATGTGCAGTCTATCGTGGAACATGGATGGGATCGACCAACGGGTCCGTCCCGTGTGGGGTGTGCAAAGGAACGAGATGGCGCCTTTCCAGCGCTGGTATGGCTAAGGTGCGGATGCGACGGCTTCCTGCTCCGTGACCGTTGCCTTCCGCACATAGGGCCGGATGATGAGGCGCACGGTGTTCCTCCAGCTCAGGTACTTCCACGCCCAGCCCATGAGGACCTGCAGGCGGTTTCGGAAGCCTACCAGGGCCATGAGATGCACGAACATCCACGCGAGCCAGGCAACAAGCCCGCCGATATGGACCCGGCCCGCATCGACGACCGCCTTGTACCGGCCGATCGTCGCCATGCTGCCCTTGTCCTTGTACGTGAACGGCTCCATGGCGGACCCGCTCTGGGACCGGATGAGATTGCTTACCAACCACTGCGCCTGCTGGATGGCCGCCGGTGCGACCTGCGGGTGCCCGTGCGCCCAGTCCACCTCGGTCATCAATGCCACGTCGCCCAGGGCATAGATGTCCTTGAAACCGACAACGGCGTTCTGCCGATCCACCGCGTATCGGTTGGCCTTGGGCACCACAGCGGCTTCCAAGCCGGGCAGCAGGACGCCTTTCACGCCAGCCGCCCAAAGCACGGTGTGTGAGGCCATTCGCTCGCCGGTGCTGAAGCTCA
>Ga0116144_10005795_pt1 | contig 11041 bp, 7 predicted proteins | sample AD_UKC035_MetaG_FD_89746 | JGI IMG/M metagenome (GOLD analysis project Ga0116144, IMG submission 89746) | Active sludge microbial communities of municipal wastewater-treating anaerobic digesters from USA - AD_UKC035_MetaG | ecosystem: Engineered > Bioreactor > Anaerobic > Digestate | place: USA... | reverse complement strand
GTTGCTTTCTGTTATTTTCGCTGCAATCGCACGAGAGTTTAAGAACGAGGCTCTTTGGACATCGCTCTTACCTCTCACAGAAAAGGTATCCGATGACGGTCGTCAGGCATTAAACCGTTATGCGAGAGTCGCATTTCTGGAAAGAAAGATACTAACTTGGCCATCTCAGCAAGCTGGTATTGCTGGCATTGCATCAGAAGGTTCTTTTGCTCTTTGCACACCTACTGGCTCAGGTAAGACGCGTGTCGCGGAATTGGTGATACTACGTCATTTGTTTGGACATGAAGATCGACACATCAAGAATGACGCCCCATTGATTCTCTATCTCACTCCCTCAAAAGCACTTTCGAGTGAGGTTGAATCGAACATTGCACGCTCTTTGCGCAACATCAGAGCAACGAGCGTCGTAGTTACGTCACTTTATGGTGGCAATGATTTTGGCCCATCGGACCTAACCAATATTGCAGAACAACCTATCGTATTAATTTCGACGCATGAAAAAGCAGATGCTCTTCTTCGCTTGTTAGGTCAAACAATGCTGAAAAAGCTATCATGCGTTATTATTGATGAGGCCCATTCAGTTGCATTCACAGGGGATTACGAAGCTCTGGCCACAGCTCAAAGCCGCTCTCTACGGTTGGAGGGCCTTGTCTCTCGGCTGAAAACCTTATGTTCTCCACATACCACATTCGTAGCGTTGTCTGCTGTAGCAACAGATATCCGGGATGTTCTGTCAGCTTGGATGACAGGAAAGAATGAATCTCGCGCTATTGCCCCAGATTATAGAAGTACTCGTCAACTTTTTGGCCAACTGTGGTGTAGTGACAATGGAGTGACCACTATTCGATATGATGTGCTCGATGGACAACGTCTATTAGTTAATGAGGAGGAAAGTGCCCCCTACGTTGCTAACCCTTTTCCCCCGCATCCGCCGGTAATAAGGGCTTTTAAGAAAGATGATAGTGTTGAGAAGCGCATGCGGGCACATCTATTATGGGCGGCCATGCACTTCGCTCGACCTTTGGACGGGAAAAGACACTCGGTTCTTATATCAGTAACCGAGCACCCTGAACAATATGCTGAAACATTCATAAGGTTACTCACAGATGATTGGGCAGACATCCAATATCCAGATTTCTTCGGGCAGCCAAAGCGCAGCAGGGATCAAGCCCTTTTATCTCGCTGTTTGGCTTCATGCGCTGATTACTTCGGTCCGATTTCCCGTGAACACCGTCTCCTTCAGAAGGGTATAGTCCTTCATCATGGCAAGATGCCGCCGGTGATGTCTCGCCTTCTCATCGAACTTATTGAAGAGCATGTAATCAATATCGTAATTGCAACCTCAACTCTGTCTGAAGGCGTGAATCTTCCTTTTGAGACAATTCTGATACCATCACTCTTACGCTTTCGACAGCCTGTGAATTCAAGACAACCTGTGACCTCAAGGGAGATAATTAACGTAGCGGGGCGGGCTGGAAGGCCAGGAGTTTCTACAGAGGGTAAAACACTTGTACTACTTTCCACAAATGCCCTTGGAGAAGCTCAGAAGATTTCTCAAGAGGCATATGAGAAGATCATCCGCGCCATGACCGAGCGGCAAGTCAAAAACGTCAAAAGACTAAACTCTCCGTTGTATGCTTTGACAATTCGGATTGAGAATCTCTGGTCGCGCCTATCCGGGAGCAAGGATATCAATCAGTTTATCGCTTGGCTTGAACGGACTGCATTTTCTTCGGCGCAAGGCGAGGAAGGGAATCTCTTAAGATCTTTAGATACGCTTGATCAGCAATTGCTCACTAGTATTGTCGAACTTGAAGGCTTGAATCCCGAAGCAAATATGGAGGATTCACTTCGGTCGCTGTGGCATAACACACTAGCATTTCATTGTAAAATGGGTTTCAGTGACTCAATTGCAGAAAAGATATTTCTGCAGCGAGGAAAAGCAATAACAGAGTTCATTTATCCTGAAAAACAATATCGCCGCGCTTTATATCATACAGGTTTGGCGCCGAGAGATGGAAAGGTGCTGATCTCCAAGCTCTCTAATATCAAGACCATCATGACGAAGGCAGTGGACTTCGTCACTTGGAACGATTCCGAGCGGATCAACAATATCACCTCCTTAGTTGAGGCGATTAGCCAGATTGAAGCCTTTGGAGTTCGTGATCTAACAAGCGGGAAGTCCACTGTGGCTTGGCAAGATGTGTTGACCTGGTGGATGGCACCTTATAGATCCGATCGCATTCCATCAGGCAAGAGTGTTTCTCGTTGGTATGACTTTGCATCTAAGTATTTTATCTATGGATTGAATTGGGCTCTTGGATCAGCCATTGGGTCTATTCTTGAGCATGATGGCGGCGATGGAGATTTTCTGGAACGCTGGCGGCGATGCGAATTGCCGTGGTCGGTGTTATGGTATAAGGATATGATAAGCTGGGGTATGCTTGATCCTATTGCTACACATCTCCTGACAAGGAAAGAAGCCTACACGCGCCCAGATGCTGCAGTTATAGCCAAGGAGTATTGGAACAACGTCGGCGAAATCAGCGATGCTGTTCTGGAACCCAGATTAGTTGATAAATGGATATTCGAAAGAAAGGATGCTAGAGCTACGATAGAAGACGAACGCTATCCGACTCAACGGAAAATTCCCGTTACACTTGTCGATGATTTCTCAACGTACACGGGACCGAAACTGCGCATTCTCCCCGTAAAGGAGAAACATCACATTGACTGGTACGACCAAGCAGGATATAGACTAGCTGAGTCAAGTATTTCAAAGGATTGGCCTTACTTCCTATTCAAGGATACTGATTTCTTTCTTGATCCACAATCGTCGATTGTGACGTGGCAGGATTACCTATAAAGTAGTGGTGCAACAATCGGGTTCATATCTTGATTCTTAGTTTCTAACGGCAAGGAGAATTCTGGGGACACCATACTTAATGTAATAATCCGAAAGTCCGGAGACACAATACTTAACTTCTGGGACACAGAAGGTTCACCACCAGAGCGTCTATCGTGATGCGACATTCAAGAACCGACGGTGTGTCGTTGTTCAGTACAGACCAGTATCACAATTCAGCATGCGCAGAGGGCCGGTGGGCGAAATGGCCGCTTTTGCATCCGAGCAGCGCACGTATTCTGAGATGGCCTCGCGGCGCACACCGATCTCCCATTGGATATGTCGCATGGACCAGCCTAAGGTTTTGAGAGCAAGAATCAGGTTCTGCTTGGCCATTTTCAAGTAGTTACTCACACAGCCATCTCCTTACCAGTGGCTATACTCTCACAAGGTATTATCCTCGAAAATGGCCAGTTTTGATTCTCCCTTCAGCGGCCGCTTTTAACTGCTGCTAACAAAGTTAGCTTTCGTTAGATATCCACTATCGGTTGGAGGCGAGGATGTCTGCAACAAAAAAGTGTCCTTATTGTGCAGAAGAAATAAAGCAAGAGGCTATCAAGTGTAAACATTGCGGTGCAATGTTGCAGGGCAAGGAACTATCCTATAAGGAGCCACCTTATGCGAAGGAAAAGAAGAAATCGACGAAGTCGAGTCATGGTTGCCTTACCGTATTCGTTGTTATTGCAGGTATAGGGTTTTTTTCAAATCTCATTCGGGAATGTTCAGACAAACAGACAAAAGAGAAGCAGACTATAACTCAAAGCGAAGCGAAGCAAGCAGAAACGAAGGAAGAAAAAGAGAAAAGATTGTTTGAGGAAGTGAAGACCGTCCCTTCGACCGATCTTGATCGTAATATAATGCTCTATTCCCAGCTCATGGAAGTGAATCCAGAAGAGAAGCTTTATGAAGAGAAGTTTAACTATTACAAGAGAGAAAAGGAAAAGAGGGTAACGGACACTTTGAAAAAGCTGCGCAAGAAAAGAGACGATATGGAGGAGATGACTTTATACTGTGACCAAACTTCACCAACCAGCAGATCTCAAAACGGCTTTTATGTTTGTTTCGGTAGAACTGATGATATGCGACTCACCAATCTATATCTTGTTGTGCAGTACTATGGAGATGAGTGGCTCTTTATTGAATCTTTTGACATAAAAGTCGATGGCAACAAATTCAAGAAGTATGCAGGCTTCGAACGAGACAATTACACGGAGGTGTGGGAGTGGTGCATGATCGAATTGGATTCTTCCGATCTCGACATGATCAGATCTATCGCATGCTCCAAAGAAACTACGGTAAGACTCAACGGAAATCAATATTACAAGGATGTAAAGCTCACAAGGACACAGAAAAAGGCACTGGAAAATGTGCTTCTCGCGTACGAGTTATTGGAGGGCCAACATTGATAGCGCTGTTGAGTAGACTACTCTTGATTTATTTCTTAGCCCCCTAAAAAATAAATATCCTTTCGCAGGTGAATACTCTGCTCTTATTAAGTAAAATATTTTTTTTGAAAGCGTACAAATTCGCAAAAATGAGGAACGGCAACGGGCCCAGGCACGGACAGGGGACATTGTAGGTGCTGACTACCTCCACGAAACAGAGGGCAAAAGCGAGAACGAAGAATAGCTAAAGGCTACACAGCTGTGTATTGATGGATAGTGAAGAACGACTGGCATCACTCAGAGAAGCTGATCCGTTCATGCAGAGATGTCCCATGTCCTGGGCTGACTCTGTTTATTGCCTCGGAAAACTGTCCGGGGTCAGGCCCGGACTTGAGACGCGTCGGTTCCCGGGTCGGACCTGGATAAGGAATTGAAATTACATTAGCTTTGCTGAATAAGAGGCTCAAACATCGCTTTAGAAGCCCTGTTTTGCTGCCAAAAACGAAGCTCTAAGAGTAGTGGGGAAAATTCTTGTGATACGGAAATTCTGAGGACACCATACTTAATGCAGCAATGGGATGAACCACCCCAATTCCTCTTCACGTAAAGATGGAAACGAAGAGATATTGAAATGCACCACACACGCTTCTTGCCGCACCGGTTTATTGTTGCTATCGGTGGCTATCCGGGACCTTTTTATTCCTTGAAGCTTCACGGCGACAACCTGCAGTATGAGGCAACTCAGCACGCGTCGGCAGAACCTCAACAGGAGGTACTCTCCATTGACGAGGAGAAATGGATGAGCTTCTGGACTAGACTTGATAAGATAGGTATCTGGGACTGGCAGCTGGAGTATCAAAATCCAGGAATCTGTGACGGTACTCACTGGTTAGTCGATATTGCTATTAGCGGAAGATCAATCACGTGCCGAGGATACAATAATTACCCGAACAGCAAAGGTGGCCCTTCCGGAAAGCCGGAACCTACCCCCGCATTCAATCAATTCCTGGAAGCAGTCTGTACCCTGATTGAGGGAAGGGATTTTCGGTGATCATGGGAACTGGTGCTGAAAACCAATGACACTGTGCATGACGTATTGAAAAGGAGTCCCTTATGAGCAGTACTTTTATTCTTTCCGATGAGGACCTCAAGACGCTTCTCGCTTCCTATTCCTCCTGGTGTGCGCAGGATACGAAGGAAGGGACTGAGTATGCCGAGCGGCACCGGCAACTTGCCGAAGATCTGCGCACAACGCTGCTCAGTAAGAAGTACCTTTCCGAAGTATCGAAAAAGGATCTGAGTGATAAAGTTTTCGAGTACTCCAGGAAGCTGGAGGGGCCGGCATATATTCGGCTTGGCATGCCAAGGATATCTGGTCAGCTTAGCAAAGTGAAAAGAAATCTTGAATACCTCATCGACTCCCCTGATGATCCCTTTGAAAAAGCAGAAAAGATCCTCGAGGGGAAATTCAAGATTCCCATCTTCGCCAGGTCATTCTGGGCGCCCATTCTTCAGGCTCGATATCCAGATGTGCTGCCCAACTGGAACAACAAGACCGAGAACTTTCTCCAGAAGGTCGGCATCAATGTGAAAACCCAAAAACTCTCCACTGCGCAGAAATACCGACTGATATCTGACGCCTTCCTTCATCTCAAGCAACTCGACCCTAGCCAGGATTTCTACCAGCTGAACCATCTGATGCATTACGGGACGGAAGTGCAGGAAGGTGTTGATCTCATAGAGTCCTTGATTAAGACTTCACAAGGGTCTTACTGGCAGATCGGTGCAAGTAAAGGGGGACGTGAGTGGGGAGATTTCAAGAGAGACTCGATTGCAGCAGTAGGGTTCGCCCCTCTTGCCTTCGACCTAACGGGAAAATCACATGCTGAACTTATCGAGATGTATCGTACTAGACGCCCGAATCTCAAGGAAGGACAGCGGAAAATTGCAGCACGGCAGCTTTTCAACTTTATCAACCTTAAACCTGGAGACCACTTGGTTACCAACAAGGGGAAAAAGATTCTTCTTGCTGCAGGGATAGTGAAGAGCGGATACCGGTTCCGGCCCGAACTGAAAGACTACAAGCATACTGTTGCCGTAGACTATTACCGGATTTCAGATACCGGCGTCCCCATTCCCACAGAACTCCAGGCTAAGTTCATGAAGACCATTACCCCTCTCACAAAAGGGGAGTTTGAGCGGCTCGAAGCGCTTCTTCCACCTGCTGAGATACCACCTGATAAGTATTCTTTATCTGAATGTGCCGCTAAGACGGGGTTTCCGCAAGACGCATTACAGCGCTGGGTCCGCGCCATCGAGCGCAAAGGGCAAGCCATTCTCTATGGGCCCCCGGGCACCGGCAAAACATTTATTGCCGAGCACTTGGCGAGACACCTCATCAGCGGTGGTGATGGCTTCAGTGACCTGGTGCAGTTTCATCCCGCCTATGCTTACGAGGATTTCATGCAGGGAATCCGTCCCAAGGCCAATGCCGGCGGGCAGCTCGATTATCCGGTGGTACCCGGCAGGTTTCTTGAATTCTGCCGGAAGGCGGCAGAATGTACGGGCCGTTGCGTTCTGATCATTGATGAAATAAATCGGGCCAATCTGGCACGAGTCTTTGGCGAGCTGATGTATCTTCTCGAGTATCGCAATAAAGAGGTTCCCCTTGCCAGCGGCGGCTCGCTGCGCATCCCAGAGAATGTTCGAATCATCGGTACCATGAATACCGCTGACCGGTCAATTGCATTAGTTGATCACGCCCTTCGCCGCAGGTTTGCTTTCCTTGCTCTCCAGCCAAATTATGATGTCTTGCGTGTTTTTCATGAGAAGAACGGTTTTGATCCTGAAGGGCTTATTGCTGTTTTAAAAAAGCTCAACAACCAGATTGGCGATCCACACTATGAAGTCGGTATTTCGTTCTTTCTCCGGGAAAAGCTTTCAGATCATCTTGAGGACATCTGGCGAATGGAAATAGAGCCCTATCTGGAAGAATACTTTTTTGATCAGCATCAACGAGTAGAGGAATTCAGCTGGAACAAAATTGGGAAAGAGATCATCCCGTGAATGAAGAGAGCGGACGCAGAGTTATCTCATTAACTGAGTATGTCTCTCAGATGTTTCCCTCTAACGCACTATCCCCTGAAGAGGGAGAGCTTATCTGGAAGAAATATAAGGACAAGGTTTCTGTCGATTTCCCCAGCCCAAAGACTGAAAACCAGTGGCTCCTTAGTTCTCAGGGATGGGTCGGGTATTTGCCTTGCACCCCAGATTTAGGTATTAGTCTCAAACCAAAGGTAGAACTGAGCAACATTTTTCGTATGCTCGAGTACGCCTACCAGCTGAATAGTTTTCAGATCCTCGAAGGTCTTACCGGCTGCAGTTCTATCCAGGAGTTTTATGAACGCTTAGCCAATATCTTAGCCCAGCGGATACTCGACAGGAGCCGCAAGGGCTTGTATCGAACATACTTGAATGAGAACGATCAACTCCCTTTTATCAGGGGCAGAGTGGATGTTCCTCAATGTATTAAGAGTCCCTGGGACGTTAAGGTGCACTGTCATTATCAGGAGCATACTGCTGACATCGAAGAAAATCAGATCCTCTGCTGGACTATGGCGCTTATCGCTCGCAGCGGAATCTGCACTGAGCGAGTGCTGCCGACAGTTCGTCGCGCCTTCCATGCACTTCGCGGCTTTGCATCATTGAACGCGGTTTCCCCTAGGAATTGTATCAAACGGTTATATAACCGGCTCAATGAAGATTATCGACCGTTGCATGCCCTCTGCCGCTTTTTTCTGGAGCATAGCGGTCCGACACATCATTCGGGCGATAAGACAATGCTCCCATTTGTGGTGGATATGGCAAGGCTGTATGAACTCTTTGTCGCGGAGTGGCTAAGAACTCATCTGCCCGCGAGCATCAGATTAGGAAAGCAGGAGACCGTTACGGTTGGCGAGAACAACGACCTTTCGTTTCAGATCGATCTCGTTTTGTATGATGCTCATACTGACAAGGCCCTCTGTGTCCTCGATACCAAATACAAGGCGAAGCACAAACCGGAGGCGCATGATGTGACACAAGTTGTGACCTATGCAGAGATGAAGAACTGTGAGGAAGCAATACTGATTTATCCGGTTCCTCTAGATGCCTCGATGAATGAAAAGGTTGGTGAAAAAATTAGAGTGAGAACCATGGCCTTCGCACTATCTGGAGACCTCGAGGCTGCCGGCCAGATGTTCATGGGGAATTTACTTCAGACATTAGGAGTAAGTCACTTGCAGCAATAAATTGGTACAAGTGGCTCGTTGCTGCGGCTTAAAGCGTCAGGTCTTATTAAGAACTATAGGCTTCGAAAAAGATGATCAATCGCTTTCTTGGTTGCTTATTAGGGATCATAGGGACAGGCAAATAATGCTTTTGGTGATAGGGTTGGGGCTGGTCGCTCCACTCGATACCGCGTGAAAATGCTGGGCGAATCGTTAAGTAATCGTAAAGCAGAATTTGTTAATCGTAAACCTCAAGGCGACAGCAGTAAGAGCTGACGGCGTATCCTATTCGCAAAGTCAATCATCAAACAACTCGTTGTAACTGGGGAACGGCAGTAGGGTCAGTCCCGACATAGCACATCGTAGGTGCTAAGCTGTATTCACGAAGCAGAAGACGAAAAACGAGAACGAAGGATAGCTAAAGGCTGCAGAGCTGTGTATTGATGGATAGTGATGACCGATCGTCGCCACGAAGAGAAGGTGGGCCGACCATGCAGAGCATGTCCCTTTTCAGGGGCTGACTCTGTTTGTTGCCTTACGAGCATGACGGTAGTTGACCAGCTCACGAAATCGACCGATAATCGACCGACAGCGCACCTCAATCGGCAGAAGCCTTTTTGCCAAAAACACAACGCCAAACCCATCATAAACCCGTCAAACCCGTCACAGAAAGAATTTAAAAACGACTGCAGGCTGATGTCCGAAATGCCGGGGACACAATACTTAACTTCTGGGACACAGAAGGTTCACCACCAGAATGTCTATCGTGATGCGACATTCAAGAACCGACGGTGTGTCGTTGCCCAGTATAGCCCAGTACCACACTTCAGCACGCGGAGAGAGCCGGTGGGCGAAATGGCCGCTTTTAACTGCCCGATGACACCATTGGGGGAAACCTAAAAATGATGCTTGCATATTTTCCTAATTGAGGCTATTTTCTTGAATAGGAAAAAATAGGAGATTAGGAAAATGCCTACGGAAAAAGAAATGATCAAGCAGCTGCAGAAAGGCGAAGTATCGCTACCCCCGCTCTCCTTTCGTCTTTTGCAGAGTGAGCTAGACAAAGGGGTAAACAGCCGCTTCGATGCGCTTGTTGAGGCATCGTGGGGTAAAGATAAAGCACGATTCGTGGTCGAGTGCAAAGCGCTTTCGACTCCCAAGTCGTTTCAGGATGGAATAAACCGGCTGAAGGCGGTGAAACTGCCTAAAGGATACAACCTGATGCTGTTTGTGCCTTTTCTCAACGACCAGCAATTGCTGGAGCTTGAGAAGGATGGCATCAGCGGGATCGATCTCTGTGGGAATGGTGTCGTGATTTCACCGGGCAAGTTTTCCGTCTTCCGCAGCGGCGGGAAGAATCGCTTCACTTCTTCTGCTCCGATCAAGAATATCTATCGCAGAAACAGTTCCATGGTAGGAAGGGTCTTTCTTGCCCGCTCCCTCTATGACACCGTTCAAGATGTCTGGCTGGAGATAAACCGAAGGAACCTGCTGGCGGAGCGCTGGGATAAAACCCCGATGAGCATCTCCACAGTTTCGAAGGTATTGAAAACGCTGCAAGAGGACTTGATCATTACCCGTGAAGGCGCCATTCGGCTTCTGCAACCAGACAAGCTTCTGCAAAAGCTGAGTGAAAGCTACGCTTCTCCCAACATCAGGACACGGGTTCGTCTCAAGGTTTCCGAGGAAACGGGACCGATTACGGAATTGTTACGTGAAGCGTCGCAATCCTTGGATTTACCTATGGTGGCTACTGGGACATCATCGGTGAAACGGTATGCTGTCATGGAACGCGGGCCTCTCTTGTCTGTTTATTGCCCTCGGCTTGATGTGCTGATAGAGAGGGTACCAGGAAGCCAGTCCGATCGTTTCCCGAACCTCGAACTTGTGGAAACCGAGGATGAAACGGTTTTCTTTGATAGCCGGTATGAGGGGAATTTCTGGTGGGCATCCCCAATACAGGTATACCTCGAGCTGAAGGCCGGTGACAAGCGCGACCAAGAGACCGCCGAGCAGCTGAGATCATACATAATAAATAACCTCAATCAAGTTCATCGATGATTACCATTCCCGACCTTCAAACATCACTGCTGGATTTGCTGTATGAGATAGAAGGCTCAGACATCAAACTCATCATTGGTGGAGGCTTCGGTATCTACCTTAAGATGGAGCATGTGAAACGGCTGGGTATTCGTACGCTGCTGGAGGAATGGCCAGAAGCTCGGTCAACGAACGACATTGACCTTTTCCTTCGAGCGGAAGTGCTCATAGAATCGGCAAGACTGAAACCATTGGCCGAGGCCATTGACAGGTTAGGCTACAGGGTTGTTCCCGGTGCGGAAAAATACCAGTTCGTCAAACCCGGTCCGCGGGGAGACATCGCGGGCAGCATCAAGATAGACATACTCACTGGTCCGCAAACCAGGTTTCGAGCCACACGGGCAAAAGTGGATGCGCGCCGGGTACGTCCCAGTCCGTCCGTT
>Ga0116144_10005794_pt1 | contig 11041 bp, 5 predicted proteins | sample AD_UKC035_MetaG_FD_89746 | JGI IMG/M metagenome (GOLD analysis project Ga0116144, IMG submission 89746) | Active sludge microbial communities of municipal wastewater-treating anaerobic digesters from USA - AD_UKC035_MetaG | ecosystem: Engineered > Bioreactor > Anaerobic > Digestate | place: USA... | reverse complement strand
TCGATGACTCAATAATCTTCTTCCAATCAAGTGACTCTTTTTCAATCTTCACCAATGCTGAAAGTAATGAATTGCTTGTAAAGTCATCGAAATGAAATCCGTTAATACCATCTTTAACAATTTCTCGCATGCTACCAGAGCTATAGGCTATTACAGGCACTCCATGTTTTAGTGCTTCTATCACAGTTAAGCCAAGATCCTCATCTCGACTAGCATTTATTAGAGCCTTGGCTTTCATAAAAATAGAATACTTATCTTCCTCAGGGATCCACCCCAAGAAGGTAATGCTCTTGCAAGCTCTATATGCATTTTTAAGTCTCTTATATTCTCTTCCAGTTCCCACAATTAGTAACTTTTTCTTAATTTTTGAGAATGTTTGTAATATTAGTTCTATACCTTTATGGTTTTCAATTCTAGAAAATACCAAGTAATATTCTGGATGACTTTTTTTTACTGGACACAGCGGCTCGGGAACTGGACCAGGAATTACCACGGCATCTCTTCGGTAATATTTCTTAATTCTATGCTTTACCTCAGTTGAAGGAACAATTATTAAATCTGGTCTTACAGATGCAATTTGGTCACTTAATCGAAGATAGGAAATCATGATTTTTCTAAACCAAGAGCTACTCCCCATCGAGTAGTAGTTTGGATGTTCTGCGTAGAGATACTTTGGAGAAGTGTGAATATACGCCACATGAAGTGATCTTGGAGAAGTAACTACAGAATGGCACGACAAACTGTCTGATGATGTTACTACTAATCCGTAGTCAGAGAGATCGAGTGACTGCCAATACGCATTAATGAATAATTTGCCAAATGTTGAGAATCTAGTCCTCAGGGGCAAATGACTGAACTGCACTATTCTCTGTTTTATTACGTCGTATACTCTATTTTTTTCGTCAAAATAACTTGTGAATATATCAGCTTCTGGATACATTTGAGCTAACGTTAAAAAAAGAGTTTCTGCTCCCCCATAATCGACTAACTGGTCATGTATTAGGGCTATTTTCATGAATGATAAGGGATTCAGATTATACTATACGAAAGACACAGTAGTGATTATAATCATGTCCTAAAAAGTTACAAAGATAACATAGTAATGATCACAAGCAGCGTTTGCATAATAACAAAGAATCGACCTCAATTTTTACAAGAATGTCTAGCATCAATATGTAAACAAACCCAACTTCCAGAAGAAGTGATAATCGTTGAAAACAATTTAAAGAAAAACCTCACAGCGATAATTGCTTCTTACTCAAGCCTAAACATTGTGTATGAGCTAGAAAAACACCCGAATATCGCTTTAGCAAGAAATCGTGCATTATCACTAGCCACAAAAGAGTGCATAGTGCTTCTGGACGACGACTGCATTCCTAAAAATAACTGGTTGTCAGAAATAATCAAAGATTTTGATAATCATTTAGTTGTTGCCTCAGTGGGTAAATATGAGAATTATGAATCAGACTCACTAATTGCAGAAACTGAACAACTTATGTTTGAAAAATGGTTTTCGCAGTTTTTCCATTTACATCGTAAATCAACTCTTAATTCAGGAGAATTCATTAATTCAAGAAACCTTGCATTACGAAAATCATTTTTATCCAGAACTAATATCAGTTTTAATACTGATGCTCCATACAAAATTGAGGATACTGATTTTGGAATTAGGTTATTTCAAATTAAATTAAATAGAGAGGTTGTTTTCTATAACCCAAAGGCCATCTTGCTTCATAGAAACTCAAGATCTCTAACATCATTCTTCCTAAGAAGATACCACGCCGGAAAAGGTAAGTACTTTTTAAACAAATCCTACTCAAATTGGGAAACGGGAATAGTACAAAATTCTCATTCAGTTTTTCTAAGACAATCAACTTTTATACGCTTGCTTCTATGGTTAGAAAGACAATTTTTTAGAACTGGATACTTCATTGAAAAATCAAAGAATGCAATTTTTAAGAATCCAACAGAACTTGCTTCGCATATACCCATTAAGTCTAAAGCTCTCTTTGATGATGAAGTTGAAATCCAGATGCTACTTTGCCAAGCAGATGTGAATAATTTGCAATTCACCCTTTCACAACTGTTTAATCTTCTAAATTATCAAATTCCAATTCGTATATATCCAGACCACTCAGTTAGCAGTGCAGATCTAGATTCAATTCGAAAACTGTACCGTCGAGTAAGCATAACCGAAGAAAATAAGGCCTTATCGCATTTAGAACCCTGGTTAAAAAATAAAAAACATTTCTGCAAACGCTTCGCTTCGTTTCAATGTTCAAGGGCAAAGAGACTGATTTTTCTTGATCCTGATGTGGTTTTTCTCAAGAAGCCTCAACTTGTGGATAAGTGGATCAAGTTTGAAATAGCACAAAACTATTACCTCAAAGATGTGGGCGATTATTACTCTTACTCCAACTTAGAATCTCAAATGATTACTAATAGAGAACTTGCAAAAGCGGTAAATGTTGGCTTAGTTCTATTTCATCGACCAAAAGATGATCTTGTGGTAAATGAGTCGATACATGAGAGCATTAAAACAATCAAGACTGTTCAAAAACAAAGGGTGATCGGAGGCTGGAATGAATACCCTTACTGGTACTTAGATCAAACAATTTGGGCTAATTTATTACAAAAAACAAAAGCAAAAACTTTTCCAGACTCTTATACTGTTTATGCTGAGCTAGAATGGAAAAAAGGGAATTTGAATAGAAACATGACAGCAATCCATTTTAGTGGTCCATTTAAAAAACATTTATCACTCTATCAGAAGGAGATTTCAAAAAAATACAGTACTTATTTTGAATAACTTGAAGAAACAATCCTAGTAGACTAGTTTATCAATTTTCAGTAATGCACAGTTCTTGAGAGTTGGATTCTTTGACTAGCTCAAATATAGACTCTGCGATTTTCTTATGTCCCAAAGTTGATGGATGACCATCTGGAAACAACTCTCCTTGTTTTAAGTTAGGAATTTTCGAAAAATGCACCTTATCATATCTGTTTTTCCAAAAATTCAGAGTTGATTCTGCGTTTATCCCGCTTTCAATTTTTTCAAAAGTAACATAGAAGAAAATTGATTGATCGAGTATAGTAAATAAATCATCCAAATATGTAGTCATAACTCTTTTCAACCCATCTTCTCCTAGGTCAACAACAACCTTGTGTTGAGATTGTCCCCAACACTCACCAGAATATTTAATTCTTTTCAATACATCCAAACTTACAAAATTCTCAATTTGTTTTTCACATTCAACACTGAGCGGCTCCATCGTTTCAACCAACCTTGTAAAACCACTTCCTGACTCAAACCAAACAACCATGTCTGGTTCATATTTTTTTCCAATGTCTTTATATCGCTTTATCAAATAGTTAATATCAAAACCCCACATTCCTAAATTAATTACTTCAATAGTGGTGGATGGGCAGACTTCTTTAGTATTTAATAATTCCTCTAGTTGTTCCGGCCAATTATTATCTGTACTCACATAGTGCCCAAAGGTAAAAGAGTCTCCCAATGTGATAATACGGAATGTGTTTTTAGGTTTAACCAAATCATAATTTTTCCTATCATTTAAACCATCATTATTAATTTTGTATTTAATTTCAACCCCACTATCCCATGGCAGTTGACTTTCTATAATGTTGTTTGATACAAGCTCACTGTAATACAAGAAGTTGGGACTTGGTTTTTTTTCAACACCACCGCGATTAATTATTGCAACTTTTCTTTGGTCAAAGGATCGCATTGAAACTCTAGTTTCTTTATAGTAGTAACCAAGAAAACTTGCTCCCACTAATATTTCAATAATTACCAGAGTTGCAAGAACTACCTTCATTACTGATCTCCTTCACAAGTTGAGCTTGGCAACGACGAGCTTGAAATTAAATAGTGGTGAATAGACTGGGCAATTTTTTCGTGACCCTCTCTTGAAGGGTGACCATCGGGTAATACTTCTTCGGTCTTTAATTCTTGAACGATTGTCTCAAATGAAAACCTTTTGTATCTATTTTTCAAATAAGATACCCTTTCTTTCTGAACTTGATTTAGCGAACTGCTATCAAATAGGATAAATGTTGTTGGAGTATTCTCTGTAAGTAAGTAAAATTCATCTAAAAATTCATCCAGTTTTGTTTCGATCGTTTTCTGCGAATATTTTTGGATAAGAAACTCCTCTCCACTAATCCAGCACTTTACTAAATGCTGATAGTCAATTTTTAACTTCTCCAATGATATGGCATCTGCTGCATTTTTTTCGTTATTATCCACGCAGGAGAAAATTATCGGCCACAACAACTCCACATATCTTTGAAAGCCCGATCCAGATTCAAACCAAATAATCAGGTCGGGCGAGTATTTCTGGCCTATTCGTTTATACCTCTCAACTGAGTATGGAATGTCAAAACCTCTCATTCCAAGGTTAATAACTTCAAATGAAATTTCAGAATGATTTAGTTCATCCTGATTAAGGATATCTTCTAGTTGCTCTGGCCAAGAATCTTCGGTATTAACATAATGACCGAAAGTAAAAGAGTCGCCCAAGGCAATGATTCGAAAAACATTTTTATCTTTCTCTAAAGAGTAATCATATCTATCGTTGAGTCCATCTGAATTATACGTGTATACTGCCTCATGGGAAAGCCAGGATGGTTGATTCTTCTCAGAAAGATTAGGTCTTAACTCTGTGTAATACTGAAACCTATCGCTATTGTGAAGCTGAGTGAACTCAGAAGAGACTAAGGCTACTTTTTTTTCCTGTTCAATTTCATTCTTATTAGTAAAGTGAAGGTGGACAAAAAAAAGAAAAAACAATCCAGCTATAATCTCGCTGAACACGAGTAAAACCAACGCTAGTCTTTTTTTCGGCATACATACTGATCAATGACCAAGTAATCTATATCTGTTTTTAAAAAACAATTAACAGCATCCTCTGGAGAACAGACTATTGGCTCGCCTCTAACGTTAAACGAGGTATTAATTATAATTGGCACTCCGGTTAGCTGATAATATTTTTCAATCAATTCATAGTACAGTGGATTATCGGAGCGTACTAATGTTTGAAGTCTGCCACTGCCGTCAACGTGTACCACTGCAGGAACGTCTTTTTCACCTTTTGGCTTAAAAGGATATACCATCAACATGTATCGGGCGGAAATGGGGAGATTTTTATCGGCAACAAAGTAATCTTCAATGTGTTCCTCTAAAATGACGGGCGCGAACGGGCGAAACATTTCGCGATGCTTCACCTTTTCATTGATAATATCTCTCATCTTGGTGGTAGCAGCAGATGCCAAGATGCTCCGATTGCCCAATGCTCGCGGTCCCCACTCCATTCTTCCTTGAAACCAGCCAATAATATTTTGTTTCTGTACCAACTGCGCCACATTAGTTGTTAAATCGTCGCGCGACTCATAAAAGGTATATTTAATTTGCTGAGCATCTAATACCTTTTTAATTTGAAACCAGGAATATGATGGCCCTAAATACGGATTAAATGATTTGTGATCAATTGCTTTGTGTATTTTCTGATGATATACATAAAAAGCGGCTCCCATTGCTCCACCGGCATCACTGGGATCAGGGGGAATATAAAGGTTTTTAAATTTTGTTTTACTTAGTATTTTTCCATTGAGCACTGAATTCAAAGCAACTCCGCCAGCTAAACAAAGGTTCGGAGTTTTATATGTCTCATACGCAACGTTTAGCATTTTAAGTACAACTTCTTCTAATTTTTGTTGTAATGACGCCGCTATGTTCTTGTGATATGACATCATTTTGCTCTCGGGCTTACGCGCAGGATGCCCAAACAACTCGATTAATTTTGAAGAATACATTGAGCGATTAGACCAATCAAAAGTGAAATATTCCATGTTTAACTGATAGCTACCATCGTCAAATTGGGTAATTAGTTGATCAAAGTGTTTTAAAAACGGTTTGACATTACCGTATGCTGCTAAACCCATTACCTTATACTCTGCGTCATTGGCAGAAAAACCAAGATAGGTGGTCATCGCGCTGTACAACAACCCAAGGGAATGAGGAAACTGTATTTCTTTATCTATTTTCAATTCTCCATCAATTCCTGTTCCAATTGTTGTCGTTGCCCACTCACCCACACCATCTAATGTCAAAATGACAGACTTTTTGAATCCCGAAAGATAGTAGGCACTGGCTGCGTGTGACAGATGGTGACCCACATACAATACTGGTTTTAGATAAAATAGTTCTTCTTTTAATTTTTGACTGATCTGTAACTTGTGATCAAACCACTGAGAGATAGTATCTTTGCAAGTTGAATAGCACTTTGGAAATGTGTCTAAGTACTGATTGAGAACACGATCGTATTTCAAAATTGGTTTTTCATAAAACACCACCTCGTCCACTTCATTCATAGCAATACCAGCAAAATCTAAACAATATGTAATGGCGTTAATTGGAAAACTATTATCGTGTTTTTTTCTAGTGAATCTTTCTTCTGCTCCAGCAGCAACAACTTTGCCGTCCTTTAACAAACAAGCCGCTGAATCGTGATAGTAGCAAGAAATGCCTAAGATATACATAAAAAAACCTAGAATTGCTTATAGATGTTTGCTTTGCTATTACTTTGCACCCAAGAGGAATCTTTGTATATTCTACGAAGGAATCTTTTTCCTACCAACAGAGCCATAAACGACGTTAATCCAATGCCAAAGACGCAAAATAAATTAGAAAATATGCCACTGATTATCTTCGTAACAACCCCTTGAATTTTCTCAAGGAATATTTTTAATTCATGCATATCCAACCATTTTTTCTAGTTAAAATAACATATAAACAAACGGACTCACTGGAGAAGCTGAAGAAAATATTATCATTGCTCCGAATAAAATGAAAATAATTACTGGTGGAATTAGCCACCACTTTTTATTACTCCAAAGGTACTCAAATAATTCTTTAAACATAGTTAGAGTATATACACTAGTTTATGAAAATTGCCAACAAAAAACCGCTCTGTTCTGGCCTTGACCTATCGTCCCAATCAGTTGCCCGATTAGTATTGTCAGCGCTGGGGCGTTTCAAGACTCTGTTCGGGAAGGGAAGAGTTGGTTCCACCCCGCTCCAAAGACCAGAACACAGCGGTCTAATGTTTTGTGTAGCGAATACTCGCTAACAGGTGAAGAATACAGCGTATCCATCCCGTTTTGGGACTATACACTTGGTCTATCAAAGTATGTTCAATCGACACTTAGTACCGTTAAGCTGAATCCATTACTGGACTTGCACTGACGGTCTATCAAACTCGTAGTCTCCGAGTGGTCTAATGGAGAAGTTTTATCTTGGGCGTGGCTTCTCGCTTAGATGCTTTCAGCGATTATCCATCAACAATGTAGCTACCCTGCAATGCGCTTGACAGCAACAACAGGAACACTAGGGATTGCCTCACCCCGGTCCTCTCGTACTAGGGGCAAAATCCCTCAAACTTCTAACGCTAACGGCGGATAGAGGCCGACCTGTCTCACGACGGTCTGAACCCAGCTCGCGTACCGCTTTAATTGGCGAACAGACAAACCCTTGGGACCTTCTTCAGCCCCAGGATGCGATGAGCCGACATCGAGGTAGCAAACCGCACCGACGCTAGGGACGCTTAGGTGCGATGACTCTGTTATCCCCAAGGTAGCTTTTATCCGATAAGCCCGGTGTCTTCCACAAAACACACGAGGATCACTTAAACCTGCTTTCGCATCTGCTCGACCTGTATGTCTCACAGTTAAGCACCCTTATGCTTATACACGTCCAGCCTGATTTCCATCCAGGCTAAGGGCACCTTTGCGCGCTTGCGTTACTCTTTAGCAAGCAACCTCCCCAGTTAAACTACCCACCAGACAGTGTTCTTCCCTACGATTGCAGTAGGGTAAGTAAGATAATGCACACAAAACGAGTGGTATTTCACTGACGTCCACCAAATAAATGACGGACTCCCACCTATTCTAAACAATCTCACATACATCATCAGTGCCAAGATGTAGTAAAGCTCTATGGGGTCTTTTTGTCCTGCCGTTAGTAGGCCGCATCTTCACAGCCATTTCAATTTCACCGAGTAGTAGTTCAAGACAGTATGAGGCTCGTTGCACCTTTCGTGCGGGTCGCCAATTAAGCGACAAGGAACTTCGCTCAAATCGTTTTCACGATACATGTGTTAATCTCTTGAATAGAGATGTGCGAACGTCTTACTCGCACTCTTCTTGTCGCCAAGAAGTTCGGACTATATCTTCTTCAGAATGATCTGAAGCTCTGCGTATAGTCTCTGAGGATTCTTAACTAAGTTTCTTTCCAACAATTTTTGCTATGGCGTCTAAGCCACTTTGTGTCAGATGTTCATTTCGATTCATTTTTTCAATTATTTGAACAAAACGAACAAAATCCATTTGCTTATTTGTCTTGAGAGGATAATTCTTGAAAAACGGAATAATGATGTTTGTTAAATCATTTCTGTTTCTCACGCAATACCGATAGAGGTGTTCTCTGTGATTGTCATACCTTTTATTAATATAGATACGACCTACTTGGAAAAAATGTTGAACCATTTTTAGACTCGCTAAACTCGATTCTCCTTGAGTAAGCACAAACTCTGGCATTACCTGCCAAAGCAACTTACTTGTTTTATTTCTAAATATACTTACAGAAAAACAACCTTCTCCATCTGTAAAGCCCACTATCCAACAACTTAGTTTAAGTCTTTCCTGCTGATTGTCTGCACCCATAGAATTGTCACTTGGTAACATAGACTCTTACTTCTAAGGAATATTGTTACCATAGTATCATGGGATTCTCAGGTTTTCCAGCATTTAGCAAAGTTTTACTAAGGCAGCGATTTTCTACCTTAGAACAGTTATAGTTACTGCTGACGTTCACCGGGGCTTCGATTGAAGGCCTTTCCGATAAATCGGAAAAACCCTCGCAATTAACCTTCCGGCACCGGTCAGGCTTCAGCCCGTATACTTCCTCTTACGAGTTTGCACGGACCTGTGTTTTTGGTAAACAGTCGACCTCATAACTTTCGCTGCGCCCCGTACCAATGACGGTACGGGAAGGGCATCTCTCGAAATTACGCCCAGCTGTTTTGCCGAATTCCTTAAACTACTTTCTCTCGCTCCCCTTGGTCTACTCGACCTGACCACCTGTGTCGGTTATCGGTACGATTTGACACTATTCTCCCTGCGAAGCTTTTCCAGGATGCTGAACTCACTTGTCACTCCTTTTCCGAAGAATTAGAGTGCCATCACAGCTCGAGTGTGCTCTACTTGCGTAAAACGCGTCTGAACGGATTTGCCTATCCAGACTCTCTTACTGCTTAGATCCAAAATTCACATTTGGACACAAGCTATCCTGCACCGTCCCTCCCCAGGTCAAACGAATAGTGCCAAGGACTGGAATATTAACCAGTAATCCATCGGTTACCCCATCAAAGATGGGCTTGCCTTAGGGTCGCCTAACCCCCCGCTGACGAACATGGCGGGGGAAACCTTGGTCATTCGGGGTTAAGGATTCTCACCTCAATTTCGTTACTTATGCCGGCATTCTCACTTCTGATCGCTCCAGCCCGTCCTTTCGGCGGACCTTCACTGCACACAGAACGCTCCCTTACCACTCCCCTTCCGATAAATCGGAAAGAGAATCCTAAGCTTCGGTTATTCGTTTGAGCCTCGTTACATTTTCGGCGCATTACGCCTACGGCTAGTGAGCTGTTACGCTTTCTTTAAAGGATGGCTGCTTCTGAGCCGACCTCCTAGGTGTCATAGGCGTGACACTTCCTTTCCCACTAAACGAATATTAGAGACCTTAGCTGTAGGTCTGGATTGTTACCCTTTTGCTCTTGGAACTTAGCTCCCAAGTGCTGAGTGCCACGGAATAACACAGAGTATTCGGAGTTTGACTAGATGTTCCAACTTTCGTCGGAAACACCCGATCAGTGCTCTACCCCTCTGCGCTTGTAGCGTGACCCTATACCTACATATATTTCAGGGAGAACCAGCTATCTCCAGGTTCGATTGGCATATTACCTCTAACCACAACTCATCCGAGCTTCTTGCAGCAAACACCGGTTCGGGCCTCCTCCCGATTTTCATCGGGACTCACCCTGGTCATGGATAGCTCACCTGGTTTCGGGTCTTTTTCGCCATACTTGATCCTGCCAACAGGCAGGAAACGCCCTATTCAGACTCGGTTTCCCTACGCCTCCACCACGAAGTGGCTTAAGCTTTGCATGGCGAAAAAACTCGCCGGCTCATTCTTCAATAGGCACGAGATTACTCAAATCTTACGACTCAAGCTCTCTCTGTTTGTTAGCAGATAGTTTCAGGATCTATTTCACTGGGTCTTCCACCCTTCTTTTCACCTTTCCCTCGCGGTACTCGTTCACTATCGGTCTTGTTTAGTATTTAGCCTTGGAGTGTGGTCACCCCTGCTTCAGAAGGGAGTTTGCCGTCTCCCAACCTACTCAGGAACACTCTATCCGTAACAGTCGATTTCGAATACAAGACTTTCACTTTCTTTGGTTGCTTATTCCAAAGCATTTTTCTATCGACTATCTTGGAATATTGAGGTCCTACAACCCCCCCAATAAATTGAGGGTTTGGGCTGATCCCTGTTCGCTCGTCGCTTACTAAGGGAATCTCATTCGATTTTTTTTCCTCCGGGTACTTAGATATTTCAGTTCCCCGACTTACCCTCCTCCCGTAAACGGGAGGATCCCTTCGCTTTCACGAAGGAAGATTTCTCTATTCGGACACCGCCGGATCAGAGCTTCTTGGCAGCTCCCCGACGACTTTCGCGGCCTAGTGCGTCCTTCTTCGGCTAAACAAGCCATAGGCATCCACTATCTGCATTAATTCACATACTTTGAGATGATTTTCCTAACATTATTATGTTATGGAAGATGAGACCAAATGCACAGTCATGGGGATGACTGCGCATGTATTCTTCACTTGTTAATGAGCATCCAGAGGAGTTCCTCTTTGTTAGCTCCTAGTTTTAGCCGATCAGCTCAACCAAGAACTAATA
>Ga0116144_10005790_pt1 | contig 11046 bp, 10 predicted proteins | sample AD_UKC035_MetaG_FD_89746 | JGI IMG/M metagenome (GOLD analysis project Ga0116144, IMG submission 89746) | Active sludge microbial communities of municipal wastewater-treating anaerobic digesters from USA - AD_UKC035_MetaG | ecosystem: Engineered > Bioreactor > Anaerobic > Digestate | place: USA... | reverse complement strand
CGTGCGCGCCGCCGTTGATGACGTTCATCATCGGCACCGGCATCTGCATGCCGCCCATGCCGCCGAAGTAGCGGTAGAGCGGCAGGCCCGACTCCTCGGCCGCGGCGCGCGCCACCGCCATGCTCACCGCCAGCATCGCGTTGGCGCCCAGGCGGCTCTTGTTCTCGCTGCCGTCGAGGTCGATCAGCGTCTTGTCGAGGAAGGCCTGCTCGCTGCTGTCCAGGCCCAGCACCGCCTCGGAGATCTCGGTGTTGATGTGCTCGACGGCCCTCAGCACCCCCTTGCCGCCGTAGCGGTTCTTGTCGCCGTCGCGAAGCTCGATGGCTTCGCGGCTGCCCGTGGAGGCGCCGCTCGGGACCGCGGCGCGGCCCATCGTGCCCGATTCCAGCAGCACGTCGCACTCGACGGTGGGGTTGCCGCGGCTGTCGAGGATCTCGCGGCCGACGATGTCGACGATGGCACTCATGCTTGTCGCTTTCCGTTTCTTCAGTTCACAAACCTTCGACCACGATCATGCGCATCACGGCCGCGCCTTCGCGCGCCGCGCGCGCCTTCGCGTATTCGGTGGAGTCGTAGAAGGCCTGGGCCTTGTCCATGCTGGCGAACTTCAGGATCACCAGCCGGTCGGGCGTCCAGTCCCCTTCCAGCACGCGGCTGGCGCCGCCACGCACGCAGACCTCGGCGCCGTGCGCCTGCATCGCCAGGGTCGAGAACTTCTTGTACTCCTCGTACTGCACGGGATCGGTCACGCGCACGTTGGCGATGATGTAGGCACTGGACATGACAGTTCTCGGTTCTCGGTTCTCAGCAGGTGAAGTCGTTTTCCAGCAGCGGCTGCGCCTTCACGACCCGGTCCAGCGACTGGAGCTGCTCGAGCAGCGCCTTCATGTGCCGCAGCGGCACGGCGTTGGGACCGTCGGAAAGCGCGCGGGCGGGGTCGGGGTGCGTCTCCATGAAGAGCCCCGCGACGCCGACGGCCACCGCCGCGCGCGCCAGCACCGGGACGAACTCGCGCTGGCCGCCGCTGCTCGTGCCCTGGCCACCGGGGAGCTGGACGCTGTGCGTCGCGTCGAAGACGACCGGGGCGCCGGTCTCGCGCATGATCGCCAGGCTGCGCATGTCGGAAACGAGGTTGTTGTAGCCGAAGCTCGCGCCGCGCTCGCAGGCCATGAAGACGTCCTCGGGCAGGCCTTTCTCGCGCGCAGCGGCGCGTGCCTTGTCGATCACGTTCTTCATGTCGTGGGGCGCGAGGAACTGGCCCTTCTTGATGTTCACCGGCTTGCCGCTCTGCGCGACGGCGCGGATGAAGTCGGTCTGCCGGCAGAGGAAAGCCGGCGTCTGCAGCACGTCGACGACCTGGGCCGCGACGGCGATCTGCGCTTCGTCGTGCACGTCGGTGAGCACGGGGACGCCGAGCTCGCGTTTGACCTTGGCGAGGATCTCGAGCCCCTTGTCCATCCCCGGGCCGCGAAAGCTCGTGCCGCTGCTGCGGTTGGCCTTGTCGAAGCTGCTCTTGAAGATGAAGGGGATGCCCAGCGCCGAGGTGATTTCCTTCAGCCGTCCGGCGACGTCCATCTGCAGCGCTTCGCTCTCGATCACGCAGGGGCCGGCGATCAGGAAGAAGGGCTGTGCAAGCCCCGCCTCGAAGCCGCACAGCTTCATGCCACGACCTCTCGCGCAGGAGCCTGTTCGCGTTGCGAGCGATGCTCGAGCGCGGCCTTGATGTAGCTGTTGAAGAGCGGGTGGCCGCCCCAGGGGGTGCTCTTGAACTCGGGATGGAACTGCACGCCGACGAACCAGGGGTGCACCGTCTGCGGCAGTTCGACGATCTCGGTGAGCTTCTCGCGCTGCGTCAGCGCGCTGATCACGAGGCCGGCCTTCTGCAGCGCGTCCAGATAGTGCACGTTGGCCTCGTAGCGGTGGCGGTGTCGCTCGCTGACGACCGCGCCGTAGATCCGGTGCGCGAGGGTGCCGGGCTTGACGTCGGAGCTCTGCGCGCCCAGGCGCATCGTGCCGCCGAGGTCCGAATCCGCACTGCGCTGCTGGATCGAGCCGTCGCGATCCTCCCATTCGTCGATCAGCGCGATCACCGGTTGCTTGCAGTCCGGGTCGAACTCGGTGGAATCGGCCTCGGTCAGCCCGGCCACATGACGGGCGAACTCGATCGTCGCGACCTGCATGCCCAGGCAGATGCCGAGGTAGGGGATGCGCTGCTCGCGCGCGTAGCGGGCCGCGAGGATCTTGCCTTCGATGCCGCGCTTGCCGAAGCCCCCCGGAACCAGGATCGCGTCCAGGCGCGAGAGCTCGTGCACGTTCTCGGGGGTCAGCGTCTCGGCGTCGATGTACTCGATCTCGACGCGCGCGTGGTTGTGCACGCCGGCGTGGCGCAGCGCCTCGTTGAGCGACTTGTACGAATCCGAGAGCTCGGTGTACTTGCCGCACATGCCGATCGTCACCGTGGCCCGCGGATGCATGATCTCGTGCACCAGCGTGTCCCAGCGTCGCAGGTCGGCCGGGCGGGTGAGCAGCCGCAGCTTCATGCAGATCAGCTCGTCCAGGCCCTGCTCGTGCAGCACGCGCGGCACCTTGTAGATCGTGTCGACGTCGGGCACCGAGATCACGCCGTGCAGCGGCACGTTGGTGAAGAGGCTGATCTTCTCGCGCTCGTCCTCGGGGATGTAGCGGTCGGCACGGCACAGCAGCGCGTCGGGCTGGATCCCGATCTCGCGCAGCTTCTGCACCGTGTGCTGCGTCGGCTTGGTCTTGAGCTCGCCCGCCGCAGCGATCCAGGGCACGTAGGTCAGATGCACGAAGGCGAAGTTCTGGCTGCCGAGCTTGAGGCTCATCTGCCGCACCGCCTCGAGGAAGGGCAGCGACTCGATGTCGCCGACGGTGCCGCCGATCTCGACGATCGCGATCTCGGCGTCGCCGGCGCCCCGGCGCACGTACTCCTGGATCTCGTTCGTGACGTGCGGGATCACCTGCACCGTCTTGCCCAGATAGTCGCCGCGGCGCTCCTTCTCGAGCACGCTCTTGTAGATCTGGCCGGTGGTGAAGTTGTTGCTGCGCGTCATCCGGGTGGTGATGAAGCGCTCGTAGTGGCCCAGGTCCAGGTCGGTTTCAACGCCGTCCTCGGTGACGAAGACCTCACCGTGCTGGATGGGGCTCATCGTGCCCGGATCGACGTTGAGGTAGGGGTCCATCTTGATCAGCGTGACCCTCAGGCCGCGCGACTCGAGGATGGCCGCGAGCGACGCCGCCGCGATGCCCTTGCCCAGCGAGGACACCACACCGCCGGTGACGAAGACGAACTTGGTCATGGATCTGCCGAGGTGGGAAAGATGAATTATAAGTGTCGACCCTGGCCTGCCGCGCCGCGACCCGGGCTGCACAGGGACCGCCTCGGCGACAGGGTCAGCGGCCCGGATGGTCGAAACGCTATGCACAATCGCTGACGGACGGCGGGCAGAGGGGGCGACGCGCTCGAGGCGTTCTCCCACTGCTGCCATGCCAGGCGATTTCTCGACAACCAGGCCATCAGGAGGGCCCGCAATGACCCGCATCTACGACGACAACTCGAAATCCATCGGCCGAACGCCGCTCGTGCGCCTGAACCGCGTCACCGACGGCGCCGGTGCGACCGTGCTCGCGAAGATCGAGGGCCGCAACCCGGCGTACTCGGTGAAGTGCCGCATCGGCGCGGCGATGATCTGGGACGCCGAGCAGCGCGGGCTGCTGGGCCCGGGCAAGGAGATCGTCGAGCCGACGAGCGGCAACACCGGCATCGCGCTGTCCTTCGTCGCCGCGGCGCGCGGGATCCCGATCACCTTGACGATGCCCGAGACGATGAGCATCGAGCGGCGCAAGCTGCTGCTGGCCTACGGCGCCAAGCTGGTGCTGACCGAGGGGGCCAAGGGCATGAACGGCGCGGTGGCCAGGGCCGAGGAGATCGTCGCGAGCGACCCGGGCAAGTACGTGCTGCTGCAGCAGTTCAAGAACCCGGCGAACCCGGGCATCCACGAGGCCACGACCGGCCCCGAGATCTTCGAGGACACCGGTGGGAAGATCGACCTGTTCGTTGCCGGCGTCGGCACCGGCGGCACGATCACCGGCGTCTCGCGCTTCCTGAAGAAGGGCAAGGGCCTGCCGATCACGACGGTGGCGGTCGAGCCCGAGGGCAGCCCGCTGATCACGCAGAAGCGCGCCGGCCAGGCGCTGCAGCCCGGACCGCACAAGATCCAGGGCCTGGGCGCGAACTTCATCCCCGAGGTGCTGGACCTGTCGCTGATCGACGCGGTCGAGCAGGTCGGCGATGCCGAGGCCGTGGCGACGGCGCGGCGCCTGATGCGCGAGGAGGGCATCCTCTGCGGGATTTCGAGCGGTGCGGCGGCGGCCGCGGCGCTGCGCCTGGCGAAGAAGCCCGAGAACGCGGGCAAGACGATCGTTGTCGTTCTGCCCGATTCGGGTGAACGCTACTTGAGCTCGATCCTTTTCGAAGGCATCTTCGACGCCGCCGGATTGCCCAGCGCCTGAGCGGCCCCGACGCGGGCGCACGACAGTCTCGTGTGCCTGCGGCAGATCAAGAAGAACGCTGCCGCGCGGGTGCGATCATCCGGAACCGGGGGGAGCCGGTCCTGCCGTCGCGACGAACGGGCAGGATCGGTCGGGCGGAGAGACGTCGAACGTTGGAGCAACGTGACAGGCAGCCACGAGCTCGATTTTTCGCTTTATCCGATCTCTGATCACGAGGAACTCCTCGAGGCCTGTGCGGTGCGGGCCACGGCCTACGGCCATCACCTGCCGGAGCTGGGACCTCGGCTGGCGGAACCCGACGAGATCGACCACCATCCCGCGACGACCGTCTTCCTCTGCAGGGACAAGGCGAGCGGCCGCGCCGTGGGCACGATGCGCATCCAGACCAGCGCACACGGGCCGTTGATGCTCGAGCGCAGCGTCGAGCTCCCGCCCTGGCTGGCCACGCGACAGCGTGCGGAAGTCACGCGTCTGGCGGTGAGCGTCGGCGCCAACCCGCTGACCAAGCTCTGCCTGATGAAGGCGAGCTACCTGTTCTGCATGTCGCAGCGGGTGCAGTCGATGGTGATCGGCGCGCGCCGTGAATCGCTGATCCGCAATTACCAGCGCCTGGGCTTCGTCGACGTCTTCGGCGCCGAGGCGACGGTGCCCTTGGCGCATACCGGTGGCCTGCCTCATCGCATCCTGAGCTTCGATGTCGCCGGCGCCGAGCGGGCCTGGGCCGAGCAGGGGCACGCGCTCTACACCTTCATGGTGCGCACGCGCCACGACGATCTCCGGCACGAGCGGCGGCTGCCCGCCTGCGCGGCGCAAGCGCAGCTCGTGCGCTGGGCGGATCCGTTGCCCTTTCGCGCCGCCGGCACCGATCCGGCCTAGGGGTTTGCACGGGGTGCCCGCGCGCAAGCGCGGGTCACGATCTTCCGGCTACGAGGCCGCAAGCGGCTCGTACTGCGGCACGAGCTTGCGCATCGCGCGCAGCAGTTCGTCGATCGTGTAGGGCTTGCAGAGGAAGCCGTCCATCCCGGCGTCGACGCATTCCTTGCGCGTTGCGTCGCAGCAGTTGGCGGTCAGTGCGACGATGGGCACGCGCGTCAGGGCCAGCGCGTGCTCCTGCGCGCGGATCTCGCGCGTCGCGGCGAAGCCGTCCATCCCCGGCATCTGGCAGTCCATCAGGATCAGGTCGGGGCGCTGGATGTCGCGCAGCGCGTGGCGCACGGCCTGCGCGCCGTCGCGCGCGCGCTCGCACTGCATCCCCTGCTGTTCGAGATAGGCGGTGGCGATGAGCGCGTTGACGTCGTCGTCCTCGGCGATCAGCACGCGAAGGCCCTCGGTCGGCGGCACGACCTCGGGTTCGATGGCCGCCGTCGCTGCTTCTTCGGTGGCGCTGGGCAGATGCGCGGTGAACAGGGCCGTGGTGCCGACACCGACTTCGCTCTGCAGCACCAGGTCGCCACCCATCGCGCGCGCGATGTCGCGTGAGATGAAGAGGCCGAGCCCCGTGCCCTCGAGCGTGCGTCCCTGGTGCGCCCCAGCCTGGCGGAAGGCCTCGAACACCTGTTGCAGGTCCTGACTCGAGATGCCGGGTCCCGTGTCCCTGACCTCGATCGTCACGAGCTCTGTCGCCGCTTCGCGCGAGACGCGGATCGTGATCGATCCCTCGCGCGTGAACTTGACCGCATTGCCGAGCAGGTTGTGCAGCACCTGGCGCACGCGCGCCGGATCGCCGCGGACCCAGCCGGGCTGCGCGATCGCCAGATCCAGCCCGAGCGAGAGGTCCATCTCACCGGCGCGCACCGTGTAGACATCGGCCAGCGTCTTCACGAGTTCGGCGAGATCGAAGCGCTCGCTGCGGACCGTGAAGCGCCCCGATTCGAGCCGCGCGATCTCGAGCAGGTCGTTGATCAGACCCAGCAGGTGCATGCCCGACGATTCGATCAGCTCGACCTTGCGCGCGAGCTCGCTGTTGCCGTTGCCACCGGTCTGGAGGTGCAGCAGCCGCGCGACGCCGAGGATGCCGTGCAGCGGGGTGCGCAGCTCGTGGCTGATGTTGCGGATGAACTGCGTCTTGGCCGCGCTCTCGCGCGTGGCCAGCTTGAGCGCCTCGTCCTTCTCCGCGGTCAGCGCCTGCGCGTGCAGACGCAACTGCAGTCCCTCGGCCAGGCGCCGCTCGGAGCCCACCGCGGTCGCCAGCAGCAGCGCCAGCAGCGTGAGCATGCCGGTCCCGCCGATGGTTCCGAACTCGTCGCCGCGCAGATACAGGCCCAGCGAGGTGAGCAGCACGATCGGCCCGACATAGGCCGCCGTCGAGCGCTTGCTGTGCTGCAGCCCGAAGGTCGCGACGCAGGAGACGCAAGCCATGACCGCGCCGACGAGCGAAGCCAGCGGCATCGGCGAGGACATCATCAGGAAGCCGGCGATGCCCCATACGGTGCCATCGAGCGTCAGCCACAGGTCCGTGGTGCGGCGCCAGGCAAGACCACCGGGGCGTCCCGCGCGGTCGTAGCGCAGGCTCAGCCACACGCGCACCGCGGCGACGACGAGCTTGGCCAGCAGCCAGACATCGATGATCCAGGGCTGCAGCGCGACGCCGCGCAGTGCCAGCGCGAGGAAGACCGCGAACGCGGTCGCCATGATGGTGCCCAGCCGGGTGTGGCCGAGCACCATGTTGAGCTGCTCGTCGTTGACTGCCGCGCGCAGGCTCTGGTCGAGCTTCGGGGGCGGTGGGGCAGGCGGCCGCAGCGGTTCGTCGGCCTGCGCGGCGAGCGGAGCGCCCGGGGGAGAGATCATCCGGGGCTTGATCCCGGGCGGAAGTCCGCCGGCAGTTCGATGTGCATGGAGGCGCAGGCGCTGCGCAGCCGTGCCAGGCGGTCCGCGGCACTCGCGTGCGGCCGGCTTCGCGCCAGCTCGTCGGTCAGGTCCTGGAGCGCTGCGTCGCGAAGGCGATTCAGGTCGCGCTGCCAGCCGTCGAGCAGCCTGAGCCGGACGAGTGCGGGCTGTGCGAGGACGTCGGGCGGCGGGTGCATGGAGGCGGTACCGAGTTCGAGGTCGGCATACAGCCCGCTCAGGGGCAGCTGGAATTCCTCCGGGTCACGGGTGCCGCGCACACGCGCGACGGGGACTGCGGCGATCGGGTTGGTCATCGGCTCCTCACCGGGTCGGTCGACGGCGATCCTGTTGCCCCGGTTGGCTTGGAATGGTTCCTGGGCTCCCCCGCGTATGACGCCACTTCCAAGGCAGGCGCCATGATGCCACCGGCCGACAAGCGCCGGTCACAACTTTTACACGCCGACGGGCCGCTTCTTGGGCGTCGGACCCGAGGCCACGCGCCCTCAGGGATTGCCGAGGAAATCGCGCTTGCCGATCGGCACGCCGTTGCGGCGCAGCAGGTTGTACGCCGTGGTCGCGTGGAAGTAGACGTTGGGCATCGAATGGCCCAGCAGCAGCTGCATGCCCGAATAGCGCGTCAGCTTGCCGGTCACCGGCAGTTCGACGATCTTGTCCTCGGTGCCGTCGATGCGCTCGGGCGGCACGCTGCGGATGAAGTCGACGCTGCGCTCGATGCGGTGCCGAAGCTGCGCAAGCGTCGTCTCGTCGTCGACGTAATAGGGCACCTCCATGTCCCCCAGCCGGGCGACGACGCTGCGCGCCTTGTCGCAGGCGATCTGCACCTGCTTCGAGAAGGGGTACATGTCCTCGATCAGGCGGTCGTTCATCAGCGCGGCCATCTCGATGTGACCGGCGTCGACATGCGCCTGCGCCTTGTCGAGGATCTTCGCGAGGTTCTCGAGGATGTTGGCCAGGCGTGGAACGCTGGCCTGGTACATGGACAGGCTCATGGAAGGCTCAGGGCAGCCGCACGTACACCGGCACGCGGGCGTCGCGCAGACAGTGCGCGGTCACGCTGCCCGCCATCACGGCGCGCAGCCCCGTGTGACCATGCGTGCACATCGCCAGCATCGCGTCGCCCAGGCTGCGAACGAAGCTCGGGATCGCCTCCTTCGGGTCGCCGTGCAGGACTTCCCAGCTCGTCTCGACGCCGTAGCGCTCGCTCATCTCGCGGGCGCGTGCGCGCACGTAGCCCGACTCCTGCACGTCGCTGGCGGGCACGTTGGGGTCGATCTTGATCGAAGGTTCGATCACCGAGACGACGATCACGCGGGCACCGAGCCACTTCGCCAGTTCGGCCGCCTGCGGCATCATCGACTCGGAGAGCTTGCTGCCGTCCAGCGGCAGCACGACGCGGCCGACCTTGGACAGTGCGACCGGACCGTCGGGGTAGGGGCGGAAGATGACGACCGGTTCACCCAGTGCGCGCAGCACCTCGAGTGCCACGCTGCCGAAGATCGCCTGCAGCGCGCCGCTGCGACCGTGCGAGCACATCGCCACGAGCGTGCCCGGAACGCGGCGCACCTCATCGCGGATCGCGGCGGCGACGCCTTCGGACTGTGCGGGCACGCACAGCGCGGTGGCGCCATGCGGCGCCGCCAGCTGCTCGACGTACTGGCGCGCCGCGGCTTCGTCCTCGGTGCTGTCGACGACGCGCAGCAGGGCCAGCTCGGACTTGGTGTTGCGCGCGACCTGCGCCGCAGACACGATCAGCTGCTCGGCGAAGGTGGAGCCATCGACGGGGACGAGGAGTCGCTTGTACATGGTCAGGCCTTGAGTTCGAGGTTGATGGGCGGCGGGATCCCGAGCAACCGGATCGATCCCGGCCGTTCGGTCAAGCTTCGATGATAGTTCGTGGCCGCGGCCGCCAGGGCGTGCACGTCGCCGTCCCACGCGTCCGGGGGGCCGACAAGGCAGGCTCAGCTGCGCAGGTGGCAGCTCACCTGATGCCCTTCGGCCACGGTCTTGAGCTCCGGGCGCTGCACATCGCACAAGCCCTTCTGCGCGATCGGGCAGCGGGTGTGGAAGTGGCAGCCCGGGGGCGGCCGGATCGGGCTCGGCACGTCGCCCTGCAGCCGGATGCGCTCGCGCTTGACGGTCGGATCGGGGATCGGCACGGCCGACAGCAATGCCTCGGTGTAGGGATGCCGCGGATGGCTGTAGAGATCCTTGGCCGGCGCGATCTCGACGATGCGGCCGAGGTACATCACCGCGACGCGGTCGCTGATGTGCTCGACGACCGAGAGGTCGTGCGCGATGAAGATGTAGGTCAGGCCGAGCTGTTCCTGCAGGTCCTCGAGCAGGTTGATCACCTGCGCCTGGATCGAGACGTCCAGCGCGCTCACCGCCTCGTCGCAGACGACGAGCCTGGGCTTGACCGCCAGCGCCCGCGCGATGCCGATGCGCTGGCGCTGGCCGCCGGAGAACTCGTGCGGGTAGCGGCGCATGTGGTCGGCCGACAGGCCCACGGTCTCGAGCAGCTCGACGATGCGGGCGTCGTATTCGGCGCGCGTCGGTGCGAGCTTGTGGATCGTGAGCGCCTCGCCGATGATCGAGGCGACGGTCATCCGCGGGTTCAGGCTCGCGAACGGATCCTGGAAGATGATCTGCATGTCGCGCGCAAGCGCGCGCAGTTCGGCCTTGCTGGCTCCGGAGACGTCCTTGCCGTCGAAATGCACCTGGCCCGAGGTCGGCTCGATCAGCCGCAGGATGCAGCGCCCGGTCGTGCTCTTGCCGCAGCCCGATTCGCCGACGACGCCCAGCGTCTCGCTCGCGCCGAGGTCGAAGCTGACGTCGTCGACGGCGTGGACGCGGTCGACGACGCGCTGCAGCAGCCCGCCGCGGATCGGGAACTGCTTGACCAGGTTCTTGACTTGCAGCAGCGGGGCGGTCATTGCGTCTTCTGGATGCGCTCCTGGATGCGCTCGGCCAGGATGCAGGCGACCTTGTGGCCGGGGCCCAGCTCACGCAGCGGCGGCGTCGCCGCGCTGCACTCGGGGATGGCGTAGCGGCAGCGCGCGGCGAAGCGGCAGCCCTCGCGCGGCTCGATCAGCTTGGGCACGGTGCCGGGAATGGCTTCCAGCCGCGTCTTGTGCGTGGCGGCAAGGTCGATGCGCGGGATCGAGCGGATCAGGCCCTGCGTGTAGGGGTGCAGCGGCCGTGCGAAGAGGGGCGCCACCGGCGCCTCCTCGATGACCTTGCCGGCGTACATCACGACGACCTTCTGCGCGACCTCGGCGACCACGCCCATCGCGTGCGTGATCAGCATCACTGCCATCCCGAGGCGGTCCTTCAGGTCCTGCATCAGGTCGAGGATCTGCGCCTGGATCGTCACGTCCAGGGCGGTCGTCGGCTCGTCGGCGATCAGCAGCTTGGGGTTGCAGGCCAGCGCGATCGCGATCATCACGCGCTGGCGCATGCCGCCGCTGAACTGGTGCGGGTAGTCCTTGACGCGACGCTCGGGCGTCGGGATGTTGACGAGCTTGAGCATCTCGACCGCGCGGTTCATTGCCTCGGCGCGCGAGAGGCCCTCGTGCAGGCGCACGCTCTCGGCGATCTGCTCGCCGATCGTGAAGACCGGGTTCAGGCTCGTCATCGGCTCCTGGAAGACGATGGCGATCTCCTTGG
>Ga0116144_10005788_pt1 | contig 11048 bp, 4 predicted proteins | sample AD_UKC035_MetaG_FD_89746 | JGI IMG/M metagenome (GOLD analysis project Ga0116144, IMG submission 89746) | Active sludge microbial communities of municipal wastewater-treating anaerobic digesters from USA - AD_UKC035_MetaG | ecosystem: Engineered > Bioreactor > Anaerobic > Digestate | place: USA... | reverse complement strand
TTGGTTTCCAGATGGAGAAGGAGGAGTTTATCTGATTTGGTTCCGATATAACAGCAAAGATGTTGGAAACACCGGACGATATATATGCAGGATTTCGGACAAGGGGGAGTTTCTTTGGGGACCGCAACTTCTTATTGATCATCCGCACATCCCTTATCTTGATGCAGATAAAAACTTGAATCTATATTCTGCCCGTCAGAATTCTCTGGATAAATTTATCAAGTATGATGCGAAAACGGGAGCAGTTTTGAGTGAAAAAGAGATTGAAATTAGTGTTGGTGGAATACCTGGATATATCGGTGGTTGTGAAGATTACTTTCCCTCGGATAACTTTTCTGCTGTCTTTGTATTTCGGGATTTCAGAGCCGATAGCTTAAGGGCACAAAAACTCGACGAAAACGGCAACAAACTCTGGGGGTATAGCCCGATTTTTATCGCAACTGGCTTGGCTGACGCTGGAAGCTTTGATGCCGTATCAGATAAGAATGGAGGGGCTTTTATTCATTATATGTCAGCAGACGATTCTATGCATTTGATTCATCTAGACCGTATGGGTATGAAGGATTGGCAATATTCTTATCCTCTCACAAACTGGTGGCTTTCTCAGTTCAATAAAGAGCTGTCTATTGTCAGCGATGGCTCGGTGTATCTCATCAAAGAAAGAGGAAAGTATTTAGCCAAGCTGGATATCAAGGGCCGGTTACTCTGGGAGACTCAAGTGACCAGCCGGGATACAGTCGCCTCAGAGTTCACCTACTGGTGTCTTTTGGCTGATAACCTCGGCGGCTGCATCGTGTTGTGGATGGAGTCGGGAATGCGTTTTTACGGCCTTCGCGCGCAAAGGATAACCAGCGACGGCAAGCTCGGCAATGAGACCAGGGTTCCAATGATGCTGCAGCAGCGGGCAAATAATTCTTTAACTATCGAAAGTCTTTATCCAAATCCGTCAAACAGCCAAACAGCAATACAACTGTTGCTAAGCAAACCGGAACGCGTTGAAATAAAAATCTATAACCTGCTGGGAAAGGAGGTAATAACGCTGCATGATGGCGAGCTCGGGCAAGGAGAGCACTCAATAATCTGGAATGGCCTGGATCAGAACCGACAGCAGGCTTCTTCAGGCGTTTATTATCTTGTCTGCCAAACAGGTTTGCAAAAAATAACGTCTAAGCTTCTACTGTTAAGATGACGGGGGGAATAATCATGAAAGCACTATCCAGGCTCTCCTTAATCTTGGGATTCACGATCTATTTTCTGACCGGCGATGACGCTAATGGCACAATTATGGGCGGCTCAACAACCAGCTCACTTTCGGCGCCCGATTCTCTGAAGATCCTTTTGGTGGAATTTGCCGATGTGCAAAGCGACCGTTTCTGGAAAGCTTCGACCTCAGAGTGGAAATCTTACCAACATCATCACACTACAAGTCATTTTCAAGCCCTCATTTCCAGTTTGGGATCATATGCTGGACGTAATGCAGATGAGGATGATGTCTATGGCAGTTTCAGAGATTATTTTTGGGAGATGTCAAAGCACGCCTATAATCTCAAATTTAAAATACTGAACCCTGATGATGGCAACGGATATCCGGTTTGGATCAGTCTCCCCGGCAATAAAGGTACATATGATTTTGGGACTTTTATTCAGGCGGCCCGGGATTCTGCGGTCTCGCAGTTGGGATTGGATGTATCGAGGAGTTCTTCGAAAAGATTGTGCCATATCTATGCGGGCAGATGGGTATCGGGCATTAATGTCGCGACAACGATCAACGGTTGGGACATGGTGGTTCCGGAACGGGAATGTCGCGAGGCAGCTCCGGAAGACGAAAATGACGATATGACTCATATTGGTTACTTTTGTCACGAATTCGTGCATATGATGGGAGCAGATCATTCGGACACTTCGACGACTCGCTGGGATTTGATCCGCAATGGACATAAAAACGGAGGAATATCCGCCAACAGGCCGGCGCCCATGAATCCCTGGTTTTTAGCAGATCTTGGCTGGGCGAATACTAGATCTATTTCGTATTATATGCCTGATTCGGCTATTGTGTATAATACTTCAAGCACAACCAAGACGACTTTTTTACACGATACCTGCCAGGAAATATCAAGTATCTTATCGAGAATAAACAAAGAGGAAATACATTTGACGAAAGTCTACCTCATGCAGTGGTCGATGATGATGGGGGGCTCCTGATATGGCGGATATCAGGTTCGGGTCTGTCATTAAATGCAATTTCGCTTATACCAGCGGATAATGATCCTGCTGATAGAGGCTTTCAAAGCATGTCAGATGATTTGTTTCGGCCAACAGGAAGCTATCCTTACAGTTCAATTTCTGATTACTCTTCGCCGGCTGCACTTAAAATCAATTCGACCACCTATAGTCATTTCGCCATATCCGGCTATACTCAGAATGGCGACACGATAACGGTTGATTTAGTGCCAAACTACTGGGCCGGCCCCATCTCCAGCAATACCACATGGAGCTCCGCCAATAGTCCCTATTACATCGGCGGGGATGTCACTGTCGCTTCGGGATATACGCTGACAGTACAATCCGGCGTCACGGTTAACTTTTTAGATGGAGACGACCAATCTAGTGGTGCAGATAACAGTAAAAGCGAATTGATCATCGCCGGTACGCTCATCGCCGACGATGTCACTTTCAAATCCGCCAGTAAGGGGGCGTGGTACGGCATCCGTTTTCAATCCACCGCCAGTTCGAACAGCTATCTGAAGAACTGCACGGTTGAAAATGCCCAGTATGCAGTATGCATCGATGCTTCAAGTCCGACAATCGAAGAGTGCAACATCAAAAACGCCGGCTGGTACGGCCTATATGTCACCGGCAATTATGCCTGGCCAGTAGTGGACGACAACTATATCGAGGCCGATACATTCGCTGTTTATCTGGCCAATTGCGGAAACTATGGCGGCAATTTCAAATTTAACAGTTTAAAGACGGCAAAGTATGGGGTCTGTATGACATTGAGCAGCCCCAATTTCATCGACGGCGGCAGCGGCAATGGAGGCCACAACAAGTGGGAATCGAGCATCACAAGGCACCGGGTATATGTCTCCGGAGGCTATGGTTATTTTGGCTTTGACGAAGATCCAGGGAGCAATTATTTCACCAAGCCCTCTTCTTCGAGTTATAAATACATCTACAACAGCAGCGGCAATACGGTCTATGCCGCCAACAATTATTATGATCAATGTCCCGATCCGGATACAGATTGGTTTTATGGCAGTGTTTATCGGGCCAATAAACTGGGCAGTCCGCCGAGCAGTCCTTCTGCAGGTCCGTCATGGAGTTTGCCCAAGGAGAGCGTTGGTTTTTTTAAGCGCTTGTTCGCAGCTAAAATGGCCATTCATGAAGCGGGGATAGCCGCCGTCAGGGGTGAGTTAATCGCTTTGGTGGATGAGCACAAGATCCAAGAATACACTGCACTGGCATTGGATGTTCTCCTTGGCCATACTTCAAGCACAGAAATTATGGAAATCAACCAGCAATTGATGAATGATGCAACGGTGCCCGTCAGCCTCAAATTCGTAGTGGATAAATGGTCTGCAATTCACCGGTATGAGGGCGGTGATTATCGTTTTGATCCAGCATTGAAATATAAAAACACGCCATTCGAAAATGAGATGATCGTACTCAATGCATTTGGTTTGGCAGGCAATAGGCAAAAAGAGGAAGCGATTGCATTGGTACGTAGTCAGATCAAGGGTGACGACTCTGCAATGATCGAACATTTAGTGTGGGCCCTGCAATTGCAGAGACCCTATTCACTGGGCGGATTATTAGCGAAAGCGTCGTCAGAGTCTGAAATCAGCGTTGCATCATGCTATCCCAATCCATTCAACAGCGAAACGCGGATAAGTTTTTATCTACCTGATGAGGAGGATGTAACGGTTACCATATATAATTATCTCGGGCAACGGGTGAAGACCCTATGGCAGGGGAGGATGGAACGTGGCCCGCACGAAATTCTCTGGGACAGCCGGAATGAATCTGGCGAAATAACCAGCAGCGGCATCTTATTCTGTCGGATTGTGTATGGTAATAAAAATCGTTTAATTAAGTTGCTGATGATTAAATAGTATCAGATACAGTATGGAGCAGCTCAGGATGATGACGAGGTCCGGTCGATTTTTGTTCCTGATGATTATCGTGGCAGGTGCGCAGCAGGCGCCCGCCCAGACCCCCGCCTTTCCCGGTGCCGAGGGAGCGGGGCGCTATACCAGCGGCGGACGCGGCGGCATCGTCTGTGAGGTGACCACCCTCGAGGACAGCGGACCCGGCTCCCTGCGCGAGGCAGTCGCCCAAAAAGGCAAGCGCACCGTGGTTTTTCGCGTCTCGGGCACCATCCGGCTCAAGAGCGAGCTCAAGATCGGCAATCGGGATCTCACCATCGCCGGTCAAAGCGCTCCCGGCGACGGTATCTGCATCGCGGACCGCGCTGTTGTGGTCAATGCCGACAACATCATCCTGCGCTATCTGCGCTTTCGCTTGGGCGACTCGCTTCGGACCGAGGAAGATGCCCTGTGGGGCCGCTACAGGAATGATATCATCATCGATCACTGCTCGGCAAGCTGGAGCGTGGATGAGTGCATGTCTTTCTACAGCAGCCGCAACATGACCATCCAGTGGTGCCTCATCGCCGAAAGCCTCTACCTCTCGACCCATCCCAAGGGAGCCCATGGCTACGGCGGCATCTGGGGCGGCACCAATGTCAGCTTTCATCACAACCTTTTCGCCCACCACTCCAGCCGCACGCCCCGTTTTGACGGCTCCAATGCCCTCTGCATCAACGTTGATTACCGCAACAATGTCGTCTATAACTGGGGTTTCAACAGCGCCTACGGCGGCGAAAGAGGCACCATCAACATGGTGGCGAACTATTACAAATACGGTCCGGCCACCAAAAGCGGAGTGCGCTTCCGCATCGTCGAACCTTCGGACGGCGCGGGCAAGTGGTATGTCGAGGAGAACTATGTCACCGGTTCACCGGTCATCACTGCCAATAACTGGGCCGGCGGCGTGCAGGGCAGCTACCGGGCGGAATCCCTGGTCAGGGCCTATGAACCCCATCCTTACATCCCCATCACCCAGCACAGCGCCGAAGAAGCCTTTCAACGCGTGCTCGAATACGCCGGGGCGACGCTGCCCAGGCGCGATCCGGTCGATGCGCGCATCATCCAGGATGTGATCAACGGCACCGCCGCGTATGAAGGTTCGGCCTATGAAAAGGCGAACAGCGTGCCCGATCCCTCGCTTTTGTGCGGCATCATCGATTCTCAGAAAGAGGTTGGCGGCTGGCCCGAGCTTTTCAGCCTGCCCGCGCCGGCCGACGGCGACCACGACGGCATGCCCGACTATTGGGAGAACGCCAACGGTCTCAATCCGGCCGACCCCGCGGACCGCAACCTCCTCAACGATGAGGGCTATACCCGGCTCGAGGTCTATCTCAACAGCCTCACCGGAGCGACCACGGCGGTGCGGGAAGAACCCGCCGCGCAGCCGGCCGGCTTTGTGCTCAAACAGAACTATCCCAATCCCTTCAATCAGGGCACGACCATCCTCTTCGCACTGCCTTCCGCCGGCCCGGTGGAGGGGACGATCCGCGATCTGACCGGCCGCGTCGTGCGGCGGATGGCGGGGGGCGTTCTGGCGGCCGGCACGCACCGCTGGCCTTGGGACGGCCGTGAGGAAAGCGGTTTGCCCGCGGCTTCGGGACTCTATTTTTGCGTGATCCGTTATCAACAGCAGCAGCAGGTGATCAAATTGCAGCTCCTCCGCTGACCCTGGCGGCAGGGCTGATCGCCCGTATACCGGCTCTAGAGCAGGAGTGGATATGCCATCTAAAGGATCATTGAGCAGAACGGGGAGAGGCTTTGCGCTGATCCTGCTGCTCGTTTTTACCGGCGCTCAGGCCCAGACGCGCAGCCGCGTCAGCGGTACGGTCAAGGATGCCGCCAGCGGAGAGACCCTGCCCGGGGTCAATGTAGTCATCGAGGGCACCAGCCTCGGCGCCATCACCAACCTCAAGGGCGAGTTTGTCATTATCAACGTCCCGATCGGCACCGTCGCCGTCCGGGCCTCGCTGATGGGCTACACGACCCAAAAACTCACCGAGGTCATGGTCTCCGCCGACCGCGTCGCCAGGGCCGATTTCGCCCTCCGGCAGACGGTGCTGCAGGGGAGCGAAGTGGTGGTGCGGGCGCAGCGCGACGAACTCAACCTCGAGGTCTCCAACACCCAGATGGTGGTGAGCGATGCCCAGCTCCAGGACGCCACCGGCATCCGCGAGGTCAATGCCTTTCTCACCAAACTGCCCGGGGTCTCGACCGACAACGGCTATCTGACCATCCGCGGCGGCTCGGCCGACCAGACCGGCATGCTCGTCAACGGCCTCTCCTATGTCAATTCCGCGGCCGGCAACGCCGAGACCAGCATTCCCCTCAGCGCCATCGAGCAGATCTCGCTGATGTCGGGCGGCTATAACGCCGAATACGGCAACTTCCGCTCCGGCCTCATCAACGTCAGCACCAAGTCCGGTTCGAAGGAGGCCTATCACGGCACCATCAGCCTCTCGATGGACAATGCCCACATCCGCCGCTTCGGCGGGCCGTTTTACGATACCAAAAGCCAGCCCCTGCGCGTCTATCTCGATCCCGCCGTCGCCTTTAACGGCACCAATGAGGTCTGGAAGGATGACCCCTACCTGCGCCAGCAGCACCCGACCTTCACCGGTTGGAACACCGCCGCGGCCAATTTCAACAAGGGCAATCCCAAAATCCCGGCGACGCCTCTAGACTATTACCTGCTGGCGGCGTGGATGTTTATGACGGTTCCCGATTACGATGGACTGGAAAAAGCCGGCATCGATATCAGCGGCATCACCGCCCGGCAGCGCGCCCTCTTCGCGGAGCACCGCATGGAGGAGGAGGGCAGCGACTGGAACATCGACGGCGGCTTCGGCGGGCCTCTGCCGCTGATCGGCCACTATCTCGGCAATGCCACCTTTTACGTTTCCAACAACTCCCAGGCGCGGCACTATGTCATGCCGGTGGTGCGCAAGACCCAGGAGAGCTATACCACCCTCGCCACCCTGCGCAGCCAGCCGCGCAACAACATCACCCTCACCTTGAACGGGCTGCACAAGCGGCAGATGGGGGTCAGCCCGATCCGGCCTGCCTTCGGCGATTTTCCCGACGCCAGCCGCTCGGGCGGATTCATGCCGCTGAACAATATCCGGAATATCAGAAACGTCGGCGACAGCTACGCCTACTGGTTCGATCCGCCCTTCTTTCCCGAAATCGACCAGACCACCCTGATGGGAGGCATGACCGTCAACCACGTCCTGAGCAAGAGCCTCTTCTATGAGCTCAGCCTCAGCGCCATGCACATCAAAAACAACTCGAACGTGGGCGACAACCGCGACCAGACCATCCTCACCCAGTTCGGGCCCTTTCCGGTCACCGAGATGCCCTTCGGCAAGTTCATGTACGGCACCAACAAGCTCCAGGTCGATACCAGCTACACCTATACCTACCCCAGCTACGACGGCCTGCCGGGTGTGCCCTACCGCTTCCGCCGCAAGGAGGGCGATCTCTACGACAACACCCGCGTCGGTCAGTACCGCGCCAAGTTCGATCTCGCCTGGCAGGCCGGCTCCAGCCACTATCTCAAGGCCGGCTCGGAGTATAACAATATCGACATCAGGCACAACCTCTGGCAAAAGTGGAACGAGAACTATTACAACGCCTATGAATTCAACTATCACCGCACCCCGAGCCAGACCGGCATCTATCTCCAGGACCAGATCACCCTGGAATCGATGATCGCCAATCTCGGTCTGCGCTACGACTATTATTACGGCGGCGGCGGCAAGTGGCCGACCGGCGATGCCTTCGCCACCGAGGCCTTCACTCCCCAGACTTTTGGCGAGGACTCGGTCCTCTTTGACTATCTCGAATCCGGCCGCTCCTGGATCTGGGACAGCTGGGAGGCCTATGACCGGGAACATCCCGGCTTTCTGCAAAAGATCAGGAATTTTCACACCCTTAGTCCCCGCATCGGTATCTCCTTCCCGGTCTCCGACAAATCGAAATTCTATTTTAACTATGGCCACTTCCGCTCCAATCCGCCCTACTACACCATGTATCTCTACCGCTATCGCTATACCAAAAACGGCCTTTATGACATGTCCAACCCCAACCTCGAGCCGCCGCGCACCATCAGTTACGAACTGGGTGTGGCCTATAACTTTTACGACAGCTTTGTCGCCAAGATTTCCGGCTACTCTAAGGATGTCAGCGGCCAGCACGGCGAGGTGACCTACACCAACGCGGCCGGCTCCATCAACTATGACGCCTGGTCCAACAACGAATACGAGGACATCCAGGGCTTCGAGATCAATATCAGCAAGAGCGACGGCGGTTGGGTCAACGGCTGGGTCAATTTCAACTATATGCTCAAGAAATCGGGCCTGACCGGCCGCGAGACCATCACCGACGTCACCATCAACAACGATCAGGAGGGGCTCTACGAAGGCCAGGAGTCCAGCTCCCTGCCCGTGCCCAAAATCAACGCCAACCTCACCTTCCGCGCGCCGGATGATCTGGGACCGGGAGTGCTCGGCTTCCATCCCCTCGGCGGCTGGAACTTTACCCTCTTTGGAGAATGGGAGCGCGGCGACCATTTCACTTTCAACCCGCTCAGCGAGCTCCACGTCAACGACAATATGCGCTGGCCGGACTATACCATGATCGATCTCAAAATCACCCGGATGTTCCGTCTCGCCGGTGTGCAGACCACCCTCTTTGTGGACATCAGCAACCTGTTCAATTTCAAGGTTAATTATATGGAAAGAGGCTGGCCATTCGACAGCGCGGTCAACGACGAATACTATTACCTGGCCTCGCTGCGGCTGCCGATGTACGACTCGCCCGACTATGACGCCCTGCGCGCCACCTACCCCGGCTATTTCATCCCCGGAGAGGACAAGATTGGCGACCTGCGCTCGGCCGGTAAACCGTACATCAACGATCCCAATTTCAATTTCTGGCTCTATGGCCAGCCGCGGGATATCTGGTTCGGCCTGCGTTTTGCGTTCTGATTGAAAATTTATCTCACAGCGGCACAGAGACACAAAGGAGACCGGGAAGGCGGAAAGATCTGTTCGGATAAGCACTGCCTCTCTTTGTGCCTCCGCGCCTCCGTGAGCGATATCTTTTGGCAATCTTCAAAAAATGGAGCAATGCATGTATACTCACTCCAAAATATCCAGTCTGCTGCGGCTCGGCCTTTTGATCATGGTGTTTGCCTGCACCGTCCGGGCCCAAAAGGCCCCGGAGCTGGAGACCGCCCTGATCAAGGTCAACCGCGTCTGGACCGGCGTCACCGCCAACGGCGCCAAGGCCAGCTTTGACTACCGCGCCGGCTTTTTCCCCAATGATTTCGACATCATCGGCGTGCGCGGCCAGGAGCAGGACCTCTGGGCCGGCGCCGGTTTCAAACTGGCCACGACCAACTGGCGCGACCCCATCGACAGCCTGCACACCGTCGCCGTCTACGGCCCGACCAATGATTTCATGCCCAACGGCAAGGTGACCGAACGCATCAGCAGCTACGTGCGCCATAGCTATACGGCCCAGGAGATCGATTTCAAACCGGTCAGCCTCGATCTCTTCGCGACCCATGATCCATCCCGATTCGGCGACCTTACCTGCGACCAGATCGTCCAGGTGACGACCGAAAACATTCTCGGCGTGCAGGTCAAACGGCGGATCATGGCCTGGAGCCAGACCTTCAATGACGACTATCTCATCCTCGACGTCGAATTCACCAACACCGGCGGCGATACCCTCACCGATTTCTATATCAGCGTCGAATCCAACGGCGCCAACTCTTACCGTTCCAACGGCACCCGGCCGGCCCCGGGCTCGGGCGAAAATTTCAACACCGTCACCACCTGGCAGCACTATTACGGCGGGCGCACCGGCGACAGCCTGCGCGTATTCTATGAGTACAGCGCCGATGATCCCTCGGTCCCCGGCGACCTCATGGGCGCGCCGGTCACCTCCCAGAACGGCCGCCTCATCAATCCCGGGTTCGTCTGGTACTCGGTCCTGCACGCTTCGGAAAAGCCCTATACCGACCCGGCCGGCGATACGGACGATTTTCTCCAGCCCAAAGTGACCTACATGGGCACCGCCACCAAATTCCCCTACAACAGCGACGGAGATGAGTACGGCGACAAGAACTTTTGGGCCCTGCGCGGCGCCTACTCCGAATTCTTTCCGATGAGCGGCAATACCTGGCCCGGCACCTTCCATGCCGGCAACATCGACGAGCAGGGCAACCCCAGCTACGCCGCCCATCCGGCCGGAACGATCCAGGCCAACAACTCCAAGATGTACTGCACCTTCGGTCCATACCACTTTAATCCCGGCGAAAAACTCCATCTCGCCTTCGCGAGCGGCTTTTCCGGGCTCGATATCAAAACCGCCAAGGAGGTGGGGGCGAAATGGAAGAACGGCACGCTGGAAGAGCCGCCGGGCATTCCCAACCCCCGCACCGGTTTTCTGCCCGACAATTTCGCCTTTCCGGTCGACGCCAGCGAGATGGATATGCGCAAGGACCGCTGGGTCAGCACCGGCGTCGACTCGGTGATGAAGAGCGCCTGGCGCGCCCAATGGAATTTTGATCACGGTTACCGCATTCCCGCAGCGCCGCCGCCGGCCGAATCGGTCACCATCACCGGCCTCGGCACCGGCGTCGAGATCCGCTGGAGCGCCCCCGAAGCCGAAAGCCGAGCCGATTTCGCCGGCTACCGCATCATGCGCCGCCTCTCCAATCTCGACACCCTCTTTTTCGAAGAGATCTACACCAGCGGTCCCGAGGACAAGGCGGCCGAGCATCTCTACGTCGACAAGGAGGTCCTCATCGGCGCCCAGTATTACTACTATGTGCAGTCCCGCGCGCAGATCGCCGCCGACGATCCCCTCGCCGATCCGCTCAGCCGCGGCCGG
>Ga0116144_10005783_pt1 | contig 11049 bp, 17 predicted proteins | sample AD_UKC035_MetaG_FD_89746 | JGI IMG/M metagenome (GOLD analysis project Ga0116144, IMG submission 89746) | Active sludge microbial communities of municipal wastewater-treating anaerobic digesters from USA - AD_UKC035_MetaG | ecosystem: Engineered > Bioreactor > Anaerobic > Digestate | place: USA... | reverse complement strand
CGCGTGTGGCATCGCGTGTGGCATCGCGTGTGGCATCGTATGTGGCAGCGTCTGTGGCAGCGCGTGTGGCATCGTATGTGGCAGCGCGTGTGGCAGCGCGTGTGGCAGCGTCTGTGGCATCGTATGTGGCATCGCGTGTGGCATCGTCTGTGGCAGCGCGCGAATCTTTCTTATTATTTTTTCTTAACCACCATATTGCTGCCGCAAATCCGCCAGCAAATCTTAATACAAAAGGAGACGGTACAAAAACAATCCTATGATCAGGCGGCGGGGTTAGATTAGCAGCCTGATACAATCTTTTAACAGCGTCTCGACATATTTCTCTGTCAGACTCAGTCATTGGCGCAGTAGACATTGCGTTTTTAATCCACCTTTCAGCCCAAGGCTTTAATTGCGCTCTATGCTCATCTGTTAATGTATATTTTTTCATTAATTATTTCCTTTCACGTTAGGCATCACCACACAACCCCAATCACAAATGACCAAAACCAGAGGCATGATCCCAGCATCATCAACCAAAAAAGAATTATTCCTAAACCTTCATATTTCATGATTGATATCTGCCACAAAATAGATTAGACAGCAATACAGTTTGTTGAATCGTATAAAAAGGATATTGACTGGATATCTTTTTCGTGGCCCCATGATCCTAGACGAGTGGGGCTATTTTTTTAAGGGGGCTATATGTACAGTTATTTAAAGCTGATATCTGATGTGGCAAAGCGTGAGGGCAAGCGTTCTCAGGCTCATATTGCTGATATTAAGGAAATCATTTCCATATTAATAGATATGGAGATGGAGTGTTTATTTGATGCGGAGAAGGATTCTATTGCTGATTTCTTAAAGCATCAAGCCTTGTTGCGTTCAAAGAAGAAGAAGAAAAAAGGTTATGTATCAGAAAATCCATAAAGCTGAAGAGAAGCAGGGTGGTTTTTGGCCAAAGTGTTGGACTCATCTTGTTCCTGATCGTAGGTTTAAGGCGAGCGGGGATTGGCACAAGGTGACGTGCAGTAAGTGTCTTGATCGGAGGAAGCGTGAATTACTTCACTAATGATACAGCGGCTACTGTCTTTTTATCAGCCGTTGGATATTTATTGATTGTTGCATGTGTCTTTATTACAGTTGAGTTGATTTTACTTTTTAGAAAAAAGGCAAAGAATGAAGAGCGTAGATCTAAGCAAGTTTCACGTCGTAACATGCATATCAAATCCGGTAAGGTACAGCTCAAGATATCAAATTTACAAAAAATGGGAAAAGGCAGTAAAAGAAAGCGGCGTTAGGCTCACGACTGTTGAGATGGCTTTTGGTGACAGGTCTTATGAAGTCACGGAAAGAAACAATCCTCATCATGTACAAGTAAGAAGCTGGGATGAGCTTTGGCATAAAGAGAACATGCTAAATATTGGTATACGTCACATTTGTCAGATGTGGCCGGACGCTGAGTATTTTGCATGGGTTGATGCGGACGTATTTCCCACGATGATGGATTTTAAGGCATGGTTTAATGAGGCATGGCATCAGCTTCAGCACTATCAGGTCATTCAGATGTTTGATTATGCGATGGACATGGACCCTGGTTATTCTTTAATTGGCCAGCCTCAGCAGAGCTTTATGAGTAAGTATGTTAAAAACGGATACCAGAAGCCTATACATGGGGGCAAGTGGAGTCCGAAGGGGTATAACTATGGACAAGGGCATCCAGGATATGCATGGGCAGCAAGACGAGAAGCTATTGATGCGCTTGGCGGACTTATTGATTTTGCTATTCTTGGTGCTGCCGACCGTCACATGGCTTTGGCTCTTGTCGACTGTGTGGAACAATCGTTCCCAGAGGGGATGACAGAGGACTATAAGAAAGAACTTTTGCAGTGGCAAAAGAGGGCTGAGCTTTATATCAGAGAAGATGTGGGCTATTTACCTAGAAGCATAACGCATCATTGGCATGGAAAGAAAAAAGATCGAGGCTATTCTGACAGATGGAAAATTTTAATTGATAATGCCTTTGCGCCTAATGACGATATTAAATACGACAGCTTTGGTCTATTGCAGCTTGAGGTAACTAATCCAAGACAGATGAAATTGCGTGATCAGATTAGGACTTATTTCCGGTCTAGGAATGAAGATTCAATAGACGTATAATATTTAGACAGCGTTTCATGTTGAGACGCTTTTGTAGTCATTTTTGACATATCCAAATTATTAGATATCATTAATTGATAACAGTGGGGGATGTCATGACATTTGCAATCTTAGTAATTGCATTAGCGTTTGGGGGATACTATGAGTCTAAAAATTCTGCGCCAAAAGACAAATACTTATGCGAATCCGGATACTTTGGTCAGGCTGAGCCGTGTGGAATTAAGGAGGCTGATGATGATTGGGATTCTATTGACTTTGCCGATAATTCTGTGAAGAAATCAAGAAAGATCTTTCGTGGTCCTGCGGTTGTGAAGAGGGGAAAAATAGATTAGATGGATTTAATTTCTGAATGGCGCAAGGAGATGTGGTATCAGTGGCTTGAGTCTGGACGTCTTATCGAGGTCACATCTACGGCAAAGAAGCATAATATCAAAGTTAGAACTGTTCTAACAGCTGGGCTTTTTGATGAGCTTATGCCGTATCAAGAGGATGCGGTTCATGGTATTGGAAGAGAAGAGCGTATTTCAGACTTAATAAATTCATTCAGGCGTGAGGTTGCTTCTTCTCGTGGAGGCACTTGGTCGCATGATTACTGTGAATTTGAGGTAAGTTTTAGGTCGAGATCTAATAATGCGGATGGAAACATTATCCAGCTTCATCGGACTGTTGATAAGAGTGTTACTGTTATAGCCGGAAGGTTGAGTGATGATAATGGAAATCCGGCTCTGGTGTTTGCTTTAAAGAATCCAAAAAAACTTCCAGCGGCTTAATTAGAGGTACATGTGGCTGATATTTTGCCGAAGAATGCATTCGTTCGAATAAACAAACAGGGTCTTTATGAAGTAATTGACGAGAACACTGGCAATATACTTTCTGTTCAAAAGACTGCTGAATTTAAACAAGAGAAAAAACTTATTCCTCATATCTTAGAGGATGGCTCTACTGTTAATCTTGAAGAGGGCGTAGATCCTAAGGCTATTGGCCTAAAGTCAATTAGACAATATGAATACAATTTGTATATGGCTAATATTATTTGCCAAAAAGTGGCTGAGGGAAAAACTCTTCTGTCTATTTCCAAAGACCCAGATATGCCCCCATATTACATGATCTTGCAGTGGCGTAGAAAAAACAAAGATTTTGAACAGGCCTTGGCAAATGCTAGACGTGACCGTGCAGACTTTTATCATGAAGAAGCAATTGACACAGCAATGTCTCTGCCAAGTGAGGCGACAGAAAAGGAATATGTCGCAGCGAGCCGAACAAAGATTGATACTTTGATGAAAGCATCTGAGCGAGAAAATCCAGAGAAGTATAATGTTAAGCAAAAGGGCGTTGAGGTTAATGTGGCTGCGCAGACGGTGGTTTATGAAACTGGTGTTCCGCCATCGAAATATAATGAAAAAGACGTTGGTCCTAATTTGGTTGATAATCTGGAAAAAGAAGAGTTAAAGTCTATGAATGGCTCTTCAGAGACAGATATTAAAAACAGTTAGTCCCGCGCCAAGTGTTACAGCTGGAACTCCGAAAAGATTGTCGGATGATGATATTTTTGTACGAACTCTTATTATTGAGTCGCATCGGTTAAATACTGGCGCTGTATACGTTGGATTTTCTAATGCCGATTTGTTAAATACAGATGCTCATGTTCTTGACGGCCCAGGTGATTTCATTTCAATATCTAGTAGCGAATATGCTGATCTAAATGCAGAAATTAATTTGCGCGACATTTGGTTTGATGGGTCAGTTAATGGTGATGAATTAGTTATTAGTTATATTGAAATAACAAGCGAGCTATTGTGAAGATTGTTAAAGGCATATCAACCAAATCCATAGTAGACGCTATTGCGGGGACAGCTAATACAACTCCGACAATTTTCAATATTGCGTGCGCATCAAATGCAGTTGAGTATTCACAGGTTCTTCCGGCAAATACAAAAAAGTTTGTACTTAAGGCTAGGAATTCTTCTTCTGTTAAGATTGCTTATACGGTTGGTGATACATCGATTCTTTACTTTACCTTAAATTCTGGATTTGCTTTTACAGATGACAACTCTTACTCTGGTGTAACTATTTATTTTACATGCAGTAAGAATAACGAGATTATAGAAATAATCGCATATCAATAACAAGGAGGTTATATGATAAGTTTAGATAAATTAGTTTTTGACCCATCGGTTCCGGCAGAAGGCGCAAATGTTGGCGCATATTTACGCGCAGATGATGGGACACTCATCACTCATACTGGTGGCGCATTAGATGTTAACGTAGTAAATTCTCTTTCTTTGACTATTAATGCAGAAAAAGCAGAGGACAGTGCTCATACGAGCGGGGATATTGGTAATTTTATTTTGGCTGTTCGCAATGATGCGAATTCTTCTCTTGTTGGAGCAGATGGTGATTACGCTCCATTGCAGGTCAATTCAAATGGTGAGCTTAAAGTTGCGGCTCAAGTCACGGTTCAGGCAGGAGATGCTGAATTTTTAGAGGATTCTGCTCATACAACTGGTGATGCCGGACTTCATATGTTGGCCGTAAGACAGGATGTTTTATCATCTCTTGTTTCAGCAGATGGTGATTATGCATCATTTAAAAGTGATGCTCTTGGTCGTTTGTATGTTAACCGCTCTGGACAATCCTCTGCTCATGGTGCAGCATCTGTATCAACCACTGCGACAGATATTGTTCCCACAGATCTTGCAAATAGAACGAAAATTATTGTTCAAAACTTGAGTAGCAATCGTGCTGTGTATCTTGGAAACAGCGCATCTGTTACAACCGCCAACGGAATACAAATTCCTCCTGGTGCAAGTGGTGAATTTGAAGTTGGCGCTGGAGTTAACTTGCATGGAATAACAGCGGCTGGCACAGCTGATGTGAGATATTTTGAGGTAGCATAATGAGAGATGAGATTCTTTACAGCAATTTGCTCGGTTTGATTAAAATGGGAAAATGGCACTTGTCTGTTGAAGAATCTAAAGCTTTATTATCTATAGAAAACGAGCTGAGGGTTAGGCTAAATAAGTGTCAGGGCCCTCAGCCCGTTAGCAATCCTATTAAAAAGGTGAAGCGTGGGAATAAATGATGGAAGAGCCGATGGTGAGGTTTCTGATGTAAATGTTACGGCAAGTGTTTTGCCGACAGGTGCATCTACATCTGCAAATCAATCCGCAGCAAACGCATCGCTATCAAGCATTGATACAAAGCTAACAGATAATGCCACTGCGGGAAATCAATTAACTCTTAACACAAGAATTGGTGATTTAGCTGAAACGGCACCAGTAAGTGATACGGCGTCTAGTGGATTAAATGGGCGGCTTCAAAGAATTGCACAAAGAATAACATCTTTGATTTCTGCATTAAGTGATCGTACTGCGAAATTTCAAATTACAAACGGAACTAATGATGCAGCAGTAACTAACTCTGCTCCTGCTGCAAATGATTACGCATTAGCAGTAAGACCTATTTCGCTTGAGCTTCCTACATTTTCTATTTCAGAGTTTGATATACAGGTAGGAAATAATAAATCTATGCTTGCAATACAAAACACAGGTTCAAGTATAGTTAGAATCCGCGAAGTTTGGATTATTAACGATAGAACTACGGCAGTAACAGGCATAGCTGGTGAATTTCAAGTTAGAAGAATTGCTTCTTTTACTGGCGGAACTACAGTAACTCCTGTTTCTTATGACACAGATGATAGTTTACCAGCTGGAATAACTGCCGCAACAAATGCGACAGTGAGTGGCGAAGGTGACATTTTAAGGCGTGGAAGATGGTCAACGGATGAATGGGGGCCTGGAACACTAGACACAGAAGGCCTTGACCATGCCACGCAAAACACTGAACCATTTTGGCGTCAAACTCCAAATGGTAAGGGTTTAACTATTAGAAATGGTCAGGGAATCCATGTTAAATTTGCTACAAACTCTACTGCTGGATTTTTTACTATAAGAATGATTTTTACTACGGAGTAAAAGATGTTTTTGCCATTGCCATTTTGTTCTAAAGAATTAGCAGATGGAAAAAAGCTATATAGAAGAAAGCATGGATATAGCTTGTCTTGTCCGGCAAATACAAACAGTGATCTTATTGTTTCTGTTCCATATGATGCGGCAAAGATAAATGAAATTGAAATAATTAATCTTCCAATTGGAACAAAAATTGATTTCTCAATTTTAGATACTCCAAGTGGAACCATTTCTGGCCAGCCAAATTATCTTTTAAATCAGTTTGGCTTTGATGTTAGGGCCGCTGATTCTTTTTATAAAGATCATTCTCCATATGATGCTGATGTTATAAGGGATTTGCAGTTAAAAGTTACTGTTAAGAATGAAACAAGTGACGCATTTGATTGTTATGTAAATATAGTTTTTCATGAGGTAAAATGAGATTTGATATTGTCACTGTTAAAAATACAGCATGGTACGCTATTGGTGGATGGTTAATCCGCAAAATAGAAGGAACAGAGACAAGCCATTGCGCGATTATTGTTTATACAGATAATGGTCCATTTGTTTACGAGAGTGTTTTTCCAAAGGCAAAGAAAACTCCGCTTGAGGATTGGGGAAAGCATTACAAGATAATTAATAGATGGAACTATTTTTTAGATCAGCCCCATGCTGGATCTGCGCTCAGTTGGCTGAATAGGCATCTGACATGGTATGCTCTTTTTCAGCTTCCGCTTATTGGGCTTAGCATTGTTAGTCGGGCATTTGCTCTTTTTAGTAGAAAAATCAATTTGCAGATTGATGGCAACAAATTTCATGTTTGCTCCGAGTATGTTGGAAGATGGATGCAGAAATTCCTTGACGCTAAATTCTCTGACCCTGAAGATTTCATATCAGTTAAGGATGTAGAGGATGCCAACAGATTTATCAACCGCTAATGTCATAAAGACAAAATACATTCCTCGTCCATTACAGTGGCAGCTCCATCGTAATCTTAAACGGTTTAATGTTCTTGTATGCCATAGACGTTTTGGAAAAACTGTTTTTTCAATTAACCATCTAAAGGCAAGGGCTCTTGAGTGTGAGCTAGAAAATCCGAAGTATGCATACGTAGCTCCTAACTATGGTCAGGCAAAGCGTATTGCATGGGACATGCTCAAGCTTTATACGAAGGATTATCCAGGTGTTACTTACAATGAGGCTGAATTAAGATGTGAGCTTCCTCGTCCGCATAAGGCTGATAAGATTACAATCTTACTTCTTGGTGCCGAGAACCCCTCTTCTCTTAAGGGGATCTACCTTGACGGTGTTATTCTCGATGAGTTCGCAGAGTGCGACCCATCTGTTTGGGGCGAGGTTATTCGACCCGCTCTTTCTGACAGGCTTGGCTGGGCTATTTTTATTGGAACGCCTAAGGGTCTTAACCATTTCCATCAAGTTTACGAGACTGCTAAAAAAAATCAAGACCGTGATTGGTTTTGTCAAATATATAAAGCTAGTCAAACTGGAATTATCAATCCTAAAGAACTTGAGGCTGCTCGCATTGAGATGTCCGAAGAAGAGTTCAATCAGGAATTTGAGTGTTCATTCACGGCTGCATTGACCGGATCTTACTATGGTCAGCTTATGGAATCGGCGGAGAAAGAGGGAAGGATTGGAAACGTTCCTCATGATCCAGCGTTACTGGTTGATACTTTTTGGGATTTGGGGATTGGAGACACGACAGCTATTTGGTTTGTTCAGCAGTACAGGTTTGAGTACAGGATAATTGATTATGTTGAAATGTCTGGTGTTGGGCTTGATTGGTATGTTCGAGAGCTGGGAAAAAGAAAATATGCTTATAGGGACCATGTTCTACCACATGACGCAGCGGCCAGAGAGCTTGGGTCTGGGAGATCTAGGCAGGAAACTCTTCGGGACTTAGGTATTAAAAACGCAATAATATTGCCTCGTCATAATGTTGACGATGGTATTAATGCTGTAAGGCTTTTACTTCCAAAATGTTGGTTTGATCGTGTAAAATGCGATAAGGGCATAAAAGCATTGCAAAATTATCAGCGTAAGTGGGATGCTAAGAATAAGATATGGTCAGACAAGCCATTGCATGATTGGTCATCACATGCTGCTGATGCTTTTAGAATACTTGCAATGGGCAATAAAAAAGAGTCTGATAGAATTGATAATACTCGTCAACAATATGTTGATACTGATTATGATATTATGGGGGTTTAATGAGCAGTTCTCCTGGTGATCCGGTTCAGGAAAATCTTAATGCAAAATTGACTGGCAAACAAAGACGCGGTTATGAGAAAAAAATAACGCTTGATGAAACAATTGATGAAGAAAGCCGCGCAGAGCTTTTAAATAAGCTTACAGAAAGTAAGAAATTAAAGCATGGCAAAAGATTGATGAGCGATTTAACTAAGGCTCGTGAAGGTCTTGACCCTGTATTTCTTGGGCGCAGACTTGCTCAGTCTACAAGAACTGTTTTGTCTGAACAGCCTGGTCGTGGGCAAACAATACTGACAAGGTAATTAATGACACCAAAAGAATTAATACAGAAGATAAATCATTTGCGATTTGAGCGTGGAACATGGGAAACGCACTGGCAAGAGGTGGGAGATTATATTGTTCCAACAAAGAACAATATAACAAAAACAAGAACTCCTGGTGAAAAGGTAAATCAGTATCTTTTGGATAATACTGCGGTTCAGGCAAATATTCTTTTAGGCGGATTTCTTCATGGTCTTTTAACAAATCCTCACTCGCAGTTCTTTGAGCTCACGACTGGAATTGATGAATTGGATGATCGTGATGATGTTAGGAAGTGGCTTCAAAAAACTTCTCGAAGAATCTTGCATGTTTTAAATAATTCAAATTTCCAGACAGAAATCCATGAGCTTTATTTAGATCTTGGCTCTTTTGGAACGTCTATCATGTCAATAGAGGAGGACAATGAATATGTTGTCCGTTTTTCTACTCGTCCAATACGTGGAACTTTCATTGAAGAGGATAGCAAAGGGCGCGTTGTAGAGGTTTATAGAGAATTTGAATGGACTGTTGATCAGATTATCAATCATTTTGGTGAAGAGGTTTTAAACAAGTCGAAGGACTTGCAAGATTCTAAGCGAAGGATGGATAATAAGAAATTCAAAGTTGTACATTCTGTGTATCCATCGAATGTTGATCCTAGAAAAATGGGAGCGAAGCCATACAAATCTAGTTATGTGCTTATTGAGTTTGAGGCGCTGTTGTCAGAGGGTGGATTTCGTACATTTCCTTATGTAACTCCAAGATGGGTTAAACATGCTGGCGAGAAATATGGAAGATCGCCGTCTATGATTGCTCTTCCAGAGGTTAAGTCTTTAAATCTTATGGTTGAGACTACAATTAAGGGCGCTCAAAAAGTAGTAGATCCGCCACTTGAGGTTCCAGATGATGGATTCATTGGAACGATCAGGACTCGTCCAGGCTCTTTAAATTTTAAGCGTCCAGGAGCTGACCCAATACGTCCTATTTTTAATGACTCAAGAATTGATTTTGGCTTTCAGGTTATTGAAGATAAGCGCCAGAGAATTAGAGATGCATATTTTGTTGATCAGTTGAAATTGCGTCAAGGTACTCCGCAAATGACAGCCACTGAGGTTGAGGCTCGTATTGATGAGGCTCTTCGTTTCATGGGTCCTGTGTTGGCTAGACAGCAGTCTGAACTTTTGCGTCCGCTTATTGATCGTGTTTATGAAATCATGGAACAGCGTGGCTTGATAGATCCAGTTCCGGCTGTATTTGAGCAATATGGAATTAAGAATATTGATGTTCAGTATTCTTCTATGATTGCGCGTATGCAGAAACAGGCTGAGGCTAAATCTATTTTAAAAACAATAGAACAGGCATCGCCTTTCATTTCAGCAGATCCATCTATCTTGGATCATATAAATGGCGATAAGGCTTTAAGAGTTTTGGCTCGTATTAATAACTTCCCTCAAGAGATTTTGCGTGATGAGCGAGAGGTTAAATCACTAAGAGAAAGCAGGGCTGAGCAGGAAGCTCTTGTCATGCAGGAAACTTTAAAGTCTAATACGGCAGAGAATATATCTAAGGTGGCTCCGGCTTTACCTAAAGTTGTAGGATAGAATGGAAAAGAAAAATTCGAATGAGCGCAGAATAAAGCGCGAAGCGTCCATGGTGCGTCTTTATAAAGAGACGTTCGGAACGCAAAACGGAAAAAAAGTTTTATTTGATCTTGTTAAAAGATCTGGTTTTTTTGCTCCTGCTCATGTTGAGGGTGATCCATACAGTACTCATTACAATGATGGACGCAGACAAGTTGCTCTTTATATTTTAAAAAAGTTAGAAACAGATATAGATAAACTTTTAGCTTTAATTAAAGAGGGGGAAAAACATGAACAAGAATTACTCAATGATTATGAATGAGGTTAGTCCTGATGGTGGAGCTGGCGGGGGCGGAAGTATTTTATCAGCCAATGCTCCAAGTGATGCGCCTCCCGCTGCTATAGATCCTGTTGCTTCTCCAGCTACAAGCATCTCTATTCCTGAAAATTGGAAAGAGGCAATTGCTGAAGATTTAAGAGGAGATCCTTCTTTAAAACACATTAATGATTTTCAATCATTGGTAAAAAGCTATGTCCACAGTCAGAAGATGATGGGCAAGGGAAAGGTTGTTTTGCCAGATGCTAAGACGGCCACTGAGCAAGACTGGAAAGAGTTTTATTATCAGGTTGGGCTTCCGCGTGAAGTTCAGGATTACAAATTGGATTTGAAAAAAGACTATGAGTTCAATGAGGATTTTATTGCGAAGGTACGCCAAACAGCACATGAGGCTGGAATTTTGCCTCAGCAGTTAAACAAACTTTTGAACTGGTATGGAGAAACAAACAAGAGCGCGATTGCAGAGATGGACGCTGAATTTAAGAAAGGCCTTGAGGAAAAGGTCAATGCTCTT
>Ga0116144_10005775_pt1 | contig 11054 bp, 12 predicted proteins | sample AD_UKC035_MetaG_FD_89746 | JGI IMG/M metagenome (GOLD analysis project Ga0116144, IMG submission 89746) | Active sludge microbial communities of municipal wastewater-treating anaerobic digesters from USA - AD_UKC035_MetaG | ecosystem: Engineered > Bioreactor > Anaerobic > Digestate | place: USA... | reverse complement strand
CGATCTACCTAGCTCTGGTCTGACTTTAGAAAGAACATTTACCTAAAAATAAATCCAAGAAAGGATTTTTCATGAGTAGAACGAATCGGAAAAGAGTAGAGGAATCTGTAGAAAAAGCAGATTCTCGTATTCGGTTGTCTGAGATAGGTTATAGTGGCCTTCTTCTGTTTGATGGTGTTACGATGGATGAAATGCGCAAGGAATTGCGCTTTCCAAACAGCATCAAGACCTACAAGATGATGTCATATCATCCTGCTATCTCTGCCCCTTTTGCTTTGTATCGCAACCTAATCAGCAAGGCAACTTGGCGTATTGTCCCTCCAGAAAAGGCAACAGAAGAAGAGTTAGAGCAGACGAAGTTTGTGCGAGAATGCTTGGATGATATGGAGCACAGCTTCAAGGATTTTATCAACGATGCTCTAAGTGCAAATATCTATGGTTTTTCTGTGCACGAGAAAGTATTTCGTCGTCGGCTAAAATCAAAAGGTAGCTTGTATGATGACGGAAAGATTGGGCTGAAGAAGCTGGCTCTTCGTAATCAGGAAACCATCGAGAAGTTTGTATTCGATGAAGAAGGCAACGAGGTTATTGGGGTCAAGCAATCTCTGACAAGCCTGAAAGATATTTACGGAAGATATACCTCTGGTAAGCTGCAAACAGATATTTTCATCCCGAGAGAAAAGTTCATGCTGATTACCGTAGGGAATAACCGCAATGATCCTTATGGTAAATCCCCGCTTCGGGATGTGTATATGGCTTGGCGTTATCTGACAATTATCGAAGAAATCGAAGCCAGCGGTATCGCCAAGGATTTGCAAGGTTTGCCTGTGCTGTATATCCCTGCACAATACATGTCTCCTGATGCTTCTCCAGAGCAGAAACTGATCTATGAATCCTACAAGAATATCATTCGCAATATCCAGAACAACAGCCAATCTGGTTTGATTCTTCCTTCTAACGTTGATCCTGAAACCCGTCAAAAGCTATTTGAAATCGAATTGCTAAGCACAGAAGGTAAGAAAAACTTCGATACTAACGAAGTCAAGCAATACTACCTGAACTTGATCTACACGGGTCTGTTTGCTGATATTCTGGTGCTAGGCAATAATGGTGTTGGTTCCTTTGCTCTAGGGCAAGTAAAAAATAGCCTAACTGGTGCTGCTGTAGAAACCATCCTTGACAACATCGTAGAGAGTTTCAACCGTCAAGTTATTCGTCAACTCTACGAGCTAAACGGCTTTGATCCTGCTAGAGCTTGTAAGTTGGATTACGATGGTGTCAACCAGACCGACCTTGAAACCTTGTCTAAGTTTATCCAACGAGTGGCTTCTGTTGGCTTGGTTGAGAAGGATCGTGCTACGCTCAACGTTATCCGCGATGCTATGGGTACTGATGCGAAGCCAGAGGATGAACCTGTAGATGAAAACATCCTGACAGGTCATACCTCCCGAGCAAGCGATGGCATGGCTAAAGGTAGCGGCAACGGGACAAGCGATTTTGTAGCAGGAACCGATACAAGTTCTCTGAACGCAGAGAATGCAGCATAAGGAGCTAGAAAATGCCGTGGACTGCGGGTAAAACCACCCCTGCGATGCAAAAACAGGAGCAGGAAGGCAAGAGAAATCTTTGCAGAAGTAGCTAACGCAGATTCAATTCTTGGATGACGCGGCCCCTGTATAAAGACATGGGGCCGTCGCGTGAATTTTTATGAATGCTTGGCAGGTTGAAATAACCATTTTGTTCAAGTAGAAGGTGCTCTATATCACGATGACGGGATTCTGCCTTTTGTTGTAAATCCGAGCGGTGGTGTTATTTCTACGGTGTCTAACCTTGTTCAAACGGTAGATACCTCTGGTTCTGGCGGATTGACACCTGCACAAGATGAGAAGCTAGATAGGATACTGCGTAATATCAAGACAGCAATTGCACTGTCCGCATAAGAAATAACTTGATTTTTATACAAAAATGTGTTATACTATTAGTAGTGGTATTTTGAAGGCGATAATTCATGGAAAATCTAAGTAAATCAAAGAGCTATGCACCTACACAGGCTATGATAAATAATGCAAAAAGAGGTCTGGCTTTACGGGAAAAATACAATAGGGGAGGATTGGATACAGCGGAAGCTGGCGAACAAGGAATCGGGTCTGGTGTAGCTCGTGCAAGAGATATTATCAACGGAAACCTCTCGATTGATTCGGTGAAGAAGATGTATAACTTCTTCAACCGACATGAGGAAAATTATCTGCCGATTAAGAAGGAAGCTGACGGTGGTCCTACTGCTGGGACGATTGCTTGGCTTCTGCAGGGAGGAACAGCAGGTAGAGCATGGGCTAGAAAAATCCTCAAAGAAGAAGGTATCCTAAAGTCATTCAAGAGAGATATTACAGAACAAGAGCTTTCTGAAGAAGATAAAATTGTAAAAGAAGATTTGCAGATTACCAAGTCCGTCAACGAAGAACTGAAGCAGGCTACCTTTATTGTCATGGTTCCAGAAGAAGTTGATTTGCACGGTGATGTGACCACAGAGGATGAGGTCAGAAAAGCCTGTCACAACTTCAATAAGTTCTGCATGAAAGCCAACCTGTTCCATCTTGTCCAGACCGATACTTTCGAGATTGTTGAATCCTATATTGCTCCAACAGACTTTATTCTCGGCGACAAGTTCGTAAAGAAGGGAACTTGGCTTTGCACATTACAAGTGCTAGATGACAAACTTTGGCAGTTGATTAAATCCGGCGAAGTAAACGGTGTGAGTATTGGAGCGATGGCCAAGGTAGAGTATTTAGATGACGAATAACCAGTACTACGTATATGTTCACCGCATTACCAGCGCGGAAGCCCCCGACTTCAGTCGGGGGAGGATGTCAACCGAGAAAATCATCTTGTGGTTGGAAACTGAAAGGAACAGATAATGACTCAAGTAAAAAAACCGACTAAAGCTAAACGAAAACTGTCTGACATTAGCTTTGAACATGAAGGCGCACATATTGCCCTTGTTAGCAAGACGCAGAAAGGTCCAGCCAACGGTCACGACTACGCTCTTGTCCTAAAAGCTACCAAGTTTAGCGACGAGTTTGTTGAAAAAGTGCAGCAAATCCGTGTTACGATGGAACTGCCTGAGTTTCTGCAACGATTCTTCAGTATGTATCGCGAAGATGCTGAACTACTTGCCAAGATTCTAGGATACGAAAGCGTGGAATCTCCACAAATGTCTTACGAGGATTACCTGAAGGAAAAGGTAAAGTCCTTTGAGATCATCAAGAGTTTCGAGGAAGCTGATAGTATCGCAGACGTTATTTCGCATCTAGACGAAGAAGAATACTTGCAGTTGCTGAAAGACCAGCAAATGCTAGAAAAGGCTATCAAGCAATTTGAAAAGAATACGACTGACTCTGCAAAGAGCCGGTCTATCTCAACAGAAGAAAACGATAGCGTTGAGAAATCCGTTGAGCCGGACGGCTCGTGTATTGAAGTCAAAAAGGAAAAGGAACCGACTATGCAAAAAAATGACGTAGAAGTGGTTGCCAAGGCTGAACTAGACATTCTACAAAAGGCTTTTGAAGAACAAAAAGCTGCTCTAGAGAAAGCTCAGGCGATTATCGCACAATACGAACAAGAAAAGAAAGAAGCTATTGCTAAGTCTCGTAAGGCTGAGCTAGTTAGTATCGTGAAAGACGAGAGCAAAGCAGAAGTTCTGTTCAAGGCGCTAGGTCTCGTCGAGACTGAAGAGGATTACAAGGCTGTCCTCAAAGCACTAGGTGAGATCGTTGCTGCTGTAGAAAAGAGCGCACTCTTTGAAGAGAGGGGTGTTCAGCTAGAACAAGAGACTGTTCCCGCTGAATCTGCTGTGGCTAAAGTTCTAAAAGCACGCCTAAACAAGAAACAATAATTTCTAAGGAGTAAAAGATGAGTCTTCTGTTTACTGAAAACAAGCGTTTTAGCAACCTCGTAAAAGCTGAACTGTGGCCTGAAATGGGGTTTACCCGTGCTGTCGTTACTTTCAACGGTGCAGCCGGTAATCTGAAAGTCGGTACAGTTCTTGGTAGGGTTATTGCAACCGGCAAGTATAAGGTTGCTGTTGACACCGCTACTGACGGTTCACAAGTCGCTGCCGCGATTCTTCTTGAGGACGTAACCGTTCAAGCAAACACTGACAAGAAGGTTCTTGTCCTGCTTCGCGGCCCTGCTGTTGTTGCTAAGGGCGCTCTGATCCTAGACGCAACCTACAACAACGATACCAAGAAGAACGCTGTTTACGCTACTCTGGAAACCAAAGACATCCAAGTCTACGACAGCATCTAATCATTGGTAGTTACAGATAAGAAAAGGAAATAATTATGGCTATTGTACGTAGTTTCGATAAACCTTTTGAGGTTACTGACCTTACCGAAGAACTCAACCTGATCCCCAATACTTGGGGTCTAATCAACGAGCTAGGTATCTTCCGTAACGAAGGGGTTTCTCAGCATACCATTACCGTCGAAGCAAGCGAGCAAACCATCAGTGTTATTCCTGATGCTGTTCGTGGTGCACGCAACACTGTGAACACCGACGGTGTTCGCAAGATTTACGCTTTCGCGGTTCCGCACTTCCCTCTAGACGACCAAGTTACTCCGCAAGACCTGCAAGGTAAGCGTGCTTATGGTTCAGACGCTGCTGACACCGAAGCGGCTGTCATTGCTCGTAAGCTAGAGCGTATCCGTCGTAACCACGCTATCACGCTAGAAGCTGCTCGTGCTTACGCTCTAACCAATGGTGCGGTGTTTGCTCCTAACGGTACTGTTGTTGGTAACTACTACACAACCTTCGGTATCACCCGTAAGGAAGTGGACTTTGTGCTAGGTACAACTACCACCGACATTACCGCGAAGATTGAAGAAGTCATCGCGCATATCCAAGACAACATCCTTTCAGGCGAAGTTGTTTCTGGTGTGTCGGTGCTCTGCTCACCCGAGTTCTTCACCAAGCTGATTAACCATCCTGCTGTCAAGGAAGCCTACAAGTTCTATGCTTCCACTCAAGAACCCCTGCGTCAGCGTCTCGGCACTGGTCTCTACCGTCGTTTCAACCACGGCGGTGTAGAGTTCATCGAGTATCGCGGTAGCTATGGTGGCAACCGTCTGATCCCGGCTGGTAACGCTTATGCGGTTCCTGTCGGTACTGCTGACATGTTCATCACCTACTTCTCACCCGCTAACAAGCTGTCACTGGTCAACACCATTGGTCAAGAAGCCTACGTGTTTCAGTACCGCGATCCGAAGGATGAGGGGATTCTCCTGCAATCCGAATCTAACCACCTGTCACTGGTGCGTCGTCCTGGTGCTGTGGTCCGGATGTATTCTAGCAACTAATAGAGTACAACTCAAAGGGATTCTTCGGAGTCCCTTTTTTGGTGTATTCTAAACCAGAAAGGAAAGGTATGGCATCGGAGTTAGAGATTCAACAAGTAAGATGGGAAGTGCAAGACGTTGATCCCGGATTGCCTATACTTCCTGATGATACGTATAGTTACGTTATTGATAAAAACCAAGGAAATATCCGTAGAGCCGCTCTTGATGCTGCAAGAATGATCCTGTTCAAGCTAAGTATCGAAGGCGATCAAACTGTCGATATTTTCAGTATCAAAGGTGCAAAAGCTGCTGAGCAATACAGAGAGGCACTGAAGTCGTTCCTGCGAGACAGTAATTTGAATCCTGCTTTGACACTGGCACAAGGTTATGCTGGCGGTGTTGACGCGAAAGATTTTGTTGCTAATCTGCAAGATCGGAATAACATTGCTGTTATTGTACCTAGTCACGATCCAGACAGTGTAATGTCGGCTTACGATCCTTTAGGTAGTTAAGATGAACAAGTTTCTGTCTGCAACAATCAAGTTGATAAATATGCACGGAGTAGCGTGCACATACAAGAAAACAACTCTAGGGGCGTATGATCCTTCTACTGGTAGCGTGAGTAATACGACAACAAACTACAGCGTCATTAGCTATCCGAAAATTACAAGAGCAGACCAATACAACTATCCTAACCTGATCGGCAGAGAACTGATTATCTTCTATCTGGCAAAACAGCGTTTTGAACCGAGTAATGACGATAAAATCCAGTTAGGTTCTACTGAATACGTTGTTCAGCAAGTAACCCCTGTTTATGCCAAAGGAGAGGTTGTATTGTACAAACTATTGGCGGTGCGGTAATTATGAGTCTTTCGGTAGTAGGTGCACAAGTTGGCACAACAAAAGTCAAAGAAGCCTTTGATACAGTTGTTTCGATTTTGAATAAACTCAATAAGATTGATAAGAAACACAGCGTACCTGTCGATCAGATAAAAGAGAAGATTGAGTTAAAAATAAAAGAAGGAATCAGCGATTTCTCTTTTAGGGTAGCGGATGTATTTTCGATGAACACCCCGATCGGTAGCAAAGCAAGGCTTATCAACGATCAAGGGTATCGACAACTGTATCAACTCCGTCAAGCACAATACGGTATTCCAGTAGATGTTGGTTTTCACAGAGGTGCTTACAAGTATAGCGAAGGTTCTCCTGCTGATTTTGTGCCTTCTATTGTGCATTCAAAGATCGCTTCTCAACAGGTAAAAGAAGATGCTTTTGCTAACTACTCTGTTGGTGATTCGTTCTATATTACCGCTGCAGGTCCTGCTTTTGCTGCGTTCCAGCAATGGGGAGGAAAGTACGAAATTGTAGCGCCAAGTATTTCTCAAATAATGGCAATCTATTCGAGATAAGCGTATGTCGTATAAAACAATAAGAAAACTGCTAGAAACAAGGTTGAGTACCCTAACCCCTTCGTTGCCTACATCATACGAGAATACGAACTTCACGGAACCAACGGGAGCGTATCAAAGGGTTCAACTGGTTCCGATGAAGGCGCTAAACCCGGTAATGGGTGATGATTACTACAGAGAGGTTGGGGAGTTTCAGATTTTCTTAGCCTATCCTAGAAACAACGGAACGGCTGATGCCACAGAAAGAGCAGATTTACTAAAACAACATTTTTCACGCGGTCTTGCTATGCAAGAAGGCAATGTAAGAGTGCACATTCTACAAACTCCTAGAATTGCTGGAGGAATGATAGTAAACGATAGGTATGTTGTTCCGGTTATCGTCAGGTATGAGGCGGAAGTCTTGCCTCAATAAACAAAAGTTGTTTGCAAACACATTTTTGAGAGGAAATAAACTATGAGTATTGCTGCAAAAGGTGTAGCCAAGAAGGTTGCCTATGCTAAAGAAACCGCTTGGGGCGTAGCTCCAAGTGGTTCAGGTCCATCTAAGTATCTGCGTCGCGTGACAGCAGATTTTAACTTAGAAAAGGAATCTTACGAGTCCAACGAAATCCGTACTGACTATCAGGTAGCAGACTTCCGCCACGGTGTCCGTTCTGCTTCTGGTTCACTTTCCGGTGAACTTTCACCGAAGAGCTATGCGGATTTCATGCAGTCGGTCGTTGGTCGGGACTTTACTGTCGGTGTAAGCGCTAGCGGTCTGGAAGTAGATATTGCTGCTTCTGGTCAATTTTTTACAATTGATCGTAACGCTGATTCATTCCTGACTGACGGGTTCAAGGTCGGTCAAATCGTAAGAATGACTGGCGCAGGTCTAGCTACCGCTAACCAAAACAACAACGCACTAGTGGTTGCTGTTTCTGCCACAACTCTGACCGTTCTGGTTCTATCTGACACCCCGATGGTTGCTGAAACAAACATTCCCGGTGTTACCGTGCAGGTTGTAGGTAAATACACCTACGCTCCCCTTGCTAACCACACCGACGATTCTTATACAATTGAGCAATGGTTTAGTGACATTGGTCAATCAGAAGTATTCACCGGGATGAAGGTCGGTAGCATGTCAGTAAGCCTGCCAGCTACAGGTCTTGTTACCTGCGATTTCAGCCTGATGGGTAAAGACCTTGCTCGAACCGGAACCGCGCAGTATTTTACTGCTGCTACTCCTTCTGGTACTGAAGGCATCTTCGCTGCTGTGAACGGTGCTCTGATCGTAAACGGTCAACCTGTTGGCGTAGTCACCTCGATGGACTTCAACATCGAGCGCAACATGGAAAACCTGTCAGTTGTCGGTTCCAACTCCACCGCTGACATTGTTACTGGTCGTATCCGTGCAGCCGGCAACATGAGCGTGTATTTTACTGACACCGCTTTCCGCGATTACTTCGATAACGAAACTCCTGTTTCCGTTGTGATCGCTCTAACGACCGCTGGTGTCAAGAACGCAGACGCTATGTCGTTTACCTTCCCGAAAGTGAAACTCGGTAGCTTCACGAAGGATGACGGTGAAGGTGCAATTACTGCGTCGACTTCGTTCACCGCTCTGCTGAAAGAGGATAATTCAGACGGTCTTGAAACGACTACGGTAGCGATTCAAGACACTTCTCTGTAATTTATGCAGATAACCCGGAGGATAAACCCTCCGGGTTTTTATTTTACTATTGATATTTTTGTAGTAGTATGTTATAATTAGTTATATAAGGCCCCGAAAGGGATTTTTGTAAACTCACGAAAGGAGAAAAGCATGGCTTTTGATATTGTAAAAGACGATTTTTCTAAGGTTGCTGAAATTGGTTATACCTTTGAACTGAAACTCCCTACCGGTGCACCTTCTGGTGCCAAGCTAACTGTCATTGGCGAAATGTCGAAGACGGTGAAGGACTATTCTCGTAAGAAGTTCGCTGAATGGCAACAACGCCAAGCTATTGCTAAGCGCAAAGGTAAGGAAGTCGAAGAGCTTTCTCTAGAAGAAGCAGAAGAACTGTCAATCGAATCCGCTCTTGTACGTCTGATTGGTTGGGAAGGGATTACCGAGAATGGTAAGGAAGTCCCCTTCAGCAAGGAGAAGGCTGCTCAAGTTCTGCGTGATCACCCGTGGATTCGGGATGCTATTATGCAAGAGAGCGCAGACGTAACCAACTTTCGCCCCCGATGATCTAGAACAACTTTTCGCTTACGCTAAGCAAGAGTTCTCCTTGGGTTCCGGGGAGAACTCTATTAGAGAACAACTAAAGTCTGTTTGGAGACAAACCGGAATAAAACCAAAAGAACTTGATAATTTAGTAGATTTACCTGAGTCAATGGCATTTGTTTGGAAATACTTTATCGATCTGAGTAATTCCAGAACTTCATCAGGATTTGGTATAAATCCGATCAGCTACGCAGATATGCACGGATACTTTTCTCTGATTGGATACCAGCCTGAAGAATGGGAAATAAATGCCATAAAGAAACTGGACAGTATCATGCTTGATGAGTTTCATAAAACTCAAGAGAAAAATAACAAGAAATCAAAATCCAAAAAATAGACTTAGCCCCGAACAGGGGCTTTTTCTTTGATAAAGGTCACAGAAAAATCCCTTGTTGATAGTGCGAGGAAGGCGTCATGTCAGAAATTACATTATTTGAAATAACCGTAAAAGCAGACGGATTGAAAGATGCTGTTGCGGATATAAACGCTCTAGGTAAAGCGGCAGAATCTGCCGAAGCTAAGGCAGAGAGGTTTGTTCAAAAATTAGAAGAAAAGAGCCGCCTGATGGCGGACGGGTTTACCCGTGGTGAAGCCTCAACTCTTGCGTATGCTAAGTCTCTTGGTCTTAGCAATGAGCAAATGCAACGGGTAATCAAGAGTCTAGAAACTATCCGTAATCTTTCTAAAGACCCGTTTGATTCTGCGATCGGTTCTATTAGAAGCATTGAGGCAGAGTTCAAACGTCTTACCGATCGACAAGACCTAGTGAGTAAGGGCATCTATTTGACGTCGCAGCAAATGCGCGAATACAGCAAGATTGCTAGCGAGATTCGTGCAAAAATGGAAGCTGCTGGCGATAACTTTGCTGATCCTCAAACTCAAGCTAGGTTCAACGCAGAACTAGAACGACAAAGAGACATCTATCTCCAGATATCTGCAAAGGTAAACGATCTTGTTGAGCAAGAAAGAAAAAGAAACGAAAATCTGCGCGAGACACAAAGACTACAAGAGCTGCTTAAAAAAGAAGAACTAGTTGCTGCGTATGCTAGCCGAGGTTATTCTGAAAGAATTGCGAATCGAGCTGCTTTCCTTAAACTCAACGGAGCTTCGTCGGAAGATATACAAAAATACCTACAGGTAGCGCAAGCAAGAGAACAAGCAGCAAGAGCAGCTAGAGAGCAAGCTGCGGCTGCTAGAACCCTGCAAGAAATTGAAGGTAGGCTTGCTACTGCTCTTGACAAGACGAACTCAGAATTGAACGAAAGAGGTTCAGCAACTCTTTACAACTATCAAAAAGCGCTAAAGACTCTCGGTATCAGTGGAGAAGAAGCAAGCGCTAGATTGAATAAAGTAAGAACCCAGCTTGCACGAATTGCAGATAACGAAGTACAAGGTCGTATGCGAGACCTTGCTCGTGCTGTATCTGTGCAAATGGGTGACGTAGCCGTTTCTCTTGCTTCAGGGATGAACCCGCTGGTTGTTCTCCTGCAACAAGGAGATCAGATTCGCGGTGCGTTTGAGCAAGCTGCTCTGAGTTCAGACAAAGCAAAGCAAGCAATGGTTCAGGCTTCTGCTTTGATTGCTAAGTCTATGATGGACACAGCTAAGGCTGTAGGCACGTTTTTTGTAAGTGCCATTCAGACAGCAGGCGAAGCGGTATTGCGGTTTGCTACGCATTCTGCAACAGCAGAGGCTGCACTATCGAAAATGCGCGGATCAGTTGTTGCTGTTTCCGGTGAAGGTAGCTTGATTGTAAAACTTTTTGACAACATTAGTAAATCTCTTGTAACAACAACTGGTCTAATTGTGTCGGGATTTTTGGCTTCTTTAGCAGCAGCAGTTGTTGCGCTGAAACAGCTTTCCGATGAGCAAACAGCTGTGGCTAAAGCGAATGCTCAATTTGGTGCCGCTTTTGGTGCATCGTCCGAAGAGATTATAAAGGCTACTAGATCGTTAGATCAGTTTGGTATTACTTCTTCTAAGGCAACAGAGGTTTTTGTTGAAATGGCTAAAGCTGGCAATATCGGAAAAGAATCTTTTGAAGGTATTGCAATTGCTGCGGTT
>Ga0116144_10005773_pt1 | contig 11055 bp, 7 predicted proteins | sample AD_UKC035_MetaG_FD_89746 | JGI IMG/M metagenome (GOLD analysis project Ga0116144, IMG submission 89746) | Active sludge microbial communities of municipal wastewater-treating anaerobic digesters from USA - AD_UKC035_MetaG | ecosystem: Engineered > Bioreactor > Anaerobic > Digestate | place: USA... | reverse complement strand
TATCATTCATTTGTAAATGGGTATACGGCGGATTGGTTTTATAACGGGTTATCGCCATATTGATAATCTCTTCGATCAAGTCTCCCTGATTCATATCAAGCAGTTGTGCTGTCTGCACGAAGCAGCCATGTTGGTGCAGGAGCGGATTGGCATTGATCTCGATAAGGTACGGATTGCCATTGGCATCTACTCGGAATTCCGCCCGCCCGTAATCATGGCAATCAAGGATGTTATAGGCATCTAGTGCAATCTCGGTAATCAAGGTCAATAATTTTTTATTGATCTTTTTTGCTGGGCGTTCAGCGATGACCGAAGAATACTGCTCGTCATTCTCCCATTTTGCACTGTAGGTAAAGATCGGCCAGACGTCTTTGGGCAACGACTTGAATTGATAACGGGTTAACGGCAATACCCGCTGATCATCGCTCGTATTTCCTAATATGCAGACATCGAACTCATCACCCGCGATGAATTCCTCGATAAGAACCGGCCTCCCCAATCCGATAATGATACGTTCCATCTGGTCATGTAGTTCTATAGCATTAGAAACAACTGACTGATTGGTCAATCCGATGGCACCGTCTGTATTGGCCGGCTTGACGATCAACGGATATTCAAGATCATCCCTGACATGATCATCCATGCTGTAGGCATAGTCCCACGCCGCCATCGGGATATCATGGTACTCAAGCAATTTTTTAAAACGGATTTTGTCATTGCACAATCCAATCGTAAATACATTTGAGCCAGTATACGGTATCTGCAGCAAATCAAGTAATGCACCAGAATGCGCTTCCAGCAACGTTGTACCGTTGATACGGTCGCACGCATTAAACATCAGATCTATATTGGTTCTCTTCAGATCAGACAGCACTTTGGGCAAGTTATTAAAATCAAAAAAACTAACGCTGTACCCCTGTTTCGTGAGTACTTCCTGTAATTGCTGGCTCTGCTCTGCAGAATACTGATCCAGAGCGGTAGAGCTCCCTGAGTACAAATTCCCTGCTATGCCGATATGTAATTCTTTCTTCTTACTCGGGTTAATCCGACGGATTTTTTCTATTTTGGCAGCACCTAGTATCCTGTTCTTTTGAAGTATTGCCGAGTCGAAACGACTCCGTCGTTGTGTCTTCCCTAGAGATGAGGCATCGTCATATTTGACAATGTCGAATTTTACTTCTTCCATGAAATCCCGCAAATTATCTTCTGCATCAATAATGTTCTCTCCTGACGCTGTCAGCCAGCCCAAATATTCATATCCCTGCGGTGGCGCCAATACAGGATCTCCCACTTCCTTGAAAAAATGAAAGTCATACACATGAGTATCAGTATCAAGCTTTTTCCCAATATCAAGATTGGCAATAATGCCTGATTCCTGCGGTAAAAAATATTTTCCAACTAAATAGGTTTTAGGTTCTTCGGATTTATGAATTTTAGGGAAGTGAACTCCCAAAGCAATAAAAGCTGCATACTCAACCAGATCAATCCCCCATACGCCTTTATTGAACGAATGTACCTCATCTCCTCCCATGCGCAGATTGCATTCGATGGGAACAGGACCCTTGCTCGTTGATTTTGCTTCAAAATGGATTACTGCATTCTGTATACCAAGTTTTTCCAGAACATCTTCTGCCATTTCCACAAGCTCTTCCTGATCCTGTTGCGGCAGATTGGAAGGGATATTCTGGCCTACTTCGACAAAATACGGTTCATTCGTCTTGTCGTTGTCAGACATGGACCAATACTTAAGTTTGCCATTCTGAATAAGCATATCGATATCAACCTCATCGCCGTCAATATATTCCTCAACAAGAAACTCTAATTCATCCCATTCTGCCGCATCGGCATGTGTACTGACATTATTTTTCGAAAAATCATACGTTCTCAACAACTCATCTAAGGTATTTGCTTTAATGACAAATGCGCTGGAAGAACCATAGATCGGTTTAATAACAACGGGAAATGTCAATGCATTAATATTTTTCTTTATTTCGTCCTTTGATTTTGCCAAAAAATATTTGGGAGCAAGAATACCATTCTCATGGCAAAATTTTCGGAAAAGGAATTTATTGCGTGCCCGACGGGCAATATGAAAAGGTATCCCAATAAGATTAAAGGTGTCGACGAGCTTGGAGACAAGGATAACGCTTTCCTCCCAGAATGTGAGAACACCGTCAATTTTTATCTCTGGATGTCGATTCATCCAGCGCTTGGTTGATTGGATACAGTCGTTGTAATTAGTCAAGTCAGCTAAAATCCAGTGGTCAACGTATGGTTGTGCCCAGTTCTTTTCCTTGTTCAGCATCACTAGGGTCAATCCCATTTTTTTTAATGTTTGCAGAGCAAACTTCTTCTTTAGTGTTGCCGTATGAACAACCAGAAGGGTTTTGCCTTCGAGCACTTTTTTCTTCATGTAGATCTCTGTTAAGAAATAAAAAAACAAGACAAACCGCAAGTGGTTCGTCTTGTGAATCGGCAGCCATCAATTCAATACAATACTGGGAGGCTCTTCTAACGAAGAGGTATGCATAACGTCTTGCTTTGAATATACACAGAATGCAACACAATCATAGGTCTTCCGGATGAAATGTCAAGCGACTTTTCCGGTATCTGCCTCACCGTTTGTTAAATTTCGCCCACATCTCCCGCGTCCACTCCAGATGCGTCTGCGTAGCTTTGGCGAGACCCTGCAGGGTGTTTTTCACTGCCAGGGAATCACTTGCGAACACTTCGAAAAATTTGTTTTCCAAAAGCGATTTTTCGATATCATAGGCGATGGAAGTCGCATGGGACATGGTAAACTCCTCCTCCCGCGCTTCCTGTACCTTGTCACGGATGTACCCCATGGATGTTTCTATAGCCTTTGCCTGAAAGCGTGTTTCTGCACAGATAACGTCTCCCTCCCGGACACTTGCTTGCAGCGCCCTAATCCAACGCCCATGCATCATTTCTTCCTCGGCAATGTCATTCCAGAAATAGGCATAATCAGGGAACTTTTCTGCGTAAACCTGATAAAGCTCCCGAACGATATCCTCCTGCTGGGCGAGTAGTTCTATAATCCTGCAGACAACCGACTGACCGGGCAGATCGGCTTGAACTGACTGAAGCGGAGTCGCGGCTGCAGGCGTTTTTTTCTTGCGGGATGAAGAACCGGCCTGATTTCTTTTCTGTGAGGTTGTTTTTGATTTCATGGAACACCTGATAAAAATATTGTTACAAGCAACCGTACTTTACCCTCCCGCCAGCACAAACGCAACCTGATCAGAACGACTATCGGGCTATTGCCTTGCCTGACAAATTTGCGTATAGTATCACACATGTTTATTTTCGGATAATCCAACCCCATGTCGCATCACCCTGACCCCTACTACCTGTTCGTTTTCGGGACCAGTATCATCCTTTTCATCTCCTCGCTTCTCTACCTTCTGGCCAAAAAAATCCGCGTTATCCCTTTCCCCGTCTTTCTCCTGATCGCCGGCTTCGGATTAAGATTCATACATATACCTGCTCTGGAAGCAGTCCGGCTTACTCCCGGCATGGTGATGTTCGCCTTTCTGCCGATCCTCCTGTTCGAATCCGCCTATCACTTCGAATTACGCGACTTCCGCAGAATTTTAACCCCGGCCTTCCTTTTGGCAACGCTCGGGCTACTCATCTCCTCGATCATCGTTGCCCTGCCGCTGGTTTGGTTTTTGGATGTGCCGTGGACAGCTGCCTGGCTGTATGGATGCGTCATCTCCTCTACCGATCCCATCGCTGTCCTATCGATCTTCAAACAGCTCGGCGTTCCCAAAAAGCTCCAGCTGTTTGTGGATGCCGAAAGTTTTCTCAACGACGGCACCTCAGTAATCATGTTCCGCATCCTCGTGAGCGTGCAGGCAGGTATCGGTCTGGTTGATGCTGACTTTTCTCCTGAACTGGTATTCAACGGCCTGGGCAATTTCATATACGTCATCTTCGGGGGTATTATTGTCGGTGCGATGCTGGCCTGGATGTTTGCCCAGATCCTTTCACCCATCCATAACAACAAAATCGTAGAAACTGTCCTTACTATTGTCCTGGCCCCGTTTGTCTTCATCCTGTCTGACCATTTCCTTGGCGTGTCAGGCATTATCGCCGTACTCGCGGCAGGTATCATCATCGGTAATTACGGAAAGGTAAAAATATCCCCCAAGGTGGTCGACACCATGACCGACACCTGGGAGCTTCTCGCATTTATCTCCGTCGCCATGGTATTTCTGCTCATCGGCTATGAAGTCGATCTTCAGCAACTGCTAACGCATATGCGAGAAATCCTGATTGCGCTCGCGGCACTGCTGGTCGGCAGGTCCGTATCAGTATATGGCATAGTCGGTCTGTACAATAAGTTACGCACCAATGGCAACCGTTTTCCGCTATCCTGGCTCCATATCACCAATATTGGCGGCTTACGCGGTGCCCTTCCCCTGGTTATGATCCTCACCCTGCCCGAATCTTTCACCTACCGAGAACTGTTTATCGACATGACACTTGGCGCCGTACTTTTCACCCTTCTGATCAACGCCCTGCTCACCGCGCCGTTAATCCGGCGATTGGGCATTGATTCCATCACCCATGCCAACCGGATCGAGACCAAAATCATGGAAGTCATCATCCTGGAAAAAGTCCTGCGGCTTTTCGAACGCATGAAACAGCAGGGTAAGCTGCATGATGACGTATATAATAAACGAACTACTAACGTGCTGCAGACCCTGGATGCCGCCAAAGCCCAGATAGAGGAATGGTCTTCTGGACGCTCCTCTGATGCTTTCAGTCAGGAGACCGAACGCATTCTCAAACGCTTTGCGCTGCAAAGTGAAAAAAACTTCTACCGGGACCTGCATGATCATGAAATCATTCATGAAGGCATCTATGTGCCGTTGAAGCATTCCCTTGATTTCCAACTGGATCGTATCGATCAGGGCATCCCGGAGCGCATCATGCCGGACCATACTGTCAGTCTGGCCGAAGAACTGGACCGTGTACTCCACGACCGCCTGTCGTTCAGCGCCTGGTTACAGGCTTTGTTTGGCCATAATTTCAGCCGGCAGGTACGCGATACCTATCTCTACCATCTGGCCCGTATCCTCGGGGACAAACATGTCATCGAAGAATTAAAATTGTTTTCCAAGCTGGCTTTACCAAGTTTCAGCAACCGCATCGTCGATACGCTCATCAGCGAATATGAGAATCTTGCCAGCTATAACCAGCATACCCTGACAGAATTGGCTTCCAAATTTCCTGATGCCGCCTATCAGGTAGAGCAGGAACTGGGAGAGTGTGAATCAGACAGCCTCATCGTCGATCTGGTAGAAAAATTCGGAGAAGAAGAACGCATCTCCCCCAAAGCGCTCCAGGCACTGGACCTGAAAATCTGATGTCTGCAAAACGCATTTGCCAGGATATGACCCGGAAAATCCGTAAGAAGAACATAGCTTACACCAATTCTGAACAGATGCACGCAAGCCATATTCTTGCCCTGAGCATGCTCAGGGCTTTTTGGCATTACATGCTTTTTCCGCTATAATCTCACGCGTCGACTCTATCTATCACGAGAGCGAACCGCGACATGATCCTGCCACTGTTTTATGCCAAAAAAGTCTACCGTGCCTGCCGGCATGTCATGAGTATGCTGCTCCCCGGCACCAAAGCTGAACCGGAAATAGCCATCACTGCCTTTGATACGGAAAAATTTGTACTCATGCTCGAATACGCGGTTGACCAGCTGGAGGAGCACCGCTCCTTCATAAACCGCATCAACGTCTATCCGGTGCCGGACGGAGATACAGGCACAAACATGTTCAATACCCTCTCCGGTGCTTTTCGCAAGTTCAAAGGCCATCGCTTCGACAGCTTCGCTCAATTTTCCCCCTTTTTCATCGACCAGCTCATCCTCAACGCCCGCGGCAATGCCGGCTCAATTCTTTCTGAATATTTCAAGGGGTTTCTTGCTCCCTGGGTGAATGCTGACAGTATTAACGCAAAATTATTCTGCCTGGCCCTGCGATCCGGCTCGGAACACGCCCAGAAAGCACTCGAGAATCCAAAACGGGGTACGATCCTCGATGTGTTCCAGGGAGCCTCCCAGGGCGCAGAGCTTGCCTATGAGGACAGTGATGATATCATCACCATCCTGGAAAGCGCCCTGCAGGAAGCGAAAAAATCACTGGAAAATACCCGCGATATCATGCCCCAGATGAAAAAAGCCCGGGTGGTGGACGCAGGCGGTGCCGGTTTCCTCTATATGCTCGGCGGCTATATTTCGGCTCTCAAGAATAAAACTGTCGTCCTGAGTGAAGAAGCGACCGACAGCAGCATAGCCGTACGTGAGGAGGAAGACATCCAGTTCCGTTACTGTACGGAATGTATCCTCAGATCCCCCCGCGTCAACCGGGAGCAATTCCGCGAACTCATCATTGGACTGGGGGATTCCCTCCATATCGTCGTCAGTGAAGATATTATCAAACTTCACATCCACACCAATGAACCGGATACTGTAAAAAGAATCTGCGAGGCAAACGGGGTGATCGCGGACTGGAAAGTGGACGACATGCAGGACATGCAGAAGAAAAACCTCCAGCGCCTGCGACGCAGTGTAAAAAGTCCCCTGGAAACCCAGATTGCCTTTGTCGTAGACAGCTCTGCTGATCTGCCAGCCCGCTGGCTGGAAAAATACCCCATCATCGTCGTACCTATCGCCATCACGGCGGGCCAGGACGGGACCGACCTCTCGGAAACCATGCAGCCCGATGCCATGTATGAACGCATGCGTTCAGACGCCTCGTTTGTACCCCAGACCGGGGCACCCACAGCCGAACAGTTTGTTAAAGCATACAAGCAAGCACTGGAACTCGGCGATATTGTCTTCTGCCTGCCGATATCCTCCCGCATCAGCGCCACCTGCCCCAATGCCCTCAAAGCCAAGGAAATCCTCAATGACCAGAACGTGCATGTCATTGATTCGCGCTGCGGCAGCACCGGCATTGCGTTCCTCATCGACTCCTGCCTGAAAGCGAACAAGGAAGGCAAGGATCTGATCGACATCACCACCGGTCTTTACGCCCGACGCGACAATCTGCAAATTTATCTCATTGCTGATGATCTCAAGTACCTCGAACGCGGCGGACGCATCAGTAAAAAGAAATCCGCCCTTGGCAGACTGCTCGGAGTCAATCCCCTGCTCAGAATTCAGGAAGGAGTAATCGTGGATACTGGAAAGAAGATATATTTTTCCAGCCCAGCCAAGCAGCTCACATTTCTCTGCAGCCATCTGGCGAGGGAGCATGAGAAGCAACCGCTGCAGCGCATCTCCATTGTACACGCCTATGCGGCTGACAAGGCGAAACAGCTTGCCAGTCAACTGGTGGAACAGCTGCATATTGAGCCGGAAACGGTTGACGTTTCTCCCTTGAGCATCATCATCGGTGCGCATCTCGGACCAGGCAGTCTGGGCATAATCTATTATTAAACCGCTGCCATGCGATTAGACTATATCCTGTCCCTCCTGGGCGCATACCTGCTTGGATCTATCCCCACTGGTCTTATTATCGCCCGTTCCCGGGGCATAGACCTCTACCAGGTCGGCAGCGGCGCCACAGGCGCCACAAATGTCTCCCGTGCCCTCGGAGTGCACTGGGCAGGTCTAGTAGCATTGCTTGATATTGCCAAAAGCTACTTTCCCACCCTTCTGGCTATCCAATTAACACATGACACGCTGCTCGTGTGCAGTATCGCGTTTCTCGTCAGCGTTGGTCATATTTTTCCCGTCTATGTCCGCTTCCGGGGTGGCAAGGCAGTAAGTACGCTTGTCGGAGCTTTGCTCGCGATTATGCCGGTTCCCACCCTGATCTGGATTGGCGCCTGGGCAATAATTATCAAACTGTTCCCCGTGATGTCCCTCGTTAATCTCATCATGATCGGCTTGCTACCACCGCTCCTCTACCTGACGCGGGGAATGACCTATGCCCTTTTCGGCTTACTCATGTGGCTGGTTATCATTTTTTCCCACCGGCAGAATATTGCCCGCCTGCTCCAGGGTAAAGAACTTACTTTTGGTAAAACCAAGGAGAATCCATGACGTACCTTCTCTATATCCTGCTCAGCCTGCTGTGCTATGTAGTCGGCTCCATCCCGACTGCGTTTATTGTGGTAAAACTGTTCACCGGAAAGAATGTCATGGAGCACGGCACGGGCAACGTTGGCACCATGAATACCCACCGGACCACTAACTCGAAAGTGCTTACCCTCCTGGTCCTCTTGGGTGATCTCGGCAAAGGGGCGGTTGCTTATCTGCTTGCCGGTCTGCTCATACCGGAAATGGACAACCGCACCCTGGCACTCGTGCTTGCCGGCACCCTGTCCGTCATCGGGCACAACTATTCCCTGTTTCTGCAATTCAAGGGGGGCAAAGGCCTGGCTACCGGGGCGGGATTCCTGGCGCTCGTGCATCCGGGGATCGTGGGTGTCTGGATCGGAGCTTGGATAGTTGTCATGCTCCTAACCCGAATTATGGTCCTCGGGCAAATCATTGCTACGGTTGTCACCCCGCTCATCACCTGGCTGATCCTCCCTGAACATCTCCCCGTCTCGTTCGCTATCTCCCTACCGGTTTTCATCAAACACGCACCGAGAATTAAAAATATCCTGAACGGTACGGAACCGAAACTGTATTACAAAGTCCGGGATACCGATCCTTCATCAACCGATAAGGAAAACAAAGGATAACATGTCTGCCACACAAGCACCTGTTGGCATCGTTGGCTCCGGCGAGTTCGGAACAAGCCTCGCCTGGCTGCTCGCAATGAACGGACATCAGGTGATACTGTATACGCGATCACCGGATAAAAAAGAATGCATCAACGCCACCCGCCATAATTCTGATGCGTTTCCCGACCTTACCCTTCCTAGTCTGATTACAGCGAGCAATGACCTTGCTGAATTGATGCACAACTGTTCCCTGCTCCTGCTCACTGTCCCTGCCGCAGCCATGCCGGATCTGCTCGCTGAAATGTATAAAATCGCCTCAACGCCCTGCCCGCTCGTGAGCGGCTGCAAAGGCTTCATGCCGAGCGGCGAACGGATCAGTACATTTGCTGAAAAACTTTTTGGTGACCAGCTACCGTTTGCGGTGCTTTCCGGTCCGAATTTTGCCGCGGAAATCATCAGGCAGGTGCCAACAATCAGCGTGGCAGCTTCGAAACATCCTGCCCTCGTAGCTACTTTGCAACCAATACTGGGGAACCGGTTCTTCCGGGTGTATGGCAGTGACGATCTCGCCGGGGTAGAACTGGGCGGTATTTTGAAAAACGTACTCGCTATCGCAGCTGGCATCCATGACGGTCTGCAGCTCGGCCATAACAGCCGCGCCGCCCTCATCACCCGCGGTATGCATGAGATGAGCAGCCTGGCAACCAGACTTGGCGCCCGGGAATCAACCCTTATGGGTATCAGCGGACTCGGAGATGCAATCCTTAGCTGTACAAGCAGCCTGAGCCGGAACTACCGGCTCGGAACAGCCCTGAGCCGGGGCGCCACCATTGAGCAAGCCCTTCGAGAGATTAACAGTACTGTGGAAGGTATAGCCACCGCCCCGCTGGTGCTGGAAATAGCTGAAAAATACGGGCTCGATCTGCCAATTACTTCGGCAGTGCAGAGCATTATTTCTGGTAGCGTTAAGCCGGCTGAGGCGATTGCCGCACTCATGACCCGGCCGTGGAAATATGAGTAAGCTCACACTAGTCAACTGACTATTCCCACACCAATATCGTCTCCCCTATAATTGCATACGCTACATCATAATAAATGATTGCCATGCTTTCACCGACCCGTACCTATATCAACAATTTACTGCGTGAACTGTCTACCGGCAAAGCCCGCGAGCACTCCTACCGTCCGGCACTGAAGGAATTGCTGCAAACCATCAACCCGCAGGTCATCGCCCAAAACGATCCGGCGCAGGTAGACTGCGGCGCGCCTGATTTCATCGTAACTAACCGCAACATCCCTATCGGGCATATAGAGGTCAAGGATCTGGGCAAGGATCTCTCCAATAAGTTATTCAAAGAGCAGTTTGACCGCTACCGCGATTCGCTGGAAAACCTCATTATATCCAACTATCTCGAATTCCGTTTTTTCATCGATGGCGAGCAGGTCGAAAGTATCACAATCGGTGAAGTCAAAGGTGAAAAAATCATCCCCATACCATCTGCATTTGCTCGACTCGAGGATCTGCTTAAGGATTTTTGCACGCATACCGGCCAGACGATCACCTCAGCGGCCCGGCTGTCAAAAATGATGGCTGGCAAAGCCCGTTTGCTTGCCCATGTCATTCAGCAAGCCCTGGCCAGCGACTCGGATACCAAAGCCAACAGTACCCTGCATGAGCAGATGGAAGCCTTCAAGCAAGTGCTCATGCACGACATTGATGCCAAACAGTTTGCCGATATCTACGCCCAGACTATCGCCTATGGCATGTTTGCCGCTCGTTTGCACGATCCGTCACTGGACACGTTTTCACGGCAGGAAGCGGCGGCGTTAATTCCCAAGTCCAATCCGTTCCTGCGCCAGCTGTTTCAGTACATCGCCGGCTACGACCTGGACGAACGCATCGTCTGGATCGTGGACAATTTGGCCGCGATTTTCAACGCGACGGACGTTGCCTACATACTCAGGGATTTTGGCAAAGCCACGCAGAAAAATGATCCCATGGTGCACTTCTACGAAACATTTCTCGCCGAGTATGATCCCAAGCTCCGCAAGTCGCGTGGCGTCTGGTACACGCCCGAACCGGTCGTCAATTTCATCGTGCGCGCCGTGGACGACATCCTCAAACAGGAATTCGGCCTGGCGCAGGGCCTCGCAGACACCTCCAAAACCAGAATAAAAGTCCAATCACAGCAAAAAGACAGCCGCAGTAAAGACGGCTACAAGACGATTGAAAAAGAAGTGCACAAAGTGCAGATCCTCGATCCGGCCACCGGCACCGGCACATTTCTCACTGAGGTGATCAAACAGATACACCAGCGTTTCGAGGGGCAG
>Ga0116144_10005772_pt1 | contig 11056 bp, 7 predicted proteins | sample AD_UKC035_MetaG_FD_89746 | JGI IMG/M metagenome (GOLD analysis project Ga0116144, IMG submission 89746) | Active sludge microbial communities of municipal wastewater-treating anaerobic digesters from USA - AD_UKC035_MetaG | ecosystem: Engineered > Bioreactor > Anaerobic > Digestate | place: USA... | reverse complement strand
GATGCTTCACCTGTTGCCAACGCCAATGCCACCGTACCAGAATCGGCACCAAAAGCAACGCCTTTCGACATACGAGTGTGCGAGTCACCACCAATGATAATTGCCCAATCGTCCACCGTGATATCGTTCAATACTTTGTGAATTACGTCGGTCATTGAGTGGTAAACACCTTTTGGGTCGCGCGCTGTAATCAAACCAAAATCGTTCATGAATTTCATCAATTTTGGAATGTTTGTTTGCGATTTTTTATCCCAAACCGATGCCGTATGACATCCCGATTGGTAGGCACCATCAACAATTGGAGAAATCACTTTTGCAGCCATTGATTCCAACTCTTGAGCTGTCATCAAACCAGTTGTGTCTTGCGAACCAACGATGTTAACCGTTACACGCACGTCAGAACCTGCATACAATGTTTTTCCTGGTGTTGTACCAACTGCATTTTTGTTGAAAATCTTTTCTACAGCGGTCAAACCTTGTCCCTCTTTAGTAATTTCTTTTGATGGAGCAAAAACTACTGGTGCTGTAATACCCAATGTTTTAGCAGCAAATGTTTGTATTTTTTTACCAAAAACGATAGCGTATGAACCTCCCGCTTTGATGAACTCCATTTTTTGTGGGGTCAACGCTTTTGAAATGTCAATCAATTCTTGGTCACCGTTGTATAATTTTTTTGTTTTTGTGTTAATGGTCAAAACAGTACCTGTTGCAACAGAATATACTTGCTCCAACACCGGTTCACCGTTAGCATCTTTCACAACATTACCTTCTGCATCGGTTTTCTTTACCCAGTTTTTCAAGTCCAAGCCAATACCACCAGTTACGTCAACCGTAGTTAAGAAAATTGGAGAAATTCCGTTTGTTCCCCCAACTATTGGCGAAACGTTAACAAATGGAACATATTTGCTGGTTGGTTTTCCTGTCCACAATGCCACGTTGTTTACACCCGACATACGTGAAGAACCAACTCCCATTGTACCTTTTTCTGCTACTAACATCACGCTTTTGTCAGGATGTTGAGCGCGCAATTGCATAATTTCTTCCTGTGCTTTAGTAGAAATCATACATTTTCCATGCAATTCACGGTCAGAGCGAGAGTGTGCTTGGTTTCCTGGTGATAACAAGTCGGTAGAAATATCTCCTTCACCTGCAATGTAGGTAACGATTTTAATTTCTTCAGGAACGTCTGGCAATTTTGTGAAAAACTCTGCATTGGCATAGCTTTCCAAAATTTCTTTAGCAACGGCATTTCCACCTTCAAACGCAACTTTTAAACGATCCATGTCGGCATCGTACAAGAAAACTTGTGTTTTTAACACATCAGCTGCATTTTTTGCAATAGTTGCATCTGCGCCAAGTGCCAAATCCAATAAAACTTCAATTGAAGGCCCTCCTTTCATGTGCGACAATAGTTCGAAAGCAAACGCAGGCGTAATTTCAGCCACCACGTCTTTGCCCAAAATAATGTCTTTCAAAAATTGTGCTTTAACACCTGCTGCTGGCGTAGTTCCAGGCAAGGTGTTGTAAATAAAATACTGCAATGAATCTGCACGGTATGCGTTGTTGGCATCTTTGATTTGCGCAATGATTTCATTGGTTAATTCGGCAGTGTCAATTGGCTTTGGATGAAGCCCTTGTGCCTTTCTTTCTTCAATTTCTTGAAGGTATGCTTGATAATTGCTCATAAAAGGAAAAAATTTGTTTTCTCTATTAACGGATATTTTAACTAACACTTTTTTCGAATGATTTAAACTATAAAAAATTCGATGTGCGAATTTAAGTATAAATTTTTGATTTTACTATCGAAATACCGTGAAAAAGGTAGTGGATTTTAAGGTTCCTATTCCACTAAAAAGGAAGTAGAATACTTCTCACTTGAATTTTCTGATGAAAAAACAGCCTTGTAACTTCCTTTGGAAAACAATTGATGCTTTAGCTCATAAGCTGTATGTTGTTCATCTACAGTTGTTTGGTCAATTAATCGACCTGAAGCATCATAAAAACGAACGGTGTATTGCAATCCGTTATTTGCCAGTTGAAAATGCAACATGCTTGCAACAGGATTGGGGTAAACTACTAGTGAAGATGCAATCGGATTTTTTTGTTGTTCAATTGTGTTATAGAAAGGATTCAAATAGGAACTTAAATCCAACTGGTGTATTTTGGCAGGGTTATTAATAGGACCTTGCACCAATTTTTCGTTGGACACAAAGAAATCCAACCCATTTTCTGTTGTTATTCTTTTCATTTGATGGTAGGGAAGGTTGAGGTTGATTTTTCGTTTGTTACCACTAAAAAAATCATTATTTGTAAAATCGTATAGCAAAACAATAAAGGGCTGCATGAGGGTTGTGTAGCCACATAATACCACGGTGTTTTTGTTGGAATAATACGTGGCATCTGTAATTAACCCTTGACAATTCCATGTGGTTTTGTACTGCGCTAGGTGCGTGCCAGGTGTTTTTTCTATCTCAAAAATTGAGGTTTGTTTACTTCCCCATTCTTTGGTAAACAAATAAAGTTTATCATCAGTGGCAATAAATGCTTCGCAATCAAAATTGGTGGTGTTGGTGGCTTGCGCAGAAAAATCGGTTTGTGTGGCGTAGGAAAAGGCAATGGTGTCAACCTCAGGTGAGGTATAAAGTGAATTTTTTGCAACTCTGTATATTTTTAAATCGGTTCTGTTGCCCGTTGAATTGTTGCCAAAATCACCAACATAAATGTAGTTTTCATCTTGCGCCAAAGCCTCCCAATCCACGTTGCTAAAAGGAAGTTGAACGGTTGCAAACGTTTGTGGCGTTTGAAAACTAAATTGATAGAGTGATGAATGGGTGTCGTCATTGAGTGTTACCAACTGATTTTCATTATACAACAAAGCCGAAGTTTCTTCCATTTCATTGGGTAGTTGCGTACTTGTAAGAGGTAAAATAGTTGTTGTGGCGTAGGTGCACGAACCATCGTTTTGTGTTGCCAATGCATCATAATTAGTGGCAAGAGGATCGGTGCAACCTGTTATTTGTGCGTGGCAATGAAAGTTTTTAAATAGTAATAGCAGTAGTAAGTAAGTAATAATTTTCATGTTCTAAGCATTTTTATAATCAGCTGCTAATAAATCGCTTAATTCTTGGTGGCGTTCAAAAGATTTAACAATAAAAGAACATGTAGGATAAATTTTGTAATTTTTTGTTTTGGAATAGGCAATCAACTCATCAAAAAGTAAGCCTGCTAATCCTTTTCCTCTAAACCGTTCGTGCACCAATGTTTCGTGTGCATTGATGCTATTGTCGGCTCTGATGAGGTATTCAATAAAACCACCTTCTTTTCCATCTACAAAAATGTAAATTCTACCCAAGGTTTTTTCTTCTGCGTGTGTAAATGAAGTATTCATATTGCGTTGTTTTTTATCAAATTTAACGAAAATTAAAGCAAATCAATGTTCAAACAAGGAAAAATATGCTGTTTAAACTACTTTTTCTAAAATAAAATCTTTGGTGTAAAATAAATGCCCTTCAACATTTGGATATCCCATTTCTTGAAGCACCGAACAGTATTGTTGCACTTGTTTAGCATATTTTTTTTGTGCAGCCCCTGTTTTGTAATCAACAACAATGGTTTTGTCTTTTTTTACAATGATTTTATCGGGACGAATTTGCTCATTAGCAGCAATAATAAAGCTTTGCTCACTCAAAATTTCTTGTGCGTGTGAAAACAACTGGTTGTAGGTTTCACTGGAGAATAGTTTTTCTAAATCGGTCAACAATTGCTGTTTAAATTGAGCCTCGGCATTACCCTCTTGTATCATTTGGTGCACCACCAATTCTATTTCTTCTTTTCCATTGATGCTAGAAATGGCCGCATGAAATTGATTGCCATAACGCTGTTCGTCGGATAAAAAATCGGAAGCCACCAATTCATCGTTATCTTGCAAAGCAATGTCGGGAAACCACAAATTATCACTCGATGAAACAGGAACAAAAAAATGATCGTCTGTCGCTTGTTTTTTGGTGTCTACTTTTTGACTACGTTCACCTGCTGTAAAAATGAGTTTTTCATCAGTTATTTGCGTGTTTTCAAAAGATGATAAAGCCGATTTTAAGTAAGTGCTCAACCTGTTTTTGTTGAAAATGGATTTTACATACAAACGTGTAGTTGGACGTGTGTAGGCCACATAAGTCAAATTCAAATCGTCCATCAAAACACTGTCACTTTCTGCTGCATACAACTCGTTTAATTCTTCAATGGGCGAACTAACACTTGGTTGCGCATAAATCAAATAATTGTTGGTTTCTGCAAACGCTTTGTTGATTTTTAACCTCTCGTCAAATTCCGAAACGGTAATCACCACCGGAAATTCAAGTCCCTTGGATTTATGAATGGTCATGATTTTTATCGCCTCATCACTTTCTGCTATTTGCAATGCCTTAGCTTCTTTTGCCAAGTTGTCGTAATCACTTAAAAACTGATTCAAATCTGGACCATTTTTACTTTCATAAGCAAACACCAAATCCGCTAAATGGTGCAGGTAAGGATTTTTTAATTCTGCCAACCCAAACAATTGATTGGTCTTCTGGATGAGGTCGTAAATCGATTCGTAAGGAGCAAAAAAACCAGCCTCAAAACCAGGGTGTTTTAGAAAAAATAAATTTAAACTTGCGATTTTAAACTGTTTTTGCTCGTTTTCACCAACTAATTCAAAAAAGGATTCGTAGTGCGAAAGTGGGTGTTCAAACAACTCACAAAAACGGTGAAAAAACTGTTTGATGGTGTTTTGGTTGACAGGATTGAGGCGTAATTTAAAGTAACTCAACACAAATTTAACGGTCAACTCACTATCAATGTTCAACGAATCGGCAGAAACCACCGAATAATCACGTTCTGACAATTGTGTAGCAATGTAGGTGCAAAACTGATTTTTTCTACCCAAAATACAAATGTCGCCTGGGTTAAAACCATCATCCAATGCTTCTTGAATGGAATTTAAGATAAACGGCAAATGATTACTGTATTTTTCACCATCTTCTTCTTCGTCTTTGCTTTTTTTATTAACACATTCAACGTAAACGTAGCCTTTTTTGCTTGATTTTGGATTCTGTGTAATGGAAGCGTAAAAGCGTGCTTGATACACATCCAAATTCTCGCGCAGTTTTAAAAATAAATCATTGTTAAAATTGACTATTTCTGGAGCCGAACGCCAATTGTCTTCCAAGGTTTCTTTTTCACCCATTGAATCAAAATAGGCTGATATTTCTTCAATTCGAGGATCTTTTTCTGGATTGTAAATACGGGGCAACTCAACAAATTGCTCGGCTACACCATTTTTAAAACGGTAAATGGCTTGTTTAGAATCGCCAACAATAAAGTTTTGATTACCGCCACCAAGCGATTCACGTACCAATGGAATTAAATTTAACCACTGCAAACGCGAGGTGTCTTGAAATTCATCCAACATAAAATGACGAAAACGGGTCCCCAATTTTTCGTAAATGTACAAGGTGTCTTCTTGCAATAAATTGGCAATTTTAGTGTTGAATTCGGAAATACGTATCAAACGCTCTTGTCTGTTTTTGGTGGTAAGTGCTAAATTAAAGTGTTTTAGCAACGCCATGTTAAAGTAATTGGCGAGGTATGTTTTAAGCAACACCGAGTAACCTCCATTTTCTATAAAAAACGCACGGCATTTATTGATGAGGTGAAGAAATTCTGCAACGGTTGAATTGGTGGTGGCTATTTCTTCTAAATAAACAAGTGTTTTTTCGTTGAAAATGAATTTTCCATCGTTTTTAAAATCGGTCAATTCTGCATCTTTGCATTTGTTGATGGACGAATCGAACCATTTTTTGTGATTAATTTTTAGTGTATGCAACTGATGGTCGCAGTGAAACAAAAACACGTCATTACACAATGTTTTGTATATTTTTCTAATCGAATTTAGTTCTTGGCGATGTTGGTTGTAGTCTGCAATAGAAAATTCCATGTTCATCAACCGTTCCACGTAAGGCAATTCTTTTTCTTTGGTCAGAATGTTGCCAAAATTTACCAATGATTGCTTTAGATTCCACCCTTTATCGTCTTCAAAATTTGCTTCAGAATAATACAGCAACAGTTTTGTAAGTCCTTCATTTTTACCAATTTCGCCAATGATATCGTCCACTACTTCCTCAATCACTTGTTGTTCGTTGAGCACCACTTCAAAATCGGGTGGCAGATCTAAATCGCGACTAAACGAACGAATCAACCGAAGGTTAAACTTATCAATGGTCATCACACTAAAATCCTCGTAACGGTGCAAAATACTGCTCAAATAATGTTGTGCTTTTGCTTGTATTACTTCGGATTTTAAACCGGTTTCATTAACAATGGTTTGGATATAATCGGATTGATGAAAATCGGGAAATGCCAATTCGTCCAACGCCTTTATAATTCGCGTTTTCATTTCAATGGCTGCCTTGTTGGTAAAGGTCATAGCCAATATTTCGGTGTATTTTATCAACGCATTTTCACCTTCGTCTAAAAGCAATAAACGGATGTACGTTTTTACCAACGAAAACGTTTTCCCACTTCCCGCAGAAGCGTTTACGACTTTCAGATAATGGTTAGTTGACACAATACAAGGGTGTTATGCAATAATTAATTTTCTTTTTCCAACAAGCTCATTGCTTTTTCCATCATCAATTTGGAACCAACAAAATAAGGTACACGTTGGTGCAATTCGGTTGGCTGAATTTCCATAATGCGCTCAAAACCAGTTGATGCCAATCCACCTGCTTGTTCAGCAATAAACGCCAAAGGATTGCATTCATACATTAAACGCAATTTTCCTTTTGGATCATTGGTTGTTGCTGGATAAATATAAATTCCACCCTTGATTAAGCTACGGTGAAAATCGGCAACCAACGAACCTATGTAGCGTCCAGAATAGGGTTTACCTGTTTGATTTTCATTGCTTTGACAATATTCAACATATTTTTTAATGCCAGGATTACAAATGTGAATATTTCCTTCGTTCATGGCGTAAATGCGACCAATTTCGGGCATTTTCATATCAGGATGCGACAAACAAAATTCACCAATTGATGGGTCTAAAGTAAAGCCATTCACACCTCTTCCTGTGGTGTACACCAACATTGTTGACGAACCATAGAGCACATATCCTGCTGCAATTTGTTCCGTTCCAGCTTGCAAAAAGTCTTCTTTTGTTGCCAAGGTTCCCACTTCCGATTTTCTTCTATAAATTGAAAAAATAGTACCAATAGAAACGTTTACATCGATGTTGGAAGAGCCATCCAAGGGGTCGAACAAAACAACGTATTTTCCTTTTTTACCTGCTTCATCGTCAAAAGCTATGTAATCATCGTTTTCTTCAGAAGCTATACCGCAAACTTCGCCACCGTATTTAAAAACGTGGATAAATTGTTTGTCAGCAACTACGTCTAATTTTTGTTGTTCCTCACCTTGTACATTGGTATTGCCCTGCGCGCCCAAAATGTGATCAACCAAACCTGCTTTTCGCACATCTCTACTTACAACTTTAGAAGCAAAAGCAATATCGTTTAACAAACGCGATAATTCACCAGTGGCAAAAGGAAAATCAGCTTGTTTTAGCGTAATAAATTCTTGAAGGGTAACAATTTTTGACATTTTTAAATCTTTTTTACAAATATAGTTTTTTGCAACTATTTTTTAAATATATTCGTCATACTTTATAACAAACATACTTTGCTATGAAAAAACTACTTACTTTATTTTCTCTTACGGCTTTTGCTGTAGGTTATCATTACATAAGTTTTGCACAAATATTAACTTCAAATGGAGCCACTTTATACGTAAATGGAGGCACTGTTTATTGCAATGGTGGGGTTGAAGTAAATAATTCATCAACGTTTACAAACAATGGATTGGTGGTTACAACAAACAACTCAACATTGCCTAAGAAAGGAAATTTTGAAATTTTATCCAATGCGATTGTGTCAGGAAATGGCGGATACAACGTAGAACAAGATTGGGTAAACGATGCAACTTTTAATGGCGACAATGGTGAAGTTGTTTTATATGGAAATTTAGAACAATTCATAACGTCTAACAATGGAACGGCAACACATTTCAATAATTTATCCTTAACTGGAAGTGGGATTGGAATAAATAGTAGAAAAACATTGGTAAACGTTAATGCATCAACAAGCGCTAATGGTTTTTTAGTTTTAAACGACCGAGAATTGCATACAGCCACCAATACTTTTACAGTGCAAAACGAAACACCAACAGCAATTTCCTATTCAAATGTATTTAATGCCGAAGGATTTGTTAGTAGCCTTACAAATGGTTCTTTGATTAGAAATACAAATCAATCTTCGTTGTATGTATTTCCTGTTGGTTCAAGTGATGGTGTTCGACGTTTTCGTCCAGTTGAGATTACCCCTATTAGTTCAACAGCAAGTTCATATTCTGTTCGTTTCAATAATTACAGTGCTGACAACGATGGTTTTACTTTAACACAAAATGATGGATCGGTAGAAGTTGCAAATAATTTGTTTTACCATTCCTTAAAACGTGTTGGTGGAAATGTAGATGCTAATGTAGGATTTTATTATTTACCAACGGATGACGGAAATTGGGAGAGCATTGGTCATTGGTACAGCACGCAATGGAAAGATATGACAGAAGCAACAGCTACTACAAATGTTAACTTTTCTGTATTATCAAAAGCTAATTGGAGTTTTCCAACAACAAACGATGCTTATGTGTTGATTAAACCAGCTAGTCCTTTTAATATTCCAAATGTATTTACACCGAATCAAGATGGTGTCAACGATGTGTATTTTATCACATCTGTGAACCTTAAAGAGTATGAGTTTTTCATCGTTAACCGCTGGGGTGAGGTTGTTTTTAAATCAAACGATCCTAGTGAAGGATGGGATGGAACAGTAGGTGGGAAAAAATGTTCTGATGGCGTTTATTTTTACACATTAAAAGCAAAACAAGGTGAGACAGAATTAAAAAAACAAGGTCACATCACATTAACTAGTAATTAACTTTTTATTTATATATACTATGAAGATTAAAAAACTATTCATTGGCGTTCTATTGGTTGGAGCTTCTAACTTTTATGGATTTTCTCAAAACAATGTAGGAATCGGGACAACAACACCAAGCCCTGATGCAGCATTAGACATACAATCTACTACACAAGGAGTTTTGGTTCCTCGACTTACAACTGCACAACGCACTGCAATTGCTTCTCCTTCAAATGGTTTAATGGTTTATGATACAGATGTAAATTGTTTTTTCTTTTTTGATGGAGCTGTAGCTGCTTGGCAAAATCTTTGTAATGCGGGTCCACAAGGTCCAGCAGGTCCACAAGGCCCCGCGGGTCCAGCAGGTAGTGTCGGTGCAACAGGCCCACAAGGTCCACAAGGTCCAGCCGGCCCAGCGGGTAGTGTCGGCGCAACAGGACCACAAGGCCCTCAAGGTCCGGCAGGTCCAGCCGGTAGTGCTGGTGCGACAGGTCCACAAGGTCCACAAGGAATTGATGGTGTTGTTCAAAAATACCATGTTCAAGGTACTTCTGGGCGTTTAGCTGTTACCTCTACTACCCACGTACTTCAACCGGGTATGACACAAACATTTACTCTTTCTGCATCTAAAACAGTGGTAATTTGGGCAACAATTGGTGGTCGCACAACCTCCTCTACAACAGGGGCTTATGCAACAGTTGATATGGTGCTTTATGTAAATGGTGCGTTTTTACCAACTGGTGGATGGAACCGTTTTAATATTGTGAATCCAACATCTATTAACTCGTTTAATACTTGTGCATTAAACACAATGATTACATTGCCAGCAGGTACTCACACAATTGAGTTAAGAACAGCTAGAACAAACGGAACATCAAGTGTTGATATTGGTGGTGATGCCTCATTAGATACCAATCCGGGTGAAATGACGATTATGGTTTTAAATTAATTGCTTATGAAAGGATTATCAATTTTTAGTTTTTGTTTTGTTTTTTCATCATTGGCATTTGGACAAACACAATCAGCAGCCAGAATTAGCAATTCAACAGTAGAACATAAAACTCCTCAAACGGAAGTGGTAAGCAATGAGCAACAATTAATGTCTGCTAAAAAACAGGCAATACCACCCAAAGAGGTTGTCAATACCAATACAACCAACGAAGTGAATTCTAATAATCAAATTGGAACGGCACGTATTGAAAATAAATAAATGAATTTTTAAGTCCTGTTTACTTTGTAGGCAGGACTTATTCCAACCCCACATTCCAAGTGTTGTCCAACACCAATTTGCCTGCTTTTTGCTCGTTGGAACCTGGAATAATAAACCCTTTAATTTGACCTGTTTTTCCTTTGGTTATAAGTTGAACCAACTGCGCTTCTGTTAGCTTTTTACCCAATAATTCAAACGGAATTTTAAAGCCACATTGTGCAAAATTGGCACATCCAACTGCTGTTTTACCCTTCCTAATTTTAGCAGCCTTGCATTTTGGACAATCCAGCTCTTCTAAGTTGATTTTTTCAGCTGGTTTGCGCTCTTTTTTTTCAGGTTTGTCTTCTGTGGTTGCTGTTGGAATCACAAAATTATGTGCATAGGTGTTGAAAATCACTTCATCGGTTAATTCACGCACCATTTGATACAATTCTTGTTTAAAAACATCAAGTTGGTATTCGCCTTTTTCAATCAAGCGCAATTTTTTCTCCCATAAACCGGTCAACTCGGCACTTTTTAATAATTCATTTTGAATAGTGTCAATCAACGCAATACCTGTGGGAGTTGCAACAATGTTTTTACGTTTTTTTTCGATGTATTTTCTTCTAAAAAGTGTTTCAATAATGTTGGCACGTGTGGAGGGGCGACCAATTCCGTTGTCTTTCATCAATTCACGCATTTCCTCATCTTCCACTTGCTTGCCTGCTGTTTCCATAGCACGCAATAACGTTGCTTCGGTGTAATGCTTGGGTGGAGTGGTTTTTCCTTGGTGTACAAATGGTTCGTGTGGCCCTTTTTCTCCTTCAACAAATGCCGGCATGATTTTATCTTCGTC
>Ga0116144_10005770_pt1 | contig 11060 bp, 9 predicted proteins | sample AD_UKC035_MetaG_FD_89746 | JGI IMG/M metagenome (GOLD analysis project Ga0116144, IMG submission 89746) | Active sludge microbial communities of municipal wastewater-treating anaerobic digesters from USA - AD_UKC035_MetaG | ecosystem: Engineered > Bioreactor > Anaerobic > Digestate | place: USA... | reverse complement strand
GTCGACGCCGACGCCTGTCCCGTGAAAGAGGAAATCTATCGCGTCGCCCTGCGACGCGGGACGCGCGTGCGCGTCATCTCAAACGGCGGCGTGCGCATTCCCGACCATCCCCTCATCAGCCGCGTCATCGTCGGCGAGGCGTTTGACGCGGCGGACGATCATATCGCCGAAAGCGCCGATGCGGCGTCGATTGTCGTCACCGCCGACATCCTGCTCGCCGATCGTTGCCTCAAAGCCGGGGCGAGCGTCATCGCGCCGAACGGCAAGCCCTTCACCGCGAGTTCAATCGGCGCGGCGATAGCGACGCGCGCGATCATGCAGGATTTGCGCGGCAGCGGCGATCCGACCGCCGCCGGCAGGCAGCAACCGTTTTCAAAAGAAGACCGCTCGCGCTTTCTCCAGGCGCTCGACCTTGCGATCGCCCGCATGGCCCGCTGACGCCCGCGCCGGCGCAATCCCGGCGACAGGGCGTTAAGAATTGAACGCTATCAAGGCGTCCATGCGCAGCATCGCTCAGACCGAGGCAATCGACGCGCCCGCCTTCTCAGGGCTCGGCCGCGCGGCGGCGCGGCTTTTATCGGCGGAGATTGCGGCGGGCGCGATCATCGCCGCCCTCGCCTTCTGGTTCGGCGTCTCGCAACTTCTGCTCTGGCGGTTTCTCGGCGCATTTTCCTATCCGGTCTTCATCGGCGCGGTCTTCGCCCTCCTTTTCCTCTGTGTGCTGATTTTCCGCTCGGTTTCCCGATCGCAGATGCGCGGACCGACGCTCGGCCGTCTTCTTTTCTGCTTCGCCGCCGCCTGCCTTATCCTGATCGTCGGCGGCGAAGGGCGTTTTCTCTACGCCAATATCGACTGGCATGGCCGCGACGCCGTCCTGCGCGACCTCAGCATTAACGACTGGCCCTTCGCCTATGCGGCGCGCGGCGAACTTGAGACGTTGCGCCTGCCGATCGGCATGCAGCTCGCGCCGTCGCTCGCTTACAGATTCCTGTCGCCCGAAGCCGGCGACATCGCCTTGTTGCTGCAGAATTCGATCCTGCTCGGCGCCGCCTTGGCGCTCGGCTCCTTGCTGTTCGATACGCCGCGAAAGCGCGCGGCGGCGTTTTGCATCTTCGTCATGTTCAGCGGCATGGACATTATCGGATCGCTGATCGCCAACGGGCGTCCGGTCGATCATCTGGAATGGTGGGCGCGCATCCAATATTCGTCGCATGTGACGATGCTGTTCTGGACGCCGCATTACGCGATCGCCGGATGGCTGCTCGCCTTTCTTTTCATGTTGAACATGGAGGGCAAGGCGCCGCTCGGCGCGTTTTACGTCTTTGCGCCGCTGACGGCGATCTGGTCGCCGCTGACCTTGCTCGGAATCACGCCCTTTGCGGCGATCGCGGGCGTTCACGCGCTCCTCAGTCGACGACTGACCCGAACCGATTTCGCGGTCAGCGCGATCGCCGTCGCGCTCAGCGTCCCGGCGCTGCTTTATCTCAGCGCCGGCGGCGGCTCCGTCGGGTATCGCTTCTATCCTATCGAGCCGCTGCGTTACGCGATTTTCCAGCTTCTCGAAGTCGCGCCGTTCCTTGCGCCGCTCGCGTTCCTGAAGCCGCGCCGGTTCGGCGCGGCGACTTTCCTGACCGTCGCGATCGTCCTGCTGGCGGCACCGTTCGTCCAGGTCGGCTATTCGATCGATTTCATGATGCGCGCGACGATACCGGCTTTCGCCATCCTCGCCGTTCTCGTCGTCGACGCGATCAACAATGCGAGCCGAACGAAAATCATCCCGACCTCGCTCCTCGCCGCCGCGCTCGTCATCGGCGCGGCGACGCCTGTCTTCGAAATCGCCCGCGCTTTCGCATTCCCCGCCTCGCCGCGCGGAAGCTGCAGCTATTTGAAGGCGCGCGATCAGTTCTTTGCGGCCTATCCGAAGGAATCCCATATTTCGCCGCTCGACAAATTTCCCGCAATGATCCGGCCGACCGCGCCCGCGCTTGTCGGCGTCGAAGAGCCTGAAAAATGCTGGGACGGCGAATGGCCGAGGCCTGAGGGCGTATGAACCCGCGCGAGACCGGCGTCGCGATCACGACTGCTTTTTAAGACGACCCGCCATGCGGCGCTCTTTCATCTGATAGCGCAGAAACGCGGGCAGCAACGCCATCTCCTCTCGCCCATCCTCGCCGTCCGCAAGGCGATCGATATTCTCGTAAAAGAACGCCATCGCGCCGAAGCCGTTCAACGCCTTGATGAGATCATTCGTCGAATTCGGTCCCCAGAATCCGTCGCCGAAGCGAAGGTCCTTTTCATGGCGCGGCGCAGCCTCGACCGCGCCGGACAGCAATTTCGCGCAAATGTCCGGATCGACGCATAAGGGGCGCGCGACGCCGATGAGATCGGCCGCGCCGGAGGACAGCGCCGCATCCATCGCGGCGCGGGAACGAAACCCGCCGGTCACCATCAGCGGCATTTTAGCGACGCGCGCGGCTTCTTCCGCATAGGCGAGGAAATACGCCTCGCGCGCTTTCGTCGACGGACGCTGCTCTTCCGCCGGCTCGATGCCTTCCATGTCCATCATTTTCGGCTGCTCATAGGAGCCGCCGGAGATTTCAAGAAAATCGATTCCTTCTTCATTCAGCCATTCGATCACTTGCAGGCATTCGTCGAACGAAAATCCGCCCTTCTGAAAGTCGGACGAGTTCAGCTTCACGGCGACGGGAAAGCCGGAACCGACCTTGGCGCGGATCGCCGCAACGACGCGCAGCAAGAGCCGCGCGCGATTGTCGAGACTGCCGCCCCACTCATCCTCGCGGCGGTTCGCTTTCGGATTGAGGAATTCCGAGATGAGATAGCCGTGCGCGCCATGCACCTCGACGCCGGCGAAGCCCGCCGCCTTGCAGACGGACGCCGCCTGCGCGAAGCGATCGATCACGTCCTCGATCTCATCCGCCGCAAGCGCGCGCGGGGCGCCGAACTGGCCGCCCGGCAGGTCGAGCCCGATATCAGACGGCGCAACCGGATGCTTAGAGACATAGATCGGCGTCTGGCGGCCGGCGTGCGAAAGCTGCACCATGAGTTCCGCGCCCGTCGCCTCCGTCGCCGCGGCGAACCGTTCGAGCGCGCGCATCGCGTCCGCGTTCTGTGGGCCGTCGATCGCGACATTGCCGGGACGTTCTAGATAGCGGCGATCGACCTGGACATTGCCGGTGAGAAGCAGGCCGGCGCCGCCTTCAGCCCAGCGCCGGTAAAGCGTTTCAAGCCGCGGCGTCGAGCGGTTCCATGGATCGGCGAGCCCTTCCGTCATCGCCGCTTTCGCGAGCCGGTTCTTCAGGCGAACGCCGCAGGGAAGCGTCAGCGGATCAGCGATTGAAACCGGCATCAGCGCGACAAGCCTCATGGCGCCGGGGTCTGGCGGCGCGCCGTCATTCTCACCCTGATTCGACCGCCGGCGCCCTGTCCCCCTCCGCTGTTGGCACGCGCTTTGCGACGCGGTTTGCGAAATCGCATTCTTGTCCTTGCACCGGACCTCCTGCGAACAGGCCGCCCCTCAACGGGCGGCCTGTTTTTTTTCAGGACGCATGATCCGCACCCGTCCTTTTATCAGCGGCGACAAGGTCCGAAGGTGAATGGCGGTTAACCATGCGCGCGCGATCCCGCGCCTTGCGGATTAACGACATAACAACTTATGCGTGTGCAAAATTCCAACCGATACAACCAACAACGGGAGAGTTCCGATGGGTGGTCAGGTCGGCATCTCGGTCGCGCGCGAACTGATGGGCATGGGCGTCACGCTGATGCCCAAGCGCTTTGAGATCTGGTTCATGTATCGCAATGGCGAGGAACCGGCGCTCGCCAAGCGGATCGACGACTTCCTCAATGACGGCGGCCGGGTGTCGAATGCATTCCTTGACAGCCTCGCCTCCGAATTCATCGACAACGCGCAGGTCGGCGCATCGCTGTCGCAACGGCTCGGCGAACTCAATCGCTCGTCAAGCGCGCTGATGACGGTTTCCGACAAGCTGAACGGCGCGATCGCCAATTTCGGCGCGAACGCGGAGAACGCCGCGGCGGCGCTTGAAATCCCCGGCCTTGCAACGCCGACGATCGCCGCCATCGTCAACACGACGGTTGAAAAATCCCGCTCGGTCCTGACCGAGGCGAAACTGCTCAATGACGATCTCTCGCGCGCGGCCCGCACGATTGAATCAATGAAGTCGACGCTCGCCGAAGCGCAAAAGGCGGCGATGACCGATCCCCTGACAGGGTTGTTCAATCGTCGTCATTTCATGCGCTGTCTTGACGTTGCGGTTGAAGAATCGAAACAGAACGACATGACGCTGTCGCTCATCTTCGCCGATATCGACAATTTCAAGTCAATCAATGACAATTGGGGCCACCAGGCCGGCGATCACATCCTGCAACTTGTCGGTCAACTCATCGCGGCGAATACGAAAGGAAAAGACGTAATCGCGCGGTTTGGCGGCGAGGAATTCGTCATCATGCTCCCTGAAACGGGCGGCGCGGACGCCGTCGCGCTCGCCGAAAAGATCCGCAGGGCGGTCATGGAGAAGCCCTTCAAGCGCCGCGGTTCGGGCGATCCGATCGGCACGATCACGATTTCCTGCGGCGTCGCCGAGGCGCGCCGCAACCAGAGCGCGGAAGAATTCGTCGAAGCGGCGGACAATGCGCTCTACGAGGCCAAGCATTGCGGCCGCAACCGCGTCGTCCTCGCCGGCGCAGGACGACGCCTCAGATCGGTCGGATAAAAGTCGGCGCAACGCGAAATCGAACCGCTATTCTTTTTCAACCAGCCTGCCGTGTTTCCTCAGCGCCGCCTGCAATCGGTCATGCGGCAGTTCATGAACGGTGTAGCCGTTGATCCCTGTCATCGTCTCGGCGGCGATGAGCGCGTTGACGATCGCTTCTTCCGTCGCTTCGACAGCTGCGAGAAAGACAGGGCCAAGCGCGTCATTCGGGACAAATTCGACAGTCTGATTTTCCAGCCGATAGGCCGCTTTCGAATTCGCCGTTGAAAACGCGATGAAAATGTCGCCGGAACCGTTTGAAGCGTAGCTGCCCATACGGCCGAGCCCCAGCGAGGCGCGCTGCGCGACGCGACGAAGCTGGTGCGGCAGCAGCGGGGCGTCTGTCGCAAGGACGACGATGATCGAGCCGCGTTCTTCCGCTTGCGGCGCGCCGGGAAGAAGATCGGGGATTTCCTCATTGATCGGAACGCCGGCGATGCGGAGCGTTTTTCTGATGCCGTAATTCGACTGCACGAGCGCGCCGACAATATAGCCGCCGTCTTCCATGTCGAGAACGCGCGAGGCGGTGCCGATGCCGCCCTTGAATTCATGCGTGATCATGCCCGTGCCGCCGCCGACATTGCCCTCTGCGTCCGGTCCTGAATTCGCCGCTTCGAGCGCGGCGAAAGCGTCTTTCTTGGTGACGTGAAAGCCGTTGATGTCGTTCAGATCGCCGTCCCAGGTTTCGGCGACGACGGGGAGCGACCAGAAAACGTCGGGCTCGCCCGGCAAGGCCTCATAAAATTTGTGTTTCACCTGCCATTCGATGACCGCGTCATGAACGACGCCGACCGAATGGGTGTTGGTGATCATCACCGGGCCTTCGAGAAAACCGCTTTCCGTGATCCAAGTCGTGCCGGTCATCTCGCCATTGCCGTTCAAAGCGTGCCAGCCGGCGAAAACCGGATCGTAAGTGCGCCCGCGCGGCAGGATCGCGGTGACGCCGGTCCTCACCGGCCCCTTGCCGCGCACCAGCTTTCCCTTGCCCTTGATGATCGTTTTATGACCGACCTCGACGCCCTCGACATCGGTGATGGCGTTCAGCGGACCCGGCGTTCCGTCGAACGGCACGCCGAGATCGCGCGCGCGCACCGGCCCTTCAGCGAACGCAGGCGCAGCCAGCAAGAAAAATAGCGCCGGCACGATGTTTATGACATTCATTGATCCCTCTTCATCCCCGTCAGGCCGACCTTACTGTCGTCAGTTATTGATGCGCAATCGGCAAAAGCGCAGCATCGGCGGATGACAAACCTTCCTATCCTCACCGAAATCGACGGTCCCTTATTCGTCGTCACGATCAACCGGCCCGAACGTCGCAACGCCGTCGATCGCGACTGCGCCGACGCGCTGGCCAATGCGTTCGAGGCGTTCGATCAGGACAAGGACCTGTCAGTTGCGATCCTGACCGGCAATGGCGGCGAATTTTGCGCCGGCGCCGATCTGAAGGCGATCGCGGCGGGCAAGGGCAATCGCATTGACGGCGACGACGATAATTTCACGCGCAACGGACCGATGGGGCCGACGCGCATGATCTTGTCAAAGCCCGTCATCGCCGCGGTTGAAGGCCATGTGGTCGCCGGCGGTTTGGAACTCGCGCTCTGGTGCGATTTGCGCGTCGCGGCGCGCAATGCGGTCTTCGGCGTTTATTGCCGGCGCTTCGGCGTGCCGCTGATCGACGGCGGCACGGTGCGCCTGCCGCGTCTCATCGGCCAATCGCGCGCGATGGACATGATCCTGACCGGGCGCGGCGTCGCCGCCGAGGAAGCGCTCGAATGGGGCCTCGCCAACCGTCTCGCCGCGCCGGGCGCCGCGCTTTCCGAGGCGAAGACGCTGGCGAAGGAAATCGCCAAACATCCCCAAATCTGCCTCAGAAACGACCGCGCCTCGGCGCACTCGCAATGGTCGTTACCAGAGCGCGAGGCGCTCGCCGCCGAATTCGCGCTCGGCCTCAAGACGCTTCAGTCAGGCGAAACGATCGCCGGCGCGGCGCGCTTCACGCAGGGCGAAGGCCGCGGCGGCGAGCCGCTCTAGAGCGTCACGCGACAATTGCAAAGCTAACGCAATAGTCCGCTCTTTTTCGCGCGCTTGGAATACCAGATGAAGAAAACGCAGAGCGCGAAAATGACGAACTGCATCACCATCATCGCCGCGCCGACGCCGCCTTCCATCGGATCCAGCAGATAGGCGTCGACAAGACTGAAAGCGTAGGCGAGGAACGAGACGATGAAAACCTCAACCGCCCATTTGTTCCGTATCAGGAGCAATAGGCCGCCGAGAAGGCCGCCCCACACGCCGATCGCCCAGATCGCGGTCAGCCAGACCGGCTTGCCGTTGAGATAGGCGATCTGTTCGGCGGTCATGCCGGCGCTCTGCATATATTCGTCGCCGACCGTATTGGTCATGTAATAGTCGTAGCAGCCGAAAGCGTTCCACAGGACGGCGAAGACGCCGACCGCCCAGAAATGCCACGGGATTTTCGCGGATAAAGCCGGTGCGTTCATGGTTCTCCCTCCCTTGCCGCAGGGCGGGCCGAGACTATCACGCCGGCGCGTCATCGCCAAAAACGGCGAAATCGGCGGAATTTTCCCCAGCGCTTGGCGCGCCTTGCGGATTCGGCCTAATGGGAGCCCCCGATCGTGGAGTTGAACGACGTCGATGGCGAGAAAAGCAGCGAAGAAAGCCTCGGAGAACGACCTCTTTTCCGGCGCGTCCGGCGGCGGCGATTACACCGCCAAGGATATCGAGGTCCTTGAGGGGCTTGAGCCCGTCCGCAAGCGCCCCGGCATGTATATCGGCGGCACCGACGAGAAGGCGCTGCACCATCTTTTCGCGGAAGTGCTCGACAACGCGATGGACGAGGCGGTCGCCGGGCACGCAAGCCGCATCGAGGTCGAGCTTTTCGACGACGGCTATCTCGCCGTCACCGATAACGGCCGCGGCATTCCCGTCGACCCGCATCCGAAATTCAGAAACAAGTCGGCGCTTGAAGTCATCATGACGACGCTGCATTCGGGCGGCAAGTTCGAGGGCAAGGCCTATGCGACGTCGGGCGGCTTGCACGGCGTCGGCGTTTCCGTCGTCAACGCGCTTTCAGACGATCTCCTCGTCGAGGTCTATCGCAATCGTCAGGCCTGGCGGCAGACCTATTCAAAGGGTCATCCGACATCGAAGCTGAAAGACGCCGGCGCGGCGCATAACAAGCGCGGCACGATGGTGAAGTTTCATCCCGATCCGGAAATTTTCGGCGCAAAGGCCCAGTTCAAGCCGGCGCGGCTTTACCGGATGGCGCGCTCGAAGGCGTATCTCTTCGGCGGGGTTGAAATCCGCTGGCGCTGCGCCGCATCGCTCATCAAGGACGACACGCCCGCGGAAGCCGTCTTTCATTTCGAGGCGGGCCTCACCGATTATCTCGTCTCGCTGATCGGCTCGAAACCGACGGTCACCGACGAGATGTTCGCCGGGCGCATCGAGCGCAAGGAAGACAACGGCCACGGCAATGTCGAATGGGCGGTCTGCTGGGGCGCGGCCGGGTTCGGCGACGCCGACGGTTTCATCCACTCCTATTGCAACACGATCCCGACCGCCGAAGGCGGCACGCATGAGGCGGGCTTGCGCGCCGCTCTGTCGAAGGGATTGAAAGCCTACGCCGATCTCGTCGGAAACAAGAAAGCGGCGAACGTCACGGCGGAAGACATCATGGGAACCGCCGGCGCGCTCCTCTCCGTCTTCGTTCGCAATCCGGAATTCCAGGGCCAGACGAAAGACAAGCTGGCGACGGCGGAAGCGCAGCGCCTTGTCGAAAACGCGGTCAGACCCGCTTTCGATCACTGGCTCGCCAGCCATCCGAAACAGGCGAACGATCTCCTTCAATGGGTGATCGATCGCGCCGACGAACGCATGCGCCGACGTCGCGAAAAGGAAGTTTCGCGCGCCGCCGCGACGAGGAAACTCCGCCTTCCCGGCAAGCTCGCCGATTGTTCGCAGAAGGATCGCGAAGGCACGGAAATCTTCCTCGTCGAGGGCGATTCAGCCGGCGGTTCGGCGAAACAGGCGCGCAATCGCGCGACGCAGGCGATCCTTCCCCTGCGCGGCAAAATCCTCAACGTCGCATCGGCCGCCCGCGACAAGATCACGCAAAACCAGGAAATCCAGGACATCGCGCAGGCGCTCGGCGTCTCTCTCGGCGCGAAATTCGATCTCGATGATCTGCGCTACGAAAAAATCATCATCATGACCGACGCCGATGTCGACGGCGCGCATATCGCTTCCCTCCTCATCACCTTCTTCTATCAGGAAATGAAGGAGATGATCGACGCAGGCCGTCTTTATCTCGCGCAGCCGCCGCTCTATCGGCTGAGCGCCGGCGGCAAGACAATCTATGCGATGGACGATGAGGCGCGCGAGAAATTGCTGAAGTCCGAATTCAAGTCGAACCAGAAAGTCGAGGTCGGCCGCTTCAAGGGCCTCGGCGAAATGATGCCGGCGCAATTGAAGGAAACGACGATGAACCCCGAAACGCGCGCCCTCGCCCGCGTCGTCATCGCCGACGACAAACAGGACGACGCCTCAGACCTCGTCGATCGCCTGATGGGCAAAAAGGCCGAAGCGCGCTTCCAGTTCATTCAGGAGAATGCGAGCTTTGTGAGGGACGAGTTGGATATTTAGGAGAAGTTGCTTCGACACCGCTATCCGCTCGCCCCGGCGCCTGCGCGCGAATGAGCGGCGGGTGCGAGATCGCGCAGCCCTTACGGCGTCTCTTCTCTTGCCTCTTCTTCGGCGACTTCCTCGCGCCAGTCGCGCGGGCGTTTGGGTTTGTCGCGGTAGAATTCTTCGTCATACCAGGCGCGGAGCGTTTCGCGATCCAGCTTCCACTGCGCGAGCGCGCGGCGTTGTTCGGCGACGCAGGCTTCAAGTCGCATCATATCGGCGCCGGTCGGCGAGTATTCGCTGATGAAGATTTCATTCAGCTTTTTATCGATTGCCGGATCGAAATACGGATGGTCTTCAAATTCGACAACCGGCCGCAACGGATCATCGTCGCCAATTCGCGGCGACGGTTCTGTTACAAGCGTAATGTCCAGCGGGTTGATGAAATTGACGGCCGTCATCATTTGCGCCTGATTGGGAAAAGCGTAAGGAAACAGGAAGGACTTGATCGCAAAAAGCCAGAAGCCGAGCGTGACAAGCAACACGCCTTGCATCAACGCCTCGCCCCACGCCTTTCGCGCTTCGCAGTCAAAGAACGAAACAAGCCAAAGAATTATCGCGGCGGCGATTGCGACGCCCATCCATTGAAAAAGCGATGCGAAAGAAAACCAGCCGTTCACCCAATAGAGCGCGTAGCCGCACTCAGCATAAATCGTCGTTGGAACGAATTGCGTAAGCCAAACGACAAGCGCGAGGCCGATGATGACGATGGACAGCGGCGACGGCCCGGCCCGCCGTTTCAGCCCTTGCCCATATCCCCGCTTTCTTTCCACGCACCACCCCCTTGGTCATAGATGTGGGGTGGACGGATAAGAGGGGCAAGCGCTGCGTCCCGCATGGATTTCGGCCCGACCGGAAAACGGTCAGTTTGCAAATAGCGCTCATTCGCGCGCGGGGCCGGAATGAGCGGCGGGCGGGGGTCTCAGCCCGCGCCCCTTCGAGGCTTTCGCTTTGCAAAAGCGCCTCAGGGTGAGGGCTGTTTTGGAACTCTCCTCATCCTGAGGTGCGAGCGCAGCGAGCCTCGAAGGATGACGCCCCAAAACGAAACCCTATCTTGACCGATCGAAGCTGTTGCTTTGCGAAAGCGCCTCACGATGAGGACCGCGTCGCGCCTCCCCTCATCCTGAGGCGCCCGGCGCAAGCCGGGCCTCGAAGGATGAATGCGTCAGGACGACGACCGTTTGGCCCTCACCCCCGGACGCTTGGCGAGAAATTTCAACGCATCGAAATCGCCGCGAATGAGCGCGTCTTTTTTCGCGCGGCTCCACCCCTTTACGCGCCTCTCGAAAGCGACGGCATCGTCAAACCGCGTGAACCGTTCCGACCAGACAAGCGTCACGGGCCTGCGTTTCGACGTGTAGGCGTCAGGGAAAGTCCCGGTTTGATGCTGAGAAACGCGCGTTTCCAGATCGTCGCCGCGATGGGAGCCCACATAATAGGAATTATCGGCGCAGCGAAGAATGTAGACATAGGCGGTGATCATCCGATCAGTCTAATGCCGCCGCCGCAGTCCACAAGACGCCCTCGCCCTTCGAGGCTTTCGCTTCGCAAAAGCGCCTC
>Ga0116144_10005769_pt1 | contig 11062 bp, 3 predicted proteins | sample AD_UKC035_MetaG_FD_89746 | JGI IMG/M metagenome (GOLD analysis project Ga0116144, IMG submission 89746) | Active sludge microbial communities of municipal wastewater-treating anaerobic digesters from USA - AD_UKC035_MetaG | ecosystem: Engineered > Bioreactor > Anaerobic > Digestate | place: USA... | reverse complement strand
CTCATCTCGGATCGCTCGTTTCTGCGGTTGAACCGGTCTTTGAGGGACTTGCGCGACCGGCGCATATTCTCGTTCGCGCCCGACGCCGTGCGCCGCATCGAGTTCGCGCGTCTCTGGGACGGGCGAGGCGAGGCTCCCGCCGCTTTCCGTCATTCCCGCGAAAGCGGGAATCCAGCAAACGAGGCGCCGGGCGAAACCCCGCCTCTAGGCACGGAACTGGGCCGCGTGGCCGTAGTGCGCAACACGGCGGAGGGTCCCTGGCAAGTCGTCGAACCGGTGGAAGCGCCTGCGGACCAGGATCGCGTCGCGGCCCTGCTTCAGGAACTCCCCAACCTGACCGGCGACCATTACGTGGATCAGCCGGAGGACCTGAGCGACTACGGTTTGAATCCCGGTTGGGCGCGCCTCACCCTCGCGGGCGACGGCGATGCCGCGGAAACCCTCTACCTCGGCGCAGCGGACCTCGCGGGCGACGGCGGGCTGTTCGCGAAGCGGGCGGACCAGGAATCCGTCTGCTTGCTTGACCCGTACTTCGTGAATTTCCTGCCCCTGACGCGCACGCACTTCCGCGATGCGCGCCTCATCACGCGCCCCGTCCGCGGGCTGAACGCGCTGCGATACGTCTCGCGGGAAGACGAGTTCATTCTGCAAAAAGACCCCGACCTCGGCTGGCGGCTGGTGTCGCCACCCGCAGATCAGACGGACCAGGTCGCGGTCTCGACGCTGATCGGCGAATTGGTGCGCATGACCGCCCTCGACTTTCCCGTGGGCGCGCCCGAGGACTTTGGCCTCAACGACCCCGACGTTGCGCTCTGGCTCGGCTTCGAGGGCGAGAGCGACATGGTGCAAATAGGTTTCGTGGGCGGTCCCGAGGGACGGGACGCCTGTTTCGCCACGCAGGATACCGGCGCGGTGGTGCTCTTGCCCGAGGAGGCGCTGGCGGCAATCCGGCGCTCGAGCGACGACCTCGAATCTTTCGAGTTGATGCGCTTCTCGAAGGAGCACGCGGTGAAACTCGCCATCGCGATCGAGGCCCGTCAGGTCGTGATCGAGAACCGCGCCGGCGTATGGCAGGTCGCGCTCCCCGCCGACCACGTGCTGCAGAACCAGAGCGATGCCCGTCTGTTGCTCGATGCCCTCTCGCCGCTGAAGGCCGAGGCCGACCTCGTCGTGCCGGAAGACCTCGCCGTCTACGGTCTTGACCGGCCCGTGCTGACCGTCACTGTGGAAGTGATTCTGCCGGAACAACCCGGATACGTCGCCGCGCTGGGTCCGTTGTTCGTGGGCGCGCCCGCGCATGAGCAGCCGAGAACCCGCTACGCGATGCTCTCGGGTCGCGACGGGATTTACCTGATCGGGCAGGACGTGCTGGACCGGGTGCGCGAGGCGTTGCGCGGCGTGCGCCCCGCGCCGCGTTGACCCGCCAAGTCCGCCCGGTCAGATCAGTTCGATCTGTCGGATCCGTCCGATCAGTCCCATCACGCCGTTCTGCGCGCCGGTAAATTCTTGACAAATACCGCGAATACACGCGGCCGGGCGCGCGACGCAGCCCCCTTAACTTCAAGCGTTCCGGGGAATTGCATAGCCTTTCTTTGTTGACACTACAGACGCCCTGTGATATAAAGCAGAACGAACAAACAGGGATGCGCACCGGCGGGTCCCTGAAGGGAGAATGCAGCCTCTAGACCTCGGGAATGCAGCACTGTACAATGAAGATGACCTGTCGCGTCGCGCGTAACGCCGGGGCGGGTGTCGTTTATTGTTGTAGTGTGGCCGCCGTGGCGGAGGGATCCCGCGCGGCGTCGCGCCGCGTCGCGGGAATGCCTGAACGCGAGAGTGGAGGTATGACACGGTGAACGGGAAACGTTGCGCGGTCCTGGGTCTGGGCATGGCGCTATGGCTCCAGCTCGGCATGATTGGAGCGCTCCGCGACGACGCCGCGGCGCTCCTTGGCGAAAGGGACGCGCGGGCGCCCCAGCCGTTCCAGGTGGCGAGTACTTCCGCCACGCTGGTCAACCTCCTGGCGCGCAGCGCCCTCATCAATCAATCTGTATGTGACGTCATTTACCTCGATTTCACTTCGAACCCCGACCCGGCGATCGGCGAGGCGCCTCTGACGGTCACATTCACCAATACCAGCACGGTTCCGCCGCAGGTCGGTACCGTGGAAGTGGTCGAGTGGTTTCCGACCGGAGCGGACGGAGGCAGCATCTCGTTGCCGCCGACGGCGAATCTGCAATACACCTACGAGGAGCCCGGCGCCTATGACGTCGGCATGCGCATCCGCGTCAACGGCCAGTGGTGTCCGCCGCGGTTCTTCAATGACGGGACGCCCGCGCCGCCGTTTCTCAAGCCGGGTTTTGTCGTGGTGACCGAGCCTGGCCAGGCCGAGCAGCCGCCGACGGCGTCCCTGGATTTCACGGAACTCACCCGCGACAAGGAGGCGTTGGTGCCCCTGTGCGACTGGGTGCCGTTGTGGCAATTCACGGTGGGCTACGACCTCGACGAGGAACAAGGACCGGCCCTGCGTTACGTGCAACGTCTTGATTACACGATTCGCGCGGACAGCCGCGGCTTGGACGATCTGGGCTACCGCAACATTGCGGGACCCGCGCGGGCGGACATTCTCGAGTTCGGCCTGTTCAAAGAGCGGGACGCAGGCGACGGCGCGGAAGAGAACCTGGTTCTGGACGAACGTTATGATGAGCCCATCATCACGTGGGATTCCTCCGGCAACGACCGTTTCGGTCGTGTCCAGGCGACGGTGACCGGCACCCCGATTCCCAACGGCGATCTCTTCTCACCTCTGTCCTACAGCGTCTTATTCTTGAACGCGCTGGGCCAGCCCTTGAACCCGACAAACCCGGTCCAAGCGGGACCGAACATTGATGGCGCGGGTATCCCCGGCAATTCCTACATTCTTGCTGTGCGCACCTCGGCCGTCTGGCAGAGCGGCGTAACCTTGGCGTGCGATGTCAGAGACTGCGTGTTAGTGGACGTGCAGACCGGCCAGGTGCCGCGCGACGATGACGGCGAGCCTATCGATTCCCTGCCCGAGTTCCCGCTCAATTCCGAGATCGCATACAGTTCGAGCTTCACCGTCATGGACACGACGAGCGCCCCAGCCGGCGAGTGGCGGCCCATATTCTACGACACCTGGAACCGGCCCCGCTTCGGCTATACGCCGACTGCGGAGTGGGTGCGGCCCGTTTGGAACACGCCCCTCTCCACCTTCCGCACCATCGGGGCCATGTTGATCGACATGCGCAGCCTTACACCGTTCGAGACATGGGAACCGGTGCTGGGCATCAACCTCCATTCGACCAAGGCGTTGCATTTTGACGCCTATGAATTCCTTACACAGTTTCCGGGCCAGCCACGGGTGCTGAGAAGGGACGGACTGGACAAGGCGGCGGCGCAGCTACAGGAAGTCAACATTGTCGTAACTGACATAGGCGGCGACCCGGCGGTCGCGGGCAGTGGCGGCGTGGACCCGCGCGACGGATTCGACGTTATCATCGATGCGATGAACTGTGTCGCCGCGGAGAACGCCGTCGGCAGCGATGTCACCTACAACGGTGTGTGGGTCTGGCATGACACGAACAACAACGGGCAGTTTGACCCGCCAACTTCCACCGGCAACGGGGTAACTTTCAACGGCGACTTCCCGTTGTTCCCAATGAGCCGTTACTCCAGCGATTACCCGAACGGGGCGTGGGAATACGTGCCGTATCCGCCGGGCGGCGGCGATCCGTGGTGGAAAATCAAGCTGCGGTTTCTCGAAGGGCACCGCCGGCCCTGCAGCGAAGCAAGCGAGGAGGACAACATCGCCGGCTACGTCGAAGCAGTCCCCGACGGCGAGAAGTACAGCCAGTTCACGCCGGATTACTTCGTTACCATACGCGTGGACAGCGGCCTGCGGGACACCTCGACCATCGTGGGCGACGGCGTGGGCATGCCCATGGGCGCGGATTTCCGGGTCTTCGTCGAACCCCGTCGCTACAACCCCGTCACCGGTACGGAGGATGGCGGCATTTACATCAATAGTATGATTCCCGGCATTGGCTGGCGAGACGGCTCGATCACACTCGATACGCCATGGCAGGATGATACGCGCTGGTACGTGGATGAACCGTGGTGGAATCAGCGCGCCATGAACGCAAGCGTCGCAAAGCCGCTGCGTGCCGGCGTTGAAGTACACGACCTCGCGCTTCTGTATGAGTCCCAGTCGCCGTATAGCTATGTCACGGATTTCCTCCACGGCGGGGCGTTCTCGGAGGTGGACGGCATTTCCACACTCTTTGGATATAGTATTCCCTTCTTCGAGGCGGCCTTGTCCAGCTTTGACAAATGGATTGACCCCTTCGGCCTCGAGCAGGCCAAATTCTATTACCAGTACACTATGGACATTACGCGCTGGTACACCAACCTTTCCGTGGCTTACCAAGGCTTTCCATTCCTGCTCAGTGACAACGCGTCGGTCGGGTGTTTCCCCTTCGAGATTGCCCCGTTCTTCTCCGACGACGACCTGACGGCGGCGGGCCCGCGTTCTAACCTGTACCCGAACCCGCCGCCCCAGCCGACCCTGCCGGATTATGAAACTTGGTCCGGAGTTACGGCGCCGAACAAGTATCCCGGCATCTCGGACTGGGACCCCGCGGATCGGCAGACCCGTTATCTCTACCAGAAGACCGATATCATGAGCGAGCACGTCGCGCTACTCGGGATCAACCTCGTGGGCGTCAGCGACCCCAGCGTGAACGAGGACCGGGTGAAGTTAAACCAGGTCACCGTCGCGCTGTGGGGACCTGACTTCAAGCCGGAAGACCTCGCGCCGCTTGACGCACGAGGCATGGACCTGGATGCCGGCCTCCTGCTCTGGGAAGACACCGACGCCAACGGCGTGTTCCTCGGAACCCCCCTGCGGGACATCCTGCCTTCCTTCTTGACGGTGGAGGAACTTGTGCCGCTGCGCAATCTGGCCTGGCCGTCCGGCCCGGAATTGATAGACCTGGACGGCGACGGCGTACCGGATGACATGAACGGCGACGGCGTGGTCGACTCGCGCGATCGCGCCTGGGTCGTGAGACTGGTGCCGCAGCAACTTTGGGAACTCCCGGATTTAGACGGCAACGCCTTCGAGTTTGATATCGAGGAGATCCTGGGCGAAAAGAGCGGGGAAACATCCGGCGCGCGGAAGCGGGGGCGGCTCATTGTGCCCGAGGAGGCCGCGGAAGACGAGGCCAAGGCATTGGACCCGCTGGCGGACAATCCGGGCGACGACCTCTTCGTCTCCGTGCGGTTCTCGGACAAGGCCCGTCGTTTCCAGAAGCTTCGGGCCATGATTCCGGCGACGCTGCCCGAGCGCTCCGGCACGGCGCGGCGCGCGGGCATCCAGTTCTTTCCCGAGGTCAAGACGACGCCGGACGCCTTCGTGAAGGTGAATCCGGAAGAAGACCCGGTGCAGGACTATTACGGCCATGACACGATCGAAGTGAACGTGCCGGTCAAGATCGTAACCTACGGCAACCAATTTGACACCCTGGTTCCCGGCGGGCCCGCCAAGGCGGTCTTCGGGCTCGATATTGCCACGAACCAGCCCGAGAACACGGTCGCCAGCGGTACGGGCGGGGTCGGGGCCGACGGGGCGTTTCTCGTGGCGAACGCCGGTTGGACGCCGAACGCCTTCGCCGGCGACCTTCTGATCGACGTGGGTTATGAGTCTTACGATATTGTGAGCAATACCGCGACGGCGCTCGCATTGCTGGGCGGCAAACCCCGCAACGGACGCTGGCGCATTGTGCGCAATCCGTCCTTCCTCGAACAGGTGGTCATCGAGCTGTATCCGGAGGTGGACCTGATCACAGGCAGCGCAAGCGGCTTTAACGCGGAGGACGACCTGCTGCCGTTGGACCGCGACCAGGAAATCAGCGGTGTGGCGCTTTACCGCGATAATGACATGCACCCCGCCAACCGCAACGGCTATTTTGACCCGGGCGTCGACATCCCCCTGATGCTCGACGCGGAACCGGATTTCATCGGCCAGGCGGGCGAGCCGACGCAGGTGCGGTTTGTCTTCTCGACGCCGGGCACGGACAACTTCCCGATCCCGCGGGCGAATCAGCCGCGGAACCGGCAATGGATACAGGACACCTTCGGCGACGGAACAACCTCACATCCCGATACAGGCCCCGATTTCTTCGTCGTCCTGCGTCCCTCGCGCAACTTGAGCGAGTATGACGCGTTCCGCCTCGGCCTTGTTTCGTGGGGCCCGAATACGCCAAGCGCGCCCGACCCGGACGTGTGGACGACCACCTGGTTGCCGCCAGGCTCGCTCGGGTTGCCGGCGGAACAGCGGCACGAGTTCGTGAAGTTTCTTGATTTCCCATGGGCGGAGCACGCGCTGGGATTTATCACCATTCTTAAGGACCCCATGGTGATGTACCGAATGGACGGTCCCGTGGCGCGCGCGGATACGGACGCCAGCGGCATCAACTTCATCCGGTCCGTGACCGCGAGGAAAGTGCGCAGCGGTGTGTTCACGGCGGGAAGCCAGCCGGTCGGCCCGCTTACGGTGGTTATCGACTCGACCTCGCCGGTTAACAGTCAGGGCTTCACCGAGTTGCCCAGTCAAATCCTGCCGGGCCAGACCGTCGGTTTCACCATCTACGGCCAGGGCTTCGGGACCGCGCCGCAAGTAATGCTGAGCGGGTACGACGTGAACGTCACGAGCGCGCAAGACGATAAAATATCCGTTACCATCACGGTGAAACCGGAAAGCGTGCCTACGGAGCCTATCGCGTTGCTCGTGCGCAACGCCGCCACGGGCAACGAGGCCAGCCGCACCGACCTCTTCAAGCTCGTGCCCGGCACGATGGATCCGCGACCCCTGATTGCCGCCGTATCACCGAGCAGGGCAACGCGCGATCAATTCCCCGTGATCATCAGCGGCCAGAATTTTGACGCGCAGGGCGGCGTCGAGGTCCGCTTCGGGACCACGCGAATGCCCGTGCAGTCGCTGACCGCCACGCGCATCCAGGTGGGATTCCCGACTGGCGGAATCGCCAAGATTGGCAAGCTGGATGTTTCGGTGCGCAACACGGCCACGGGACAGGAAGACGTGGCGGTGGACGCCTTCGAGTTTGTAAACCCCGCATGGCGGCCCACGAAGGTGCTGTTCTGCGGTCCGGACAACACGGGCGGCCCGGGCGCCTCGCGCGCCGCGGACGCGCTGGTGTTACTCTTGGTGGCGGGCGCGCTGTGGCTTGCCCGGGGATGGTCGCGGCAACGCGCCGTGGCGCGTGCGTCTCGCCCGTGATGGAAAAACATGGGCGGAACGCCCATGCGAGAAGGAGAATCAGTCTCGTGAACGCAGTCATGCGAAGAAGCGTGGTCCTTGCCGCCGGCGTGGCGCTCCTGGCCTGCCCGGGAGCTTGGGCGTTCTTTCCCATCGGCCAGTTCGACACCTTCGAGGTGTTGCGTCACGCAACGTGGCGTTTCGGGGCGATGGACTCGAACAACGACGGGGATATCGGGCCGGACGAGGGCGTCGAGGTGTTGATCGAGGCCGGTTTGCGCGGTTTCACGCCCGAGGAAATCGAGATCGTCAAGGAGGCCATCGACGTATGGCGGGACGTGGCGACCTCCTATGCGGGGATTAGGATCGTCGGGGAGTATCAGGACTTGATTCTGGCCGGGGTGCCGGACGGCATCAACTCCATCCAGATGGAGGTGCCGTTGGACCCCTCGGAAATCCAGGTCGGGGTTATCAGCGACCCCGCCATCCTCGGCGTAACCTTCATCGATTACGTCACCGAAGATACGACCGTTACAATGAACGGCATCACCACCCAAGTCAGCGCGGGTACGATTCTCGACGCTGACATCGTAATCGACGGGATTCTCCACCGGCCGCTTACGCCGGGCGGCCAACCGCCCTTTTCGCTCAAGGATGTGCTCGTGCACGAACTCGGCCATTTCTTCGGCCTGGACCACACCCCGAACAGCACCGTCAGCCTTGAAGACATCAACCTGATCGAGACCGCTAGTTTCAAGACACGCGACGCGACAGGCCAGGAAGTCTTCGTCGGCCTTACGCCGACCATGTTCCCGATATACTTCACCACCCGCGAGCGCGTCGGCGGGTTGCCGGCCCGCGCGGGCGCGGCGGACTTGGCGCCGGATGACATCGCCGGCATCTCGTTCCTTTACCCGCGCGGCACGCTGGGCGATTTCTTCCGTATCCAACATCAAGCGCGCAGCCAGAGTCGCGTGGACATTCCGTCCTTCCCCTTGTCCGGGGCCGTTATCACCGCGTGGATTGATCACGACAACGACCCGACCACGGCCCGCCAGCCGATCATGTCCACCATGACCGGGCTGTATCAGCCGGCGAGCAAAGTGACGCGGGCGGGTAACTTTGACCTCTTTGGTTTGCTCAAGCGCATCGAGGTCGAGGGCACGGTGGGACAGGTCGAGGCCACCTACACGCTCACCCTGAGCCCCCTCAGCGCCATCGGCTTCGAGCGCATGGCGCCGCCGCCCTATCTGCCCGCCGATTTCCAGTCCATCGTCGGGTCGGCGCCGCCCACCGAACCCTTGTTCTTGTCGGAGACGTTCAACGAGTTCGGCAATATCATCGACCTCTCGAATCATGATGTCGGAACCCCCTTGAAGTGGGACAGCGGCCGCCGGGCGATCGTCAGCGCCGACACGAACCGCACTTTGGCGGAAATGTTGCCGAATCGCGGCCAGCCGATGTTCGGCGACCCCAACCGCACCTGCCCGTTCAACGTTATCGTCGGCGGCGTCGCGGACACGGGCGCGTTGACGAAAACGTTGCGTTCCCTCCGCGACAACACGCTGCTGGAGTCCGCGGTCGGCGCGGCCTGCGTGGACCTTTACTACAGCCTTTCCCCGCGTCTCGGCGGGGTGCTGGCGGACAATGACGGCTGGCTGCGTTGGGCTGCGGGCCTCTGGCAACTTGGCCAGGCGGCGGTGCAACTTCGCTTATATCTATTGCTGTTGGCGCCGCCGCTCTATCTCCTCCTGCGTCGCGTCTGGCGCACGCGCCGGGCGCGTGCCGCCGTTGCGGCGGGACTGCTCCTGATCCTGTTCGCATTTGGGGCGGTGCCGGCGCAAGCCTCGGTCGGTATTCCTGCAACTACCGAGGACCTTGTCTCCTACGCGGACGCGATTGTCGTGGGACACGTAAGCAGCGTCGAGAGCCGCTGGGTGCAGTCGGCCCGAGGTAAACGCATTGTCACCGACATTGCTGTCGAAGTCGCCGACACGGCCAAGGGGCGCCTGAACAAAGGCGCGACGTTATCTTTCACCGTACCCGGCGGCCAGATCGGCGTGGTGGTTACCTACGCCAGCGGCTTGGCCAAGTTCGCCGTAGGTGAGGAGGTGCTCCTGTATCTTGCCGAGGCCCCAAGCCTTGGCTACGTCGTAGTCGGCGGCTCGCGCGGCAAGACGCCTATCGGCACGGAAGAGAAAACGGGCGAGAAGTATGTTTATGCCGCCTCAGACCTGCAGGCGGTCAATCTCAAGCGCGACGCCGAGGCGTTAAACCGCGGCAAGCAGCAGGACGCCTCGCCGCGCATCCCGCTGGATGCTTACCTGGACTATCTCCGGGGCGTGGCCTGGGCGCAGGAGGCCGAGGCGGCGCGGAAATAACGCCGCAAGTCGGCCGGCGCGCGACTGGGCCGCGAAGCGTAATCATCATTGCGCTTGTGCGGAGGGTTCGGCTACACTAGGGCGGCTCGAGGTCGCGACGTTCGGCAAGGGCCGATTGCCCGGCCGCGCGGGATGTCAACTCTGGACCTTGAGGCGCCGTTTCCATCAATGGCCTGAAAATCATTGCGGTTCCACGGCTTCTGCGTGATGGAGGCGTCTTACCCGGCGGCGCGGCGACAGGGTACGGCCGCCCCGGACGCCGAGAGCGCGGGTGACCGCTTACGGAGTATGCCGGTTCCATGATCCGCGGATTGTTCATAAGACAGATATTCGTGCTCATAGACCTCGCCTTGGCCGCCGTGGTGGTGGCCACGGCGCTCGCCGTCGGCATGAAATTGTTCGAGGCGCCACCAGTCATGGCCATGCCGGCGCCCTCCGCCGCGACTGCGGCCAATGATGCCTCGCCGTTCCAGGTCGGAGACCGTACACGGTACGACACGATCATCGAGCGAGGACTCTTCGGGGCGGCGGGCCAATTTGACCCCGCCGCGGCGGCTGTCCCCGAGCCCGAGCCGGAAGCCGAAGTGGTGGCTACGAGTTTCAATTTGCGATTGGTGGGCACCACCGCCTCTTCGCCGACCGACCGGTTGGCGTCGGCGATCATCTTGAACATGGACGAGCGTGGTGCGAGCAAGACGTACCTGCTGAACGAGGCGGTTATTCAGGACGAGGCGCGAGGCAACGTCACGCTCATCGAAGTGTATCCCCGCTCCGTGATCCTGCTGAACGCTCAGGAAGATCCCCCCACCCGGGAACGGCTCTCGATGGACGACGCGCAGCCGGGGGCGCCGGCCCCGGCCCTGCCCGTACAGACCGCCGCCGCCGCGGACGGAAGCTCCAATCGGATCACAATCAATCGCGACGAATTCGTTCAGGAACTCTATCAGAACTACGCCGATCTGGTGACCATCATCCGTCCGGAGTATTATCGGGACGCGGCGGGCAACGTGGTCGGCCTCACCGCGCAGCAGATATCGCAAGTGCCGCTGGCGCAGAAGCTGGGGCTTCAGGACGGCGACGTGCTGCAAAGCATCAACAACGAGCAGATCGACAGCGAACAGAAGGTCATGGAACTGTTCAAGCGTTACCGGAACGCCTCGGCCTTCCGCATCGGCATCCTCCGCAACGGCAGGCCGCAGGTTATCACCTACAGACTCGAGTAGCGGGACGGGGAAGCCGCTTGAATGGCGCGAAGCGGGTAATCCCGTATACACTAGAAGCGCCGGGGACGGAATCCCCGGAGGCGTCGAGGGTTCGCTTACGGGCGCGGTTGGTCACACAGTATCATCAGGAAGGAAGAACAGTGCGGAGAATGAATTGGGCG
>Ga0116144_10005766_pt1 | contig 11064 bp, 9 predicted proteins | sample AD_UKC035_MetaG_FD_89746 | JGI IMG/M metagenome (GOLD analysis project Ga0116144, IMG submission 89746) | Active sludge microbial communities of municipal wastewater-treating anaerobic digesters from USA - AD_UKC035_MetaG | ecosystem: Engineered > Bioreactor > Anaerobic > Digestate | place: USA... | reverse complement strand
CCCAGCAGCGTCTCCGGATAGAGCTCCTTGACCGCGTGGGCCAGGATATGGCTGCTGGTATGCCAGAAAGCATGCAGATCGTCGTGGCTCATGTTTCTTGTTTGCCGCTGGTGTCCGGGAAGACCCGGCGATAGATTTCGTCCTGGTGGCGCAGGAAATAGTCCGGTTCGAACAGGGACTCAAGTTCCTTCGTTTTAAGGTGGCGGCGTATTTCGGGGTCGCGCCGGACCAGTTCCCGGAAATCACGGCCCGCGCTGATGGCCGAGAGGGCGTTGGCCTGGACCAGGCGGTAGGCCTGGGGACGGGGCAGGCCCCGCCCGACCAGGGCCGACAGGAGCCTCTGCGAGTAGATCAGGCCTCCGGTGCGGCCCAGGTTGGCCGGCGTCCGCTCCGGGAAAACCCGCAGGCCGCCGGCTTCCCGGATGGACAGCCGGATGAGATAATCAAGCGTTATGGTGGCGTCGGGCAGGACCACGCGCTCGACCGACGAGTGGCTGATATCCCGCTCGTGCCAGAGTGCCACATCTTCGAGGCCGGCCTGGCAGTAAGCCCGCAGGAGCCTGGCCAATCCGCAGATCCGTTCGCAGAGTATCGGATTCTGCTTGTGCGGCATGGCCGAGGAGCCTTTTTGACCGCGTCCGAACGGTTCGGCGGCTTCGCCCACCTCGGTCCGCTGCAGGTGCCTGATTTCGAGAGCGAACCGCTCCAGCCCGGTTCCGATGATGGCCAGCTGGCACAGGTATTCGGCGTAGCGGTCGCGGGGAACCACCTGGGTCGAGACGGGTTCTGATTTCAAGCCGAGCTGGCGGCAGACCATCTCTTCGAGCCGGGGAGACAGGTGGGCGTAAGTGCCAACCGCCCCGCTTATTTTTCCGTAGGCGATCACTTCCCGGGCGCGGGCGATCCGTTCCAGGGAGCGTTCGGTTTCGGTGTAAAAACCGCAGAGCTTGAGGCCGAAACTGATTGGTTCGGCGTGGATTCCGTGCGTTCGACCCACCTGGAGTGTTTTTCGGTGGCGTTGAGCCTGGTCGGCCAGAACAACGCGGAACTCTTCCAGCCCGGATTTGATCCGGTCGGCCGCTTCCATCAGCCGCAGGGCGTTGGCGGTGTCGAGCAGGTCGGAAGAAGTCAGGCCGAGGTGAAAGAAGGATGAAAGGGGTCCGATCGTTTCGCTGACCGCCTCGATGAAGGCCACCACGTCGTGGTTGGAGACCGACTCCAGTTCGGCCACGCGCCGGGTGTTGACCCGGGCCCGCCGGCGGATTTCCGCCGCCGCCGTTTCCGGCACCCTTCCCAGCCGGGACCAGGCTTCCACCACGGCCAGTTCGACTTCAAGCCACTTTTGCAACTTGCGCGTTTCGGTCCAGATCCGCGCCATTTCGGGGTTGCTGTATCTTTTAATCATGATGGAAGCAAACCGGCGCCCCTTTCCGGCGTCGTCCGGCTGTTGAAATAAAGGCGTTCCAGGCGCGGTCCCAGCCGACTCAGGAATTCGTGCGTGATCCCGCCGCTCCAATCGGCCACCTCGGCGGCCGAGATGCTTGTTCCGCCCTGGCGGCCGAGCAGGACCACCTCATCACCGACCGAAGCTCCGCTTCCGGTAACGTCGGCCATCAGCATGTCCATGCAGATCAGTCCCAGAATCCGCCGCCGTTTTCCCCGGATGATTACCCGGCCCCGGCCGGAGATGGATCGGGCGTATCCGTCGGCGTAGCCGATGGCCACGGTCGCGACATCGGTATCGCGGCGGGCCCTGAAAAGACGCTCGTAACCGATCGATTCGCCCGAACGGACCCGCTTGACCAGCACCACCCGCGATTTAAGGCTTGCGACCGGTTGGAAGCGGGGCTGTTTTCCGCCGGAGCGGTTAACCGGTCCCTGGTAGGCCCCGTAAAGGCAGATACCCGGCCGGACCAGCTCAAAGTAACTTTCCGGATAATTTACCACGGCCGCCGAGTTGGCGGCGTGGCGCGCCGGAATTGGCCGGAGTCCGCCCGGTCTTTCGGTTAACCGGCGAAAAAGTTCGATTTGTTTCAATGTGAAACGGTTCCGGGTTTCGGCGGCGGCCAGGTGGGTGAAGATGCCGGCCAGGGTCAACTCGGGCCGGGAGAGACAGGTATTCAAAAGAGGTTGAAATTCATCCGGGGATACCCCCAGCCGATTCATGCCGGTTTCCACTTTCAGGTGGACCCGGGCCCGTTTTTTCAACCGGGCCGATAATCCGGAGATGCCTTCCGCCTGTTTCCGCGAAGCAATGGTCAGGCTGAGATCACGGTCCAGGGCGTCCGGCCATTCTTCGGGGCCGGCACTGCATCCCAGGACCAGGATTTCCTTCTTGATGCCGGCCCGTCTCAGTTCCAGTCCCTCCGCTACGGTGGCCACCGCGAACCCGGCCGTGTCCGCTTCCAGGGAACGGGCGATTTCGACGGCGCCCAAACCGTAAGCGTTGGCCTTGACACAAGCCAGGATCCGGCTCGGCTTAACCCGGTCTCGCACCGTTTGGAGGTTCTCCTTTACGTTTGCCAGGTTGACTTCTATCCAGGACCGGGTTTTCACTTGTGCTTGGCCATGCTTCGGCGCGCCTGGGGCGACTCGAACGCCCAACCTACGGGTTCGAAGCCCGGCGCTCTATCCGGTTGAGCTACAGGCGCAAGAGGCGAGTTTATTCTTTCGGCGCCGCCGGTTTTTCAGCGGATTCCGGTCCCTGGGCGCTCTCTTTTTCCTTCTCCTGTTCCTTTTCCTTTTTCTCGGCCAGCCGGTCCTTGATGTCGCTGATTCCCGAGGCCACGGCCACCAGGCCGCCAAGCACCAGCAGGATGACAATGCCGCCGGTAATTACGTACTTGGTCGCCTGCCACCAGCGCAGGGCCGCCAGCAGCACGCCCAGGACAACCGCGATGATACCCCCGATCAATGCCCACATGCTCCCTCCTTATTGAAAACCGGCCGGTAATTATCCGGCCTTCAACCTAAAATTTCCAGCAATAATGCCTCTTTCAAGGTGTTCATACTATAGCATAACCGCCCGGGAGCGTCAAGCCGGATTGGCGCGGATAAGCCGGCTGGAGTAAAATATAACCTAAAACAATTATGCTTAACTCCCAACCACGTTCCCGGGGATTGATCCGGCTGGCCGCCGCCATTGTCGGCCTGCCACTTTTATTCCTGCTGCTGATGACCGCCTATTATTTTCTGCCGACGGCGGCCCGGACCGACACGGTCCGGGTGCAGCCGGATTCAAATCTCCGCCAGATCGTCGATCGGCTCTACGCCAAGAAATTGTTGCGTTTCCCGAATCTCTTCGTGCTGACGGTCCGTTTAAAAAAAGAGGAAAGAAAACTCCAGGCCGGACTTTACGAAATCAAGGCCGGCAGCAGTCCGCGCCTCATCCTGCACAAACTGCTGAAGGGTGAGACGGCCACCGTCAGGGTGACCATACCCGAAGGCTGGAGTTCGCGCGAAATAGGCGAACTGCTGGAACGCAAGGATCTTTGTCCGCGCGAAAGTTTTCTGTCCGTGGTGGAAGCAAGGCAGCTGGAGGGGTTTCTTTTTCCCAACACCTACTTTGTGCCGTCCCAGTTCACCGCCGAAGGAATCGCCCTGCTCTTCGTGAAAGGATTCGAGTCTTTCTGGTCGGCCGATTACGAAACGCGGGCCCGGGCGCAGAACCTTTCGGTCCGCAGCATAATAACGCTGGCTTCGATCATCGAGCGCGAGGCCAAACTGGATTCCGAGAAGCCGATCATAAGTTCCGTTTTTTACAACCGGCTGCGCCGCGGCATGAAACTGGAGGCCGATCCGACGATTCTTTACGCCCTCGGATCCTGGAACATCAGGCTTACCAGGCGTCAGCTCTTTACCCGTTCCCCTTATAACACCTATTTGCATCGGGGACTTCCGCCCGGCCCGATCTGCAACCCCGGCAAGACCTCCCTGCTGGCGGCCCTCAACCCGGCTCGCACCAACTACCTGTTCTTCGTCGCCAACGGTGACGGGACCCACATCTTTTCCCGGACCGGTTCGGAGCAGGCCGCGGCGATTCGAATGATCAAGGCCCGGCAGGCCGCGTCGCAAGAAAAGCCGGACACCGGTCTTGAGCCGGACGGGTCTGAATAGGGGCGGTTTTCAATCTTCGGCCGGGGAAAGGCGCCGGGATCGCCGCCATTACCCGGCGTCCCGTGCATCAGGCCGTTGACGTGCGATGGCGCCCCGTAGTATAATTCTTGCCGTTTCGGGGGATTAGCTCAGTTGGGAGAGCGCTTGCATGGCATGCAAGAGGTCAAGGGTTCAAATCCCTTATCCTCCACCAATCTGGAGATGACATGGAATCGAACCGGCCTTACTGGATCATCCTGGTGGTGCTGGCGGTGGCCTTCCTTTTCTTCATGCACTCAATCCACGGTTTGCGGGTTGAAAAGGTCATGAAGGAGGCGGCCCGTTACAACGAGATTCACATTGTCTGGGATTGGAATGCCTTCCAGGCGTGGACCGACCGCGGTCAGACCGCCAAGACATTCGACGAGCGGGAGAAGAAACTCGAGGAAGCCGAGACCTCCGGACGCCGATGAAGTTTGGAGTGCACCTGGCTACCGCCGGCCGGTTGACGAGCGTTTTTGAAAACGCGCGCGAACTTTCCTGCGACACCATCCAGATATTTTCCCGCAACCCGCGCGGTTGGTTCGCCCGGCCGCTTTCCGCAACCGAGGCGTCCGATTTCAAAAGCGCCCGGGCGGCAGCTTCGATCTCTCCCCTGGTGGTCCACGCCCCTTACCTGATCAATCTCGCGGCTCCGGATCCGGACATTTTCGACAAGTCAGTCCGTTCCTGCCGCCAGGAGCTCGAAAGATGCGCACTGCTGGGGGCCGACTATTTCGTGCTGCACCCGGGCAGCCACCGGGGAGAAGGTCTGGAGGCGGGGATCGCCCGGGCCGCCGGGGCGCTGCATTCCATACTGAAGGAAACGGATTCCCGGGTGCTACTGCTGCTGGAAAACACCGCCGGCAGCGGGTACAGCCTTGGCGGACGTCTTGAAGAACTCGCCGCGTTGATGGGTGACAATCCGGCGATTGGGTTTTGCTTTGACACCGCCCACGCCCTGGCGGCCGGTTACGATATCGCCCGGGAACCGGGACTTTCCTCTTTCCTGAATTCAGTTGACCGTCTTTTCGGGCCGGGTCGGATGCGATTGGTACACGCCAACGATTCACGCGGCGGGCCGGGGAGCCGGCTGGACCGCCACGCCGACATCGGGGAAGGGTGTATCGGCCTGGAGGGCTTTGCCAGAATAGTCAATCACCAGCGTTTGCAGGCGCTGCCCTTCATCCTGGAAACGCCCAAGGAGGACCTGGAAACGGACCGGCGCAACCTCAACACAATCAGGTCACTGGTAAAATGAACTACGATTTCAAAGAGATCGAAGCCCGCTGGCAGCGGACCTGGGAAGAACAGGGCCTCTTCCGGGCCCGCCCCGAGGGGAAGAAAAGTTATATTCTGGAGATGTTTCCCTACACGAGCGCCCAGATCCACATGGGCCATGTCCGCAATTACAGCATCGGAGACGTCATTGCCCGGCAGAAAATGATGCAGGGATTCTCCCTGCTGCACCCGATCGGTTACGATTCCTTTGGAATGCCGGCCGAGAACGCGGCCATCAAGCAGAAGACCCAGCCTTCCACCTGGACCTATCAGAACATCGCCACCATCCGGCGGCAACTCAAGCGTCTCGGGCTTTCCTACGACTGGAGCCGCGAGGTTATCACCTGCGATCCCGATTATTACCGCTGGAATCAACTCGTCTTTCTGAAATTGTATGAACGCGGCCTGGCCTATCGGAAACGCTCGACCGCCAACTTCTGTCCCGCCTGCCGGACGGTCCTGGCCAACGAACAGGTCATTAACGGGGGCTGCTGGAGATGCGCCTCTCCGGTCAGCCAGAAGGAGCTGGAACAATGGTTCTTCCGGATCACCGCCTACGCGGAGGAGTTACTGGATTCCAGCGGTCTCGGCGGCTGGCCGGAACGAGTGCGGACCATGCAGGCCAACTGGATCGGCAAAAGCCAGGGAGTCGAAATCTTCTTTCCGGTTCCGGAACTGCACGAAAAACTAACTGTTTTTACCACCCGGGCGGACACCATCTTCGGGGCCACCTACGTCGTTCTTTCTCCGGACCACCCCCTGATAGCCGGCCTGGCCGCTCGTTCCGGACGTCGTGATGAAATCGAGCATTTTTTGTCCGAATGGCGCCGCACCAAGGATGATTTCGATGTCGAAAAGTTTGGCGTGGACACCGGATTCAAGGCCGAGAACCCGGTCAACGGGGAAGCGATTCCGATCTGGATAGCCAATTATGTCCTTTCCGGTTATGGCACCGGGGCCATCATGGCCGTGCCGGCCCACGACAGCCGGGACTTCGAGTTTGCCGTCCGCTACGGGCTGCCGGTTCGCCGGGTTATTTGCCCGCCCGAGTCCGGAACGGTACCGGCCAGCCTGGAGACCGCTTATGAGGAGCCGGGCCGCCTGGTCAATTCCGGACCGTTTGACGGCCGGGAAAGCGAAGCGGCCAAGACCGAAATCGCCGCCTGGATGGAATCGAAGGGTATCGGCCGGCGCACCGTCCACTACCGGTTGCGCGACTGGTGCATCTCGCGCCAGCGTTACTGGGGCAGCCCGATACCCATTGTTTACTGCGATAAGTGCGGAACGGTCCCGGTGCCGGAAAAGGATCTGCCCATCACGCTTCCGGATGCCGGAGTGCGTTTTACCGGCCAGGGCGGCTCGCCGCTGGAAATAGATTCCTTTGTTAATTGCGACTGCCCGAAATGCGGCGGACGCGCCCGCCGCGAGACCGACACCATGGACACCTTTGTTGACTCCTCCTGGTATTTCCTCCGATATGCTTCCGGAGACTGGAACGGGAAACCTTTTGATTCCGGGGAGGTCAATTTCTGGATGCCGGTGGATCAGTATATCGGCGGCATCGAGCATGCCATTCTCCACCTGCTGTACAGCCGCTTCTTCACCCGGGTCCTGCGCGACATCGGGCTGGTCTCCTTCAGCGAACCCTTTTCCAATCTGCTCTGCCAGGGAATGGTCATCAAGGATGGCGCCAAGATGTCCAAGTCGAAGGGGAACGTGGTTGATCCCGAGGAGATGATAAATCGTTACGGGGCCGACACGATCCGTCTCTTCATCCTCTTCGCGGCGCCGCCGGAAGTTGACCTGGAATGGAGCGATCAGGGCGTAGAAGGCTGCTGGCGTTTCCTGAACCGAGTCTGGCGTCTGGCGGAGGATGCCGCCGATTACCGGCCCGACCGGGTTGACCCGGCCGCCGAAAAGGATCTGGTCTATCACCGGCACCTGACCGTCAAGCGCGTCAGCGAGGATTCCTTCGTCTCCTTTCACTTCAACACGGCCATCGCCCGGCTCATGGAATTCAGCAATCAGCTGCTCGAAAAGAAGAACGGCCACCGGATCAGCCGGGAAGCTTTCCAGGAAGGAGTCCAGGTTCTGGTTCGACTGCTGGCGCCCTTCTGTCCGCACCTGGGCGAGGAGCTCTGGGGCCGGTTGAACGGCCAGGGTTCGGTCTTCAAGGCCGGCTGGCCGGACTTCTCCGAGTCGGCGTTGCACCAGGAGACGATGGAACTGGTCATTCAGATCAATGGCAAGAACCGGAGCCGCATGACCGTCGCCGCCGGAACCGGGCAGCCCGAAATAGAAAAACTGGCCCTGGCCGATGAAAAAATCCGGTCCGGACTGGCCGGCCGCCAGGTGCGCCGGATCATCCTGGTAGCCGGAAAACTGGTCAATATCGTCGCGGGTTGATGGAAACAACCCTGCTTTACCTGCTGGCCGCCTTCCTGGTGATGCTGGTAGCCCGGCCGCTCTCCCGCCTTTTAAAACTGCCCGTTCTTTCCTTTTACATCCTGGTCGGCCTGTTTTTGGGACCGAGCGGTTTCGGGTTCATCGGCGAGACCGCCTCGCTGAATTATTTCTATACCCCAGTTTTCGGCCACCCGGTCGGCCGCGGTTGCTGGCCACGAGATCGGTTTGATTTCCGATGTCATCCTCGACTCGATCATCGTGCTTTCCCTGGTCACCACCTTCCTGGGGCCGTTGGTCAGCAAACGTCTTCTTTATCCGGATTCAAAAAGGCTTGGCGATTATCCGACGGTTGACGACTACCTGATTTCCGATATTCATCCGCTTCATCTCGAGGAGGATCTCGGTTCGATCATGATGCATGTCCGGGGGCAGGAGATACCGGTTTTCCCGGTCACCGACCGGAATGGGATCTACGCAGGAGTGGTCGAGCTGGGGATTTTGAAAGAACTGCTGCTCGGGGAGGAGTTGAAGAACCTGGTTATCGTCCAGGATCTGGTGAACCGGAATTACCCGTTCGTTTATCGGGACGAGCCGCTCGACCGGGTCTTCGACCGTTTCCGGGAAAATGTCTGTCCAGCCCTGCCCGTCCTTGAAGCTTCCGAAACGGGGGACTACTACTTGGGGCTGCTTCTGCTCAAGGACCTTTTGCCGGAGTTGACGATCGAGGGCGGGCGGGCTTTTCGCAACCGTTCCGGTTAAGAAGGACGTCCTTCGACCGCCGCTGTCAGGATCTCTTCCAGGCGGACCGCCTGATTCTCCACCGAGAGTTCCCGTGCCTTTCGATATCCGGCCGTGGCCAGCTCATGCAGGAGTTCCGGTTCGAGAATCAGCCGGCGGGCGGCCGCCGCCAGCGCTTCCGGACGTCCGGGCGGTACCGTCAGGGCGGTGATCCCGGAAAGCAGGAAATCACCGTGGCCGCCGGTCTCGGTGGAGACCACCGCGCACTGACAGGCCATCGCCTCCAGGGGCGGATTAGGTGAGGCGTCGGCCCGGCTGGGGAAGATGAAGATGTCCAGGTCGGAATAGAAGCGGGCCAGGGCCGCCTGGTCCTGGCCGGCGAAGAATTCTATCCAGCCGGGCAGCCAGCTTTCGCGCCGGAAACCGGCGCAGGCGAATTCCAGGCCGGGGAATTCGGAACGCAGCTTTTCGAGGGCGGCCACCGCGTCATCAAGGCCCTTGTGGGCCGGGCGTTTTTGATAGAAGAGAAAGCCGATCCGGCGGGCCGGACGGAAACGCCGGTCCGGGTTCCGGAAGAGTTCCAGATTGACCCCGTTGAGCAGCAGGGGGATTTTTCGCTCCGGGAAGCGCTTGAGCAGCAGATTCCTGACCAGCGACGAGGTGGCGACCAGCTGGATTTCAGCCGGTACCTCCGGCGGCTGCCGGGCGAAGAAAATATCGGCCACCCTCATCAGTTTCGCTCCGTTGCGCTCGGAGAAGCCGGCCACGGTTTCGATCAGCCGGGTTGAGCTGAACAGGGTGGCGTCGGCCGCCGGCAGATATTCTTCCCGGTAGGACGGCACGGCCACAATTTCGGCGGAACACTTAAGCCAGGCAACCCGGTACGGCCGCCGGGGCGCGCCGGTGTGCAGAAAAATCCACTCGCGCCCGCGGGCCGCGAATCCGGCCGGCCGGGTGCCGGCGCGATTGATCGCCTTGATGACGGTAACCCGGTGGCCCCGTCCGGTGAGACGGTCGGCATACTCCAGAAAGTTGCGGTGTGCCCCGCCCGGCCGCCGGCCGAGCGTGGCCAGAATGTTGATGCGCATAGCCCCGGTTTCCCAAGAAACGATTCCGACCCTTCCGATTTTGATTATGTTATTATAATATAAAAGGAAGCCGACATGAAACGAACGGAATCAAAACGCGAAAATTCACCAAACCCGCAAGGTTCTCTTGGGGCGCGGCCGTCGGAGGCAAACCCGGGATGGGCATGATCCAGAGCGTTTCCGGGGCCCGCGGCCGGGTGGGCGAAGATTTTACCGCCGAGGCCTGTTTTAAACTGGCGGCCGCCTTCGGAAATTTCCTTCCGAAGGGACCGGTTTTGATCGGCCGCGACAGCCGGCCTTCCGGAAAAACGGCCCGGCAGTCCGTGGCCGCGGGGTTACTCTTAACCGGCCACCAGGTGGTTGATCTCGGGCTGGTGCCGACTCCGGCGGTGGGTTTTGCCGTGCCGGTTCTGAAAGCCCGGGGCGCGGTGGTGATCACCGCCAGCCATAATCCGGCCGAGTGGAACGGCCTGAAGTTCCTGGATGACCGGGGGCTTTACCTGGGGCCGGAGTCCCTGCGTTCGGTTTATGCCCCGGATCGAACCACCGATCCAGCCGGCCGGGGAAGCGGGGACGAGTCCGTTCCGGCCGATATCCTGAACGATTACCTTGACGCCGTGGTTGAACAGGTGGACCTCCGCCTTCTGAAAAAGAGAAGATTGAAGGTGGTTGTGGACGCCGTCAACGGTGCGGCCGGTTATCCGGCCGCCCGCCTGCTGGAGAGGCTGGGAGCCGAATTTTTTCTACTGAACGGGGAGCCGACCGGATTGTTCACACACCCTCCCGAACCCAGGCCGGAACACCTCGGGCAGCTGGCGGAAGAGGTGCGCCGCCGGGAGGCCGATCTCGGGCTGGCCCTGGACCCGGACGGGGATCGTCTGGCCCTGATCTCCGAATCCGGGATTCCTCTCTCAGAGGAGTTGACCCTGGCCTTCTGTGTCGAGGCGGTACTCGAAAAGAAGCCCGGGGGCGTAGTGACCAACCTTTCGACCAGCCAGATGGTCGAAGAAATCGCCGCCCGTTTCGCGGTTCCCTTTGAACGGACCCCGGTGGGCGAGTTTTTTGTGGCCAGGAGGATGCTGGAGCTTGACGCCGTGATCGGCGGGGAAGGCAACGGCGGGGTGATCCTGCCGGCCTGCCATCCCGGCCGGGACGGCCTGGTGGCGGCGGCGCTCCTGCTCGAACTGCTGGCCCGTCGGAATGAACCGGTTTCCAGACTGGCCGCCCGGCTGGACCGTTTTTGCCTGCTCAAGGAACGGGTCGAGATTGTCGGCGGCCGCCCACCGGAACCAGACCGGTTAAAATTGGACGCGCTGTTCAACGGTATCCAGCCCGACACCCGGGATGGGCTTCGTTACAGCGGTCCGGGCTGGTGGTGCCACATCCGCGTTTCCAACACCGAACCGATCGTGCGGAT
>Ga0116144_10005760_pt1 | contig 11071 bp, 9 predicted proteins | sample AD_UKC035_MetaG_FD_89746 | JGI IMG/M metagenome (GOLD analysis project Ga0116144, IMG submission 89746) | Active sludge microbial communities of municipal wastewater-treating anaerobic digesters from USA - AD_UKC035_MetaG | ecosystem: Engineered > Bioreactor > Anaerobic > Digestate | place: USA... | reverse complement strand
CTACTTCTGCAAATGAGTTTTTTTCTGACAAGTTGCAACCTTCTTCCTGTCACAGGCGATGGTGTTATCAAAGGAAGGGTGTTGTTGCCACCGGAATCTAAAGCATTATCCAGAGATGTTACTGGTTGGATACCAGCACTGAAAGCAGTGGTAACCCTGGTAGATGAAGACGAAGTTACTCAATCTGTTCAAACTGATGAGTATGGTGATTTCAGTTTTAAAAATGTTGCTGTAAAAAATAATACTGTAGTTACCGCAACTGCAAAAGTCAATGGCAATATGGTCATTTTAAAGAAAATTATACCTGTAACTGTAGAAAAAGATAAGTATTATGATATGGGAATTCTTACTCCTGAGTCCACAGCACTGACTTTGATAGTTGAAAGGATTTTGGATAAAGAAGATAAAGGATTAGATATTGACTTAGATAAGCTGAAAAAAACCACTTGCTTCGATGAGCTGTTGGAACAGGTAAAAAAAGTCTTAGAAGAATTTGGTAATGTTATTGAAAATGTTGTAATAAATAGTTTGATACAAAATATTGTAGATGAATTTTTTAATAAAAACCAGGAACAGATGGTAACTACCCCTGCAGTAAAACCAATCGTTAAGGATATAGATATTATCACTGAACCTCCTGAGGTCAATGGTTTGGAAAATAACAACAAAGTTACAGTTACCTTAACAACAGCAACACCAGATGCAGTCATCTACTACACCTTGAATGGGTTAACCCCGTCTTCAAATTCAACAAAATATACGGCACCATTTATAGTAAGCACAGCTAAACCTGAGGGTGAAATCATTATAGTAAAAGCCATGGGTACCAGAAGAGGATATACCAATTCAGCAGTTTCTACCAGGGATATAACATTTAAGGTAAAAATTTGTACACTAACCTATAATCACAGTGCAAATGGGAGTGTCATCGGGGAAATATTACAAGCAGTAGAATATGGAAATGATGGTAAAGCGGTTGAAGCATTACCTGATGAAGGTTATTATTTCGTAAAATGGAGTGATGGTTCTCAAGATAACCCCCGTATGGATACCAATGTAAACAAAGATATCACGGTGGAAGCCATATTTGAGGAAATAGCAGTAACAGGTATAACTGTCAAAAGCCAGCCCGACAGATTGAACTACGTGGAAGGTCAGAACCTAAAACTGGAAGGTCTGGTAGTTACTTTGCTCTATAATAACAATTCAACTGAGGATGTAGTGTTTGCAGATTTCGGGGAAAAAGGCATAACTGCCTCTCCAGAGGATGGAACAGAACTGTCCATAACGGACCATGGCGAAATAATTGTTATAACCCATACTGCTTCCGGTAAAACAATTAATACTGTTCATTTGTCTATAGTCGCCCGGGCGTTGACCATAGAAGCAGATTCAGCTAATCATCAGATAACTATAACCTCTAATTATCGAGATGTGGTGACTGGAAGCACTGAGGCAATGATAATTAAAGGTGGTTCCACTACTTCCTGGGTTAACCTTGGCAATGAATTACAGGCGAAGGTTATAACAAATTTCCCCTGCAATATGACCTGTTTAATACTTACACCGGATGCCGAAAATGATATAGCAATTGTTTCTGGTTACAGAGAAAAAGATACTAGAGTTATAACAATGGATCAACTAATAACAGTTAGTATTCGAGATAATAAATATACTACTGTTACCAAATCATTCACTGTAGAAGTATCAGGTTCTGGTGCTGGCATTAACCTGACTATTGGTACCATTACAGTATTACCCTGAACCTGAATATGTGCATAAATAAAGTGTCAGAGACCTCTCCAAACAATTGAATACCATTTTTGCCAACCATAGTCAGATAAACTATAATATAATTGTTCAAAGCAAATTATTGCCCCAACAATCCTGAAGTTTGACTATTTGTTACAGACAAGATTTATTGGGTTAGAATTGACAATTATTAAGGTTATAGAATATCTACTAGAAACAGATAGTGCATAAAACATTATTACAAATTATTGAAATTACAGAAAGATTATTTATTGGGTAACAAGAAAAATTATTGAAGATATAATTTAAGGAGACAGTTGTACTGGCAGTTCATTTTACTAAATGTTTAATTATTCAAAGCGATAATAATTATATTGGGAGATAAAGTATGGTGCTATTTATAGGTTATGATGAAGTATTAGAGCTAATGAGCATGAGTGAATGTATTGATGTTATGAAAGATGCCTTAATAAGATTATCAAACGGGGAAGTAGCTCAATATCTTAGAACTGCAACACATTTACCGGATGGTAATATTTTAGGTTTTATGCCCTGTTATTCCGGTAAAAGCGGTTATTTTGGTGCAAAAATCATCACCGTCTTTAAAACAAATATGGGCAGCGGATACCCCTCCCATCAGGGTATGGTATTGCTATTTGATGCACAATATGGCTATATCAAAGCTTTTCTAGATGCCTCAGCAATAACAAAGATACGAACAGCCGCCGTTAGTGCTGTTGCCACAGAACTGCTTTCAAGAAAAGATGTTTCTACACTTGCTATTTTAGGTGCGGGAGAGCAGGCCAGGTCACATTTAGAAGCAATGCTACTGGTAAGAAATTTTACAGAGGTGAGGGTATGGGATGTAAATAAAGATTATTCCCGTTTGTTTGTTCAAGAGATGAAAAAACAATATGATGTGAACATTTTTGAAGCTGAAAACGCAGAAGAAGCTGTATGTAATTCTGATGTGATATGTACGGTTACATCATCAAAAACACCGGTATTAGAAGGTAAATGGGTTAAACCAGGAACCCATATCAATGCGGTGGGAGCGTGTTCTCCGGATGCCAGAGAATTGGATTCAGAAATTATCTTAAAATCAAAATTATATGTTGATTTTGTGGAATCGACCATAAATGAGGCAGGGGATTTTTTGATACCAAAACAGGAAGGAATTATAAATAATAACCATATATTGGGCGAAATCGGCGATCTATTAACTGATAGTATAGCCGGAAGAAGCAATAATATAGATATTACTATTTTTAAGGCATTAGGATTAGCAATCGAGGATATTGCAGCAGCGTTCTATGTATACCAAAAAGCAAAAAATAATAATCGAGGTAAGGTTATTTAACTCTGAGATATTAAACAGAATACTATGATATTAAAGACAGAACTTTGAAGTTATTAAAAGAATTGCTTCTCTGTATCATATCAACATAGAATGGCAAAGACAATTTCAGCTCATATTAAGGCGTATAGCGGGAGGGAGAGGATGAAATATCAGGAACGCTGGATAGCACTGGCTTACATTTATTTCTTTATGCTGGTCTTTGCTTTAACCTTCCAGAGTATCCCTCCGCTTTTAGGATTTTTAGTGCAATCATTGGGAATTTCCCATACCCAGGCAGGGGCTCTGATGAGCCTGTTCGGTCTGCCGGGAATTTTAATTTCCATACCAGGTGGAATTCTATCCGATATTTATGGACCTAAACGTGTAGGGGTAACTGCTTTACTAATTACACTAATCGGTTCCTTATTGGTTGGACTGGGAAAAGACTTTTCTTTGCTGGTAACAGGACGTATCATTTCAGGTATCGGCGGTTTAACCATTTCTATTGTGGCACCACAAGCCCTGTCTCGCTGGTTTGCCAGTAGAGATTTAGGAAAGGCAATGGGGATTTTTAATACTGCTATGCCTTTAGGAAGTATCTTTACTTTAAACGTATTTAGTGTCCTGGCCGGTATTTATACCTGGCAGGTCCCCCTATTTTTGACTTCATTTTTCTGTTTAGGCGTGCTGGTTTTATTTTATTTTAGATATCCGAAACTGCCTGATGAAATTCGAAGGCAGGAACAACCAGAATTTGAGGAAAAAGTTTTTACACTTAGAAAAACTGGACCTCAGGTATGGTTGGTTGCTGCAATATGGATGATGTATAACGCATCGACCATCTCCTATCTCACCTTTGGCGCTGATTACTATCAGTCTGTAGGCTATGATGTTAGCTATGCCGGTTTTTTAACCAGTCTCTTAATGGTAGGATCACTTTTATTCAGTCCCTTGGTGGGAACTTTAATAGACAGAGTGGGCAGAGAGGAATATTTTATTATTGTTGGAAGTATTGCCATAGCACTTTTATTATATGTTGTTCCCAGAACATTGTTTAACCCATTAATAATTGGAGGTCTAATAGGATTTTTTGCTGCATCAATTCCGTCACCGGTATTTGCCCTGGTGCCCAAATATATTTCTCTTTCTAAGGTGGGTCTGGGCTATGGCATACTATCAACCTGTCTGAATATCGGTATACTTTTGGGGCCTTTACTGGTTGGATTTTCTTATGATCAAACACAGAACTACCTGGTAGGATTTGATCTAATGGCAATTTTTGCCTTCCTTACAGCCCTAATTGCGTTTATACTACGACTTATTGCTAAACGAATAAAGACCCAACAACCTTTCTTAGATGGTTAAATTTTAAATAATATTGTGTACACAAATCAATATACTATTTTTTATTAGAAAGAAAATATAGTATGAACCCGATATTTGTGAAATTATAAAAAATGAATCTGTAATCTAAACAGAAGTATGCGGTTTGTTTTATTTTATTGGAATGGATAAAGACCTTCAATATCAAGTATAGGTAAGTGGTTATCGTGCTATAATACTGAGAATAAGAGCAAGTTTGGAGCTGAGAAATACGCCAGCAGTGCTATAGAATAAAATCTGAAAAAAGGAGAAAAATAGTGGAATATAAAAAGTTTGGGAATAAATATATTATAAGGATCGACAAGGGTGAGGAGATTGTAGATAACCTGAAAATTTTTTGTGAAAAAGAGCAAATAACACTGGGTTGGATAACGGGAATTGGAGCGGTTAATAAAGCCACAATAGGATTATTTAAAACAGATAGCAAAATATATCAAACCACCGAGCTAAGAGGGGATTACGAGATAACCAGTCTGGTAGGGAATATCTCTCGTATGGATGGAAAAGTATATTTACATTTGCATATCAATTTATCTGACATTAATTACAATGTGTTTGGTGGACACCTTAATTCAGCGGTGGTAAGTGGTACAGGCGAATTTATTGTGGAGTCTATTGAAGGACAAGTTAATAGACAATTTGACAAAGAAGCGGGGCTAAATTTATATCAATTCTAAAGTTTGTACTTCAAGGGGTAAGATAATCGTAGCTCAAAAATTTACTAGAGATACCGGCCATCAAACTGTTTGTGGAATTGAAAAATATTTCTTGAAACAAGTTATTAGTATCTTTGGAGCATAATGTGAAAAAGTAATATGAGTTAATAATTTTCTTATAGCAAAATAATAAACGAGAAGTAGAAAAATATTAAGAAAAAAAGAAGAGGATAATCCAATGAATAAAGGTAAAAAAAGAAGAATAGCCATACTTACCGGCGGAGGAGATTGTCCGGGTATTAATGCCGTAATCAGAGCCATTACTAAAAAAGCAATCCTGGAACACGATATGGAAATTATTGGAATCAAAGATGGTTATGAAGGATTAATTGATAATCAATACCGCACTTTGAACTTTGATGATGTTTCTGGAATCCTTACTTTAGGTGGAACCATACTGGGAACCAGCAAAAAAGCCAATCCTTTCCAATATGCGGTCAATGAAGGTGATGGTGATAAATTGAAGTTTGAAGACCTTTCCGCTGTGGTATTAAAAAATATTGAAGCATTGAAAATTGAATGTCTGGTATGTATTAGTGGTGACGGAACTCTTTGGATCTCTAACCGTTTTCATAAACTGGGAGTTCCTATTATTGGGGTACCAAAAACAATAGACAATGATATTAAGGGTACAGACATTACCTTTGGTTTTGATTCTGCTGTAAATATTGCCACAGAGGCAATTGACCGTATCCATACAACAGCACAATCGCATCACCGCATAATGCTTGTTGAGGTTATGGGTCATAAAGCGGGGTGGATTGCTCTTCACTCTGGCATTGCCGGTGGAGGGGATGTAATTTTAATCCCTGAAATTCCCTATCATTCGGAGAAGATTGTAGATTATGTTCTTCAAAGAAGAAAGACCGGACGTCGCTTCAGTATTATTGCTGTTGCTGAAGGTTCGAAACCAGTAGGGGGAGAAGTGGTAATTAAAAGGATAGTAAAAGATAGTTCAGATCCAATTCGTTTAGGAGGTATCAGCTTTGTTTTAGGGGAGGAGCTGGGGAAAATGAGTGGACTGGAGACTCGTTCTGTTGTGCTGGGACATTTACAGCGAGGAGGAACCCCTACTCCTTTTGATAGGGTGCTGGCGACTCGTTTGGGTTCCAAAGCAGTTGATCTGATTATGGAAAAAAATTATGGTAAAATGGTAAGCGTCAGAGGAGACCATTTAGAAGATTTTCCTTTAGAAGAGGTTGCTACCGGACCCCGTTTGATACCTGCTGATTATGAGCTTATCAAAGCAGCCAGAGAGATAGGGGTCTGTTTCGGAGATTAGATTTTGGCTTAGATACACACTGAGTAATCAGTTAAAAATATGTTTGTTATTAAGATTATATAGATATAAACAGGCAAGTTTAGTAAAACTATACAATTATTGACAAACTATTGACAGAAATATTTTTTTATTATATTATTAATTACTACTAAAAGAATAGTATTAGTAGTGTAAACGATTGTTAAGAGGAGAATAATCCTGATGAAACTGTCTACACGCTCACGATATGGGGCTAGATTGATGTTAAAACTGGCTTTAAATTACCAGAAAGGACCAATCTCTTTAAAGGATATTGCCCAACAAGAAGAGATATCAGAGAAATATTTAAGTCAGTTAGTCATCCCTTTGAGAGCAAGCGGATTAATATATTCTTTACGGGGTTCTCAAGGAGGATATCAGTTAAGCAAGTCCCCTTCTCAAATAAGCATAAAAGACATAGTACAAGCTCTGGAGGGGAATATTTTTCCTGTGGAATGTGTAAAAAATCCATCAATCTGTTCCAAAGCTGACGATTGTTCTGTTCGTGATATCTGGGAGAATCTCTACGAAAAAATCCATGAAGTACTGGATTCAGTTTCTTTAAAAGATTTATTAGAATCTAAAGAATTAAAAGAAGAATTGGTAGAAACTAAAATTTGTGAAAAATAATATTATAATAATAAATTTTTATATAAAATAGTCTTGAGGAGAACAGTAAATATGATTCCGCGTAAAGTGTATATGGATAATAATGCAACCACTCCCTTACATCCTGAGGTAAAGAAAGAATTAATCAAAGCTATGGATGTATTTGGTAACCCTTCTAGTATGCATCAATTCGGACAGGCAGCCAAAATAATGATGAGGGAAGCCAGAGAGTCAGTAGCTTCTTTTATCGGTTGCAGTCCTGAAGAGATTATTTTTACCGGTTCAGGGTCTGAAGCAAACAATACCGTCCTCTCTATTTTAGCCTGTCCTTCCAAACAGTGCAGTTTTTTTGAAGGTGGGAGATATAAAAAAGTAATTACCTCAGTTATTGAACATCCCTGTGTAATGGAGACTGTAAAATGCCTCTCAGACAGAGATATAGAGGTAAAATATATCGATGTAGATAGATATGGAAAGATTAAAATAGGTGAACTCGAGCAGGAGTTAAAGAAAGGACCGGCATTGGTATCTATTATGACTGCCAATAATGAAATAGGAACTATTCAGGATATAAGGAGTATCTCTCAACTGGTGCACCAATATAATAGTCTAATTCATACAGATGCAGTTCAGGCAGTTGGAAAAATTCCTATAGATGTTAATGATTTAGGGGTAGATTTTCTAACCTTATCTGCTCATAAGATTTACGGACCTAAAGGAATTGGTGCCTTATACATCCATAGAAATACTCCATTTTGTCCACTAATAAGAGGAGGACATCAGGAAGGCGGTCGGCGGGCTGGAACAGAAAACACCCTTGGTATAGTAGGATTTGGTAAAGCTGTAGAACTGCGTAAAATAGAGATGCCTGCCGAACATAAGAGATTATTAAAATTTAAAGAAAAATTAAGAGAAAGATTAAAAAACAAGATTGAACATATTTACTTTAATGGACATCCTGAGGATTCTCTGGCTAATACCTTGAATGTTTCTTTTCCCGGTGCCGAAGGGGAGTCAATACTTCTTTATTTAGATTTAGAGGGCATAGCAGTATCTACCGGTTCCGCTTGTGCATCGGGTTCGCTGGACCCCTCGCAGGTATTGCTGGCAACAGGTATTCCCATAGAATATGCTCATGGCTCTATCAGAATAAGTATGGGCAGAGAAACAACCGAAGAAGATATTGATTATATGATTGAAGTGTTACCATGTATTATAAAGAAGATAAGAAGTATGTCTACAGTAAACATGGGTAGTACAGGAGGAGTAAAATAAGAATGAATACCAAAATAGACTGGGCTTATTCCGAAAAATTGAAAGAACATTTTATTAATCCGCGTAATGTTCTTGAAGACGAAGAGTCTTATCAGGATGATGGTAAGGGAATTGTGGGAAATATGAAATGTGGAGATGAGATGCTCATAGTTATTAAAGTAGATAAAGAAAAAGGTATTATCACTGATTGCAAATGGAAGACCTATGGTTGTGCCAGTGCCATTGCCAGTACTTCCATTTTATCAGAGATGGTTATTGGAATGACCTTAGAAGATGCCTATAATATCTCACCCAAAGATATAGCAAAAGAGTTGGGCGGTCTTCCGGTTCATAAAGTTCATTGCTCGGTATTGGGTGATAAAGCCTTAAAGGCTGCTATCAATGATTATTACCTTAGAAACGGAATGGAAGATAAGGTAAAAAAAGATGAAGCTCGGGTAGTATGCCATTGTATGAATGTTACTGGCCAGGAGATAGAAGAAGCGGTTCTGGATGGTGCCCGTTCTTTTTTAGATATTCAGGAGAAGACTAAAGCAGGAACAGTCTGTTCCAGCTGTAAAGAGGAGATTATAGACCTGTTGGATAAGTATAAGAAAAAACATTTTGAAGAATGAAAAAGAAAAAAATGATAGGAGGTGAAGATGATGGCAGTTGATCCGGTTTGCGGGATGGAAATTGACGAAAAGACCTGTAAGTATAAGAGTGAATACAAGGGGAAGACTTATTATTTCTGCGCACCGGGTTGTGTGTTGGATTTTGAAGAAGACCCGGAGAAATATCTTAATAAATCAGCTAAAAGACGCGAGAGTAAAGAACCACCGCCTTATGGCCCTTGTTAGAAGAGTTAGTGCCGGGTTGAACCCTGATAATTTTTAAACTCAACATTCCATAGTTTCAAGGTTCAACCCCGATTTGTTGCCTATATTTGAATTGGCTTGTTGGTCATGATTTTTTCTATTGCAAAATAATGGTCATAAATAAAAAGTCCAAAGTTTACCAGGACAAGTGAGATAAAACCGGCCAATCCACTAATTCCCACCGTAAGATCATTACCCCCTTTAATTACCATTAGGTTTAAAGCAAATGTAGCGTTAAGAGTACCATGTATAATAGCTGCCGCAATTACCGATTTTGCTTTCAATCGCACATAGCTGAATATTGGTGCCAGCAGTAAGGTAAATATTACCATCATAAATACACCGATTTTGGGATGTTCAGGATAATTATGTCCCTGCAGTATGATGGGGGCATGCCAGATTCCCCATATAATCCCAATCAATAAATTTGATTTCCAGAATCCAAGAAAAGCGAACTCTTTCTGCAGCAATCCTCTCCATCCCAGTTCTTCTCCGAAACCGGCTACAGCATTAATGGAAACCCCGGCAACAAGTGCCTGTAATAGTCCTATCCAGTAGGGATGAATCGGAAATGCCTCAGCCTGTGCTTTCATTGCCTCCATCTGTTCGGGAGTAAGGGTAGCTTTAAGGCTTTCATAAAAGCCTTCCATATCCGGAGTAAATTCAACCAAAGGAAAGAGTAGATTAATTCCCAGGGTAAGAAAAGAGATAATTACCGGAAGCAGCCAGGCAATTAAAAACCAGCGGTTCAATTTAAAGGATATTCCCAGCGGTTCTTTAACCAAATCTTTATAGACTATTTTCTGAACAAAGATACTAACCAGCATGGGTATAAACATATAGATGATTGATATAATTAGCGAACCGGGCATAACCCATTTCCCGCCAAACAAAAAATAAAAAAAGACTAAGAGGTAGCTGATAATAAAAGTTAAAGTTACAAAAAGAAAGGCTTTTCTATTTTCTTTAATAGTCATAACAGTCAAAATATCCTTAATTGGATTATATTGTGCTGAAACACCTACTATCTAATCTTATCAAAAATCCACCTTTGAATCATCATAAAAATTATTTTTTGATATGATACAATGATATTCTTTTTTTGTAGTATAATGTATCTAATCAATTTATTCTTAAAAACCAGAATTAAAAGTTAGGAGGAAAATGAAATAAAACTTTTCTCTCTTAAAAATCAAAATTTCTTAAAGTACAAATGGACAATCCTTATCTGCCTTCTGTTCATATTGTTTGTCTTTAAATCTTCTTTTATTATTTCTGCTCAGGAGCGCAGCTTTCAGATTATTGATTATCGTGCAGAGGCAGAAATACTGGAAAATGGAGATGTCAAGGTTCGAGAAATATTTACCTATGATTTTAAAGGACAATTCAATGGTATTATCAGAAGTCTGGGGCTGAAAGGTTCAGATGGATTGACATATTTTAATGCTTCCCTATTTTACCCTCAGAAAAGAGTTTTAGATATATCTCAGGAAGCAGGACGCGATACAGTTACCTTTCGTGTTTATGAACAGTCCTCCAATGAAACAAAGTCATTTTTGCTGGAATATCAGCTAAAAAATGTTATAACAAAATATAATGACATTGCAGAGTTTTACTGGAAGTTTTTTGATGCTGATAATACCTCATCAATTAACCGGGTAAATATCGAAGTCTCTTTTCCCCATAAGACAGTTTCAGTCGATGATTTAAAGGTTTTTGGCCATGGCCCCTCACAGGGACAGGTATCTATAGAAGAGGGAGGGGTTGTTCTATACAGGATGGAGAATTTTCCATCTGGTGAAATGATAGAGGCGAGAATTTTATTTCCTCCTTCTTTAGT
>Ga0116144_10005756_pt1 | contig 11078 bp, 11 predicted proteins | sample AD_UKC035_MetaG_FD_89746 | JGI IMG/M metagenome (GOLD analysis project Ga0116144, IMG submission 89746) | Active sludge microbial communities of municipal wastewater-treating anaerobic digesters from USA - AD_UKC035_MetaG | ecosystem: Engineered > Bioreactor > Anaerobic > Digestate | place: USA... | reverse complement strand
GTGCCGCTCTTGATTACTTGAAAAGGAAGGAAGGGCGAATAATTGAACCACCTATCGATAGATATAGAAACTTATTCAAGCATCGATATTAAAAAAGCCGGTCTTTACAAATATGTTCAAAGCCCTGACTTTGAGATTTTACTTTTCGCATATTCGTGGAACTTCGGGCCGGTTCAAATAGTCGATCTGGCACAAGGTGAACGAATACCCGACGGAGTTATCTGGGCTTTACAAGATCAAAACACAATTAAGCATGCATACAATGCAGCATTTGAGTGGTACTGCCTTAGTAGGTATTTCAATACACCTCTTCATCAATGGCATTGTACAATGCTACACAGTTTGTATTGTGGCTACCCGATGGGATTGGGAAATGCTACAACAGCACTGGGTTTGCCTGAGGATAAGCGAAAAATGAGTGTTGGAAAAGCACTTATAAAAACCTTTTGTACGCCTTGTAAACCTACTAAGTCAAACGGCAATAGAACAAGAACATTACCACACCATGAACCTGAGAAATGGCAACTATTCAAAGAATACAACCGGCAGGATGTTGTTGCTGAAATGGAAATATTGAAAAAGCTTGAGAGTTTTCCGGTGCCAGAACAAGAGCAATACTATTGGAGACTAGATCAGGCCATCAATACAAACGGCATTATGATTGATCAACAGCTAGTTGACGGGGCAATATACTGCAACGATGTTATTACTGATGAATTGATGAATGAAGCTATAAGTATATCAGGATTAGATAATCCGAAATCAGTCTCACAACTAAAATCTTATCTGGAAAAAGAGATCGGGGAAGAATTACCAGACCTGACCAAAAACACAGTAAAGGAATTAATCAAAAACACAGACAACGAAACAGTAAAATGGATGCTTAAACTGCGTCAGGAGCTTTCAAAAACAAGCGTAAAGAAATATGTGGCAATGAAAGAAACAGTATGTGCCGATAGCCGGGCCCGGGGTTTACTACAATTCTACGGAGCAAACAGAACCGGCAGATGGGCAGGGCGTCTTGTACAAGTGCAAAACCTGCCTCGCAACAATCTGGAAACACTCAACGAAGCAAGAGAACTCGTAAAAAACAAAAACGTTAACGCCCTAAAGCTCATATACGGTAACATACCCGATACACTTTCCCAGTTACTTAGAACAGCGTTTATACCGTCATCGGGCAATGTATTTGCAATCGCCGACTTCTCAGCGATAGAAGCCCGTATAATCGCTTGGTTAGCCGGAGAGCAATGGCGGCTTGATGTATTTGCTACTCACGGTAAGATATACGAAGCATCAGCAAGTCAGATGTTCGGTGTACCGATTGAGAAAATCAAAAAGGGAAATCCAGAATACGAACTACGTCAAAAAGGAAAAATCGCTGAATTGGCGTTAGGTTACCAGGGCTCAACCGGCGCTTTGATTTCAATGGGTGCTTTGAATATGGGGATACCCGAAGAGGAACTTCCGGAAATAGTACACCGTTGGAGATCTGCGAACAAGAGAATCGTTGATCTGTGGTACAGCATGGAAAACGCTGCAATTCATACAGTTAAGACCGGGCAACCGACAGGAGTTAGAGGGCTTATTTTCTCTCGTGAGATTGATAGCAAAAACGGCCAAGACTTCTTAACTATTACTCTGCCAAGCGAAAGAAAATTATTCTACGTGAAGCCGACGCTTGGCGAGGGCAGATTCGGCCAAGAGGCAATATATTATTACGGCTTAGACCAGGATACGAAGAAATGGACTCAGTTGCAAACATACGGTGGAAAACTTGTTGAGAACTGTGTACAAGCGATTGCTCGAGATTGCCTAGCTGAAAATATGATGCGACTATACCAGGCTGGATATAAAATCGTTATGCACGTGCACGATGAAGTCATAATTGAAATGCCTGATACCGAACACAATGACGATACACTGAAGCACATATGCGACATCATGGGACAACCTATAAGCTGGGCACCAGGGTTGTCATTAAGGGCAGATGGTTTTGTGTCCAAATACTATAAAAAGGATTGAGGTGAAGCCATGGAAATCAAAGATAGTGGAGCAAGAAGAGAATTTGAAACCGGAGCGGTTAGAGATATAGCGGATGGAAAAGGTAGATGTGATTTACTACCTTTGGATGTAGTTGGCTACATACTTGATGATGATGTGTTTATCTATATCAACAATTACGTGAGGTTCGGGGGCATAGAAGATCTTAGATCAGCTTTTATAACATTCATCTTACTTAATAAAAAAGGCTGGGATATATTCACTTCTGTATTAGAAGTTTCAAAGCAGTACGAGGAAGGTTGCAAGAAATACGGTGACAGGAACTGGGAGAAAGGTATTCCTATACACTGTTTCATAGATTCAGCAGTAAGGCATTACCTAAAATACAAACGTGGCGATAACGACGAACCGCATGATAGAGCGTTTTTGTGGAACATTCAAGGTGCTATATGGACACATAACAACAAACCTGAGCTGATCGATTTGCCATTCGCAGAAAGGAACAATGGGGATGATGACATTAATGAATAGTTATGAGCGGTTTCTTGAAAAGAAAAAAATCCAAATACTAGCTTCTGGCTTCGATGTTGATACCGACACGCTAAACCCAAAACTATTTGACTTCCAAAAAGACATAGTGCGATGGGCATTGCGAAAAGGCAAGGCGTGTATATTTGCAGATTGCGGACTGGGAAAAACAGCGATGCAACTTGAATGGGCCCATCAAGTATGCCAGAACACTTTTGACGATGTTCTTATAGTTGCACCGCTTGCGGTGGCAGAGCAAACTAAGCGAGAAGGCGAAAAATTCGGTATTCCTGTAACAATATGTCGCGCTCAAACAGATGTGAAACCCGGCATTAATATTACCAATTACGAAATGTTGCAGCACTTTGACGCGTCAAAATTCATTGGCGTTGTACTTGATGAATCAAGTATACTTAAGCACTTCAGCTCTAAAATGCGAACCTTGATAATTGATGCCTTTGTTAACACTGAATACAAACTAGCGTGTACAGCGACACCCGCCCCTAATGACTATATGGAACTGGGCAATCATTCTGAATTCGTTGGCGCTATGACTAGAGCCGAAATGCTATCTATGTTCTTTGTGCACGACGGTGGCGACACGTCGAAATGGCGTCTTAAAGGACATGCTGAGGATGTGTTCTGGAAATGGATGACCACTTGGGCTGTTGTTATACAAAATCCTCGTGATTTGCAATATGATGTTGACGGATACGACTTACCAGAATTAAGGGTGCACGAAGAATCAGTTATCACTGGTGGCGAACTGGCAAACACCTTAACAGAAAGAAGAAATGCGAGGAAAGAAACACTACATGAGAGATGCCAAAAAGCCGCGGAAATCGCAAACAGTATTGATGGTCAAGTGCTTATTTGGTGCGACCTGAATGCTGAAAGTGAACTACTCGTTAAATTAATCAATGGTGCAGTTGAAATTAAAGGCTCGGATAAACCACAGCATAAAACCGACTCAATTAAGGGGTTCGCAAACGGCACAATTAAAGCCCTTGTTACCAAACCGAGTATCGCTGGATTCGGTATCAACTGGCAAAACTGCAGCGATATAATTTTTGTTGGCCTGTCCGATAGTTATGAACAATACTATCAAGCTATACGTAGATGTTGGCGGTTTGGGCAGGAGAAACCTGTAGATGTATATATTGTTACCTCAGATAGAGAGGGCAATGTCAGAGAAAACATACTAAGAAAAGAAGCAGATGCAGCCAAAATGACAGCCGAGATGGTGAAATACACAAAAGACATACTGACTAAGGAAATACACAGCACCACTAGAGATGTGGCCGTGTATGAGCCTAAAACCGAAATGCTACTACCAAAATGGGAGGAGTTGATGACAGGATGAATCGTGCATCAAAACTTAAAGTACTTGATCAGCTTATTACAAACAGATGGGCAATGTATAACGGGGATTGCGTAGAAGTTCTAAAAGGTATACCAGACAACAGCATACATTATTCTATATTCTCTCCTCCGTTCGCTTCACTGTACACCTATTCAAACAGTGAGCGAGATATAGGGAATTCGACTGACGATGAATTCAAGGAACATTTTAAATTTCTAGTTCAAGAGTTATACAGAGTGCTTATGCCGGGCAGGCTTCTTTCAATTCATTGTATGGATATACCGGCTATGAAAGAGCGAGATGGGTATATTGGCCTAAAAGATTTTCCCGGGAATTTACTCAGGATGTTTCAATCCGAAGGTTTCATATACCACTCTAAAGTTGTTATCTGGAAAGACCCACTTGTTGAAGCCACAAGGACAAAAGCACTAGGGCTGCTGCACAAGCAAATACAAAAAGATTCGGCTATGTGTAGGCAGGGGCTACCGGACTATCTTATAACATTACGTAAACCCGGAAATAACCTAGAACCAGTCGCACATCCTGATGGGTTCAATGAGTTTATAGGCGAGAATGAACCTGATGCCCCAAAAATCGAAAGGCCAGCACCTGATCCTGAAGCATACGACAAGCATGGGGCGTATAACAAAGTTCCTGTATATTCCCATCAAGTTTGGCGTAGGTACGCTTCTCCGGTGTGGATGGATATCAGGCAAAGCAATACTCTTAACGGCAAATCGGCAAGAGAGAAAACAGATGAGCGTCATATATGCCCATTGCAGCTCGATGTGATTGAAAGAGCTATTCACTTATGGACCAATCCAAATGATATCGTACTTAGCCCATTCGCCGGTATTGGCTCGGAGATATACTCGGCGATTAAAATGGGTAGAAGGGGAATAGGAATAGAGTTAAAAGAGTCTTATTACAAAGAAGCATTGAAATATTGCGAACTAGCAGAAACTGAGGAGGTGCCAGACAGTGTGAAAACCGTTGAGGATTATATTAATTGGTACAAAGAAAACTACGGAAAAGAACCGACAGAGCGACTAATTGAAACCTTTTGTAAGCTTAATAACATAGCCCGCGAGAAATCAAAGCTGGTTGATCCTGAACCGTGCCTGATATGTGGCGAAGTGCACGAAGGGGCGTGTAAGATATAATACCACATCGTAGAGAAAGGAGGTCGCATAGATGAATGAACAATGATAAACAAATAATAATATCATCAGCAGGTAGTAGAAAATCTACACACTGGCCGGCGCAAACTCTTATGTGGTCAGAGCTAGTCAACAAATTAGCTACACCAGTACGCGGCACTGAAACATTAGCTGAGTATCTTCGACTGCCGAAAACACAACAAGACGACCTCAAAGACGTTGGGGGGTTTGTTGGCAGCACTCTTAAGGACAACAGGCGAAAAGCCGTCAATGTTATAGGGCGTGACCTTATAACTCTTGACTTGGATAATATCCCGGCAGGGCAAACAGATGACGTACTCAGAAAAATACACAGTTTTGGATGTGCATACGCTGTATACTCAACCCGAAAACATGAGCCGGCAAGACCTCGACTCCGTGTCATTTTTCCGCTAGATAGAACAGTAACCGCTGACGAATACGAACCAATTGCTAGAAAAATGGCCGATATAATCGGTATAGAACTTACAGATCCGACAACATTCGAAGCGTCAAGGCTTATGTATTGGCCCTCGTGTTGTAGTGATAGCCAATATGTGTTTACGTACGGTGATTTTCCATTTGTATCAGCTGATGGGCTGCTAGCGATGTATCAGAATTGGCAGGATGTTACACAATGGCCAAGGGTGATAGGAGAGCAGCAACAGACTCAAAAAACTGCAGAAAAGCAGGAAGATCCAACAAATAAATTCGGCATCGTCGGAGCTTTTTGTCGCATTTACGACGTATACAAAGCAATAGAAACGTTTTTACCTGGTGTATATATACCAGTAGATAGTGCGGATGATAGATTCACATACACAAACGGCTCAACTGTTGGCGGTGCGGTGATATATGAGAACGGAACTTTTCTTTTTTCACATCATGCTACTGACCCGGCATCGGGGAAACTGTGTAATGCCTTTGACTTGGTGAGGCTGCATAAGTTCGGCCAGTTGGACGATGAAGCAAAGCCCGATACACCAGCTCATCGATTACCGAGCTATAAAGCAATGTGTGAATTAGCTGTAGCTGATCCACAAGTTGCTGCACTTCTTACTCAAGAAAGATACGAAAAAGCAGCAGCTGAATTTTCAGGAGAAACAACAAATGCTGTTATTGATTCATCCGATTGGATCAAAAAACTAAAATTAAATTCCACGACAGGGCTACCTATTAAAAGCATATCTAATATAGAAATCATCCTAAAAAACGACCCAGTACTTAAAAATAAAATCGCTTACGATAAATTTCTTGAGCGTCCAGTGTGCGGCAATGACTTACCTTGGGCCGCCAATAAATACATAAGCGATTACTGGCGTACATGGGAGGAAGCAGATGAAGCCGGACTGGTTAGATATTTGCAAGAGGCGTATGGTTTGCCAAAATGCTCGGATTTAGAATTGGCTCTTGAACTTGTATGGCGTGAAAATATGTTTTTTGAACTCCGAGATTATCTCACGTCGCTTGTTTGGGATGGTGTGCCTCGAATAGATACTATATTCATCGACTATTTTGGTGCTGAAGATACGGCATACACTAGAGCAATTACTAGAAAAACACTTGTTGCGGCGGTGGCCCGGGTAATGGAACCCGGATGTAAATTTGACTACATGCTTATTCTTGAGGGCCCACAAGGAATGGGAAAATCTAGCTTTCTAGCACGACTTGCAACTAACCAAAAGTATTACTTGGATGAGATGAGAACATTTGAGGGCAAAGAAGCGAGCGAACTTATTCAGGGCAAGTGGATTGTTGAGGTCGCTGAGTTATCGGCGTTCAGCAAGACGGAAACGAATATCATTAAGGGCTTCATCACCCGCCAAACTGACACCTATAGAGCCGCTTACGGAAAAGGCACAAAAGACTATCCCCGAAAGTGTATTTTCATAGGTACAACTAACAGCGAGGAATATCTGAAAGATGCTACAGGTGAAAGACGGTATTGGCCACTGAGATTAAATCCTCGACTTAAAATACCACTTAACGAGGTACCAATTGATCAAATTTGGGCTGAAGCATATGCAAGATGGCAGTTTGGCGAGGATTTGTATTTACCGCCAGAACTCGAAGAAGAAGCCAAACGACAGCAGGAAATGAGGCAAGAATCAAATGTAAAAGAAGGTTTGATTCTTGAGTTTTTGGAAAAGCCGATACCGGTTGACTGGAACAAGCGTACATTGGCAGAAAGGCGTCTATACTGGAGTAGTGAATTTGGAACTAATACTGTTGAGACTATGGAACGTGACAGAGTATGTGCTTTGGAAATTTGGTGTGAATGCTTTGGCGGCGATATAAAGAACATCAAGAAATCGGACACTATAGAGATTAACAACATACTAACCAAAATACCCAGGTGGGTGAAAAACAAATCTGTATTAAAATTCGGGTGTTATGGCGATCAGAGAGGGTTTGTAAGAGCCGCAACATTCTAAAAATTTTCCGCAACATTCTATTAAAAAACGCAACATTCCAAAAATTACCGGGCAACATTCTCAATAGAATGTTGCGGGAATGTTGCGTAGAATGTTGCGGCTATAACCCTTTATTTATCTATATTCTATTATTATTTTATATTAACGCAACATTCTATATAAATATATAAACTTATATTAAATTTAAAGGATTTTATATAAATTTATATATATTAAATGTAAAATTATAGGATATATTAAACCTTAAAATCCTTAAATTCATAATACTTATATATACGTGTAAAAAGAATGTTGCGTTTTTAAATTTCAAAAGACTGGAAGGTGATTCGATGCCACATTATAGCGAAAAAGACATAGAGTCGTATTTGCGAGAAAAAATAAAAGAAATCGGCGGTAAAGCATACAAATGGGTATCACCTGGAAACGCAGGAGTGCCGGATAGGCTTGTTTGCCTAAGAGGCAAAATGATACCTGTAGAGTTGAAAGCACTGGGCGGTAGACCAACAGAGCTGCAATTGAAAAAACATCAAGAGCTGAATAAGCTTGGTATAACTGTATATGTGATTGATTCGAAGGAAAAAGTTGACGAGTTTTTACGGGGGCTTAAACAATGAAATTCACACCGCATAATTATCAGGCATATTGCATTAACCGAGTAATATCTGACCCAGCGATAGGTCTTTTTCTCGATATGGGGCTAGGAAAAACCATCATAACACTTACAGCTATCAACGAACTAAAATACAACATGTTTGAAATCAACAAAGTGTTGGTTATAGCACCGAAAAAGGTTGCAGAGTCAACTTGGACGAACGAGGCGAAGAAGTGGGAACACACCCAACATCTAAGAGTATCGTTGTGTATCGGAACAACCAACAAAAGAATCCGAGCCTTAAACACGCCAGCTGATATTTATGTGATTAACCGTGATAACGTTCAATGGCTCGTTGACTATTACCGGAACTCTTGGCCGTTCGATATGGTTGTTATTGACGAACTATCATCGTTCAAGAACCACAAGGCTAAAAGGTTTAAGGCCTTGTGCTGGGTGAGGAACCACATTAAGCGTATCGTCGGGTTGACCGGTACACCAGCGCCGAATGGGCTACTGGATCTATGGGCACAAGTGTATTTGTTGGATCAAGGCGAACGTCTAGGAAAGAAGATCACACATTTTCGTGAAAGATATTTCGAACCTGACAAGAGAAACCATGAGCAGATTTTTACCTATGCAGCAAAGCCAGGAGCCGACGAAACGATTAGAGGTCTTATCGGTGACATATGCGTAAGCATGAAAGCAGAAGAATATTTGGAGTTACCGGATTGTATTACTAACGATGTACCGGTTGAACTTGATGCAAAAGCCAGAACAGCATACGAGACGCTTGAGAGAAAAATGCTACTTGAGATTAACGAAAGTACAATTGACGCCGGAACGGCTGCGGTACTTACTAACAAATTGTTGCAATTATGTAATGGGGCAGCATACGACGAAAACAGAAACATTGTTAGTATTCACGATCACAAGATAGAAGTTTTCAGGGAAATTATTGAAGCACTCAACGGGCGACCGGCATTAGTGTTTTATAACTTTCAACACGATCTTGATAGGATTAAGCAAGCGTTGGGAGGAACAGGATTAGTTGTTCGAGTCCTGAAAGGTCCAGAGGACCAGGACGACTGGAACAATAGAAAGATTGATGTATTATTGGCCCATCCGGCAAGTTGTGCGTATGGGCTTAATTTGCAGCAAGGCGGTAATCATATTATCTGGTTCGGGCTGAATTGGTCACTGGAATTGTATCAACAAGCTAATAAGAGATTACACCGTCAGGGACAAACAGAAAAGGTCATCATACACCGGTTAATTGTGCGAGGCGGTGTAGATGAAGATGTTATAGCGGCTATTGAGAGAAAAGATGCTACGCAAAACAGCTTGTTAGAAGCCTTGAAGGCAAGGATAGAGAAGGTGAGGAGAATATTATGACCCGAGAAGAATTAGGCAAATTACAGAACATCCAGAAGGAGATCAAGATTATACAGCAGCAAATAAGTAACATAGATTGCAACAAGTTCTACAGGCACGATAGCGTTACAGGCTCAGAGCCAAATTTCCCATATGCTAAACGGGTTATTGGTGTTAAAGGCTACGATTACGACGCATATTATACAAAATTAGACCGCCTAAATAAAAAACTCAAAAGAAAACTTGAAGCACTTATGGATGAACGAGACAGAGTGATGGATTTTATTAATACGGTCTCAGATAGTGTATTGCGTCAGATACTAATCCTTAAATACATAAACGGTATGACGTGGGAACAGATTGGAGCTGAGATTGGATATTCTGCTAGGTCGATACGACGTAAACATGCAAGCTTTTTTCAGCAAAATTAAAAAAGTTGGCCACCCATGGCCACTTTAAATGTGTTATATTAGTATTGTCAGAAGTATAAACTTTAATGAATAATACCTTGATTGTCATAGGTGCAGTAACTTTGATAAGGATGTGATTACAGATGGAAGGTGATTAGTTTGAAATGTATTGAACGTGTTAACTGTTATGACTGTAAGCATAGCAAAGATTGTAAAGAGTTTCAGAATTACTTGGAAGGTGAGAAAAGATATGGCCAGTCGAGCGAAACGACCTTGCAATTATCCAGGATGTCCGGAGCTGGTGTCCTCCGGTTATTGTACGAAGCACACGAAGCACTCAAGCGAATACAGAAGAGGAACAGCACAACAGAGAGGATATAACTATAAGTGGTCGCAATATAGTAAAAGGTTTCTCAAGCAACCCGGTAATCATCTGTGTGCGTTAAAGATAAGCCCACGTTGTGCCTATGTATCTGAGTGCGTGGATCACCGTATACCGCCTAAAGGGCCAGATGATCCGTTGTTTTGGGATAAAGACAATCATCAACCGGCTTGTATTGCTTGTAACAGTATGAAAGGTAATAGGGTTTAATCAAGTGACTTGCTATACTTCTAAAATGCTCGAGCACGTACTTAACCAAATAAAAATTAAGTTGGAGGAACAAAGAGATGATGTATAAAAAGAAACCTGTTGTTATCGAAGCTGTTAAATGGGACGGAAAAAACCATCGTGAAATGTGGAATTTTCTTACCGGGAAAACTGATGATTATATTTCTTCTAGCGGTGATAACTTTTATATTGATCACGAAAAAGTAACCGGCGGCCTTGTTATTAAAACTCTCGAGGGCGAACATCTTGCAAGTATTGGCGACTACATTATCAAAGGCGTTAAAGGAGAATTTTATCCGTGTAAACCAGACATATTCAAGTTAACTTACGAGGAGGCTTAATTCGGAAATTATTATTACTATAGGAATGATCGGGAAAGAGAGGCGTAATAACGTGAATTATAAAATTGTAGCTGTAGATTTTGACGGCACCTTGTTTGAGAATAAGTGGCCGGAAATTGGTGAACCCCATGCCGGAATTATCGTCTACAAAACAGGGTTTAATCAAGTGACTTGCTATACTTCTACATGGTAATATATGGGGTAGGGGGGTGTCGAATCCCTGCCAGAACGCACTTACAAGAC
>Ga0116144_10005755_pt1 | contig 11078 bp, 5 predicted proteins | sample AD_UKC035_MetaG_FD_89746 | JGI IMG/M metagenome (GOLD analysis project Ga0116144, IMG submission 89746) | Active sludge microbial communities of municipal wastewater-treating anaerobic digesters from USA - AD_UKC035_MetaG | ecosystem: Engineered > Bioreactor > Anaerobic > Digestate | place: USA... | reverse complement strand
TGAAGGCTCCGACGTACCGGCCACTGGCATGCTAATAGCCCATGCAAAAGGCTGGGGCTTACCCTGCTCGTACTGATAGACCGCGACCAAAGGAAGATTCCTCTTGTCGTAAAGCGTTCCGAAGCGAAGAGTGAGGCTGCTAGGAGCCGCCAAGAACAAGTGGATTCGCTTTACCCCTCTTGCCTGAAGCTTCAGACAGGTGTCGAGAAACTGGCGCCCGAGGGCTATCTGCTTCTCCGACGAAAGATGGCTCGACGTGCTTGCGCCGTCCAACAGCAAGTGCACCACTGCACAGCCTGGTAACTTCGCTCTCGCGTTCGCGAGATCGACTTGATAGGAGGCAGAAACTGCAAGGATGACCTCATCTGCCTGGGCAGGCAAAGCATCAAGCCCATCGATCACGAACCGCTTCAAGTCGTCTGGCTCACCCAGACGATGCCATTTCCTCGCATGCCGATCCCAATCCATAAAGGTGATTGGAGTTTCATCATCTAGTACGACTCCCACCAGGAACGTCAAAGGGACCGGAGCGAGGCCACCGACGACATACGAGAAGTCGCGCCGGTCAATTCCCCTTTCGCGCAACTCTAAATCCGAGCGAAGCGATGATATTCGCTTCAAGGCTGCGCCAGGATCAACAATTACCCCATCCTGAATGCGCTGGCGCATATCGAGAAGGATCGGCTCTCGTCTTCCCGGAAGCGAGGCCGGGACATCGTCCGTCAGAGGCGGCCCATCCCAGTCGCGCAGGCCGCGCAGCTCGATTACAAAGACGCGCTTTCGCCCCTCAATGCGCGCTTCACCTATCACAAGGAAGAGGCCAACTAGAATCAGGACAACGGCGAGGGCTATCAATCCGTAAGAGAGAAGCGGACTAATACCACCATCAGCCCAGCCAATAGTGAAAGACCCGCTGCCGGTCGGAATGGTCAGCGATAGGTTCATGCCGGCGATGAGCACCACGAGAAGGGCGGAACCGGCTCGCATTACCAAGAGGCCCCGCGACTTCCGCCGGAAGACCCACTCGATCAATGCAGATAGCAGGTTGTCAAAGTGCGCGCTTAGATTCATGCCCCCTCAATTCACAAATGCTGAGATCAACGCCTTGCGGCGACAATCCTTTCTGAAAAAGCAGCGCGGAGCATTCGAAGCGCCAGAAACGCGCACGCTTAACGATCATCAAGATAGCGAAGTGAATGCCACGTTCGCCCTCGACGAGTTCCTGCATCGAGGCGATGTCTTGATGGCTCGGAACGACCGGATAACTAGGATGTGAGTGCCACTCTCCAAGATAGTTGAAGCGCGTGTAATCACTTCCAGTTCGATCAAAGAACGCTGAAAGAGCTAAACGATGGTGTTCGGGAGAGCGCACGAAATGCGCCGCCGAACCGGTGGTCTCATCAACGGAGAAATCAACCACTCTGAAGTGGCCTTCACTGATTTGCTCGGCCATCAGCACACCGCCGATCTCACGCTTTCCTGCGCGTTTGAGGAGTGGCTTTATCCGATCAACTTCACTCGTTGGAAAATCAACCCGCACGTTTCTCCCCTGCATCGGGGAAGAACTCCTCGATCAGCTCCTTTACTTTTGCATCCTTGTTTTCTTCGGCAGGCGCACCCCATGAACCTTCGAGCACTAGCTCGATTGGCCATACCTCAAAAGGCTGTGAGAAAATCCATTTTTTAGAGAACCCTATCGCATACGCAGCCTGTGGAAATTGTGCAGAGCTCGGGTCTAGTAGCGCATCCGTCGCATAGCGAACCATATGCATGGCCACCAAGCCCACCTCAGCGTCAGTGGCCACTATCGCCCGAATTCCGTCGTTCGCGGTGTAGGTTCTGGTTTCTTCGCTCGAAACCCAAGGAATCCCTTTTTGTTGGAACCAGCCGTCTATTTGCCTTCTCGCCGCTTGCGGCGGAGGTTCAATATCCGGCCGCACTCTAGCGACGAGTCCGCCCAGTCCGCCTTCGTAAACTCGGCCCCATACGAGCGGCTTTTTATATGCTTGTGCAACGGCGGCACACGTTATGAACGCGTTGATGTCAGCCGTGGCATCCACAATGAGATCGCAGTTCGAGAGCTTAAGTGCGGTGGCCGCTGACCAAGCGCCGCTCTCCTGCCTGCCCAACAGAATCTCCGAGATGTCTACGGCAGCTCTTGGATTGAGCTCAAGGATTCTGCGTTCAACAGCCTTAGTCTTGTTAACACCACTTGCGCGCAAGTCCAGTTCGTTTCGAATGACGTTCCCTGGCAAGAACACGTCTGAATCCACCAAGACAAATTTGCCGACCCCAGATCGAGCGAGGGTCCCGGCGATTTTCGAACCGACTGACCCGCACCCTACGATGCCGACGCATTTTCCCTGCAGCGCTACATATTCATCCGGAAGGCGAGTTTCGTCGCTCGGCACTTCAATCGTGGGGTACTCGAGTAACGCATCGTTGGATGAGAGTAGTTCGAACAACGTGACGTGGTCGCCGCTTGCGAACACCATTGTTAGGCTTTCGCCGACGTGGGTGAGCTTCCATTCGTCTAGCTTCTCGCCGAGCAGTGCCTGGACACCTTCCTTCGACTCAAAGTTTTGCGGTACGGGCCGTCGGAACACAAACCCCTGACGCGTGGCGTTTCCAAAACTCGTAGCGGGTTCGGCTTTCCAGAGAACCGATTCATCCTCCCCAATCTGGGTCACCTCTGTCACCCATGTTTTCGCGAAATAGCGCTCCGATGTCTTAATCGGTATCTGTGAGCCTTCTGGCAATCCCAGCAGCGAACTCTTGCAGTCTGGTGACAACAGAAATCGCACCGTACGGGCACGGACCTCCTGGCCCACAGTGAGGTCGTGTGCGCTCTCCACCTCCTCATCTTCGTCCTCGTTGGACAGAAGGCGATACGCGCTTTCGATCAGCATGCTACCCGTGATATCTGGACGCCAATTGTCAGCGCGCCATTCAAGGCATAGCTCACCTTTCGCTCCGTATTGGTGAGACGAAAGCCTTTCTTTACTCTTAGCAACAACGCGCGCAGGAAAATCTGGAAACAAGTCCGGATAGATCAAGGTAAGGGGAATCCGGCGCGCAGCAACTTCAATCTCGAAATCGAGCGCCAAGTTTGGGAAGTCACTCGGGTCCCACTTCAATATTTTGAGCCACGAGACGCGTTCCGCCAGCGAGGCAATATCGGCTTTTTCGGCCAGCGCACGACCTGGTTGATTAACCCACCAGATCACGCAAAGCCTTTCGGCTGGGTCGGCACACGCGGCTCGTTCGGAAACGCGACGCCCACTGGAGCGACGGAGGCCACCTTCGCCAATCCGCCTCCCGGAGCATTCGCTCGTTTGATGATGCGGTCGGTAACCTGACGCCCCATAGAAGAGGCTGCGCTTTCAGCGATCTTCGTTACACCTGCCATTTGACCGACTTGACCAAAGTCCTTGCGAGCTTGCTGCAGCCATTCGAAGAATGCGTTTGCGCGTTGCGGATATTCCGCCCACTTGTCGGCGAAATTTTCCAACGGGTCGGTCGGGTTCGGAATTACGTATCTACCGTTCACGTAGTGAACGTGTTGATGCATGTTCGAAAGAATGCCAAGCAGCGCTCCGCCGATACTCTGCTCACCGCTATACGAATGGGCGGCTAATGTCGTCAGGATGACAGAGATCGGGCGGTCTTCCAGTCGTCCGATGAAACGAGAGTCTCTGTGACGCTTCAAAATTATGATCGCAGCCTGTAGTGGCGTTCTTACTCGATAGATCGGGATTTCCTCGACCGAAGCGCCAATCGACTCCGCCAGCATTTTGCGGCGGCTTTCAAATGCGCTTCCCATTCGCAATTTGAACCATTCCGAGAAGCCCTTTGGATTTGATCGCGGCCAATCCGCCGTCAGCATGGCGTAGTCCGCTCTTTCATTGTCGGTTATGCCAACCGCCGTGTTAGCCCATGTCGCCTTCTGGCCAGCACGCTCGATAAGCAAGCGAGCGCGGGCAGCGTTTGGCAGTGACGGAACAATGTCCATGTGGAATTGAGCACCGTCGGCGTAGTCGAGAATCCAGCATCGACGACCTTCCCGAACCGGGTTCGTCATTTTCTTGGCCGCATGGTAGGACCGTACTTCGACCTCCAAGAGCTCCTTTAATCTCTTTTGCGTTAGCTGCGATGGCGCGAGCAATTGAAACTCGCACATCGAATCGACATCGTAATCTTCCTTTTCCGACAGAGGACGGATGGCCGTCCCCAGACGGAACGAGCCTTGGACGTAGATTTGAGGATCGTATTTTCGGATTGTCGACGCCTCTCGGTGCAGCCACCGTCCGAAAGAGTCGTAGCTGTCCTGGGCCTGCGCGTATCGCGCATCACTAATGGCAAGCTCTTCTGCGAGAGCTTCGAGATAGCGTTCTGCGTCCTGCGTTAACATACTTGCCCCTACCCAACAGTACTGTTGTCAGTGATATTTCACGATTTGTTCCAGATTCCTAGCTCCAGGTCAACACTGAACAGCATTAGGTAAATCTGAAACGCGTGCGGTTTCGGCAAACGCAGGTGCGTCAAGACATACTCACGAAGGCACCGCTAACTGCCTGCTGCCAAACGTGCGCATAGACGTTCGCTGCAATCAACCTCTTATCGTCATCGGTATAGGGCGGTGTCGGGAGGCTTGTGTATACGTGATCGAGGATCAGTGTTTCCACATCGCCCTTTGTCTGCTCTTTCTCCCAGAACCGATCCAACTCGGCGAGCCGCGTCTTGACCGCCGCGAGCAACTCCCGGCTGGCCTTCTTAACGCGCTCACGCGCAGTCTTATCAATGCTCCCCTTCTTCTCTTGCAGCAGCACATCGAAAAGCGCGAGCTCCTCTTCGCCGAGTCCCTCGCGCGTCGCGCGTTCCTGCTCTTCGTCCAGACTGGCCACAAGGTCCTGAAGCCTGCGGAAAGTCTCCTCGATGGTGGCGCGATCCTTTTCCAGGTTGTAGGCGGCGACGATTTCCTCGTACTTAAGCTGGTAGTCCATGCGCGTCGGATTTCGCGCAAGCATCTCGGCAAGCTTCTGCTCAAGAACTAGCCGGATGTCCTCAATGACCGTTGCCTTGCGCCGAACCTTCTTCGCAAACTCCTCTCGCAGTTTGTCGAGGTCTACTGTGCTGAGATCGAAGGTCAGCCCCTCCGCCTGGTCGTCGCCAGGAGCTTGCGTGCGGATGGCCTCGTTGACGATACGGTGAAGCTCCTTCAGGAGGTCCGTCACGTCCGCCGTATCGCGGCGCTCAGTCAGCTTCTTGTAGATCGCCTCGATGTTGTCGTGGCGTTCGGCATACTGATAAGCGGTCGGCTCTGTTACTAGGGCTCGGAATCGCACGAAGACCTGCCGCGCCAGAATCTCGAACCGCCGCTTCGCGTCGTCGCTCGTGTAGACCGCCTCGACAGCGTCCTTCAATCCCTTGATCCGCGCGAAGCCTGATGAGCCGATGAGGGTGGCAGCGTCGAAGTCGAGCGACGCGAGATGCGCCTCTGTCGCGTTGATCGCCTCGATGAGGGCCTGAACGCGCTCCTCGATAGGCGTGATCGGCGGATCGCCGCCGGGACCTTCGCCAGATGCATACTGCGCGAGCGCGGCGCGCAGGCTCGCCAGCATTCCGTTGTAATCAACGATCAGGCCGAAGTCCTTGCCGGGGTAGACGCGGTTGGCGCGCGCAATCGCCTGCATGAGCGTGTGCGCCTTCATCGGCTTGTCGATATAGAGGGTCGAGAGGCACTCCACGTCGAACCCCGTCAGCCACATGGCGCAGACGATGGCGATGCGGAAGGGATGCTCAGGGTTCTTGAAGGCGGTCTCAACGTCGATGCGCTTGCCACCGACCTCGAAACCCTGCTTCATCAGGGCGCGGTGCGGAATGATGTCGAAGCCCCACTTCTTGAAGTCGGCGACTTCGTTCTGGGCCTCGCTAATGATGATTTGGATGAGGGTTTCATCCATCCAGTCTGCCTGCGCGACCTTGCCCTCCGCGCGCAGAGCGTCCGCCTTTGTTTTCCAGCGCGGAATAACTAACTGATACATGCGCGCGCAAGTGATCTTGTCGATACAGACCAGCATCGACTTGCCCGACTCACAACGCGTAGCAGCATGTTCCACGAAGTCCGCTGCGATCTTTTCTAGACGCTCGTCGGCAGTAATGACCTCGTAGTCCTTGCCGAGCAGTTTGTCGAGCAATGCCTTCTGATCGGCGTCGAGATCGGCTTCCTCGATCTTTTCGGCAATCGTGCTGTCGAGATCGCGGCAGGCGACACCGAGCTTTTCGCCTCGGTTCTCGTAAACCAGTTTGACGGTCGCGCCGTCCTCTTCGGATCGCTTGAAGTCATACCGGGAGACGTAGTCCCCGAAAATGCGCCTTGTGATCTCGTCCTGCTTGAAAAGCGGCGTTCCGGTGAAGCCGATAAAGGCTGCGTTGGGGAGCGCAACGCGCATGTTCCGGGCCAGCCGCCCGAACTGCGTGCGGTGGGCCTCATCCGAGATCACGATGATGTCGTCGCGCTCGCTATAAGGCGCATCCGGCTTCACGTCCTGATTGAACTTGTGGATCAGGCTAAAGACGTAGCGGTGGTTCTCCTTGAGAGTCTTTTCGAGCTCTACGCCCGACGATGCGCGTGGAGTGCGGTCGTCGGCGACGCCGCATCCGACAAAGGTCTTGTAAATCTGATCGTCCAGGTCATTGCGGTCGGTCATCAAGAGGAACGTGAAATTCCCCGGAATCTTCCGCCGAACCTTCTCGGCGAAGAACGCCATCGAGTAGGACTTGCCGCTCCCCTGCGTGTGCCAGAACACTCCGAGGCGACCTAAGTCTGGATGGGCACGCTCGATGACCTTGACCGGCCCCGTCGGGATGTAGGGCGACGGCTCTAGCTCGGCGACCTTAAGGACATCAGCCCGCTTCTTCTTCGCCTTCGGCTGCGGGCGCTCGATGGGTAGCTCGACAACGCGGTGGCGCAACCGCGCCTCGACCGGAATCTCTCGCTTGATCTCCTCCTGCCGCGCGACGGACGCGACGGCCCGGTTGACGCCGAGGACCTGGTGATTACGGGCGACTACTTTACGAGTCGCGCCCGGCTTGCTGTCGTCGAACAGGATGAAGTTTTCGACCAGATCAAGCAGCCGGTCATGCGCCAGCATCCCGTTCAGCAATCGCTCCGCATCAACGCTGCCCTTGTCGGATTCATCCAGCCGCTTCCACTCGTAGAAGTGCTCCCATTCGCTCGTGATAGACCCGTAACGGGCGTGATCCCCATTCGAGACGATCAGAAACGCGTTGTGATGGAAAGCGTGGGCGATTACGTTCTCGTCCATGTAATCGCGCAGATTGCCGTCGAATCCAGCGCGGATGTTCTTGTAGACTGCCTTAAGCTCAATGAACACGAGTGGCAGCCCGTTGATAAAGCAAACGAGGTCGGCCCGCCGGTTGTAGTTCGGCGTCCGCACCCCTGTCAGTTTCATTTCCCGCACCGCGAGGAAACGGTTCGAACCCGGGTTGTTGTCGAAGTCGATGACGCGAGCATGGGCAGACTTCTGATGGCCTGCCGCGTCTCGGTAATGCACTGGAACTCCGCCCCGCAGCATCTTGTAGAAATCGCGGTTGTGCTGAACCATCGAGCGGCTCACGTCGTTGACGGTGAGCACCCGCATGGCATCGTCAATCGCCGACGAAGGGAGTTCGGTATTAAGCCGCACTAGCGCCGCGCGGAGATCGCGCGTCAGCACCGCTTCCTTGGTGTCAGCACGGCCTAGGGTCCCATCAGGTCCGAAGCTCTCGTCGTTCCAGGCATAGACGCTCTCCCAGCCGAGCTCGTATTCCAGGTGCTTGGCAAAGGTCTTCTGAACGAGGCGGTCTTCGCTATTGATCGGCGTATAGGCCATTACACTGCGATCTCCCCGTTCATCAGTCGCGGCAGAAGAAGGTCGCGGGCTTGGGCCAGGCTCTCGCATTGTCTCTCTAGCGTGGCGATAAGACGGAAGCCGTCAACCACAGCGTCATGGAAAGCCTTTCGATGCAATGTCGGCGGAAGCAACAATGGCAGGCGCGACAGGTCCTTCGGGTATACATGAGGTTGTGCCGCTCCTTTTTGCATTGCTCGGATCTCTGCCTGTCGCGCGACCATAGAAAGATAGAGAAACCACAGCTCTGGATTTTCAGCGATGCTTAAGAACGAACAGTCCGAAGCCCAGATGTCTGTGTAGTACAGCGCAACATGACCGGCGTTCGCTCCGGACGCGCTCACCGTAATGACGGGTCCGGCGGCATTAGCAGTGCTGTGGAAGTAGGCGGGCGTCAAGCCGCCCGCGACCACAGGCACATTGCCCGGTTCCACTGTGTCCTTCGTTATATTGCGTCCCTTCTGGATCGTTGCGAAGTCGCCAAGCTGAAGACGCTCCCAGCCCTCCGGCACGCCGTCCATAATTTTGACGTGCTCATGGCCGGGGAAGCGGAGCTGGACAAACCATTCGCGATAGAGCAACCGTGCGGCCTCCTCCAGCAACCCAATCCGCCTCCGGTTGTTCTCGATCAGGTCGTCGTAGCAGGAAAGAGTTTCAGCGATACGTTTCTGAACTGATAATTCGGGGACGGGGAACTTTATTGAAAGCAGTTTTTCCTGACTGAGGTTGTCTTGCGCCGCGCCCTGCGTAAACGAGCGGAAACGCATCTTAAGGACGGCATCAAAGAGATACTTCACGAACCGGGTATCCGCCTTGGCTGCGTCCGCTGTAAAACCGATGACGCTATCAGGGAAACATGCGTCAATATCCAGGATAGCGGTTTCCGCAATGTTCGCGGCGATCGTGATACACAGCGTTCCGGCGGGCCAAAGCTTGCTCTGCGCCAGCCCGGCCTCGCTGTAGGTTTGTTCGTAATCTCGGAGGTACAGACCAGCGCGCTTTACATCGCCCGTCTGAATGAAAGGGAAAGGGCCACCGTAAAGGAATGCCGCGTCTCTCGGGCGATGGCGAGACCGCCCCCGAGAGACGCTTCCGAGCTGGTCGAGGGTCAATTCGTGAACGCTCATACCCCCAACCCCTCGAAGTTCTTCGCGATGCGGGCTGCGAGGTCGATGGCTTCCTCATTCAAGCCTTTGAGGTCGATATGGATGGAGCGCAGGGCTTCCTCGAAATCAAAATCATCATCCACTTCTTCCGGCGCGACTCCGACGTAGCGGCCCGGCGTCAGGCTCCAGTCGTGGGTCTCGATCTCCTTGCGGTCAACTAGCTTCACTAGCCCCTCGACATCGCGCAGCTTCGCGTCGGGGAAGCGCTCTTGCAGCCAGTCGGCTTGTTTCACGAAATAGCGCGGCACGCGCAGCGCCTCAACCGCCCCCGCACGCGCAGCTTCGAGCGCCTTGCGAGCTTTCGTAATGTCCGTGTTGTCCCAAACATCTGACTCGCGTGCGTTCAGTTCCTTGACCGCGATGTCAATCGCGCGGCTCGCGAGTTTGACTGCGAGGTCTACCTGCTTGGTCAGGTCGCGGCATTGCTCCGCGAGCGGTTGCAGCGCTTTACGAGACTTGTTCAGGCCCTTGTTGTCGCGGGCGGCGGACTTCCAGCCGTTCGCCTGCGTTCCGGCCTCTTTGTTGAAGCCTTTTATGTCGGCGGCGAGCGTGTCGCGCAGCGCCATGAGCTCTTTCCAGGTCTCCGCCAACGGGTCAGGGTCGCGGTCCTGCTTCGCAAACCCTTCTACAAGTCCGAGCAGTTTCTTGAGCGCTTCTTCGAACGCACTGAGCGGCGTTTCCGCCGCCTTGCCTTCAGCGACGGCCTGCGTGAGATAGGACTCCACCAGCTTGAGGAAGCGGTCATTTTGGCCCCGGTAGAGCCAGATGATCGAGGCGATGTTCTTCTGCTGCTCCGGCGAGAAGTCGTAGATCGCCCGAGAGACTTTCCGGTAAATGTTGCGGGCATCCAGCATCAGGACGTGATCCCGCCGCGCCTTGTCGTTCTCCTTCGCCCGGTCGAAGAACCAAAGCTGACAAGGGACGGTGCGCGTGTAGAAGAAGTTGCCGCGAATGTCGATCATCACATCGACCGCGCCTGTCTCCACCATCTTCTGCCGGACCAACGCCTCATCGCGCCCAGCGCTCGACGCTTGCGAGGACATGACGACGCCCGCGCGCCCCTTGTCGTTCAAATAGCTGTAGAAGTACGAAAGCCAAAGGTAGTTGGCGTTCGAAACTTTTTTCGCCTTGTTGACACCAGGCAGGCCGAAAGGAAGGCGCTTGTCGCCCTTCACCTTGTCGGCGTCCACGGCGTCCACGTTGAACGGAGGATTGGCCATCACGAAGTCGCACTTCCCGGCGAGCTCGTGCGGGTCTTTGTAGTAGGTGATCGCTTCGTCCCCGGCCCTGATCTTTCCCTCAAGGCCGTGAACGGCGAGATTAATCTGCGCCATGCGGGCCGTGGTTTCGTTCTTCTCGTGACCGTAGAAGGTCACGCGCTTCATCGTTTCCTGGCCCGCATCCTCGATGAAGTGGCTCGACTGCACGAACATACCGCCGGTGCCGCAGGCAGGGTCAAGGATCGTGCCGTGATCGGGTTCAATTACATTGACGATGGTTTGCACGATAGACGGCGGCGTGAAGAACTCGCCGTTATCGTGTGCGCCCTGCTTGGAGAACTCGGCGAGGAAATACTCGTAGATACGTCCGAACACGTCGCCTGAAGCGGTGCGTAGCGCCTCCGCGTCGAACATGCGGAGCATTCGTTCCAGCACTTCGTTGTCGAAGCGCGCGTAGTCCTTTGGGAGCTGCCCGGCCAACGGCGGGAAGTGCTTCTCGACGGCCTCCATAGCCGCGTTCAGCGCCGCACCAAGATCGGCTCCCTTCTCAAGATCCAGAAGGGTTTGATACCGAGCTTTGGCGGGAAGATTCAGCGCTCGGCGTTTGGCGAAGTCGGCGTCGGTCAGCGGGCGCCTTGGCATCTTTCCCGCCGCCTGATCCGCCTCGATGGCCTTCACAGCCTCGTAATAGCGGTTGCTCGCCTGGCGCAAGAACAGCAGCCCAAGGATGGGCATGAAGTATTCGTTCGAGGCGAGGTTGGAGTTCGCGCGCAAGTCGT
>Ga0116144_10005754_pt1 | contig 11078 bp, 9 predicted proteins | sample AD_UKC035_MetaG_FD_89746 | JGI IMG/M metagenome (GOLD analysis project Ga0116144, IMG submission 89746) | Active sludge microbial communities of municipal wastewater-treating anaerobic digesters from USA - AD_UKC035_MetaG | ecosystem: Engineered > Bioreactor > Anaerobic > Digestate | place: USA... | reverse complement strand
CGGCGTGGTGGCGAGGGAGCTTGAAGCGAGACGTTCAGCTGGCCCCCCAATTTATTACAATTAGAAATCTGGTTTTTGATGTTTTTTATTTAGCCGCTATTGTTACTAACGTTCGGCGGTATGCGCAGTGCGGGGTTCTGAGCGCTCACTTGTCTTGTTACCGCAAGCTTTAATAAATGAGCTGTAAATAAAACAGGCACAGCACCCCGCATTGCGTATGACCGCATGTTGTGTTCAGTTGTTATTTTTTTCTTTTTTCAAATTCAATCAATTCAATAGGAGCCCCGTTATGTTCAATCATCGCAACTCTTGTCCCCTCTCCTGGAGAATTCGGAGGAGTGATAATATTAAACTCTCGTCTCGTAAGTTCAAAGTCCAAGTCATCAACTTCAAAGGCTATGTGTGGTACTTTTTTAATCAAGTCGTTAATAGGACTATCCTTATCGAACCTCATCCATTCTATACCATAGGGGCTTGTCTCAAATCCTGAAACGTAAAATTTAAACTGTGGCAAGTATCTTTCACCGTTAATCGGATTATCCGTGGGTATTCCTAAATGATGGTAACGCCAACCCCATTCTGAGGTTGCCAATGGGGGTTCGCTATCCTGTCTTTTTATACTCATGTTTGAGGTGTGTCGTTTTTCCTACAATTGAACACAACGGCCCGGCGGTATAATTTCGTAAGCGTTACTCGACGAAGCATCCGGGCAGGGTCCTGGTACTTTAGCCATAAAGCTGTCACGGTGCGAGGAGAGTACGGCGCGGTTTTTGCCGTCCGGGTACAAACTTTGTGGCCTATACGAGTGTCGCGGTACAATGTTGATCGGGAACAGGTAATAAGTCAAGTTATACAAAGTTTTAATGCGGGCACTGGCGCGGTCGCGGTATAAGCTATTACAAAGCTGTCAAGGGAGTAGGAGCAAAAGCAAAAATCGTGACGAGCTTATGAATTATACCGTCCGTGTTATGGGCCAGGCCTGTTTATTTGTCTAGATACCAGAAGATTGTCAAGGTGTGCGAATATTCTTTTTATTTGATAGTCCTGGTGCAGAAATTATATTGCGACGGCGCGAAGGAGAAAAATTTTAAAATTCTATTGTGTCTGATTTGCAAGCTCTTTGCCAAAGCTTTGAGTTCAGGGCTAGCCTGTGGAGCTTTGGCAATGTGCTTGCAAGTAGTAAGGTATAATTATCTTTCTTTCCATATTGCTTCAATCGATTTTGATTTTAGCATAAAAGTATTGATTGCAGATAATCAATGGCCTTGTGATAAATCTCTTCAGACCTCTTATATAATCCGGAGCATTCGGGCGGAGCTGCATCGAGATCATAACGGGTTCCCTCGCCACCCCAGGCACGGCATGCACCTCCACAAATATAACGGTATTTGCAGGTTTGACATTTTTTATTTGTATCAACAGTATGTTTTTGAAGATCCCGGAATTCTTCAGAATCCAATATTTTTCTTAATCCATATTCTATAACGTTACCAAGGCATGAATGAGGTTTTTGATAAGCGTAACATGGAAAAGCATTCCCGTCAGGTTCAATATAGAGGTTTTGCCCGAGGCCGCAGGAGTTTGCCGGATTAATTCCCCTGATAATAAGTTCTTCGGCATCCATAAAGCTGTTTATTGCTTCGGATACGGGGGCTTTATCCCATTTTTCAGCCCTGCCGATGGGCAGCACCGGACGGAACCTTACCATTCTAATATCAAGCTTGCGGGCCAACTCATTGGCAGAATGAGCAAGATCGTTGATCTGATCTTCATTCGAAAAAACACTGCTTAATGATAATCTGGCAGCGTTGGGAACTGATCTGCAGACTGACTGATATTTTTCAAGGTTTTTAGTTGCAGCATCATATGTGCCAGGCCCTCTCCGTTTGTCATGGTACTCCCTGTCGCCGTCAATACTGACTATTATTTTAGTGAATGCTGCAGCAAGTTTGATCAGATCATCCTGTGAGAGTGATCTGACAAAATTTGAGCGTAAGACCAGGTGCATCGGTGAAACCTTTGTCTTAAGGCCGATAAGTTGTTCAAGCAAATCATCCATACCGGGATGGAGTAAAGGCTCCCCGCCGGTAAAAACTACCTGCCTGAACTTCATTTCATGAGCTTCCTTAACCATCCGGATGATATCACTGACCGGCATGAACAGGTTATTCGCTTTCTCTGCTGTTGCATAGCAATGATTACAACTGAGCTGGCATTTGAAAGTCAGGTGGATATACAGATTATTCAGTATTCCGTTTGTCCTGACAAGATTATTTTTGATATTCAGAAAATGACTGTCTGTAACCCGGATACCTTTCAGGGTCAATGCTTCAACAGCTTTTTCGATTGAAGGATTAGCTGCAAGCTCAACATACGAGATGATGCGGATAGCGTTTTCCGCGATTTTTACCGGGTGGGTATCCATGCGGGTAAGTTCAGTAAGAGCTCCCTTTCTCAGAAGGGGATTCCCGCTACGGCCCGAAAAAGGTTTTTCCGTTACAGCCTTTAAATTGTCTTCAGATTTCATTTCATTCAGCAATCCTGTTTTGATCTTGTCAAAGATCATCTTGTAGGCTGTGCAGTATGGATCGATATCACTCCCGGCTGCCCAGGCATTATAAGTGCATCCTCCTCTACAGCAATTAAAATATTCACATGCGGAACATTGGCTTTTTACCGCTTCCTGCCGACAGATAAACCTTCGGGCTATATCTCCTGTACTCAGGTCTTCAAGTGAAGGCTCAGACAGAATATTACCCATTGAAAAAGCCGTATCCCCGCAGAAACGCTGACAGGGATAGATATAACCATCGGGATCAACGGCAAGGAACATGCCGAAACAGTCCTTGAAGGTGCATACCTGTCCTTCCTGTTCCGTAAGGGACCGGATCATCTGGTCGAGGGTGCTGATCTTTATGTAATGTCTGTATTTAACATAGAGATCAAGTACGTTGCACAGAAGTTGTCCGAGATCTTCCGGCGATAAATTATATCTGCTTTTTCCCGCGTTAATGGCTTGCAATGAGCCGTGTATTGAAAAAGAGAGACGGTTGCTGACAAAAAAATTGAATATATCTCTGTATTTACTGACGGTATCAGGAGTAAATGTGCAGATGCACCCCGGTTTCAGATCATATTTCTCAGCCATTCTTAATCCCCGCATAGTATTTCTGAAATAGCCTTTTCCCCGCTGATTGTCGTTTATTTCTTCCGGCCCGTCCAGGCTGGTACCGATCGAAACATTGAATTCCTTAAAAAGACGACACAGATCATCGGTCAGGTTCCAGAGGTTTGTCTGAATGCTGAAGTCTGTTTTTATATCCCTGCATGTATTGGTTATGCCTGATAATACTTGTCTCCAGATCGGCAGACCGGCCATTAAAGGTTCTCCGCCGTGGAAGGTGACCTTAAGATGCTTCTGTCGGGTGGTGGTAATGAGCCTTTTCATGAACAGGATTAAATGATCAACCATATCAGGGTGAACGGTTTTTCCCCTGTTTGGGCCAAAGCAATAGGAGCACGAAGCATTGCATGCAAGACTCAGTATCGGCATAAACTGGACTTTATCCCAGGAAACCAGGCTCATTGCTCATATTTTGAGTTCAGGGGGAATGGGCAGTCCGATGCCCACATCCGCATGCTGACGGGTATCAGTATGACAGTGTCCACGTTCATCACTTACGTTTACACCGCCATATAGCCGGTCATCATGAGGGATTTCAATGATCTTAACTGCTTCGCGCCATGCATTGCTCAACAAAGAGGTATCCTGACTTACAAGCCTGATCAGTTCAACAGCAGCCTTCCGCCTTATATTCCAAGATTTATCGTGCAGGCAGTTTAACAGAATATCATATAATCCGGGATATTGTAGTTTTATAAGGATACTTAAAGTCTCTACTCTTACCCGGACATCTTCATCTTTTAATACATTAACAAGTGATTCAGCCATGGAGGAATCTGTTATTGTGGAGAAAGTTTGAACTGCCTGCAGCCTTACATCCGGATCATTATCTTTCATAAGATCTGTCAATAAAGTCAAAGCGTCGTTGTTCTTAAATTCATACATGGCTTTAAGAGCTTTAATTTTGCTTTTTTCATCGCCAGCTGTACAAGCCTTAAAAAGAATATCCAGAGCCCAGGGTTGACCTGAAACACGCAGGTCAATAAAATCAGTTGGCCATCCCTTTATGATGGTCTGCCAGTGATCCTCTCCCAGAATTGCCAGGGACTTTGCGGCATTTCCCCTAACTTCTTCGTAACCGCTGTAAAGAAGTTCTTTAAGAGATTCAACAGCCGTTTTGTCTCCTAATATCCCAAGAGCTTTCGCGGCTTCTGCCCTATACTCCGTTTCAGGCCTGTTCAACACTTTGAGCAGTATCTTAATAATCCGGTTATCACCGGATCTTGCCATCCGGATAAAATCACTTTCGGGATAAGTATAACCCAGGATAAAGTTATCTTCCCCGTTAATTATTTTTTTCCATTGAGCTTCTCCGAGAGCAGCCAATGAATTTGCCACCCATCCTCTCATTATTCCGTTTTCACTCAGCATCTCAATCAGGTAGTCGATGGCTCCCGGATCGCCAAGTGCTCCCAGAGCTTTTACGGCATCTAACCGGACGAAATAATCTTCGTTATGTAACTTATTAAGAAGGGATTCAAGATTACCGGAAGAATTCTGCTTTTCACTCATAACCTGTGATTTTATTTATTACCTATCAATACAAAACTGATTATTTCAATTCTTTAGGTATTTTTAGTCCGATACCATAATCTATATGTATAAAAGTATCATTATGACCGCAATCGTTCTGATGAGTATAGTCAATACCGCCTTCATGATCTCTGTGTGGATTCTGAATGCTTTCAGAAATGGTTTTCCATTTACTGCTGACAATGGAAAAGTCGTTTTTTGCCAGATTGACAAGAATTCTGGCGGCAGCTTTTCTTACCACTGATGTTTTGAAATTCAGTAAACTTATCAGTGGCTCAACCGTTTCACTTCCACCAATACTATCCAGAGCGCGAGCAATTGCCAGCATTTTTTCTTCACGTTGTTTAACATGTCTGTAAGGTGAGCTCATGAGTTTCCAATCGGGATTTTTTTCATTATACTTAGAGATATGTGATGCTATCTCATTGCCTTCTTTTTCTATCTGGGAAACCAGGGCTTTGACAGCTCTTTTATCCCTGATTTTGCCCAGGGCTTCGATTATGATAATAATGCAATCGGTGGGGGTGCGATCCAGTGTCTCAAATGAGTCAATGAGAGCTTCAACCGCCAGGGGGTTCCCTGCTTCACCCAATGCTTTTGCCGCTTTGATACGGATCGTATAATGGTATTTTACATTACTTAATGCTTCAATCAGAAATCCAACTGCTTCATCATCATTGATCTTTCCCAGGGCTTTCAGGGCGATTTCATTTTCATCGGAAATTTTAGATCGTAATTCCCAATCTGTGTTATTATTCAAAATATTAAAATAATTATTGATAATATTTATTAATATTTTAACTGCCACAGGATTTGAAGAGGTGCCCAGTCTGCCATAATCCTCTGAATTACCTTTGATAAGATTTTTCCACATTGGCCAACCAAGTTCCGCCAGGGCTCCTGCCGCAGCTTTTCTGACATGCCCAGAATCCGCCAATGCTTCATTCAAAGGTTCAATAGCTTCCGAATTATCGAGTTTCCCAAGACCCCTGGCGGCAGCCGCCCTTGCTGCATCGATCCACAGCTTGTTTTCTTTCAGGGTATCGATTTTTAATATTTTAATCAGCGATTGTAAAATGCGCTGATCGCCCGATTCCCCAAGACGTTCAAAATCATTATAATCCCCTTTGACAAAATTCTTCCAATGCGGTTCCCCCATCCCGGCAAGCGCTTCAGCCGATTGGATACGTACACTGCCGTCAGAGTCAGTCAAACGACTAATTAACTTTTCGATAGCACTTCGATCTCCAATCCTGTCAAGAGCCACAACAGAGGCTTTTCTGATCTCCTTGTCACCACTGTTGATAAAATCCAGGAATAAATCGGTATCATCCGGATTCTGCATTTCTCCAAGTATCTCGAGGAGAAAATGTTTCTTAGGAAGATTGGGATCTGAAATAAAATTCAACAATACTTTTCTTGTTACATGATTCTTCGCTTTGCCCAGAGTTAATTGAATCTGCGGGCTGCCATCCCAGCTGTAAATTATATTTGTGATTAATGAACGGATCACACGCTCATCTTCTGAACAGGCAAGATTTTCTATGTCTTTATCATCACCCCTGACGATCTCCTGCCACTGAGGTTCTCCACGCCTGGCAAGAGAATCTGCAGCAGCTTTTCTGAAGCCGGGATTATTATGATACAGAAGATTCAGAAGTATGTCTGTTGCCCGCTTATCGCCCAGATTACCAAGAGCTTCACAAGATGCCAGCGTCAAACTGTCAAAACCGCTTTTAAGACTTGAGACCAGGATATCAAATGCGACGGGCTCCCCTGATTCCCCTAGTCTTTTAATCGCTGTGATACGCTTTCGAGTGATTGCACCTTGTGTGGCCTTCTTAATAAGGCTTCGTAACCGCATTTTTCTTATGAGATTCATATCCTTCGGATTTTGCAGTTTAAAAATAAATTTTACTCCAGGCTATCAAATTTAAAACATTTAATATGTCTTTACAATCTGGACTTATACCTTTCGAAGGGGTACCGGTAATTAATGTAACGAATATTAAGTATTTTGTATTTGTTTTCAATTAGGTATGATCAACGCTCTAAGTTAAGCATTTCAATGAGGGGTAGTTAAAAATGGCTCTTTTGGTTTTGCATGAGATTTGGCTTGTGGGAAAGAGCAAAAGCGAATGTGCCATTTGTGGGAGGTCTTTGGAATTTTAACATTTTTGTCCGCGGGCAAAGTCCCGATAGAAAGCACTGAGTTTTCTTGTCATGATTAGGCTGTAAAGGGGGCAGGATTTTAATTACTATCAACGTAACTGTCATGTTACCACGGGCTTGCACATAACGTTCGGCGGTATGTGGCGTTGGCGCAGAGTCGCGGTGGCGCGTGTTTTTGCACTCGTGGTGCGATGCAGGGTTAAGCGGTTATTACTTTATTCTCGCGTTGGCAAAAACCGTGACACCGGCGGGAGCCCCCGGCGGGAGCCGGGGCGGCCTGTGCCGCCAGCTACAGAACAGTCATCCATAGTCAGAAAATTCTCGCGGCACAGAAGCCAATGACATATACCGACCTGTTATGCCTAGTTGTCTTTATTTGAGAAAATCCATGACCACATTTAATCTGAATTGAGAAGCTGACGAGATTAATGGATCCTTGTTAACGTTAAAGACAATCATGTCACCATCAATTTCTTTACGTTTCAAAATGGTCTGACGACCATCAGAACTCTTGAACACTATATACTCATTGTTGCATTGTAAATTCTTGATCTTTACAGAATCGAGAACCTCACCTGCTAAGCCTGGGTACCATGTCAAATCGGCCACAATCTCATTATAGGTCTCTTCATCATATTTGGCCTGCATTTCACTTATTTCAATACTATCTGGAAACAAGAATATGACAGCATTTTCATTAATAACCATTGAATTTACTGGTAGGGTTTGATTAAACGTTGTATCGGTTGCCTGGACCAATGATTGAGTAATCTTCTGGTTATTTGAGGATTTGTTATTATTACAACCACAAACGAAAATGATTACGACAAATGTTATTATGATCCTCATATTCATGACTTTGTGTAGTGTTTGACAATTAGGCATAACGTTCGGCGGTATGTGGCGTTGGCGCAGAGTCGCGGTGGCGCGCGTTTTTGCACTCGAGGTGCGATGCGGGATTATGATGTTGTTTTGTTTATTCTCGCGTTGGCGAAAACCGTGACACCAGGAGGGAGTGCCCCGCGTGAGCGGGGCCAGATGGCTGGTTTTTGCCCGGCGGCTTTAGCCGCTAAGCCGGGCCGATAAAGCACCAACTGGTTTTGGTGTGCTGATCTGATGGATTAGTGCGCAAAAACCAGCCGCGCCAATGACATATACCGACCTGTTAGCCATAGTTTTATTTTTCACTTAATTTCTTTATCATTGTATCAATCTCATTCTCAGAGAAATCTCCGCTTATTTTAACTTTTCCTCCAATGATCTCAGATTGAACTTTTGGTATTGATACAATTCTATGGTTAACTACGATTGCTATTGGTTTTCCGATATTCTCTTTTGTAAGCAAATAAAACTTTCGTGCCCCGTCATTTGTCAACACAATGCTAATTTCTGGTCTATTATCATTGTATTTACTGTATTCCTTTTTGATCTCTAAGATGTCTTCTGGGGTTACTGATGGATTTTCTTCCAGCTTTATGTTTTTGTTTTCTGTTAAGTGAGTGTAATTAACTGTAGCATAAAACCCATCTTCCTTATCAATAGGAATTGGTTCGAAATTTTGTGATGGAATTTCAACCGTCTTGCCAAGACCCTGAGTTATTGTCTTAATTTCTTCATCTATATCATTAAATTGAGATGCAAAAACTTTATAAGTCTGTTCTGAATTGAAAATCTTATCAAAAGCACTTGTAAGAGTAAATTTGTAAACCTCTTTAATCTCTTTATCACTAAACAACTCATTGAATGCTAAGCTTAACCGTTTAATTATTTCTTCATCTGATAATGTCTTTTCTAGTTCAATAATCTTGATGCTATCATTTCCTGTTGCTTGGTACTTTAAAGGTTCTAACTGAAATTCATAATTTGTTTTCTGATTTTCAACGAGATTCAGTCTTTTAATAACTGCTTCAGTCTTTTCTTGTCTTGATTGTCCCCAGCTTACAAATGAAGTTGTGACGAAAATCATTCCGATGGAAAAGATTTTCACTTTCTTGGTTATCATTATAATATTCATCATTGGTATCTATTATTTCCCAAAATTATGGCTAACGTTCGGCGGTATGTGCAGTTGGCGCAGAGTCGCGGTGGCGCGTGTTTTTGCACTCGTGGTGCGATGCAGGTTTATGGGGTTGTTTTGTTTATTCTCGCGTTGGCAAAAACCGTGACACCAAAAGGGGGTCCCCGGCGGGAGCCGGGGCGTGCCGCACCGCTGACCACGAAACTGTTCTCTTTAGCCAGAAGATTCTCGCGGTGCGGAAAGCCAATTGCATATACCGACCTGTTAACTGCAGTGCTCTTTAAGGTTCAATGCCCAGAATAAGCAATGGTACTGGTGGATTGTTACGACCATGTCTAAGGATATTGTAAACCTCACCTTCATAATATGCTACTCCGCTACTCATATTTGATTGCATGGTCTTGGTTGGTAAAATTTCAATACCAAGATTTATTACTCCACCAGAGTAGAATAGCAAGTGTTTTACAAACAGATCAAATGCAACAAAAGCATACTTTCCAAACTGAACTTCAACCGCTATTTGATCTTTTACAAAATCTGTTTGTTTATACGAAGAAATTGGATGGGAAACTCCTTTTGAAATTAGGAAGTCTCTCTGTTTATCATAAGGTAGGGTAATCAATTCTGGTAGAAGTCTCTGATCTGTTGTAATATAATACTTGTATCTACTTTCAGACCAGCCTAGAGCATTAAATTTATTGTTAAACGCTTTATTAAGCTCAATTGGGCTGAATAGCATTGCCCCAGGCATAGTTTTTTCTTGGCTTACCTTTGTCAGGTACTCTGTAGCATTTATACTTTTAACCACCTGGATTATTTCTTTATACAGATTGTTATGATGGACAATTAGGTATTCTTCACCGTTTAGATGTGAATACTTCTGTGATATTTTCATATTTGGCTTTTTGTTCTAATGAAAGATCAAGTTGGTTCTGTGTTTGTTGCCACTCTTTGGGAATTTGTGACACCTTTTCATTACCTGATGGTTTATGAATAGGTTTATTCATTGGCCTTGTCTTCAACTTACCTTCTCTTAAGTCGTCTATTCTCTTGAGGGCGATTTTGCAGTATTCTTCTTCTTTTTCAATACCTATTGCATTCCTATTATTTCTAATAGAAGAAATTATTGCCGAGCCAACCCCAGCAAATGGATCAAGGACCCAACTATTCTCATTAGTTAATGCTAAGACACACCTATCAACGAGCTCAATTGGAAATTGACAAGGATGTATTGTTTTTTCTGGATGATTTGATTTTACGTTTGGAATATCCCACATACCTGTTTCCCAGTCTTGTGCCATAATTTCCCAAATATCACTAGGGTTTTTCCCTAGAGGATTTCCAGATGGTTTTCCTTTCTTTGGTCCCTTAAAAGCAAGTTTGCCTGGGTATTTTGAGGGAATTCTGACGTTATCTAGGTTAAAGATGTAATCATCAGTTTTACTGAACCATAATAATGTTTCGTATCTTCCGGAGAACCTGTTACTAGCATGAAGCCCATGCCCAAAGTGCCAGATAATTCTATTTCTGAGTTTAAGTCCAAATTTCTTAAATATCTGATAGTAATAAATGTCGAGTGGAAATATTTCTCCTTTATCAACAAAATTACCAACCTGCCAGCATAGATTACCTTTATCTGAAAGTGTTCTAACGAGTTCAATTATTATTTCTTCCTGTGTGGATAGATATTTCTCAATGCTAGTTTTAACCTCATAGGATTTGCCAATATTATACGGAGGTGAAGTAATAACAAGATCAAATTTCTCGTCAGGTATCTGTTTGAGAATTGACAGGCTATCACCTCTGATTATCTGGTGTTTGATATTGGAGTTTACATATTCAAATAATGGCTCTTTCACTAGAATATTTTTAATAGTATTGTTTTCAAAAATACAGATTGGATATCTGAATGACTACTTTTTCAAAAGAAAGTTATTCACTACGATTCGTATTTGAGCATTGCAGTTAACGTTCGGCGGTATGTGCATGTTGGCGCAGAGTCGCGGTGGCGCGTGTTTTTGCACTCGTGGTGCGATGCAGTGTTATGATGTTGTTTTGTTTATTGTCGCGTTGGCAAAAACCGTGACACCAGGAGGGGGTCCCCGGCGGTAGCCGGGGCAGGCCGCACCGCCGACCACTCAACGATCCTCTTTAGCCAGAAGATTCTCGCGG
>Ga0116144_10005753_pt1 | contig 11079 bp, 6 predicted proteins | sample AD_UKC035_MetaG_FD_89746 | JGI IMG/M metagenome (GOLD analysis project Ga0116144, IMG submission 89746) | Active sludge microbial communities of municipal wastewater-treating anaerobic digesters from USA - AD_UKC035_MetaG | ecosystem: Engineered > Bioreactor > Anaerobic > Digestate | place: USA... | reverse complement strand
GAACGTGCGGCTGCACCTTCATGAATTCCCGGCATAACCAAGAGATCGTTGCTACGATACCGGCATTATCCAGCACCGTCGGTCGAAGGTCCATTGAAACCTTCCGCACCTCCTCTACCGCATGCTTTAATATATGAACAACTTCTTCGAGAAGCGGCAGCGCTGCAGTGCTGTTATGAGCACGTATTTCATCCACGGCATTTGCAACTTCGAATCTGATTGCAGTCAGGGTTTGTCCGAATCCATCATGCAGCTCACGGGCAAGCCGCTTTTTTTCGGTTTCTTGAACCGTTAGAAGCTTGAGAGATAGGGTGCGAAGCTCGCGTGAGCTTTTCCTGAGGCACTCTTCGATTTGTTTGCGTTCGGTGATATCCCTTTGGATTGCCAGGAGATGCTTTTTCCCTTGATAGTCGAACTGAACCCCTTTGACATCAACGATGAAAGAGGTCCCATCCTTTCGTACGTCTAAGGCTTCCGTGTGGAATTTTCCTCTGGTCTTTGTTTCCTTTCGAAATTGGTCGAAAAGAGGATGACAATCGGGATGGATGAAATCGTTGCCGGTCAGTTTTATGAATTCTGCATGCGAATAGCCGTGCATCCTGCAGGCCTGAGGATTTGCTTCAACAACGTTTCCGTTCAGATCTAAAATGATAAATCCGTCGGTGGCGGAGACAAAAATCTTCTTGTACTGCAGTTCACCGCTCTTGAGCGCCCGCTCTCTTTCCTTGCATGCCTTCAGCTCTGATTCCAGTGCGGTGATCTTCTTCAGCAATGCTTCATAGGATAGTTTTCTTGCCATAATTGTTCAAGCCGTTCAAGGCGTTTAAACCGTTCAAGCCGTTAGAACCGTTTCGACCGTTTCAGGCCCGGGTCATCCGCGGGTGAAACGGCTCTCATCAATTATCAAGAAAACCGGGGATCTTGTCAAACAAGGACTTGAGAAAAGCATGTACAGGCCAACGGCAGCAGAAATTGATGCGGATCGAAAATTTGGGTTGACAATTTCTGTTGATAAGATTGTACTACTCAAAGACGTGCCGATATTGATACGTTTTTCTTGTCTGACTGCTTCGAGCACGCATCTTTTCTGGACACGTATGACTGCGGAGTGTGTGCATGAATTCATTACAGGCTACACAGCCAATAGGCATTTTTGACTCGGGAGTAGGGGGCTTGACGGTAGCTAATGCCATTAAACTGCTGCTGCCAAATGAGGACATCATCTATTTCGGTGATACCGCTCACCTGCCGTACGGCGAAAAGTCGCCGGAAACGATACGACACTATTCAGAGAGAATTTCAGATTTTCTTCTGGAGCATGGCTGCAAGGTGATTCTCATCGCGTGCAACACCGCTTCCGCTGTCGCCCACGAATGCGTATCCCGGCATGTGGACAATCGGGCGATTGTGCTCGATGTTATCGATCCGGTGGTGGAAACTATTGTCCAGCTGAGTGGTCACAAACGGGTCGGAGTCATTGGAACCAAAACGACTATTCATAGTGCCGCCTATCCAAAGAAAATAAAAGCCGCTAGGCCGGATCTCGATGTGCAGGTGCTGGCAACGCCGTTGCTTGTCCCGATGATCGAAGAGGGTTTCATTTTCGATGACATCAGCAATGCGATCATCCGTTCGTATCTGTCCAACCCAGTGCTGGCGGATATCGATGCGTTGATTCTGGGTTGTACTCATTATCCGATCATCAAGAATCAGATCAGCAAGTACTATAACTTCACAGTGCATATCCTCGATTCTGCTACCGCCGTGGCAACGCAGCTGCGGAACACTCTTGCCAGACGTGCTTTGCTTAATCTGAATGAAGGATCAACACGAAAGTTTTTTATTTCCGATTATACCGACAACTTTAAGGCTATCTCGCGTATATTTTTTGAGGAAGACATCGATCTTCAAAAGCTCGACCTTTGGCACGGATGAAAACTGAAATACTGGAAAACTGGATGTCTTGCTGGCTGTGTGAGAAAGGAATGGGGAAAATACTAAATCCGAATTTCTAAGCACTAAACAAATTCAAAGTCCAAAAGCTTTAAGGTTCTAAACCTGGATTCCCGCCTTCGCGGGAATGACAGTATTTTGCTGCATGCGGCTCTACATTGTCTTCTGAAAGATGACAAATGTGGCTGTGTGCTCTGAAAAAAAGATCGAGGAATGTCCGTCATTCCCTCGAAGGCGGGAATCCAGGCTATACGGCGTCTGTTTTGGACATTGCTGTTTTGAGTTGAGGTATTGTTTAGGATTTAGAGCTTAGCGCTTAGGATTTCCTGTTCGTGCCCAGAAGTTGCGTCAGCTCTTCTCCCCAGTATTCTACCATTCCACTATTCCATTTACCCAGCTTGTAGGGTTGCGCTGTGCACACCATTACTGTGCTGCGTTGTATGAGGAGAACAGGATATGCCCGCAAAAAAGCTTTTGGTGCTTTTTCTGATCGCTGCCTCTTTTCTGGACACCTTCCCTGATTCAGCGTGGTCGGCAGATACTGATGACATTCCTCCCAGCCTGAAGCAGTGGGAAGGGTGGGTCCTCCACAATCTGGAAGAACGGCTCTGTCCGACCCGGTATAATGACGGTGAATCCTACCAGTGCACGTGGCCGTCGAGAGTGGTGCTGAACCTGGAGGATACGAAAGGCAGCTTCAGCCAGGAGTGGCTCGTATTTGCCGAAACTGATGTACCATTGCCTGGGTCCCCTGATGCCTGGCCCGAGGGGGTGACTGTTGATGGCCGAGCAGTGCCGGTGATAGCTCGGGATGGGGCTCCTTCGGTGTTTCTCGCTCCAGGAGCACGCCGGGTGGAAGGCTCATTTGTCTGGAATGAAATGCCGGAGACGATCAACGTGCCTCCTGAGAGCGGTCTGGTAAGTCTTACGCTCAATGGAACTCCGGTTCCATTTCCGTTCTTGGAGAATGATGGTCGTTTATGGCTGAAAAGGAAGGAGGACGTTGCCCAACCTGAGAGCCGGGTCGAGCACCGGGTATTTCGCCTTATAAACGATACCATCCCGATGCAGGTGGTAAATCTGTTCAGGATCGATATATCCGGCCGACCGCGTGAAGTAGTACTGAAGAAGGTTCTCCTGGAAGGGGCAGTGCCCATGAAAATCGATAGCCCGCTGCCGGCCCGGCTGGGAACCGATGGTGAATTGGTCATTCAGGCCAGGCCGGGCCGCTGGGATGTCGAGGTAACCACTCGCTTTAAGGGACCAGTGGAAAGCCTTACTCCCATAACCGATGCGCCAGCCGAAGAGGTGTGGTCCTTTCAGGCCCAAAATCACCTGCGAATGGTTAAGATAGAAGGAGTCTCACCCATCGATCCCAAACAGACCGATGTTCCTGTCGCATGGCAGAACTTTCCTGCCTTTATTATGGCAGCACAATCTGAAATGGTTTTCAAGGTGCTTCGCCGAGGCGATCCGGAACCGGCGCCAGATCAGCTCTATCTGTACCGGACCTGGTGGCTTGACTTCGACGGAAGCGGTTTTACAGTCAAAGACACCATTAGTGGCGCGTTGAGCCGCCAGTGGTATCTCGCCATGAATCCTCCCAATCGGCTGGAAAGAGTGACGGTAGAAGGAGTGGATCAGCTCATTACTGGTCAAGGACCTGAAGAAAAGCCCGGAGTTGAGCTTCGCAAAGGGCACCTTCAGCTTGAGGCGGAATCGCGACTGGAAGGAGGCCGAGGCACAATTCCGGCGGTGAGCTGGGATCATGACGTCCAATCATTGTCCGGAGTGTTGAACCTTCCTCCCGGCTGGAGACTGCTGACTGTCACCGGAGTCGATGATGCTAAGGGAACCTGGTTTGAACGATGGAGTCTGCTGGATCTCTTTCTGGTGCTGATCATCAGCCTGGCAGTGTATCGGCTTTGGAACTGGCAGTGGGGAGTCGTCACCCTGTTTGCTGTCGGCCTTGCCTTTCATGAACCCGATGCTCCGCGGCTGGTATGGCTCCATCTGCTGGCCGCACTGGCGCTGCTGAGGTTTCTTCCGGAAGGCTGGGCGAGAAGGGTTGTCAACCTGTGGCGTTTCGGCAGCCTCGTCTATCTGCTGATTGTTGCGCTTCCCTTTATGGTGAACCAGATCCGTGCCGGCATCTATCCTCAGTTGGAAACGCTTCCTCCCGTGCGATTCTATGGTGCTGGCATGCCGGCGGTGGCGCCGCAAGAGGCGGCACTGGACAATCAACAAGAACTTAAGATGGCCGAGTCGATGCCTGCTGTTCCGGTGCCGGCGGAGCCAGAAGGCCGGCCGCTGCAGCGGCGCGAAAAGAAGCTGAAAGCCGCCGACAAGTACCGAACGCTAAATGCTCTCACTCAGGATCCGTATGCTCTGAACCAAACCGGGCCCGGAATGCCCGCCTGGCAATGGAGAACCATTCCTCTCTTCTGGAACGGGCCGGTGGCAAGCGACCAAACCATTCACCTGTGGCTGCTTTCCCCGGTTGCCAATTTGATTTTAGCCTTTCTGCGGACAGGATTGCTGGCGATGGTGATTTTGTTGCTTGTGCCCCTTCGGGTCGAAAGCCTGCGCCGGGGAAAGGCGGTAATCGGGATATTTTGTCTTGCATTCCTGCTTATGCCGGCTCCGAGCCGAGCCCAGGATGTCGGGTATCCTTCGCCTGAGCTCCTGCAGGAGCTCCAGAATCGGTTGCTGGAAAAACCCGACTGTCTTCCCGCCTGCGCCGCCAGTCCTCGCATGCTGCTTACTGTTTCGCAGGACAGTATTCGGATTCTTTTCGATGTCCATGCCGCCGTGGAGACGGCAGTGCCGCTGCCTGGTGCAATGCAGGAATGGAAGCCGGAAAACGTGCTTCTTGACGACCGTCCGGCTGCAGGCGTTGCTACTGATAAGCAGGGTACGCTGTGGGCGCTGATTACCGCAGGGGTCCATACGCTTACCCTCTATGGCAAGGCTCCTAAGGAAAACGCGTTTTCAATTCCACTCCCCCTGAAGCCGCACCACGTTGAGGTTGAAGCAGCCGGCTGGACTGTTCAAGGGGTCAATCAGGACGGTCAGGTAGAAGCGGCGAGTATTCAGCTCACCAGAACCCGGGAAAATGGTTTGACGAACATCGCTGCTGCGACTAAGATTCATCCGTTCTTTCAGCTCAAACGAGTGTTGATCCTGGGCTTGACCTGGCAGGTTCAAAACACGCTCATTCGCATGACGCCGGCGGATACTCCGGTTACGCTTGCTGTACCGCTCCTTGATCATGAGTCAGTTACCACTCCTGGCATACCAGTTGAAGACGGCCGCGCGATCATTACGCTGGAAGCGCACGATACCGAGATGACCTGGACGTCGAGCCTGAAGATAACTTCGTCCCTGGTTCTGCAATCGTTCAAAAGTGTCCCTTGGACTGAGCACTGGGTTCTGGATATCAGTCCAATTTGGCACGGGAAGTTCTCAGGTCTGCCGGTTATACATCATCAGAACAAAGCCGGGTACTGGATGCCGGAATGGCGACCGTGGCCCGGTGAGAACCTCTCCCTGATGGTGTACCGTCCTCAGGCGGTAGAAGGACCGGTTCTGACGATTGAATCAGCATACCTGAATATGGTCCCTGGCAAGCGGTACACTACCGCCGATCTTGCTTTCACGGTGCGGACCAGCAAAGGAGGAGAACATCGGGTGGTGGTGCCGCAGATGGCAGAGGTCGCGGCAGTGACTGTTGAGAATCAGGGACAGCCGATTAAGAAGGAGGGGATGGAGGTCATTGTTCCGCTCAAGCCTGGCCTGCAGAATGTGCAGCTCAGCTGGCGCCAACCCTCGTCATTCGGACTTATCACTCAGGTGCCGGCAGTCAGCGTAGGACCCCGGGCGGTGAACGCGGATATTGTCGTGCAGATGCAGCCGTCGCGCTGGATTCTCTGGGCACACGGACCGCGGCTGGGCCCGGCCGTGCTCTTCTGGAGTTCGGTGGTAATTGTGATCCTGGCGGCACTGGGTCTTGGCAGTACCAGCGTGACGCCCTTGAAGAGGAGAGACTGGCTCTTGCTCGGCCTTGGCCTGACCCAGGTTCACCCGGCAGTGGCGCTGGTGATCGTAGGCTGGTTCTTCGCGCTTGGTCTGCGAAACACCCGACCCGCGAGCGATCATTATCTCGCTTTCAATGCAACACAGCTTCTGCTGGCGGTCTGGACGATTGCAGCCGGAGGTGCGCTCTACGTGGCGGTCAAAGAAGGCCTTCTGGGCATTCCCGATATGCAGATTGCAGGGAATGGTTCTTCGGATTTCTATCTGCATTGGACGCAGGACCGGATTGGAAGCTTCCTGCCGCAGCCCCGGATATTTTCGCTGCCGCTCATCGTTTTTCGAATTCTGATGCTGCTCTGGGCGCTCTGGCTTGCTTACTCGCTGCTGACCTGGCTTCGCTGGGCATGGCACCGCTTCAGTGAGAAAGGGCTGTGGAGGAAAAAGACCAAACTGGCTTCTCCACCCCCAATCGGATAGTGCCTCGAGTGATGGGGACCGACAGTTGACAGAATCGGACTCGGAAAGAAGCATATGTGTTCAAAAGGTGGTATACTGGAAAAGTTCCAACCGCTTGAACCGTTTCAACCGTTCCAGACCCGCGTTTCGCGGGATTGAAACCATTGGAACGGAGGAGGCCGAAGTCTTGCAGGATTGACTTCGCAGTACGAGCTGACCCTGCTATGAATTGCTTAGACTTTTTACCTTTTACAAGGAGATGAAACTATACTCATGAGCGCCAACAATCAATTTCAATCTACCCTTGCGGTTCTGATCGATGCTGACAATACCCGTCCATCGATTACGGAAGGGCTCTTGTCGGAAATCACGAAGTTCGGTCTGGCGAGTGTCAAGCGTATCTACGGTGACTGGACGACGCCTAATCTTAATGGCTGGAAGGAAGTTCTGCTGGAGCATTCCATTCAGCCGATTCAACAGTTCCGTTACACGGTAGGGAAGAATGCAACCGATTCTGCGATGATTATCGATGCCATGGATTTACTGTACACCAGGCGCTTTGGCGGATTCTGTTTGGTGTCGAGCGACAGCGACTTTACACGCTTGGCATCGCGTATCCGCGAGGAAGGGTTGGTCGTTTACGGATTCGGGGAACAGAAGACACCGAAGGCATTTGTCTCAGCGTGCGATAAGTTTATCTTTCTGGAAGTTCTTATTACCAAGGAGGATTCCGAACCAGCGGTACGCAAGCGGTCAACGAATGAACTCAAGGGGGACACCAAGCTGGTGACTCTGTTTCGCAATGCTATTGAGGCTGCTTCAGATGAAAGCGGTTGGGCTCACCTCGGTGCCGTAGGCAGCAATATTGCTCAGCAGGCGCCGGAGTTCGATCCGCGCAATTACGGATACAAGAAACTCGGGGATCTTGCCATGGCCATCAAACTTTTCGACATGGATGAAAAGATCCTCAGTGACGGCCATTCGAAAGCAATTTACATCCTGGACAAACGGAAGAAGGTGGAAAAATGACGGCATGGTAAAACGTCATGATGTGTGCGGCGCCGCAAAAGGCTCTCCTCCTCCTCCTCCTCCGAGTGGGATTCTGGCGAAGGTCGGAATGCGCTAGGTTTCGAAAATGGGCTTTTTGCGATGCCGTCAAAGTCATTTGGCTTCGCTATTTCCCACGAAGTGAATTTTTCTTGGCCATCCTGCCAGAGAGAGGCCGGCCTCTGTGCTCGACAGCGAGGCTGCTGCTGAAAGCTCCCTGATTACGCGATCTGGATCCGCGACCCTGATGAGTGTTTCTCCCGATAACTGATCTTCTGCTGTCCGGCTGCCATGTTCGCTGCCGTCGCTCCTGTACTTCCTCGATCGGTTTGATAGGACGTTGTTTTTCGTCCCGTCTTGCCATTCTTAACGCTGCCGCGGCCACCTCCACCGGATCATGGCTGCCATCCTGTATCAACCGGGCAACGATTTCCCGTTCGCTGCTATAGCGGCCGCGCCGCAACCAGGTCGTGAGCTGTTTCACGAGCTCCGATTCCCGGTACTGTTGAATCGCTTCTACGGTCGGCACTGGGGAACGGGTAATCTTTTGCTTGGTGTAAGTCTCAATTCTGTGCAGTACGTGCCGCTCCTCGGGCGTAACCAATGAAAGTGCGATACCAGTTTTGCCTCCCCGGGCAGTACGTCCTACCCGATGCACGTACACTTCAGGGTCTTGGGGCATGTCGTAATTGACTACGTGTGAAATGTCGTCGATGTCCAGTCCTCGCGCTGCAACGTCAGTGGCAACGAGCACGCTGATTTGGTTGGTGCGAAAACGGTGCAGCACGCGTTCACGCATGCTCTGGCCCAGCTCTCCGCTTAATGCTTCTGCTAATAAACCGAACTCCGCCAGCTCATTGGCCAGTATGCCGGTGCTCAGACGCGTGCGTACGAAGATAAGGGCGCTGCTGCTTCGCTCCACTTCGAGTAGACGGGTGAGTGCGGCAAGTTTGTCCCTTTGATTGACGAGGTAAAAACGCTGTTCAACGGTGGCCACGGTCAGCTGCTGGCTGCCGATGGTGCAAGACTGCGGCGAATGCATGTAACGGGTAGCCAGACGTCTCACCTCCAGCGGCAGGGTGGCTGAGAAGAGCGAGGTCTGATGAGTGGATGGGGTTTCTTCGAGAATAGCTTGTATATCGGAGATAAAACCCATGCTGAGCATCTCGTCAGCTTCATCGAGCACGACGCTTGATACAGAGGCAAGGTCGAGAACGTTCCGGCGAACCAGATCCAACAGCCGACCAGGCGTCCCCACAACAATATCCACCCCTTTTCGAAGGCGCTCGATCTGATAGCGATAAGGCTGGCCGCCGTAGATCGGTATGACTCGCGCGCCGATAGTTCGCCCATAGTCATCCATTGCTTTGGCTACCTGCTGGGCTAGTTCCCGTGTGGGTGTGAGTACTAAGCCTTGAATAGACCGGCGGCTATGGTGGAGATTGTGTAACAGGGGGAGAGAGAAAGCAGCGGTTTTGCCGGTCCCGGTCTGAGCTTGGCCGATTACGTCCCGGCCGGCGAGCATGACCGGAATAACCGCTGCCTGAATGGGCGTTGGCGTGGTATAGCCAAGAGCAGTAATCGATTGTAGCAGTTGTGGGTGCAGATTAAGTTGGGCAAAAGTATCCGGCACGGTAGGACTCCTTTCATGCGTTTTGACAAATCCCAGGTAGCGCGAGCTTGCCAATCTTGATTGCCATCAGCGGATTCGTCCTGCACGGAGGAGCCTGCATGCTGCAATAAAATTACCCGACCACTCTGTGATGGGTAACTCGAGGAATATTCAAAACAGGTATAAGGTAATTGAAATTGTTTGCTTACTATACCACAGTTCAACAGAATTGGAAATGACTTTGTCATATATTTTTGTGCTCTGCTGACAACGAATCTACCAGGGCCGGTTGGCTACGTCGTTGGCTTCCGGCTTTCCACGAATCAATTCGGCAAGAATGCGGCGGTGCTGAGGCGAGATCCGGAGAAACTGAATTCCTACCTGATACTTATATCCGTCTTTGCTGGGGAACCGTTCCGCCCAGTGCACCTCACCCACGACCAGGACTGGCTCGGCCTGCCCGGGAATCGAGATGGCTATCTCCAAGGTGTTTCTCTTGACAGGTGTATCGTCGAACACGAGATCAATATCGTCGATTGTCATGGTTTCTGCCTCGATGCAGACACCGCTAAGAGAAATTTGCTGGGTTGTGGATCTGCAATACCGGGATTGACGGCCATTTGAGGCACTGATCGCCCGGTAGCGTATCGGCAATACTGCTTCATAAAACTTTGAGGTCTTGAGATTGACCGGCGGTTCCGGAGTAATCGTGGCTGAAGAAGAGGTCGAATCCTTCATCAGGTACTGCTCGAGATCGATCAAGTCTCCATGATCACGCAGATACTGTTTCAACCGATCCAGATCGGGCTTGCTGATGCGGGTAATCCGAGCTCCGATGTGGTGCTCAAAGGGATCACCCAAATCTGCTGTATCATGCCAGCGGGGTTCGCAAGAAATAACGAACGGATCTTTTTCCAGGGGAAGAGTGAATTTCACCAAAAGAGAACTGTATTCGGGCTTAGGGTCGTCCGGATTCTTTCGGGGCGGAAAGATAGGAATGCCATCGCAGTAAAGATGATCGGTGGCGAGAAGGATGCCCTTGAAGGAGATGTCCTTGAGCATTCCCCTGAATACGGAAGAAGCTTCGGGCGAATCACCTTCCCGGGTGATTTTAATCAGACAGGGAGCTTCAACTGATAAACGATAGTACTTGCGCTTGCCTGGTGGCACCATTCCTTAAACCTAGCAGGCTGATAAACAAGTTAAAGTGTAAGCAGCATTGCTACCTCGTCACAGTCAGGGAACTTAACACATTTTACGCAATCGGTCCACACCTTGTGTGGAAGCACGGCTTTATCGATGACCTCAAAGCCGAACCTCCTAAAAAAATCAACCTCGTAGGTAAGCACGAATACCTTGTAAATGCCGAGTGTCAACGCTTCCGAAAGACAGGCTTCCACCAGTTTGGCGCCGATACCGCATTTTCGGTATTCATCGAGAACCGCTAGAGATCTTATCTCGGCGATATCCTCCCAACAGATATGCATGGCGCAAATGCCGGCGATTTTGGATCCGTTGTCCTGATCTACACAGACAAAGAAGTCACGCACATGTTCAAATAGTTCAGTGAGCGAGCGCGGAAGGATGGTGCCTCTTTGAGCGAACTCCTTCATCAGGCCGTGAATGTGTTTTACTTCCTCAATGCGTGTTTTACGAATGAAGCAATTCATAGGCATCCGAAAAAAAGCACTCGTAGGAATGTATCGTAATTGAACATATTCCCGAGAGCGATATGGAGCGCTTGCGAGCGATCCGGTAAACCCCATTTCATTTAAATGCCAAATTTTGCTAGCAAAGTCAAGCGAATCAGAAAGCTATAGGTGCACAGTGTGAGCAGTAAGGAGTAAGAAGTAAGCGCAAGCCTCTGGGCGGAGCCCAAGTTGATCGAAAAAGAAACTCCTCAGTCTTTCGCCTGTTTGTCATCCCCGCGCAGGCGGGGATCCATGCAGTGTGCCAAGCTCCCGCAGATCTGGATT
>Ga0116144_10005749_pt1 | contig 11084 bp, 19 predicted proteins | sample AD_UKC035_MetaG_FD_89746 | JGI IMG/M metagenome (GOLD analysis project Ga0116144, IMG submission 89746) | Active sludge microbial communities of municipal wastewater-treating anaerobic digesters from USA - AD_UKC035_MetaG | ecosystem: Engineered > Bioreactor > Anaerobic > Digestate | place: USA... | reverse complement strand
CGGTCAGGACGTTGGACGCAATGTCAGCGGCGCTGGCAAGGTCCAGTGCGCCTGCCTGCGCCAGCGTCAGGGTGCCTTCGATTGATCCCAGCACCTGATCTGCGTCGAAGCCAGCGCGGGCAAGGAACTGCATACCTTGCGCGGCTTCACTGGCGCTGAAGCGGGTGGTCGCGCCCAGTCCCTTGGCCTTCTCCCGCAGCTGGTCGAACTTGTCTCCGGTCGCGCCCGTGATGGCTGTCACCGTGGACATTTCCTGCCCGAAGTTGCGCAGGATGTTGACGCCAGCGAAGACAGCTGCCGCCGTGAACAGTCCCTTGACTGCGGACGCGGCGCTGTTGGCCGCTTTGCCGATGCCGGTGATTTCCTTCTGGGCACCGCGTGCCTTCTTGGCAACACCATCCAGATCATCCTTCACCTTCTTGGTGCCGGTGCTGGCGCGGGAAGGGTCCACGATGACGTTGATCTTGTAGTCAGCCATGCTTCGGTGTCCTTCGGCGGTTGCCAGTCATGCGATCTTCAGTCCGTGCCCGCTTGGCCTTCTCCTGTGATTCGCGCCGCCAATCCATGTAGGCGTTATCCATGGCGCGGACGCATGTGCAGAAGTGGTCAAGCATCAGACCTTTAAGTCCGTGCAAGTTACCATAGTGCACAATGGCGGTCCATGGAATAGGCAGCATGTCGCCCATGGCGCTGTAGTTGCGACAAGTGGACAATTCGAAGAATGCCTGCATGTAGAACTGATCGCCCGGCAGGACTTCTGGTTCGTCCAGATACCAGTCCGGCAGATCACGTCCCTTGGCGATTGCCGCTTCTATGGAAAACCCGTCCCGTGAAAGACGGGCTTCCCACAGCAATCGCTTGGCTAGTTTCCCGGTTCTGCCGGTTCGCCCGGTTCGGGCAGCCCAATGTCATCACCCACGTTCATGAAGTTGGCGGGTGTCATGCAGAAATTCCGCAGGCGGTCGAAGATGAAGTCCGGCAGCGCCGTCAGGAAGTCGTGGCAGTTCTGCTGGCTGAAGGGAACAGCCTTGCCGCTGGCTTCCACGACATCATCCCAGCCCTTGATCACGAAGCGGGAATAGGTGTCCCGGTCCTGCTTGCGGGTGGCGGCCAGCATGTTGGCGTCAGCCTTCTGACGCGACAGGCGCGTCAACTTGGCGCTGTTCTTCAGCACGTAGTTCAGAAGTTCTTCGTTGCTGTCGTTGGCTGGCAGCACGAACAGGGTGGGCGATCCTTCCAGTTCGTCAATGATGAAGGGAACAGGCTTGCCATCGAACTTCAGCTTGGCAACATTGGAAAAGTCAACCATCGGGATGTCTCCTGTGTCGGGATTGTCGGGGAACGGGCGGCCAGCTTCCCGACAAAGCTGGCCGCCCCAGTCTGCGCAAACTGTTCCGGTTATGCGCCGCCGGTCACGTTCGGCAGGTACGGGAAGAAGGAAACACCCATAGAGGTTTCCAGCGTGTCGTCCTTGAACGCTTGGGCGGCCACATTGATCAGAACGCTTTCATTCAGCGGGAATTCCATCGAACCATCGCCCAAGGTCATGGACGGGATGTCGATGGCCACGCCGCCGTCATCGTTCTTCAACAGCATGTCCATGGTCACGGTCGTGTTGTTGCGGATCGCGTCCACCACATCCGAATTCGTGAAGACCAGCTGCGCTTCGATGTCGATTTCGAAGTTGCCGCTGTTCATGTACCGGGCACCCAGTACACCCAGAACCTTTTCCGGGGACACGTTGTTGTTGATGTTCAGCGTCATTTCCTTGAAGTCGGTCGTCATGCCAGTTTCATCCACTTCCGTCACACGCAGGCGTGCAATGTCGGACGTGGTGTTCAGGGCCGACTGGCGAGTCACCTTCTTGGCGGTCGATGCGCCGGACTTGCGGGTGGTCGTCGGCACTTCGGTGTCGGTGCCGATGAAGCCGAAGCTGATAGTGGCCTTGTCCTGTCCGGGCAGGTTGATCGCCATGGTGTTGCAGAAGTTGCCCAGCGCATAGACATATTCGTCAGTGCCTATGCCACCAAGGTCCGGCATTTCACCTTCGAACTGGAACGTGCGTTCCAGATAGTCAGCATCGTCGGTTGACACGTTGCGGACGAAGCGTCCGAAGAAAAGGTCAATCTGACGGGCGGTGCCGCCAGCACCAGTGCTGGTGCCATCGTCGGCCACGTAGGTGCTGGTCTTCTTGTCCAGAACGATCAGGTTGGCTGCCACGGACACGATCCGCGCCAGACCGTAGTTCACGCTGGCGTTGGCCTGCTGGAAGAACTGGTTGGCCGCAACAGCGCCGCCGATCCAGATGAACTGGCCAGCGGTCAGGTCCAGCGTGGTGAAGTCCAGCGTGGTGCTGATCAGGTTGCCATCGCTGTTGATTTCGAAGTCACCGGCTGCGCCGCGCACGCCAGCCACTTCCAGTGTGACGTTGTTGGCAGCGGTGAAGGTTTCAGCGGTCAGCGAAGACGTGACAGCGATGCTGGTGCCGGTCGAACCAGTGTCCACCACGTGCAGGCCGTTGTTGGCGTCATTGGTTGCGCCACGCACGTAGACAAGGGTGCCAGCTGCAAGCGATCCGCCGGAAGCCACGACGAAGGCACTGGTCGTGCAGGAAGTCGGCGCGAATTCGGTGCCACCGGCGGCAGCTGCGAAGCAGAAGCCTTCGATGAAGTCCAGCGCCGAAGCCATGGTGAAGTCCGCTTCGAACTCCACGGCGCTGTCAAGGTCAACGATGGTTCCCTTGCGGCGCTGCTTCAGCCTGGAAATGGGCGACCGTGCCACGGTCGTGATTTCAGCACCGAAGGTGTCGATGCTGTTTGGCTCTGTCTGCTGCCATGCGGTGCCAGCAACGCCAAGGCTGGATTCGATGCAGTAGTTCAGCGCCACATTGTTGGTAAGTACGCGGGCCATCTTGTGCTGTCTCCTATTTCACTTCTTCGTGGTAGAAAGCCACTTCAACATTGGTCTGATCCCACCGGCCATCCACACCGATGCGGCGGCGCTGGGCGTCAAGATACACAACACCGTCAGCCCGGACACCTTCGAACATATCACGGATGTGTTGCACAATTCCATCGGTAACTTGCACGCCATTGCCTGCGGTGTCAAACACTTGGAACAGGATGGTGCCGCGCCGATCATAGCGCCGGTTGCCTGTCTTGCCCAAGGTCTGCTGCTGACTGTCGGACCACAGGACAATCATGCGCAGCCATGGGCCGGTCGCGGGCGGGTCGTAGGGTTCGTTGCGGAACGTGACTTGCGATGCCGCCCAGCCGGTCGGCAGATTGGCCACCATCCGGGCATAGATCGCTTCGGTTGCTTCGTTGTTGGTCGTCATCTGCTTGCCAGTCCTGTCAGGTCAAACTTGACAGCCTTTTCGATGGCGTTCTGAACGAAGCCTGCCGGTGCCTGCTTGGAACTGCCTTCGTTCAGGCGGGTGATGTAGCGCACATTGTTCGACACGAAGACCAGTCCCCTTTCCAGCTTGTAGCTGCTGGCGACAGACAGGATGCCAGCTTGCTGGGCTGCTGTGTTCACGCTTTCACGTGTAGCCACTGGCTGATCCACCGGCTGGCCGATTGCAGGCACCCAGTTGGCGCGTGCCCAGCCGACATCCACCGGCGTGGTGGCAATAAGGTTGGAAGTCACGTCCAAGGTGATCTTCTTGACCACCCGTTCCGTGACTTCCGTCAAGATTTCGATGACACGCTTGATCTGTCGGTCGTGATCGTCGGCCATCACCTTACCTTACTTGTTGTCCTGATCCTTGCCGCCGGTGGCGTCCTTGCTGTTGCCGACAGGTTCAGGCGAAGTTGCCGGTTCGGTCTTGCCTTCACCACCTTCGTCACCCTTGGTGCTGTCACCAGCAACCGCAGCAGCTTCTTCAGCTGCCTTGGCTTCACGCATACCTTCGACAGCGTTCTGAACGTCTTCTTCCGACATCGCCATCAGCTGTTCGACTTCTTCAGCGGTCAGGCCGAATTCGTCCATCAGCTTCTGCATTTCGTCGTTCGGGACCACATCCGGCAGCCGCTTCGTTTCTTGGATTTTATGGCCGCGTTCTGCCCAGACCTTGCCAGACACGATGTAGCCACCAGCTTCAAGCAGGCGGACGCGGCGTTCCGAACAGGACATGACGCGCCACGGGAATTCCTGCCCGATGGCAAACGGTCGTCCTTGGAAGCGGAAGTTCTTCTTGGCCACATACTCCGTACGTCTGTGCGCTGTACACCAAACATCCACGCGGGTTGTGTCCTGGTTGGTCGTCTTGGGCTTCTTCGCCATGTCATTGTCTCCTGTCGGGGTTGATGCAAAAGCGCCGGGCAAGGGTGTTGCCCAAGCCCGGCGCGTAGCTGATCAGGTAGTCATCGTCACCGATTAGGCGACGATGGTGTCCCAGAAGAAGCCAAGGTCGGCAGACACCAGCTTCTGGTCGAAGGCCATTTCGATTTCCACACGATCAGATGCTTCCTTTTCGATGCGGAACTTCTTGATGCGGCCACCCATGGCACCTGCACCCATATGGCCAGTCCAGCTGAAGGTGTAACCAGCAGTCGGAACCATCAGGCCGGGCGACGGTGCGGCGTAGCACAGCAGCGCCTTCTTGCCACCGATGAAGGAATGTGCAGCCGTCTGGCCTTCCTTCGCGGTGTTTTCGATGCTTTCCATGACGAACACGCGGTCCACCTTGAACAGACGGGCAAGATCTGCCGTGGTCACATCAGCCGGGCCACCGGGCGTCTGGCCGTACTTGATACGGTCCACGATGTCCGGGTGATCATACAGGGCGTCCGCGACGGCTGCGCCCAGCACAAGGGTGTTCGGCTTGAAGCCGGTCGATTCCAGAACGGTGCGCTTCGCTGCCCGGATGTTTTCAATCGGGATGGACGAAGCATCGTTCCACTGAAGCACCTGCGAACCAGTCGGGGAAGACGCAACGCCGTCCCAGTCGTTGGTCCAGATGCCGCCGCCAAAGTACTTGGACACGAACAGCTTTTCGCGCTTGATCAGCGCCTTGTGCGTGACAAGGTTGGTGGCATCGCGGTCCGGGTTCACCTGCATGTCGGTGTTGTTGCGGACCTGATCAGGGATGTCGTGGTGGAAGGCGTAGACCGGCGCGAAGTAGGTCGGCGTGTTGTCCAGTTCGTAACCGGAACCAGCCGACTCCGTGCCGGGTGCACGTTCTTCCATTTCATCCCGGTTGAAGAAGCTGCGGTCGTAGGTGTAGTACCGATCCGACTGCTTCGACACAGGGATGTTCGGGAACACACGGTCAGCAACGAAGCTGGATGCGTCCTGAAGGTAAGCGATTGAAATGTTCGTCAACGGGCTGTTGACATGAACGTCACCGGGTGTGGGCTGCATTGTCGTTGTCTCCTATCTGATCAGCCGAATTAGGCCAGAATGTGCTTGCTGACCAGCAGGACCGGGACCAAATCCCCGTCAGCTGCGCCTGCCAGTGCGACACCCAGAACCACGTCACCGGAAGCAGCCGTGATGGCTTCACCGTTGGCGTCGGACTGGACGTTTGCGCCAGCGGTAATCGAACCACCGGCAACCACCTTGACCACGCCAGCGTGGGCGACGGTAGCCGCCTTGCCAGCCGCGTCAGGCTTGTTCTGAAGCACACCGATGCCAGCGCCGCCTGCGGAAGCGACAGCAGCAGCCTGCCCGGAACTGTTGACGTTCACGAAGCGGAACTGCTTCGCGGAAAGGTCGCCAGCCGCCGGAAGGGTGATCGACTGGACTTGATTCTGGGTAGCCATGGGTCTTGTCTCCTACTGGCGGTTTGGTTTAGCAGGCCACGGCTTCGTAAAGCCGTGCACCTTCTTCGGTATCAAGGACGAAGCCCATGGCCTTTTCCTTGGTGATCTTGTGTTCTTCGGCGTAGTCGGCGGCCATCTTTTCCAGACGGGCGTTTGCGTCAGCCTTGGACACAGCCGGGCCACTTTCAGCGGTCGGCCTGGTGGCCGAAGTGCCGATGGTGGTGGTGGCCTTTTCCAGCGCAGAAGCCTGTGCCTTCAGCATGGTTTCGACGGCGGTGCGGGTGGCTTCGTCTTCGATGCCAGCGACTGCCTTCAGAAGTGCCACGCGGTGGGCGACTTCACCCGGCAGACCGGCATAGTCGCCTTCGGCTGCCTTGGTGAACGCAGCGTCTTCGGCGTCAGCCTTGGCCTTGGCCAGTTCTTCTGCGTCAGCGTCCATCTTCTTCGCCATGGCGATCAGGCGCGGGTCATCCGACTTGCGGAACTCCGAACCGTCGCGGGCGGTGTAGACAACGGCATCGGCGTCAGCTGCCTTGGCGATGTCCTTGGAACGGTCAGCGGCGGACTTGGCAAGGAACGCATCCTTGTCGGCGTCGGCCAGCGTGTCGAAGTGCGCCTTCTCCACATCCGTCAGGGAAGCGATGGATTCAGCCTTGGCGATCCGGGCTTCCAGTGCAGCCTTGGTTTCGGCAGCCTTGGCAAGTTCAGCCTGTGCTTCTTCCAGCTGGGCTTCCACAGTCTTGGTGGTCATGGTTTCAGTCTCCTGTGTGGTGTCCACGTCAGCCACTTCGGCGTCGATTATGGTAAATGAGGATTTACCATATTCGTTAACCGAAACAGCCGCAAGGACTTTCTTGACGATTTTGTGCGTGTGCCCAGCGGCAGCACCCACGATGATGTTGCCTTCCATATCCTTCATCCACGGATGGTTATGGTCGGCACCGTTCGAATCGACAGACCAGCTGGTCGTGCCAGCCATTTCTTCGATGTCGTAGATCAGGTGGCTGTGCCCGTCCACGTCCGTCAGAAGCATGGCCAGCTTCTGCACGGGTTTGGCACGCTTCATGATCGCCATGGTGGCCGCGCCCTGTGCAGGCACGGTCACGGCGCTGATTTCGTCCAGCTTGAACGCACGCATGATCCGCTTCGTCTGCTTGGGCATGGCTTAGAACTCCACTTCCTGATCTTCGACACGGCGGCCACCGATGCTGAAGCCGGTGTACTCGCCGGACTTATACTTCTCCAAGATCGCCGGGCCGGGCTTCATGCCTATCAAAAGGCCAGTTTGCTTGGTAACGATCCCCAGTGCCTTGGCCACATCGCCGGTCAGCGGAAAGGCGAAGACCACGTTGCCGATCTGGTCGCCTTGGTGCATGTCCTTGGCCACCCGGCTGTTCTCCATGAATTCGGACGCTGCCTTCAGCATCGCGTCTTCAGGAATGTGGTCGTTCTGGCTGTCGTAGTAGTCCTTGCCATCCACCTTGCAGACAACAGCGAAGCCGAACACAAGGCCAAGGGTTTCATCCACCTTGGCGACGGACACTTCGGACTGGGTGTGGAATTCGGTCATGGTCATCCTGCGATCAATTCGGGATTAACCACGATCATTAGCACGGGTTAACGGATCGACCAACACAAAAAAAAAGCAGGCCACCGTTTCCAGTGGCCTGCTTCTGTGTTCCGGGTGAACTGACCAAAGTGCCCGGAACGATGCGCCTGTCCTTAGACGGCGCTGATCTTGAACGTCTTCAACTTCGATTCCATGTTGGTCCAGCCGATGAACACATCCACCGGCAGCTGCCTGATGGCGTCACGCATCACCCAGTCTGGAACTTCGGTCGGACGCGGCAGCTTGCTGTGGTAGTGACGTTCGTCAAAACTGTCCCACTTGTTGTCGCGCCACCTGCGCTTGGATTTGCTTTCACGGGTTTCTTCCGCGTATTCCTTCAGCACCAACTGGGTGTTGCCATACAGTGCGCCGGACTGGCTGAAGGACCAGCGCCGCCGCGCCAATTCTCCATCATATTCATAGACGTGGATCATGCTGCTTCCCCTTCCTTCTTGTCGTGGGCTTCCTTCATTTCGGCCATTGCCGACTTGGCACGTTCTGCATCCCGCTTGATCCCGTTCACGCAGTAACGCAAGTCAGCCCACGTGAACGCCTTGCGGCGCATGGCATAATCGCGCAGACGGCGGGCGTGGCAGTTTTCGTGACGGCTGTACAGCAGGCAAAGCCCAGACAGGAAGATGCCCTTGTGACTGAAGTCTTCGCTGTCCGGCAGAAGTTCCGTTACACCGTTCGGGTTGAATGCGTGGAACGAAGCGGCATCAGCCTTCAGCATGCCTTCATCGCTGGTGGCTTCGTCAAAGATATAGGCGGTTGAGAAGTCGTTACGCTTGGTCATTGGTCAGTTCTCCTGTTCGACGGAGAAGACCTTAGCAGCTACACCTTCCCGGCGCGATAGATTGTGTGCGGCATGGTTAACGCATCGTTCAGCCGGATGTGTGCGCAGATGCGGACGCCAGTGCCCGGCAGCATCACGCGGGCGAAGTTGTCCGCGTCTTCGCGCCGGGCGAACCACACCGCCTTGCTGTAGAACTGCGTCCACCGGACGGGATCGGTGTGTGTCGGGGAACAGTGATCCATGGACGCAAACATGGGTGATTCCCAGCTGCTGTCCAGTTGTTCGATCAACCACACTTCGTCCTTGTCTGTCACAGCGATTTGATCCTTGTGCTGACACTGCACCTGCATTGGACAGTTTCCGCAGCTGGTGCTGACGGATCGCCGGGGAACATTAAGGCGTTCCCGTCGCCCGATGTAAAGGGAAGACCGAAGGGTCGCTTCTGCCCGTTCATGGTCCTATGGCTGTCGCGCACGCGGCTGTCCTTCGCGCTGTGCCACTCCTGCACCAAGTCGGTCGGGTCCAGCGTGCCGTTCTGCACAGCCTGCTGAAAGGCTTCCTGCGTTCCCATGTGGACAGATCGCAGGGCTTCGGTGCGCCCGATCACTTCGCTGCGGTATTTCACATACCGTTCGCCGTAGCGTTCGACCATTCTGTCGATGGTCGCCTGATCCAGCGCCTTGCCGTCACGCACCGCGTTCAGCAGCGTGCGGTCGAAGCGTGCGTCCCGCAGCTTGCGGTTCAGGGCTTCGGTGTCCAGTTCTTCCAGCATCCGGCGGTAGTTGCTGACAGCCGCCGCCTGCCGTTCTGTCAGGCCGACACTGTTGCGGAACGTGACGGCTTGCTGCCGTGGGTTCACGCCATCACGTATGCCTTCTGTCATCCGGTTGCGCAGCACGTCCCGTTGTTCCTGCGTGAACTCGCGGATCAGCCGCAGCTTGTTTGACTGCATCTGGTCCACCGCCCTCTGGTTCACGATGTCGAAGCTGACGGTGACGCCAATCTGCTGGGCCATGAAGGTTGCCGTGGCCTGCCCGCTGTTGATGAAGGCACCGTTGGCCGTGTCCGCGAAGCTGTCGAACCCGGACAGGACACCAGACAGTGCTTCGTCAATGCGCCCGGCACCCAGCAGCTGGGCAAGCAAGGTCAGGTTGATGTCGGCACGCATCCGCTGGATGGTCGCCCGAAAGGCAGCAGCCAGCGCCGGTTCCATCTTGTTCAGCAGGTCTTCGATCAGCTTTTCAGTGGTGGCCATTACTTCCTGCCCAGCACCAGATATGTGGCCGCCGCCGGGTCGCGTTCCAGCGTGCGCATGATCTTGTAGGTGTCGCCCTCTATTGTCACCTGATCGTCGTTCTGGGGAATGAAGCCCGCAGTGCTGAACGATCCAGCCAGCATCAGGATCGCCACGTCACCCACACGGATCGTGGTGTCTTCGTCGCGGTACTTCTTCGCCACGCCATCCTTGATCCCTTCGAAGGTCACGGTGGTGGTGGTCTGTGCGCCGCCAGCCGTCAGGCTGCCCGGTGTGCGGCTGCCGTATGCCGTCCGGGTGATGGTGCCCGGCACCAGCTGTCCGCTGAAGGCCGCTGCCACCTGCGCTGCAATGTCGATTCCGAACAGGTTAGGCATCGTGATCACTCCTACTTCGGCCAGTGGTAGGCCAGTTGCATTCCGATCCCTGCCACAATCACCAGCAGGATGATGGCCGTGACTGGCCAGTCCGGCGGTTCTGGTGGCAAGAAGGGAAGCATGTCACAGCCAGCGCCTGTTGGCCACTGCCCGCAGAACGCCGATCCCGAACAGGATCACCGCACCGATGCCCAGAAGCATCGCGCCTTCGGGCCACAGGTCGAAGCCATTCGCCGGGCTGGTAGCAACCAGCTGTTGTGTGCTGGCACCCTTGGCTTCAGCTTCGGTGAACGCGGCCAGCTTGTCTTCCGGCACACAGATCACCTGCGCCACGTCATGGTTCAGCAGCTTGCGATCCGACAGCCGGTTCTGCCACGTCAGGCAGTCGTCCACGTTGTCGTAGGTTGCCCAGCCGTCAGCGATGGCACCCGTCACGGTCTTCCACTGGCCGCCTTCGTTGGTGCGCAGAAGCATGTGCGTCTTCATAGTTCCCAGTCTCCTGTATCAGTGGCCATGATGTACATGGCGCAAACGATCACACCCATGACACACAGGCTGATCAGCTTGTCCAGATCGGACAGTTCACCACCATGCGGCACCATGTCCCTTCCATCCTTCATGTGGCAGGAAGCCATAGCGCATATACCTGCGCACCATCCAGTAGGTCAGGCCGACTGCGACCAGTGCGAACCAAATGCCATCAGTGAAGTCCATCGTCGTGTCTCCTATGAAGGTTTAGCGTTGGTCAGGGCTTGCCAGTCGGCTTTCTGATCCATCGCCATGCGCTTTTCGTGCGCCAAGTATGCGTCCTGATCGTACACCACCGCGTGATCCTTCACCAGTTCAAGTTCCACTTCCACGTTGGTCAGTGCAAGGTTGACGATGGTGCGCGGATTGGTTGCGTTGATTGGCTGCACTGTGATGGACGCGATCTTGAACAGGTGCGTGATGTTGTTGCCGTGATCGTCAAACAGCTGAACGCGGCTGGCGTCAGGTGGCAGTATCATCTTCATCTTCGTCCTGTTCCTTTGCTGTCGTGACCAGTTGGTGAAGGTTCCGCCCCACGTCTGCCGGATCGGCAGTGATGCGGTCCCATGCTTGATACAAGGTCACGTTATCATAGAACGGGCCGAAGGCAATGGCCGCATATCGCCCTTCGTCGTCATACATTGTCGCATGTATCTGCGCGGCGATCTTGCCGTCCGGCTGATCCGCGAACATGATCTGCAACAGGAATTGCCAGTTCAGCACTGCACCGTCTGGCCGGAACACGCACACCCGG
>Ga0116144_10005744_pt1 | contig 11093 bp, 11 predicted proteins | sample AD_UKC035_MetaG_FD_89746 | JGI IMG/M metagenome (GOLD analysis project Ga0116144, IMG submission 89746) | Active sludge microbial communities of municipal wastewater-treating anaerobic digesters from USA - AD_UKC035_MetaG | ecosystem: Engineered > Bioreactor > Anaerobic > Digestate | place: USA... | reverse complement strand
GTTCGACCTTCGGAACGGCCCTGATTGCAATTGCCATCCCCTATATGGAATGGTCAACCGACCGTGACTTTTATATTGTTGCGGTTCTAGACGGAGTTGTGACAGCCATCGGCATGATTCTGTTTTTTCATCTGGCTGCCAAACGGACGGGCCGTGTGTCGAGCATGATCCTGCCCATGGCGGCGGTGGGAGCCTATCTGACCTGGTGGATGATCTCGCCGCTTGAACGCCCCGATCTTCTCCAAAACCCCGGCAAAGTCCTGACCGCAACCATATCGGCGGTCATCGTCTTTCTGGCCTTGCAAAAAGTCCGTGACAATGACGCGAGTTGGGAAAGCTTTCTGATCGTCCTGCCCGTGGGGTTAGCCTTCGGCGTGATTGATGCGCTGACCAAATCGGTGATGGGCAACACCTATAACATCTATTCTTCCGCACTGGCTTATGCATTCATTGCCTTGGCTATCTGCGCGGTTGCCGCTTGGCTGGCGGCCATGCCCAAGCCCGCGGGCGGTCGCCCATGCTCATTCTTCGACAGGAAACTTCTTTGGGGGGCATTCTGGTGCGCGTTCTGGACAGCCGGAATGGTGCTCGCCGGAGTCTTCTCGCTGAGCCTTGCCCCACACCCAACCCTGCCCGGACTGGTGATGGCACTGACACCGATCTGGCTTTTCCTGCTCAACCTGATTCGCAAAGTGGACGACGAAGTCTCGCTACCCGCCAGCATTCTGATCGTGGTTGGAGCAATAGGCTTGTTATTATCGACTATTTAGGCTTTATGATTGAGGGCGTTGATCAGACTGTCCTGCATTTCCTTGCCAGTTCTGACCACTTGGGCATTGGCCTTGTAGGACATCTCGGCCGATTTCAAATTCACCAGTTCTTCGTCCAGATTGACATTGGGCGCATTCACCATGCCGTTTTCGTCAGCAAAGGGTGAATCTGGCCAAAAACTGGGCACAAAAGGCGGATTCCGGTTCAAAACCACCGTCTGGACCCCTGATCCGGTGCCACCAACCGTCAGGCTTTTATCGGCTGTAACCTTGGCAGAATAGGCCTGAAACGGGTTTTCAGGGTCGGTTGACCCGACCGTACTGACATTGGCAATATTGCCCGCAGCCACCTCGGCCTTTTTAGACGAGGAAACCAGACCGGTCAAAGCAATAGAAATCGGGTTTATCATTTTATTAATATATCATAGGATATGTTAAGAAAGATTTGATAGGATCTGGATCATGACAAAACTTCGTTTTCTCGGCCTGTTGGCCACATTTTTGATGACTTTTACCGCCCTTTCGTCCGACGCACTAGCCGGACCGAAATTCCTCGGCCTCTGGTGGTGGGGAAGCCACTGGCAAGATCAGGAGTTTATTCCATATTACGATAACGGCACCGAGCCGCATAACACCCAATGGGACAAGTCGGAATGGAAACCAGCCGACTGGATAGAAATGAACGGCGGAACGGGCGTTGACCTCGTCAATCGCTGGTACACCGCCAACATTATCAAGAGCCAATATTACGACGGCGATATGCCTTACCTGAATGTTGGAACCAATTTCTATCACCTGTCGGGACAAGACAAAAGCCGCGTGATGGAAACCGTGAACTATGTCTACCAGATCACGGAAAAAAGCCCGCGCATGTTCTATCTGAAAGACCCGCAGACCAACCGGATCATCGGCTACTACGGCAACGACGGCCTTATTCTTCAATAATCTTTAAATGACTTTTGACTCTGGCGTGAAAAGCTTCACGCCAGACAATCACCATGTTGCTACCCACCACCAGACATGCCCCGACAATAACGGGCAGGGTTGGCAACTGATCCCAAAACATCCAGCCGAACATCACCGACCAAATCAGGGATGTATAACCGATGGGGGACAGCACCGAGGCCTCTGCAAACTTAAAGGCATAGGTCTTCAGAAAGAGACCGGCCAGACTGGCCGCACCCGCACCCAGCAAAGGCCATACCACCTCGACATGGGGCATCGTCCCCCAGAATATCATATAAACACCGGTCGAAAGAACACCGGCCAGAACAAAATAGAAAACTGTAGTGAACGGATGCTCTGTTTTCCCCATATCACGCAAGAAAATGGCTACAAACGACGCCGCAATCATCGCCAAAACCGCCACCATCGTCCCGTAAGCATTGAATTCATCCCCTGATGGGTTCGCAGCAATCAGACATCCAATCAACCCGAGCGCCACGGCGCCCCATCGCCATGGCCCGACTTTCTCTTGCAGGATCAAGGCCGATAACAACGTCACCCCGACCCCCGATGTCAACAGAATGGTCGTGGTCGAGGCCATCGGCATCAGCGAATAAGCCCAGAACACCAGACAAACACTGACATTCCCTACGAATGATCGCCCCAGATGCACCATAGGTCTATTGGTCTTCAAAAGGTAATATCGTCCGGAATAAACAAGCCATCCCGACAACAAAACCAGACAAAACAAACCGCGGTAAAAAACAATCTCGATTGGCGTATGGTAATCGCTGGACATCTTGGCGCAGCCGTTCATGACCATCACAAAGAACACCGAGAACGCCATCATCAAACTGGCTTGGAATATAGTATTCTTCATTGCCCTACCTTCCGCCGAAAGAAAAGCCCCTAATGGGGCTTTTCGAATCTTACACTAGTTTTTGGACTTATCGACCAATTTGTTTTTGGCAATCCACGGCATCATCGCCCGCAAGCGTCCGCCGACCTCTTCCAACTGGTGTTCGGCAGAACGACGGCGCATCGCCTTGAAGCTCGGCTGTCCGGCCTGACATTCGAGCATCCAGTCTCGGGTAAAGCGGCCCGACTGGATATCGTCGAGAATACGCTTCATCTCCGTTTTGGTTTCATCTGTCACAATGCGCGGCCCGCGGGTGTAATCACCGTATTCCGCCGTATTCGAAATGGAATAGCGCATATTGGCCATCCCGCCTTCGTAAATCAGATCGACGATCAGCTTCATCTCGTGAAGGCACTCGAAATACGCCATTTCCGGCGCGTATCCGGCCTCGGTCAGTGTTTCGAAACCGGCCTTCATCAACGCGCAAACACCACCGCACAAAACAGTCTGTTCACCAAACAGATCAGTTTCGCACTCTTCGCGGAAGCTCGTCTCGATAATCCCCGAACGGCCGCCACCAACACCTGATGCATAAGCCAAAGCCAGATCACGCGCCTGACCAGACGCATCCTGATGAACGGCAAACAGGCAAGGAACCCCACCGCCCTTCTGGTATTCCCCACGCACCGTATGACCAGGACCTTTCGGCGCCACCATAAACACGTCAACGTCCTTGCGCGGCTCAATCAGGTTGAAATGGATATTAAGACCGTGCGCAAACGCAATCGCCGCCCCCGCCTTCATATTGTCATGAATCCAGGTGTAATAAATTTCACGTTGCAATTCATCGGGGCACGCCATCATCAAAACGTCGCCCCACTTCGCGGCCTCATCCGGCGTCATGGTTTCAAAGCCCGCAGCTTTGGCTTTCGCATTGGTCGCACTCTCGGCGCGAAGCGCAATCCGCACATCCTTAACGCCTGAATCCCGCAAATTCGCAGCATGGGCATGGCCTTGCGAGCCATACCCCACAATCACAACCTTCTTGTCCTTGATCACATCCAGCTTACAATCCGCATCATAATAAACTTTCATTCCTCACTCCTTTTCAGTTTTTAAAAACATTAAGGGGCCGTATTTTGAGGCGAAAATCAGAGCTTCCGAGAACCGGAGCGTAGCGTACTTAAAGGTACGTGAGCACCGGAAGCACAGGAAGAACTGATTTGCAGCCCAAAAGACAATCCCGTCATTTCATGGCCGCTTGAACGGCATCCATGAGATTCATCTGGTCATTCATATCGCCGAAAATCTCTCCGCCTTCCGAGCCGTAGACATCTTCGCCGATTTTGAGTTGGACCAATGAAGCACTCCAGACAAATCCGGCCATAGAACTGCTTTCCTCAAACTTGCAATCGAAGCTTTCATCCTGCTCATAACCGTATTCTTTGTTCTTGGTAACGGCAGCAATCGTCACCAATTTAAATCCATCGGACATGCCGAATTTCTTCGATTTGACCTGATCGATCTGACGATCGTACTTGTCTTTAGCCAGCATCACCTTGACAGCCGCTTCGCACCCGCGCGCAAGACGCTGCTCGTTTTCTTTATCTTTACCGCATGCCGAAAGCGATAACGCCAAAGCGCAAACGCACCCCACAAAAAATTTATTTGCCATCGTGAACTCCTTCTTTTCCGCGCGACATAGCGGCAACACCAGTCCGCGCAATTTCAACCAGACCCAATGGTGTCATCAGATCGACAAACGCATTAACTTTCTCCGACGATCCGGTGATCTCGAACACAAAGCTTTCAAGCGTCGAGTCCACCACTCGCGCGCGAAAAATATCGGCAACGCGCAAAGCTTCAATCCGCTTGTCATTTTTGCCGCGCACCTTAAGCAACGCCAGCTCGCGATCAATATGAGCCCCCTCGACCGTGAGGTTATAAACATCATGAACAGCCACCAAACGGCCCAACTGATGATGAATTTGCTCAATGACATGGACCGTCCCCGAGCAAACAATCGTAATGCGCGACAGCTTCTTGGAACCGTCCGTTTCGGCAACCGTCAGGCTTTCGATGTTGTATCCACGACCCGAGAACAACCCGATGACCCGCGCCAGAACCCCCGGCTCGTTATCGACAATCACCGCAAGTGTATGGGATAAAATCGGGTCCTGTTCCGGCGCTGCCCCATAAACACTTTTTTTATCCTGTTGCGATTTGCGTACCATAATAATGCGCCCCCTCTCTCTACACCAATGTCTTATCAAATTTTTTGGCATCTGCCGAGAGGATCATCTCGTTATGCGCCTTGCCAGACGGGATCATCGGAAAACAATTTTCCGTCTGGTCAACACAGACATCGACAATCGTCACACAATCCGTTTTCAGCATCTTCTGGATCACATCGTCCAGTTCCGCTGGCGTGTGCGCGCGGAAACCAACCCCGCCATAAGCTTCGGCCAGCTTCACAAAATCAGGAAGCGACTCGGTATAAGAGTTGGAATAGCGTTCCCCGTGCAGCAATTCTTGCCACTGCTTGACCATCCCCATCCACTGGTTGTTGAGGATAAAGATTTTAACCGGTAACCGATATTGAACCGCCGTGGACATTTCCTGAATATTCATGAGGATCGACGCATCCCCCGCCACATCAACCACCATCGCATTGGGGTGAGCCATCTGCACCCCGACCGCCGCCGGAAAGCCATATCCCATCGTCCCCAAACCACCCGACGTCATGAAATGATGCGGTTGGTCGAATTTCAGGAACTGTGCAGCCCACATCTGGTGCTGCCCGACCTCGGTGGTGATGAACACCTCTTTCTTTTGCTTCGACAGGAAATATTGCAACCGCTCCAAGGCATATTGCGGCTTAATCACCTTGTCGGTTTTCTGATAAGACAGACATTTAATCGCGCGCCATTTCTCGATCTGCGCCCACCATATCTTCATCACGCCCGCATCCATTTTGTATTTGCGTTTTTTCCAGACGGCAATCATCGCGCGCAACGCCTCCTCACTATCCGCAACAATCCCCAAATCAACGCGAACATTTTTGTTGATCGAACTGGCATCAATGTCGATATGGATTTTCTTGGACTCCGGCGAGAACGCATCAAGACGTCCTGTCACGCGGTCATCGAACCGCGCCCCGATATTCACCATCACATCGCAATCATGCATCGCGAGGTTCGCTTCATACGTTCCATGCATCCCGAGCATTCCAAGGAACTGTTTGTCAGACATCGGATAAGCCCCAAGCCCCATCAGGGTTGTGGTAATCGGCGCACCCGTCATGTGAACAAATTCGGTCAGAAGCTTCGAAGCTCCCGCACCCGCATTGATTACCCCGCCGCCCGTATAGAAAACAGGACGTTTGGCATTTGCAATCATCTCCACCGCGTCCTCGATCTTGGAAAGATCAGGCATGGTCCGCGGTTGATAACGGCTAAGATCCGCCTGCGCCGGGGGCGTATAAGGACCTGGTGCAAATTGAACGTCTTTTGGCAAGTCGATAATGACTGGGCCAGGGCGACCCGATTTGGCAACATGGAACGCCTCGTGAATTGTTCCGGCCAGAGCCTTCACATCGCGGACCAGATAATTTTGCTTGGTACATTGACGGGTAATCCCTGTCGTATCGGCCTCTTGGAATGCATCTGTGCCGATCAGGAAAGTCGGAACCTGCCCTGAAAAACAAACCACTGGAATGGAATCGAGCAGCGCATCGGTCAAACCCGTCACGGCATTGGTGGCACCGGGACCAGACGTTACCAACGCACACCCGACCTTACCTGTCGAGCGCGCATACCCTTCCGCCGCATGAAGAGCGGCCTGTTCGTGACGAACCAGAACGTGCTTGACCTTCTTTTGCTGGAAAATCGCATCGTAAATCGGAAGAACTGCGCCTCCCGGATACCCGAAAATCGTATCGACGCCGTTATCGACCAAGGCCTGAATGACAATCTCGGCCCCCGTTAGCGTTTTCTTCTCAAAAACAGGGGCGCTTTGCACTTTTTTCGCTGCAGAAGAGGACACCGCCTTAACCAACTGCATATTCGGCTTGGGTTTGGCTTTGGTGCTTGTCTTGGTGGCCATTTTTGCCTCTCTTGGGTAGTTTGTTGACAAAAAAGCCCCGGTCTTTTGGATCGGGGCGCTGCGGTTCAGGTCTTGTCTCTCTTCTTAAGCAACACCCCGCAACGCCATTCCCACGAGGAGGACGACGACGTTACCGAGAAGAAGAATTGTTGCCCGAAACATGTTCATGATCGAAATAGTGTTACGCCCTCTGTTACTGTCCTGCAACAATTTTATGCCCCCTGCAACAAATTTTTTGGCATTTAATTTTTTGTTTGACATATGACAAATTCCATCGTTAGATTTCCCAATAAAAATAAAAAAAAACGGGAGTACACACCAAACCATGAAATCTGACTTCGCCACCGAAGCATCCAAAAAATATGACCTTTTTAGAAGGATTGTAGTAGACCGTGATCCAAAAGCGCTGGATGTCTTTTACGCATCCCACCGCGAAAGAATGGTCCAATTCGCTTTCAAATACACCCAAGACAGACACCTTGCAAAAGAAACCGTTCAGGAAGCGTTCGTCACAATCTACGAATTGCAAAGCACAGATGCCAATGCCTTCTGCAAAGAATTTAAGTTCTTTAAAACTTGGGCTTATGATGTTGTGATATCCAAAGCTATACGAATAAGCAAAATCGAAGCCAGATATCGCCATGAGTCATACGACACAGTGAGCGATGGATCGGAAGAGAACGAAGCCGGCTTTGGACAGGATTTCTTACCTGAAATCGAAGCTCCATATTTTCCCCGGATGTCAAATTACTCCGCTGACCCGCTAGATATGTTACTTCGACGCTCCAATAACTTGACAAAAATGTTGGCAGCCAATTTTGTTCTTGCGATTGCAGGTGAAGACGACGAGAAGTATATCGCCCTGCTCTCCGCTGTCGAACATCTCGATTTTGAAGGAGAGGAAAGGGACTGGCCTAGATTGAGCTACAAAAATATTGCAGACACATTCGAACTGAACGAGGCCAAAGCCAGAAAGAAAAGCTTTTACGGCAGAAAAAAACTGGTCGAATCTCTGAAAGAAAATGGATTGGTTCCAGAGTTTATATAAACCCTACATCTGATGCCTAAACCACGTCGCTTGCCGCTTGGCATAGTGACGTGTTTCGTTTTTGGCTAAAACAATCGCCGTTTCCAGATCCATCTCGCCGCGCAAATACGCCTGTAACGGCTGGAACCCCAGCGCATGTGTCAGCGGACACTCGGGCGGAATTTTTCCCGCTTCGATCAACTCATCAAACGCTGCGACTTCATCAACAACACCCTGCGCAACCATCTGGTCGAACCGTGCATTGCATCGCTCATACAAAACATCGCGCTCGGGACTAATGATTTCAACGTTGAATTCCAGATCATCCGGCGCCCCCTCTAGCGGCAAAGATTGCCAGTAAGACATAGGTCTGCCTGTGTGCTGGATCACCTCGAACGCACGCACCAATCGTTGACGGTTCTGTGGATCGGCCTTGGCCGCGAAGTCAGGATCATGTTCACGGATAATTTCAAAAAAGTCCTCCATCCCGACCCGCTCCAACAGATCTTCGGCCAGTATGCGCACCTCGGACGGAATTTCGGGGATCGGCGAAAGACCTTCCATCAGGGCCTTCAGATAAAACCCCGTGCCCCCGACCACAACCGGAACAAGATCGCACTCAATCGCTTCGCGGATTTCTTTTAAAGCCATCGCACGCCACGATACGGCATTGGTTTGGCCATGCACACCCAGAACGCCGTAAAGGCGATGCTGCACGACCGCACAATCGTCCGTAGACGGTTGCGCCGTCAACAACGCCAACCCGTTATACAACTGCATAGAATCCGCATTGACGACAACGCCGCCCAAATCCTGTGCCAGAGTCAAAGCTCGGGCCGACTTGCCACTGGCAGTCGGCCCCGCAATGATATGGACAATTGCCTTCGTCACCTTGTTATTTCTTTTTCGCTTTTGGTTGCGAGAGTTTGAGTGGAACAAAACGCACATCCCCACGACCCTGGTGATCAACCAAAAGAAGCACGGCCGTCTTATCGTCTTTCATGAGCGCCTCAATCTGCTTTTGAGCATCAGCCGTCGAAGCCACGGGTTGCTGGTTAACCTCAAGGATGATATCTCCCGGTGTCATGCCTTTGAGCGCAGCATCCGACCCAGCTCCAACCTTGGTCACAACAACACCCTGAACATCATCAGGCACATCGAATGTTTCACGCAAAACCGACGTCAGATCGGAAAGGAACAACCCCGTTCCATCCAGCTCGGTCATTTTTGAAGGAGCCTTGCCATCCTGAGCGTCAGCCGTCTCAACCAAACCTTCATCCTCTGCTTTTTCCAATTCACCAACCGCAATGGAAAGAGAAAGGGTCTTGCCGTCGCGTAGAATCTCGACCGGAACCTTCTGCCCGATCGGGGTTTCCGCAACAATGCGTGGCAACTGGCGCATAGCGTTGAGACTCTGCCCGTTGAACGAGGTAATCACGTCACCCGACTTAATTCCTGCTTTTTCAGCAGGACCGTCCGGCGTGACACTGGCCACCAGCGCCCCTTGTGTCCCCTTAAGCCCCATGCTCTCGGCAATCTCGTCGGTAACGGTTTGGATCTTGACCCCCATCCATCCGCGACGCGTCCGCCCGAATTCAACGATCTGGTCAACGACAGGTTTGGCCAGATTGGATGGAACCGCAAACCCGATCCCGACCGACGCACCGGTTGGCGAGAAAATGGCCGTGTTGATCCCGATCACTTCACCGTTCAGGTTGAACATCGGACCACCGGAATTTCCGCGGTTGATCGATGCATCGGTTTGCAAGAAATCGTCATAAGGTCCGGCATTGATATCACGCTTGCGGGCCGAAATAATCCCCGCCGTCACCGTCCCGCCAAGACCGAACGGATTACCGATGGCAACAATCCAGTCGCCGACGCGCATCTCGTCGCTGTTACCGAAAGATACAGAAATCAGTTTGTGTTTCTTCGGATCAACCTGCAACACAGCCAAATCGGTTTTATCGTCTTTACCGACGATTTTGGCATCGAGCGTCGTATCGTCTTGCAAAATCACGCGGACTTCGTCGGCATCCTTGACCACATGGTTGTTGGTCACGACAATTCCTTTTTCTGCATCAATAACAAAACCCGATCCCAGCGATGTGGTGGGCAAGGCTTCGGTCTCGCCGCCATTTCCGCCCATTCCACCTCCCTGACGGTCCATAAAATCCTTGAAGAAGTCGTTGAACGGCGATCCTTCGGGAAATTCCGGCATTTCTGGCATTTCTGGCAAAGGCTGGGTCACTTTGCTGGTGGAGGAAATGTTGACCACCGCCGGAAGCAATTTTTCGGACAAGTCTGCAAAGCTACGCGGCGCACCCGCCGGAGGAGAAGCTGGAGCTGGAGCGGAAGGAGCCGCTTGCGGCTGGGTTTTATCCCCGTCCCCGAACAGCCCCGCCTTCGCCTGAAGAGGAGAAAGCACAAGAGAAGCAGCACAGAGAGAGAAAAGGAACGAAGAAAAACGCTTCATGGAACATACTCCTTTAAACTTTGGACCCAACACACATAGGGAGAAAGGTAAGAACGGTCAATCACTCTGAACAGAAAAATATTTCCGCAAAACCACTTGGTAGGTACGGGTCAACTCCTCAACATCATCCAATTTCACATATTCATCAACATGATGGATGGTTTCATTGACCCCGCCATATTCAACCACCGGACAGAAAGGCGCGATATACCGCGCATCCGACGTCCCGCCCCCCATGTTAAAGACAGGCGTCTGACCGGAAGTTTCCTGAACAGCTTCGACAACCAGATTGCGCCAAGCCTCGTCCTTCACAATAAAGCTCTCGGCATTGCACCAGCCCTTGAGGTGATAGACAACCCCGACCTCATCCAGAAGACGGCGCAAATGCGCATCCAGAGTCTTGCTGGTCCATTTGTCATTGAACCGCACATTGATCAATGCCTCAGCATGGGCCGGAATGATGTTAGGCGCAGGGTTACCGACATCGACCGAGGAAATTACCAGATGGCTGGGGGGAAAAAACTCGCTCCCGTCATCAAGCTTTTCCTGCAACAAACGGTGCAGCAAAGCAATCAGTTTGGGAACCGGATTGTCGGCCAATTCAGGATAAGCGGAGTGCCCCTGGCGTCCGTCAACAACCAAACGGGCATTCCACGACCCGCGTCGGCCGATCCGCATGACTTCCCCCATTTCTTTGGGGTTGCTGGGCTCTCCTACCAGTGCAACATCAGGCATCTGACAGTGACGCTGCATCCACTCGATGACTTTGATCGTACCATTGACCGATGGCCCTTCCTCGTCACCTGTAATCAGTAAACTGATGGAACCCTTGAAATCTTTATTTTGCTGCACAAAACGGGAGACGGCCGCGATAAAGGCCGCGACCCCCGACTTCATATCCGCCGTTCCACG
>Ga0116144_10005739_pt1 | contig 11100 bp, 11 predicted proteins | sample AD_UKC035_MetaG_FD_89746 | JGI IMG/M metagenome (GOLD analysis project Ga0116144, IMG submission 89746) | Active sludge microbial communities of municipal wastewater-treating anaerobic digesters from USA - AD_UKC035_MetaG | ecosystem: Engineered > Bioreactor > Anaerobic > Digestate | place: USA... | reverse complement strand
CTATGATTATCCTTCAAACCAATCAGGCCTCTTTGGAGGCGACTTCTCCAAGGCTTTTATCTTTCCGTCGTATTTTAGTACCCGAGCGGTGGAAGATAAGGCTCAGGAGGAAATTCGCGGGTACAGTTCCAAAGGTAAAGAAGAAATGTTGGCGCTGCTCAAACTCCTCCTTCGTTCTCTGGAGAATCCTCAGCAGTACCGCAACAAAGAAATAGTGATTCTGGGCGATATTCAGTCTGGAGCAATGGGAAAAGTTAGTATCGGCATCTATAAAGACAAGTTGGTGGCTTTAAAGAAACCAGCGTCTGATCCCGGCAGCCGGGACTTTGCGCGGTTGGTGAGATTCTTGAAACACGAGTGCCGCATTCATGAAGAGCTTGCCGAGAACGACGGTCAAGGACACCGCAACATTGTTGAATGTTATGGTCTCTTAAAGGCAAATAACACAGTGATGCTTGCGCTCGGTTATTTTCCGGCAGACAATCTAGAGAATCTAATTGAAAAAAACAGGAAGCTCAGCATTCACCACCCGGCCGGTGAATGGGGAGGTTTGATCCTGGAGGAGATTCACCGCGTTTGCACTCAGATGGTGGATGCGCTGCGATACATGAAGCGTAAGCATATCATCCATCGGGATCTGAAGCCGGCAAACGTGCTGTTCCTTGCGGACCAGAACGGGTGTCTCAGCACGACGAAGATCATCGATTTCGGTATTGCGATCTCCCTTGATCCGTCACGTAAGACAACCCTGTTCGACAACAGAACGGTGGGAACCCTTAATTATATGGCGCCCGAGCAGCTTATCAGTCAGGGAACCTATGAGTCGGATGTATACTCGCTGGGAGCGATTATCTACGCACTGCTGACCGGTCGGGTGCCAATTCGTATCGAAGGTATTCATGATCTAAGGGAAAAATTGCGGCTGGTATATAGAGAGGAACGGATTCCGTTACTGGAGGCGAATCCCGGTCTTGGAGACAATCAGTCGCTTCTGGAGCTCGCTAAGATTGTCGAACAGATGATACGTCGCAATCCAAGCCAGCGTCCGAATGTGGAGGAAGTTGCCGATCAGCTAAATCGCATTTGGTCCAGCATATCTGATCCGGAAGCATTTCTCGAACCGATTCGGTATACGAAGCAGTGGGGCGGACCATATGAAGATTCTCTGGTCAGAACGACTACTCAAACCCTGGAAATGGACGATGTCGGTGCCTGACAGGACAGAGAATGGGAAATTGGAATACTGGAAGAAAGGAAGAAAGAAAGGATCTTCTGCTTGGGTGTGCTTAAACCAAAACCCAGTATTCCATCATTCCACTATTCCCATTCCCAGGTTCTCAGGGTAGCCAGGCCGCACCAGTCAGTAGACTTTCTCTTCGTCAAACACCTTTTCCTGAAAAACCTCAAACTCACCGTTGCGCAATCTCCGATAAAAGCAGCTTCGGTGTCCGGTGTGACAGGCTGCAACATTCTGATCGACCTTCATCACCAGAGCGTCGTGGTCGCAATCGATCAGTACCTCTTTTACCTGCTGGATATGACCTGAGGTCTCACCTTTCTTCCAGAACTTCTGCCGGGATCGGCTCCAGAAGTGGGTGATACCGGTCTCGAGCGTTGTCCGCAGGGATTCTCTATTCATGTATGCCACCATGAGGACTTCATTGTTGAGATAATCCTGCACGATGACCGGAACCAGCCCCTTATCGTCGTACTTTACTTCGTCAACAGGATGTTTCATGAGTTTCACATAGTACAGTTGAGGAATATGCTGACATGGGAGATCATCTGGATGTCAGTTTGCATCAGCGTTTCCTTGTTTCTCCTGCCGGGAACGGCGGGCTTTCCAGATCGTTTGCAGCTCCTTATCCGTCTCCGCAAACAGCTTTCGATCTTCCGGAGATAGCAGGCTCACAGTCACACGCACTGCCGGGATGAGATAGGGCAGCGATGCGGACTCGGAAAGGATCGGAGCCTCATCAGAGGTATAGTGAACCATAACAATCGCTATCAGCATGCAGCCGAGCACTATTCCCTTTAGCACGCCGAGTCCTCTGGTAACGAAGGAATCAATGGCGCCGAAGCTCAGCCGCTTAAAGAGATCTTCTAACAGTCTGCCGAGGAGTGAAAGTACGCCGAAAATTGCCAAGAAGGCTATCAGGAAGGAGAACGCGCCGGCAAACGAAGGGGGGAACACTTTTTCGGGAAAGACGGCTGAAACCTCTTCGTACGATCTCCCGGTGAGGAAAAACGCTCCGACGAGAAGAATAAAGGAAAAAAGCTGCTTCGGTCCTGCCCGCAGAGCACTAAGGAGGTAGCAGAGAACAATGAAAATGAGTACGGAGTAATCGAGAATATTCGGAAACATCCGCTCCTCTTACTGCGTGGTGAGCTCTTCCTTTACAATCTTGCTCATCAGGCTACCCGGTGCTTTTCCTGCCAACTTCTTGGAGAGGACTCCCATCACCTTTCCCATTTCCTTAATCCCCGTAGCCCCGACTTCTGCAATGACAGCCCGGGCTTCTCGGCGGATTTCATCTTCCGACATCTGTTTGGGTAGATATTCGTTGATGATTTCTATCTCAGCCTGTTCTTTCTGGGCAAGATCTTCCCGGTTGCCTTTCCGGAACTGCTGGATGGCGTCCTCGCGTTTGCGCAGCATGCTGAAAAGGACTTTGAAGGCCTCCTCTTCAGTGACCGTGGTCCCATGTTCCTTCTCTTTTACCGTCAGTTCGGCTATCATCATGCGCAAAGTCTCTGCCCGAAGGGTGTCCCGATTTTTTAGAGCCTGCTGCAATTCTTTTCTCAGCTGTTCTTTCATGGTCTCGTACCTGTGAGGGATGGAACGCTGAAGGTATGTATCACGATCGTCGGTTCTATACTTTCGACCGGGCCATTTTTCGGGTAACGCGGCGATATTTTTTAATTCTTCTTCTTAAATGGGTCACCGCTTTCTTATCTTTCTTTTCTCGAGCAGTCTGCTTCTCATCTCTGAGCTTCTGCATGATTTGTTTGAGCTCGGTAATTTTTTTGCTCACATCCTTACCATGCACTGTGGTAATATCTTCGCCTCGCGCTCTTCGAATAGCGACAATGAGCTCATCTTTTTTCATAGCGTGAGTGCCGGTTATGTTCTCGTACTGTTTGGCAATTTCACGCAATTTTGTGGCGGTAAGTTTTTCGAGATCTTTTTCTTCCATAGATCACCTCGTGTAACGTGTTTCACGGTGTCCGATTTTTTCCGATTATACTGAGAGGGCTCTCGTATTTCAAGCACATATTTCGTCAGCTGGCGATACCTTGTCTTTCTTCCCAGGTGGCTTAAATAATATTCACAGACAAAGAAAACGTGATACTCTTATTTGAGATAGAGATGGAAGCCGGCAAACCGGCACAAGAATCTTTTTGCGACGTTTCGCGCCAACGTAGTCAGGAGGTTGAGAGTGGGTCAGAAGACTAAAATTCTGGTTACTGAAGATGGAACATTTGATCTCAGCTGCTATGGCTGGGATGATGAGCGATTTTCAAGCTTTCTCATGCGAGAGCGCTGCATTGATGCAGATCAGGCCCTGAATGTGAGCCGCTTTCTCCGGGAAGAAATCAACAATATGGGCCTTCACACGATCACCATCCCTATGATTGAAAAAATCGTCGAGGCTAAGTTGCTGGAATTTGGGCTTTCCAAGATGTCGCCGCTCCGGCTCGACAGCTCGATTTTCATTAAGAAAGATTTTCTTCTCTCGGAAAATGCCCGCAGGGTTCTGGAAAAGAGATATCTGAAACGGGATGTGAACGGCGCTGTCGTGGAAACGCCGGAGCAGCTGTTTCGGCGCGTCGCTCATCACATAGCTCAAGCGGAAAAGAAATACGGCGATGCTGCGCAGGCAAAAGAAGCGGAAGAAGTCTTCTATCGCATGATGACTGAGTTCAAATTTCTTCCCAACTCACCGACTCTGATGAATGCTGGCAGAAGGCTGGGGCAGCTGGCTGCCTGCTTCGTGCTTCCGGTGGAAGATAGCATGGAAGGTATTTTCGATAGCCTTAAGAACGCTGCCTTGATCCACAAGTCCGGCGGCGGTACGGGATTTTCTTTCTCGCGGCTGCGGCCGAAGAACAGCCGGGTTGGCACAACCGGTGGCGTTGCTTCCGGCCCGGTCTCGTTTATGAAAATATTCAATACCGCCACTGAACAGGTGAAGCAGGGCGGTACCCGCCGGGGAGCCAATATGGCGGTCCTAAGAGTCGACCATCCCGACGTTATGGAGTTTATTTACTGCAAGAAGACCAGCGGAGAGCTTAACAATTTCAATATCTCCGTGGCAGTCACCGATGCTTTTATGGAAGCGGTTAAGGAACACACAACCTACAAACTGATCGATCCCTATGAAAAACAGGCAGTAGCTGAGCTGCCTGCTGCTGATGTCTATCAGGCACTGGTACGACAGGCCTGGGAAACCGGTGATCCGGGGATCGTCTTCCTTGATCGCATGAACAGCGCTAATCCGACGCCGGCTCTGGGAGAAATTGAAAGTACCAACCCATGCTGTGAGCAGCCGCTGCTGCCGCTGGAAGCCTGTAATCTTGGTTCGCTGAACCTGGCTCGGTTTGTCTTCAGCAGTGAAGACGGGCCAGCCATTGATTTCTCCGGGCTCAAAAACATGGTCTGGTGGGCGGTGCGTTTTCTTGACGACACGATTGATATGTCCCGCTATCCTCTCCCGGAAATCGACAAGATGGTTCACGGCAATCGCAAGATCGGGCTTGGCATTATGGGCTTTGCAGATATGCTCTACCAGCTGAGGATCCCCTACCATTCGGAGAAGGCGCTGCAGAAAGCAGAAGAGGTGATGGGCTTTATTCAGACTGAATCTCATAATGCCTCTCGGCAATTGGCCGCTGAACGCGGGGTATTTAAGAATTTCTCCAGCAGCATCTTTGTCAACCAGGACGGATGCGAGTATCGCAATGCGACCATCACGACTATAGCACCCACCGGTACGCTCAGCATTATCGCCGGATGCTCGAGCGGGATCGAACCCCTTTTTGCTCTCAGCTTCATACGAAACGTTATGGACAACGATAAGCTTCTCGAAGTGAATCCCTGTTTCGAACAGGTAGCCCGGGAGCGCGGCTTTTACAGCCAGGAGCTGATGGATGCTATCGCCCGACAGGGAAGTATCAGGGATATGACAGAGATCCCGGAGGATATCCGCGAGGTATTTGTCACCGCTCATGACATAACGCCGGAATGGCATGTGCGGATGCAGGCTGCTTTCCAGAAATACACGGATAATGCTGTTTCCAAGACGGTGAATCTGCCTCGTCACGCCACGGTGGATGATGTGCGGCGGGTCTACGACCTGGCCTATGAACTGGGATGCAAAGGAGTGACGATGTATCGGGATGGCAGCAAAGAAAACCAGGTCCTGGCTTTCGGCGACACCCATACCAAAGAAGATCGCTTCGCTGCTGCAGCTCTCGATCGCCCGCAGACGCTGGAAGGGTTCACCACCAAGATGACGACCGGCATGGGTAATCTCTATGTGACCGTAACCGAGTTTGAAGGCAGGCCGTACGAGGTGTTCGCAACTATCGGAAAGTCAGGCCGCTCAACCACAGCCAAAACCGAGGCAATCGGCAGGCTGGTCTCACTGGCACTGCGCACCGGAATCCCGGTGGAGAAAATTGTCGAGCAGCTCAAAGGCATCGGAGGTGAGTATCCCATCTTTCAAAAAGACGGACTGGTGCTTTCGATTCCTGACGCAATCGCCCGGATTCTTGAAAAGCGGTATTTGCAGGAAAACAAGAAGTCCGGCAAGCATGAGAAGAATCTCAGAGGTGAAACGTGTCCCGAATGCGGCAACACCATCAGCTTCGAGGAAGGCTGCATGACCTGCCACTTCTGTGGCTTCACCAAGTGCGGGTAAGCTTGTAGGGCTCACGTTGCATACGTGAATCTGACGGACTCATTTGTGTTCATGCGGGGAGAAAGGCTTTGAGAGTGCTTGGACGCCGCAAGAACCGGTACTCTTCTATTCCATCTCTCTTGCAATACCTCCTGGTGGTGACTATCTTGCACAGAGAGGACCACAAAGGTATGTGCCTGAATCCAGCGTTCCGGTATCATCGGAATGCTGAATCGCCGGAACCTTGACGGTGCAGGAGGTGTGCAATGAAGACGCCGGATTCGAAACGGAGGCTTTTTCTCAAGCTGATCGGAGCAGCCGGATTTCTCCTGGCAGTTCCATCGTTGGTTTGGGGATTTTTTGTCAAGCATTTTCCCATTCGGACAGTAGAAGAAAAAAACTTTTCTTTTAATCCAGATACCGGAATGCTTATCTAGGACCAAAAGCGGAAAGAGCCGTACAGCCTTACCGTCGAAGGCCTGGTGGATGCTCCTGCCCGTTTTTCCTATGCCGATCTTCGTGCTTTCAATCTGGTGAACCAGGTATCCGATTTCCACTGTGTTGAAGGCTGGTCGGTGAATGATGTCGGATGGGGCGGATTCCGGTTTGAAGAGCTGGTGAAGCGAGTCAAACCAAAACCGGACGCTGCCTACGCCGTTTTTCACAGCCTCGGTAAAACGACGGAGAAACCAGGCGGATACGATCACTACCTGGAATCGTTTTCCCTGCGTGATCTTCTCGATCCTAAACAAGAATGCCTTCTTGCTCTTTCACTCGACGACAAGCCGCTGCCTTTGGATCATGGTGCACCACTGCGGCTGGTGGCCCCGTATCAGTATGCCTACAAGAATATCAAATTCATCACCCGGATCGAATTCACTGCCAAGCCGCGGCCGGGCTGGTGGACTGAAGCCAATCCGATTTACCCGATGGACGCGCCGGTGCCTGAGGAAGTTCTGAAGGAACAACCCTAGGCTTGGCCACGTTGACCGTTATCCGTTCACCGTTCGCCGACAATTGGAAAAATGGTGAATGGAACATTAGGGAAATGCTGAAATACGGGATCATCTGCTTCCTTGCTAATTACACCAAACCACTTCTCCATTTCTCCATTCTCCAGTATTCCGGCGGTCAACGGATAACGGTGAACTTTTTCTTGACTGTTATGGAGATTTGCCATAACGTACTGAACACGGTTGTGAAAACGAGCAGCATGGTATGTGCTGCACCTTCCTGTACGAAATCATCAGTCCATCCAATGTAAGGAAACCGGTATGGAAAGCCTCGAACGGTTATATGAAGAAGCAGGCAAGCTGCACGGAAGCGTCTGCAGTGGAATTGTGCTGGGTGTGCGTATGGCCCATCTGGCTTGCCGTCTTCTGGGCATCGATGAGCCCAGGGGCCCCGAGGACCGAAAGAAGCTCATTGTGTTTGTTGAAATTGATCGTTGTGCCACTGACGGTATTCAGAGCGTCACTGGCTGTACTATCGGCAAGAGAACTTTGAAGATCATGGACTACGGTCTCATGGCCGCTACCTTTCGCAATGAGCAAACAAGTCAGGCCTATCGCATTTCTGTCCGTCCCGACTCCCGCCAACGGGCCAAGGAGCTTTTTCCCCACCTCACTGATAAGAACCATGTGTACTTGGAAGGATACAAACAGCTTCCGGATGATGAGCTCTTTGTCGCCGAGCCGGTGCAGGTGGACCTCTCGGGTATGGATCTTCCCGGCCCGCCGCCTGGCCGCGCTCAGTGCCACCAGTGCGGAGAAGAGATCATTGCAGGCCGTGAGATTATGAAGGATGAACACGTTCTGTGCCGCCGCTGTGCCGGTATGCCGGTGTACTATTCTTCAGTGAGCAGGGATCCGGCGGAATAGTCTGCCGACACACGCACAGTACTAACGTAACGACAGGAAGGTAACAGTATGCTGGAAAAAATCAACGTCGAAGATGCCGTAGGGACCGTGCTTGCTCATGACATTACTGAGGTGCGTGCCAATCACGAGTTCAAAGGAAGGGCCTTCAAGAAAGGGCATGTGATCAGCGAAGAAGACATCAGCAAGCTTCTCAGTCTGGGAAAAGAGAGACTCTATGTCCTGAAGATCAGCGACGACGAAGTCCATGAAAATGAAGCGGCAGAGCGGCTTGCCCAGGCGATTGCGGGCCGCGGAGTAAGGTTATCCGATGAGGTTAGGGAAGGAAAAGTGAGTCTGTACGCCGCCCATGACGGCCTGCTCAAGGTCGATGTCGCAGGCCTGGAACGGCTTAACCGCCACGATGACCTGATGTGCGCCACTCGTCATACCAATTCGCTGGTGAAAAAGGACGACCTTCTGGCCGGGACGAGAGCGATACCCCTCCTGATTAAACGTTCGATTGTCGAGGAGGCGGAGGTTTTTGTCCGGCGGACGGGAAAAATTGTCGAGGTTTTGCCGTTGCGATCAGCCAAAGTCGGAGTGGTAATTACCGGTAATGAAGTATATAAAGGAAGGATCAAGGACGCTTTTGAGCCGGTGGTGCGACAGAAGATAGCCGATATCGGCTCTGAAATCATCACGATCACGTTTGCCCCGGATGACGAATCTTTCATTGCCGATGCAGTCAAAGAGCTGGTGGCTCGCGGTGCGGATCTGATCGTCACAACCGGGGGCATGTCGGTAGATCCGGATGATGTCACTCCGACCGGAATCAAGAAAGCCGGAGCCACGATCACTGCCTACGGATCTTCAGTGCTGCCGGGTGCGATGTTTCTGATGGGCTATCTTGGCGACGTTCCCATCATGGGTGTCCCGGCCTGCGGAATGTACCACAGAACAACGATCTTCGATCTGCTGCTGCCGCGAGTGCTGGCTGGGGAAAAGATCGGTCGGCCGGAGATCGCCAAACTCGGCCACGGCGGCCTGTGCCTCGATTGTCCGACGTGCGAGTATCCTCACTGTGGTTTTGGAAAAGGAGCGTGAATTCGTCTCCGGACGCCCGGAAGTTCCCTTGCAGTTTTTCACCGTTCTGTGCGTGAGGAAGAATATACGATGAAGGTTCTGATCCTCAATGCCGGCCAGGGCCGGCGTTTGCTGCCATTGACGGCTGAGAACCCAAAATGTATGCTCCCGGTTGTCGGCCGGCCGATAATCGAATGGCAGATCGATACTCTTATTGAAACGACTGGCATTGATCGAGTGACGGTAGTGGTAGGATATCGAGCAGAGACGGTGGCCCAGCGGCTGATGTTGCGGTACAAAAGCAGGAGGATTCGTTTCATCTATAATCGTGCGTATGACAAGACGGATAATCTCGTGAGCTGCTGGTTGGCCCGTGAAGAAATGACAGAGGATTTTATTCTTCTAAACGGTGATACCTTGTTTGAGCCTGCGGTTGTACAGCGACTGATCGAGAGTCCGCCGCAGGCAGTGACCCTGGTGATAGATCACAAGGCCAGCTATGATGCCGAGGATATGAAGGTGACGCTCGACGGTGATCGACTCATTGAAATCGGCAAGGATCTTGCTCAGGAAAACAGCAGCGGTGAATCGATTGGGATGATTCTCTTTCGGAATGAAGGCCCTGTCCTTTTCCGTCAGGCCCTGGAACAGTCAGTCAGTGATCCGGCATCGCGGGAAAAATCGTACCCTTCCGTTATTCGAGAAATGTGCCGGACAACGCCGGTCTTCACCTGCTCGGTGCACGGGCTGCGGTGGTATGATGGCGACTACCCGGCAGACTTGAAGGCTGCTGGCCGGTTTTTCAGACAGCGTGCTGCGGCTCGAGAACCCTCCTCGGTCTAGTGTCGACAGTCGGAGAAAAGGGCTTCACTGGTGCGAGGTTTATAGCTTCGGGTTTGTCCTGCGGGATATGAAGGTGTAGCAGGTGATGTGCGATAAAGGCTGTAGCACGAGCTGACGTTCTCATTTCGTATATCCCACATCACCGGCTCCAACTCCCAGATCAGAATCCTTAAACTTTGGACCGTTGACCCCCTGCAGCAGGATGCTTTTCTTCGCAGCCTACTCGGGAGAAATGAAGCGTACGCTCAGTCCTTGTGTAGCATGGCTACGGCAGCTTCCAGGCTAACATCCTCGTGAATCATGGCGCGGACCGCTTTGATCAGAGGTACGGCCCGGGAGCTCTGCCAGATGTTTCTCCCCATCACGATGCCCGCAGCACCGTGATCCAGACAACCGCGGATCATGGCCAGCGTTTCCTCGTCGGTGTCACACTTGGGTCCTCCTGCAATCGCTACCGGCACCGGACACGAGGCAGTCACTTTGTCGAAGTTTTCGGCGGTGTAATACGTCTTCACGATATCGGCTCCATGCTCGGCGGCAACCCGGGCGCAGAGAGCGATAAACTTTGCTTCTTGTGCCTTTTCCTTTTCCTTCCCAATAGCGGTAACGCCGACGAGCGGCATTTCCCAGCGCCGGCAGTCACTGGCGAGCAGAGAGAAGGCCCGCAGGGTTTCATGCTCATTCGGAGATCCAATGTAAATGTTGAACGCAACCGCGTCAGCGGAAAGCGCCAGGAGCTCTTTTACCGTAGCGGTTACTCCCTCAGCGGTGATGTCCGGCCCAGCGATCGTGGCAGCGCCGCTGGCGCGAAGGATCACCCCTTTTTTCCCCTGAGGCTTATACACATAGGTGTAAATTCCTTTGGTCATGAGCCAGGCGTCGGTATAAGGTTCGAGCATATCGAAAACCGTGCTCATGTTTTCGATACCGGTCATGGGGCCAAGCGCCATGCCATGGTCGACAGCAACGATCAGACCTCTGCCGGTCTGCGGACTGAGAATCCGGGCGAGACGATTTTGTTTTCCTTTCATGATTACTTGCTCCTTGTGCGCTAGGATAGTGGAAGAAGCCTGGTTGTACCAGAAAACCGGTGCCAAGTCAACCGCGGTCTGCGTATTCCGCCTCAGAAGAAAATCTGTCGAATTATACAGAGCGCCATACATCAACGAACAAAATGTCATTCTTCTCTTCCTTCAGTGGATAAAGAGCTGAGGCGTGACCCGCGCCGGCGGCATTCTACTGAGATGTCATTCCCGCGAAGGCGGGAATCCAGGGCATAGCGGCGCTTCTGGTAGGAACGACATTTTATCGAGCACTCATTGCCAGCACAATGGGCTTTAGCAGTGTGGAGGTACGCTGTTGACAATACTGGATTCCCGCCTTCGCGGGAATGACGGTTAAAGTATTGTGCG
>Ga0116144_10005738_pt1 | contig 11101 bp, 6 predicted proteins | sample AD_UKC035_MetaG_FD_89746 | JGI IMG/M metagenome (GOLD analysis project Ga0116144, IMG submission 89746) | Active sludge microbial communities of municipal wastewater-treating anaerobic digesters from USA - AD_UKC035_MetaG | ecosystem: Engineered > Bioreactor > Anaerobic > Digestate | place: USA... | reverse complement strand
CACCGGCTTGCAGGCAGGTTCATTGTCACGCTGCTGACCAGGCCCCCTTTTAAATATTTTCGCCGTTCTCCAGTAGCACAGGCTCATGCTTGCGCCGCGCCCAGAAACTCAGAAACCCAGAAGCCCAGAAATTAAGGCGAGAGGAGGCAGCGGAAGCCCCGATTATCGCCACGGGCGTCAGGGGCGTACCCGTAGCGGATGGCGGCGCGCACGAGCCACGTATAATTGAGCCAGGAACCGCCGCGCAACACGCGAGCCTCTCCAGAGACAGGCCCGCTTGGGTTGCGCCAGGTGGTCTGGCTGGAATAATAGTTTCCATCATACCAGTCCGCCGTCCACTCCCAAACATTGCCCGCCATGTCCAATGCCCCATACGGACTGGCCCCATCTGGATAGCTGCCAACCGCAGTGGTATCACCAATATTCCCATAGAAGTTCAATAAGCCGGAATTCGGGGCTTGATTGCCCCACGGATAAATCCGGCCATCCGTCCCCCGGGCCGCCTTTTCCCACTCCGCTTCACTCGGCAGCTCCCGCCCCGCCCAAGTACAGTAATCCACGGCATCATCCCAGGAAACATAGATGACCGGATAGTTGGCATACTCACTGTTGCCGTAATAATTGTCGCGATGATTTGATGCTACACTTTCCGGCGCCCGGCAGGCTCCGGCCGCAACGCAGCGGGCATATTGGGCATTGGTCACCTCGGTCTGATCCATCCAATAGGCATCCAGAGACACCCTGTGCTGCGGTTTTTCATCTGAATCTGCGCTGAAGTCTAACATGCTGGAACCCATCAGGAAATGGCCTGCCGGCACACAGACCAGGGTCATCCCGTCCACCGGTGAAATCCATCCCGTGCCAGCCGATGTACAATCTGGCGGTGTGCTGCTGTTGACAATAGTCACTCGTGGGGGTGGGGGATCGAACCAACCCAGTAGGCGCAGGAAAAGGATGAGGATTCCCAAGCCAACCAGACCCAGCAGACCCAGCGCCCATTTGGGCAGGTTTTTTTTGCGCCGGGCGGGGCGGGGTTCCGGCCGGGTGGAGGCCTGTTGTCCCCCATCATCCACTGCAGGTTTATGGAGGGAGACGCCCGGATTTGTAGGTTGTTCCTCGGGATTGGGGTGGGTCTCAGGCAGGAGGTGCCGGACATCCTGGGGCGGTTCGGAGAGTCCCGGTTTTTCGACTGCCTGGGGATCCGGTTCGGCCGCAGCCTGCTGCCCAGCGGCAGCAGATATTGGTTGGGTGGAGCCTGGGGGCTGCTTCAGTCCGGCCGCCGGGTGACGGGTGTCAAGGTGCTCTTGTCCCGCCGCTTTTTCCTGCCGCAAAGCCTTTTCCGCCTCTGGCGCGGCCTCAATCTCGGCCATCAGGGCAGCGATTGTCGGGTAACGCGCCTCCGGCTGCTTGGCCAGTGCCCGCTGCAAAATACCGCTTAATCCAGCCGGACACCCGGCAGGCCATTGATCAGGCAGTTCGGGCGGATTGCTGTGCCGCTGCATGATAGCCCAGGGGCTGGGGCCGGTGAAAAGCGGCCGCCCGGTCAGCATTTCATACAGGACACAGGCCAGCGCATACTGGTCGGCGGCAGCTGTGGCAGGTTGACCCTGCCAGACCTCGGGGGCAATATAGGGTGGGGTTCCAATCAGAGCCCCGGTGCGGGTGGCCATGTTGCTGGCCTCCATGGCCCGCACCAGCCCAAAATCGGTCAGGATGGCCCCTTCCGTCGGGCTGACCAGGATATTCTGGGGCTTGATATCCCGGTGTACCAGACCGCGCCCGTGGGCAAATTCCAGTGCCTGGCCAATCTGGGTGCAGATCTTGGCCGCCTGGTCCCAGGGCAGGGGGCCTTTTTGCTCAAGCAGTTGAGCCAGGGCCGGACCATCAACATACCGCATGGCGATGAAGTAGTAGCCTTCCGCTTGGCCCACATCAAGCACCGTGGCGATATGCGGGTGAAACAATTGCGCCGCCACCTGGGCTTCCTGCATGAAGCGCCCGAAGGCCTCTTCATCAGCAATCAACGCCGGTTTGAGTACTTTGAGGGCTACCAGCCGTTTCAAAGCCTCATCCTGCGCCCGGTAGACATCGGCATAAGCTCCGCTGCCCAGCTGCGCGTCAATTACGTAGCGGCCAAGGCGCTTTAATTCACCCATCAGTTCGATCCTGTGCTCGTGACATGGTCTTCCTCCCTGGGTTCAGGTGGGTTTACTCCAGTTTGGCCAGCCATTCGTCGTAACGGCGCAGCATGGCTGCATTGGCCACGGGGCGGATTTGGTCAAAGGCGGCCTTGAAATCATCCTCGGTCAGCGGCGTCACCCGAAGTTCATAGGCGCTGACCGCAGCATGACCCCGATCCACCAGATTGAGCAGGTCGGGGTTGGCCCGCCGCGTCATGTGGTTGATCGCTGTCTGGCAAAGCTGTTCAATTTCCCGCCCGGCAAAACCTTCGGTCCGACGCACCAGTTCTTCCATGGGAATATCCGAGCGGTGACCCCGGCGCATCAGGTGGATCTCCAGAATGGCTTTCCGGGCGGCCGGATCCGGCAGCGGAACATAGATCCGTTGTTGGAAGCGGCTGAGAATTGCCGTGTCCAGCAGCCAGGGGACATTGGTCGCGCTCATTGTCAGGACAAAACTGTCATCATCCTTGGTGGCCAGGCCATCCAACTCAGCCAGCAGCGTGCTGACGATCCGGCGCTCCGCCCCGCTTTCTCCGGAACCGCGCGGCGGGGTCAGCGATTCAAACTCATCCAGGAAAATTACGGCCGGGCTCATCCGGCGAGCCACGGTGTAGAGCGCTGTGATCAGCTTGGTGCTTTCACCAAAATATTTGGAGAGCAGGTTGCTGACCTTGACGCTGAAGAAAGTCGCGTCCAGACTGCCGGCGGTTGCCGCCGCCAGCAGGGTTTTCCCGGTTCCGGGAGGGCCAAACAGCAGGACGTTCCGCCAACTCTGGATCGTTACACCTTTGGGTTTGCGCGCCAACGCCAACCCATAGGCGGATTTGATCGCAGTTTTGGTTCCCTCAAGCCCGCCGATATCCTCCCAACGGACACTGGTGCGTTGAATCAAGGCCATCACTTCGGCTTCGTAATCATCTTCACCCGTGGAGGCATCCGGCTGGGTATTGTTTTTGGCATCCGCAGCCGCCCGACCGGTGGTGCGGCCGGATTCGATCAGGCGGGCTGCCTGAGTGTGGGACTGGGCCCGATCCAGGCGGCGCTGGCGGATTGAAGCGTCATGGGTATACTCGGCATACTTGCGCATCAATTCGGCGCACTGGCGGTAGGCGGCTGCGGCTTCACTGCGATCCCCGCGCCGTTCAGCCTCTTCAGCGCGCTTGCGGGCGCGCTTGTATTCAGCGTAGATGGCGGCGCTCAGGTCGACAGGCATCTCAGATCTCTTCCTCGTCGGCTTCCCGGTTTTGACCTTCGTGCCGACGGTTCAACTCTTCGTAGTGCTGGTCCAACGATTCCGGACTGTCAGCGGCTTCCCGGGCCATTTGCATTTGCTTGACAATATCCAGCACGTCTTCATCCTCGCTGTACTGAGGGCTGACCTCTTCCGCCTGTTCCATGGCCCGCAGCAGTTCGTCAAACTTGCTCATCTGGAATTCGCCATCCACGCTGGCCTTATCAACGTAGGTGATCAAATCATTGAGATCAATAGACCCGATCACCGTTGAAAGGCCGGATTCGCGCTGCATGCGGATGCGTTCCTTGATCTGGACCAAACCACCGATGGTGCGCACCTGTTTGGAAATAGCCTGTAAGATCCGATCCACACCGTTCGCCCGGGCTTCCAGTTCCTTGATCCGCCGGGCCAGCACCCGCTGTTCCCGCTCACTGGAGTTGCGCACACCCTCCGAGAAGAGTTTCTTTTTCTCGGACTCCATCTCGCGCATTTGGGCCATCAACTTCCGCTCTTCCTGCTCCAGGCGAACTTTCTCGCGCTTCAAATCGTCCAGTGGGATTTCGTCGATCTTCACCTGGGTGGCGGCTGCCTGCTGGGGCGCGTCGGGCTTGTCTGCCAGGAGCTGCCGCAGGATTTTCAGGCCAAAATCAACAAGGGTGGGTTTCTTCTCTGCCATGATCATTTCTCCTTAATTTGTCTGCAAAATTAGTTTTTGACCAGTGCCAGTCCAAATTCTGGCGACTCGATCAATGAGTATCGTCCGGTGCTGGCCAGGGATTCAAATGCCTGGCGGATGACCGGTTCGGGATAGGACATCATCTGGGCTGCTTCCCGCAGCGTCAGACTGCTAAAGGTGATCATTTCGGATTGAATTAACCGGTTTGCCTCCTCGACTTCTTCTGAAAAAAGCATGGGGCGGAAGAGTTCGGCGTAACGCCGGGCACGTTCATCCACGGGGCTGAAGATTAATTCCCCCTTTTCCATGTCAAACAGATACAGCAACCCGTAGCGATGGACCAACGGACTGCTGCCTTTCTCCTGATTGTCGCCTAACAGAATCCGGCGGGCTGAGTTGTCCCAGCCGGTTGAGGCGCCCAGCAGCAGCAGTTCAAAGCCATCTGCCGCGTTGCGATTGGATAATTGCATCACCCAGGTGGACAGATCCTCGGCCCGGAAGGGGACGGTGTCAAATCCTTCCCGCACCATCGGTGCCAGATGACTGAGCAGGTGCACCTTGATGGAGACCGGACCACCTTTGGCCTGCCGGGGCAGCGGCAGAGAATAGTGCAGCCAGGGATTGACCGGATAACGCATCAATTGCTCGGCATCCATGACGACCCGGCCCAACAACCGCATCACTTCGGCGCGCTCGTCACCGCTTTCCAGGATGCCATCCCAATCAGGGATGTTAAGAGTCTCGCTGCTGAGTGGATGCAGCAGGGAAGCAAACCTGGTCAGGCGGATTTGTATTCGGGTCAGGTAATTGATCTCACGCAGCCGGGCATTGTTGGCTTCCACCATGACAGAGAGTTCACCGCGCTGCTTTTGTTCGCGTGCCTCGGCGAGGCGCTGTTCCCGGGTGGGGGAGTGGCGTACGCAGTGGCGGTGACCTTCCGCGTAGCAGCGCGCACAGATGAGTTCATAACACCCTTCAGCAGCACAGGCTTCGCCAACCTGCTGATCGGTTTGGATCAATCTGTAACAGACGCCGCATTTTAGCAGCGCCGGTTCTGCGCTTTGCTCGGGCACGGCTGCCGGTTGTTTGCGGGTCAGCATGGCCTGCAAATCCGCCCGCCGGATGAGGTATAACCCGCCAACCCGATTGGCGGGCAGATCGCCGCTCCAGACCCAGCGGTAGATGGTGCGGCGGGAAACCCCCAGAAATTGGGCAGCTTCGGCAATTTTCAGGTATTCAGAGGTCTCGGAAGGGTCCATGAATTACTCCCTGGGGACTGGACTGTTGGATTGACGATCAGATCGTCATGATTGTGTATAGAATAGCACGCTTGTATACATTTGTCAATAGGGTTTGTACTTTTGTGTACATCTGTTTCGCGTAATTCTGCGTTTGTCCCGGTTACGCACCCGGTCTACCCGGGAGTTGGATTCTCCTGTATGCGAAGCTTGGATTTGGCCATATCTCCGACAGTGATGATGGCCGGGCGGTCACCGTTGAGCATAATGCCAATATCTGCCATTACGGAATCGCCAAGGTCGATTTTGTGGGGTTCCGGTCCAGCCTCCAATTCGAGTGGCATCTTTTCTTCAAAAACAATATCAAGGTTTGGCGGTTGGTGTTCGAGGTAAATGATCAAATTATCATGAGCCTGGGTTGGGATGATATTTTTTACTTTAATGATAATGCCTTTCCCTTCCACTAACTGATAATTGTCATATAAATGGCGATTCAGGTGAAGTTCTGCTAGTTGCTGCAAAGACCAACCTACTCTGATAACCATATTTCTGGCCGGTCCACGACCAATATTTTCAACCTTAATCGCGATTTCACCTGCTTGTTTCAAGGTTAGCTTTGGTACATTTAATTTGCTAAGCCTAATGACTGGCCATTGGGCCAGGCGTGCCGCCATTTTTCGATACTCATCATGCTTAGCCTCTTTCCCCAATCGCCAGTATATTCTTGCTGCCTGGTAATAATATACCGCTGCAGTTTCTGGCTGATCCCTATCATTAGCACGATCACCGGCTATTGCCAGACACTCCGCTGCGCGTTCATCATTCCCGTGCGCGTCCCAAAATGCTCCAGCTAGTTCGGGCTTGTCCGCCTCAATCCAACAATATTCAGCCTTTTTCTTCAGTTCCTGGCGCTTGTTCGCATCACCAGCCTGTTGTATGCTGGCTAGGCTATAATAGTTGGCGGCTTCCTCCCATGCTTTTTCTGTTTCCAGTTGTTCGGCCGCCATTTCGTACTGGCCATGGCTCCAATGCGTGACCATCATCTGGCTCGTTTTTTTTCCATTCTCGTTTTTATGGGCGGCAATGTAGATTTTGTCCCCACTGATCGCCGGGCTGCCCACAGAGGTAAACCCCGGTGGGAAATTCCAGGTCGTGGACACGTGACCGTTCCGAATATCGACAATATACACCCGGCCATCATTGGCCCCCACGAAGGCCAGTCCGTGCATCACAATGGGGCTGCTGTTCAAGGATTTTTTGCATTCGGGGTCTGGGCCTGTGTGCCGCCATACCTCCCTGCCGCTCTCAACATCCAGGGCATGCAGACGATGGCTGTAGGCGCTGACCAGCAGTAAACGATTGTGTATGAACGGCGTGGCATTAACCCGCACCAGGTTGGTGCCATCAGGCAGCATCTGCACGGTTTTTTGGCGCAGATCAATTCGTAACAGACCGCCTCCCTCCTCCCTCTTGGTGCCTGCGTAAAGAATGTCCTTGTAAATGGCAAAAGAGCCAGTTAAAGCTCGTTTGGTATCGATGACCTGGATTTGACCGGACAATCCTGGGGGGACCAGGCTGATTGTGCCGCACTGGCAGATGACGACCAGGTTCTGCCCCCATTTTCCCAACCGTTTGACTTCCTCGCCGCAGGTGAGTTGTGTTTCAGCCGTCTGCCGTCCTCTGCCGTCCGCACTTAACGAAACCAGGTTCCCACCCCTGCCGACCGCAAACAAGCGGTCCCCATTGAGCAGGATGTCGCAGCAGCCGTTGGCTTTTTCAGGCTTGGGTTCAAAAAGAGGCGTCGGTTTTTCCCGGCCATGAAGTTCGTAACCATAAACTCCGCCGGAATGGCGTACGATACCCTGGGTCGCCAGAAAAATTCGATCCTGATTTAAAATAATGCTCTGTGGGGGTTCAGTGGACTGACTCCATAGAAGTTGCCCCGTCTCGCTATCAAACCCCTGAATGCCGCCTTCGTACTCGCCGCACCAACAGCAAATCACCTGTTCTGGCGTGATCAGTGGGGGGCCCACCAAGCTGCCCGGAATTGTTGTGCTCCAAAAGATGGGATCGGGTGGCAACATGGGGTCATGCTTGGGCGCATCTTTGCAGTGATTGCAGTAATCGGCACGAGGGCCCAAGTAGCTGTTGCACACTTGGCAGAACAGGTTCACATTTCCCTCCAACCAGCGTGGTGCTTAGATATGGCTTATTATATGTCAATTACCCAATTAAATGGTGGGGATGACCGGGTGATTTACTTACAAAATTGTCAATTTTGAAAAGAAGATCAGGCTGGCCTCCTTTTCAGACTTGTTGGATGGAAATCAACTGAGGGCTGCCTGGGAAAAGGGCAGCCCTCAGTGGGTGGATACTATGGGCGGATTATGGAATGCACAGAACCTGCCCTGGGAAAATCAAGCTGCCGTAGATATTGTTGGCTGCCTGTAGCGCGGTAATGGTTGTGCTGTAGGTTGCCGCAATGGCATAGAGGGTGTCTCCCGAACGGACGGTATAAGTGGCGGAACAGGTCGGGTTGGCGGGTGACCCACCGTCATTATTGCCGGGCTGATCCACTACAATGGGTGTGGGGGCGGGGAGGGTTGAACCATAGGGTGGTTCCTGGCGGTTGTAAAACTGGATGATGCCGCAGGTTCCGGTGGCCTCCACCGTGATGTATTGGGTTGTCGGACCATCCGGATCCCACCCCGGCTGCATGGTTTCGGTGACCTGATATTCACCGGGCGGCAGCATGTTGAACCGGATCCAGCCCGTGCCATCCGTGTATCCAACCACTGGCGTTCCGCCGTAGGCTGGCTGCAGGGTCATTTGCCAGCCGGGCAGCGGGGCAAGAGTGTTGTCATATTTGTACACATCCACGCAGGCGTAGTCGGTCCGGTTCTTGAAGCGGATTTGTTCGCATTTTTCCGGGTTGCTCGGATCCACAGTGAGATTCAGAGTCATGCTGGGGGAGGTCACGGGTTCCCAGCCGGGTTGCATCTCTTCGGTAAATGTCCAGGTTCCCGGCACGAGATCGTCGAACTTGAAATAACCAAGCTCATTGGTGAGAATGGTGAACGCTTCACCCGTTGTGGCATTGGTCGCAGTGATCTGCCAGTTGCTCAATCCCTGCTCAAAGTGATTGATCTTGTACCCTTCAACACAGGTGGTCCTCTGATTTTTGAAGGTGATCTCTTTACAGGTCAGGGATGGCTCATCCAGGTTCACAACCATGGATGTCTCGCCAATGGGGTGCCAACCGGGTTTGATTTCCTCGGTTAGTGTCCACGCTCCAAGCTGGAGGCTGTCAAATTGCACATAGCCATCATTGTTCGTCGTCTTTGAGATGGGTTCTCGGGTTCCATCATTTCGGGTCAAGGAAATCCCCCAATTTGGGATGGGTAAGTTATTTTCATCCAACTTGCGAACCTTGATGCAGGAGTCGTGGACCTGTTGGTTGATCAGATCAAGGCTGTCACATTTGTAGGGCTCTCGCGGTGAAATCAGGGTGATCACCGGTGTGATTCCAGTGGCTGAGGTCCAGCCGGTCTTGGGTTCTTCCTGGATGGTCCAGATGCCGGGCTGCAAATTGGGGAATACAGCAATCCCCAACGCGTCTGTTGTTTGGGTTTCCGAATAGGTGCCGGATTTGACGGTGATATCCCAATCCGGCAGGCCAACCAGATCAGCAAAGCCCTGATTTCCCCCCTGGTCAACCTTTCTGACAATCAAACAGGGTAGGGCTTCCATCTTGAAGCGGGTTTCGGCACATCCCGTGGGGGCACCGGAGAGGGTGACTTCAAAGCTTTGGGGGGTGTAAGGCTGCCAGCCTTCCCGATCCCGAATCGTCACGGTATAGACTCCAGCTGCCAGATTGGGAAAGTGGTATGCTCCATCCGAGTTGGTGATTTGGGACATTGCGGGGCGTCCATCCTTGGGTGTTACGACAATTTCCCAGCCTGGGCCTCCGATTTGATGATATACATCAATGACAGTACCGGCAATGCAGTTCCCGCCAATTTTTGCAACCGGGGGACAGAAACCACCGGGGGTGCATGGAGTATAACCGGGTTCTATTGGGGGAACTGGTGTTGTGGCTCCTCCTGATGGTGCAGGCGTTGAGGACGTACACCAGGGATCAAGTTTATACTTTGGGTTCTCACAGGTGTAGATTTTGCACGGATCTGTAAAAAACTGTGTTGGATCAGTGGTGCAGGTAAATATAGCACATCGAGGATCAGCTTTATGTTGGGCCTGGCTGCAGGTATAGGGTTGGCAAGTGGGGTCCCAAATATTGGGATTTGTGCATACATCTATTGCAGCGAAGGTGGTAATATGACTGCAAGCATAGCCTTCCGGGCAGGTATTCATTCCCCCTTCCTGGCAGGGGTAAAAAAGCTGCCACTCGCCTGATGCATCCCGGTAATAATAGGGGGCACACGGGTCTTCGGTTGGTATCGGGGTGGCCTGCTGATTGTAGGATCCACTGACGGCAGTTTGACGCGGCAGCGTTGTGACCGCCAGGACGGTCAGGGCGATCATCACAAAAACCCCAACCATGACTTGCAGGATTCGTTTAAGCAGGCTTGTGCTTTTGGGGGTGGTGGTTTTTTGAGGCGTGGTTTGTTTTGGGATCATTATTCCCTCCTAGTTTTGTGGGTTGTGGGATGAGGAATCTGATGGGTCGGCATCAGAAGTGAATGTGTTTTCAAGGAATTGGATTAATTCGCTCAGGCTCTCAAAGCGAATTTTGTTGTTTCCCATGATTTCTTCCAATATAAACCTCCATTTAGAAGTACCTTTATCGGCGACACTCTGAAGATGCCAGCAGCGCAGTAAATATGAGTGGTAATTGGGCGGTTTGGGTGTATTGGATGGATTCTGGCTTGATTGTTGCATGGTTCCAGTATAAGGAGTGCTCATTTCAAAAACGTTACAAAAGCGTTTCAAAACACCCTGGAGAATCGAAACTCTGTTGTATAATTATCTGAAAGGATCAGCATGGGGCCCAACCTGCGTGTCCACCTGTTTGGAGAAATGATGGTTGAATTGGATGGGAGCCACGTCCGGCATTTTCCCACGGTAAAGTCGCGCGCTCTGCTGGCCTATCTGGCCATGGATCCGAACCAACCGCATTCCCGCCAGTTGCTGGCTGATTATTTCTGGCCCGATATGGTGACATCTGATTCACTGCGTAATTTGCGCCTGGCCCTGCATCGTTTGAAAACAGCACTTCAAACAGCCACGCCCGCCCAAACTCACTCTCAAACTCAAATGAAGCTGTTTTTGACGAGTTGGGCTGACATCGGACTCCATCCGGATCTGGCGGTTTGGACGGATGCACTTGAATTTGAAATTTTGATGGACATGACGAGCCGTCACCCGCACGAGGCCCTATCAAGCTGCCCGGCTTGTGCCCAACAACTGACCACTGCCGTTGGATTGTATCGGGGGGAATTTCTTCAGGGACTGGACCTGGAAACATCGATTACATTTGAAGAGTGGCTGGTGGTTCAACGAGAACGGTTTCATCGCCAAGCCATCACGGCATATTACAACCTGGCTGAATATCATTACCGTCAGGCGCAAACCCTGGTTGCTGGTGCAGGCCGTTTGGTGGCCTATGAAGATGCGTTGAAGCATGCCCGGGCGGTTTTAAAATTGGAACCCTGGAATGAACCTGCCCACCGCCTGATCATCCGGGTGCTGGCCGGAACGGATCGCCCCCAGGATGCCATTGCGCAGTACCGCACCTGCTGTCGTATTTTGT
>Ga0116144_10005734_pt1 | contig 11106 bp, 9 predicted proteins | sample AD_UKC035_MetaG_FD_89746 | JGI IMG/M metagenome (GOLD analysis project Ga0116144, IMG submission 89746) | Active sludge microbial communities of municipal wastewater-treating anaerobic digesters from USA - AD_UKC035_MetaG | ecosystem: Engineered > Bioreactor > Anaerobic > Digestate | place: USA... | reverse complement strand
TTTCGGATTCGATTTGCAGAATTCCCGCGCCAAACTGATTTATCACGCCGTTGGCTTGAACGGGGCCAACGTGCGCACGCACCTCAGGTCGAGGAACTTTGGGCATGGCCTTTCGCACCTCAACCCACAGGTGGTTATTGTCTCGCTTGGCACCAACGATGCCTATTCCGATGCCTTCAACGTGCGGGCTTTCGGTTCCAATCTACTGCTGCTGATTTCGAAAATTCAGCAGGTTCTGCCCCACGCATTGGTAATCCTCACCACCCCCGGCGACCATCTTATAAATCGCGAGAAACCCAATGAAGCGCTGGAACAAGTACGTGCCGAGATTTACCGTATTGCAGGTGAGATGAATTGCGGTGTTTGGGACTTCTACCGGATAATGGGCGGTGCGGGCAGTATCAATACCTGGGCCGAAATGGGCATGTGTGCCAACGACAAGCTGCACTTCAACAGCAAGGGGTACAGGCTGCAAGGGGCGTTACTTTACAGCGCTCTGGTAAAACTTTCACAGCATCATCCTTTGGATGAAAGGAAATCACCGGCCTATGAGTAGCTTTCTGCATCACCTCAAAACGTTTCTCATTTACAACGAGAGCAGCCCCCTGATTTTTACCGAGGGCTCATTCTGGTTGTTCTTTGCGGTGCTGCTGCTGGGCTATTCGCTGGTTTACAAAACAAGCCATTTGCGTAGCCTGTACTTGCTGATTTTCAGCTTTTTCTTTTACTACAAATCCAGCGGTTTCTTCTTTTTTCTGCTGGTGTTCTCAACCATTTGCGACTACGTGCTGGGATTGCTCATTAGCAAAACCGAGATTAGCCTAAAACGAAAAATTTACGTTGCCCTCAGCGTAATCATCAACCTTGCTGTACTCTCCTATTTTAAGTACAGCTATTTCTTTGTGGATAGTGCCAACCAACTATTTGGAACGAACTGTCAGGTTTTCAATTTTTTGGCTCATTGGTCAAATGTGGTAACCGGCTCAGGGTTCGATGTTACGGAGATAATCCTGCCCGTTGGAATCTCGTTCTACACCTTTCAAACCATCAGCTACACCGTTGATGTTTACCGCCGCAAGGTGGCTCCGGTGAAGAACATCATCGATTTTGGATTCTACGTATCCTTTTTCCCTCAGCTGGTGGCCGGGCCCATCGTACGTGCAGCCGAGTTTATCCCCCAACTTTACCGAAAATTCTCCCTTTTTAGGAGGGAATTTGGCCATGCCCTATTTCTCATTATCAACGGGTTGGTAAAAAAGATAATCATATCGGACTACATATCCCTCAACTTTGTTGACAGGGTTTTTGAAAATCCGCTGAGCTACTCCGGTTTTGAAAACCTGTTGGCCACCTATGGCTACTCGGTACAAATCTACTGCGATTTCTCGGGCTACACCGATATTGCCATCGGGCTGGCCCTTCTGCTGGGTTTCCGACTGCCGTTGAACTTCAACTCGCCCTACAAGGCACTCAACATCACCGATTTCTGGCGTCGTTGGCACATATCGCTCTCTTCGTGGCTACGCGATTACCTGTACATACCCCTTGGGGGCAACCGCAAAGGGACAGTTCGCACATATGCCAATCTGATGATAACCATGTTGCTGGGCGGGTTGTGGCATGGTGCCAATATCCGCTTCGTGATTTGGGGTGCCATACACGGAGTTTCGCTGGCGGTACATAAGGCGTGGGAGAGTATCTTCCCGCCCAAGCGGTACCAGACCCCCGTTTGGAAGAGGGTGCTGGGTTCACTCTTCACATTCCATCTGGTGTGCCTGTCGTGGATATTCTTCCGTGCCGAAAGCCTTGCAAAGGCCTGGGGTATGCTACGGCAAATAACAACCCGTTTTGGTCAGCAAACTTTTGAGGTGGTGGAGAACTACTATGTTGTGCTCAGCATGATTGCCTTTGCGCTCATTGTCCACTGTATTCCGGTGCGGTGGAAGGAGTATTACCGTGGTATTTTCATCCGCACACCGCTGGTGGTTAAAGTTCTGGCTGCTGTTGTGGTGGCCATAGCCATATTCCAAGTCAAATCGGCCGACTTGCAGCCATTTATTTACTTCAGATTCTAATCGACCGAGCTTTACGATAAGGAAATATTTATGAAAATTCATTGCCATATGGCATAGTGGGATTCAGATTTGCCATTGACAATCGGGGCAAAAGAGCGTTGCCAATCCAAAAATTTCAAATGAGTAAAAAATTTCGTTTTTTTGGGAGAGAAGCGCACTACACTGCTAATGCAAATTGCTACTGCTCAAATAACCCTCTCATTCGATCGAAGAAACTGCGGTCGTTGCTATCGGGGTTGGGTGCGAAATTCTTAGCACCGGAGAGCTTTTCGAGGGTGGCCTTTTCTTCCTTGGTCAGATTTTTTGGCACCCATACGTTGATGGACACCAGCAAATCGCCCCTTCCGTACCTGTTCACATCGGGCAGGCCTTTACCTCTGAGTCTAAGGATTTTACCCGGTTGGGTACCGGGTTCAATTTTTATTTTGGCCTTACCGTCAACGGTAGGTATTTCTACGGGTGCACCAAAAGCCGCCTGCGTAAAGCTTATGTAAAGATTGTAAATCAAATCATTTCCATCGCGGATAAGGTCTGGATCCTTTTCCTCCTCAATAAGCACCAGCAGGTCGCCATTAACACCGCCCCTTCGGGCGGCATTCCCTTTACCCGACACCGACATTTGCATCCCCTCGGCCACACCGGCGGGTATTTTTATGGAAATTACCTCCGAGTCGCGGACTACACCTTCGCCGGAACAGCTTGTACAACGGTCGGTGATTATCTTCCCCTCTCCCTGACACGTTGGGCATGCCGAAGTGGACTGCATCTGTCCTAACAGAGTGTTGGTAACCCGTGTAACGTAACCCGATCCCTTGCAGGTTGAGCATGTGGAGTATGCCGAGCCATTTGCAGCCCCTGTTCCCGAACATGCTTTACAGCTCACGTACTTGTTTACCTTGATCTTCTTCTCCACACCGTTGGCAATCTCCTGAAGATTCAACTTTACTTTCACCCTTAGGTCGGTGCCCCTGTTTACTCTATGCGAACTTCCTCTGCTGCCGCCAAATCCGCTAAAACCGCTAAATCCACCAAAAGTTGAGAAATGGCCGCCAAAGACATCGCCAAACTGCGCAAAGATATCCTCCATAGACATGCCACCACTTCTGAATCCACCTGCTCCACCATTGAAAGCAGCGTGTCCATAATGATCGTATCGGGCGCGCTTATTGTCGTCGCTAAGCACTTCGTATGCCTCGGCAGCCTCCTTGAACTTCTCTTCTGCAGCGGCATCGCCGGGGTTCTTGTCGGGGTGGTACTTAATGGCCATTTGCCGGTAGGCCTTCTTTATCTCGTCCTTACCGGCATTCTTTGTAACACCCAGCACCTCGTAGTAATCTTTTTTTGGCATTAAATCATCTTAATCAATTGGTTACTCCCCAACAACGACCTTTGAAAAGCGAATCACTTTGTCGTTTAGCCTATAGCCTTTTAGCACCACGTCCACAATTTTCCCCTTCTGATCGTTGCTCTCCACAGCAATTTTCGAGACCGCCTCGTGCAAATCGGTATCCAGATCCAGGCCCACTGCTTCGATTTCGTTGACACCGTTGGATTTGAGAAAATCCATAACCTTTGAATAGATCAGCACCAGACCATGCCTCATGGCCTCAACATCGGCTGAAAGCTGTGAACTTTTCAGTGCCCTTTCAAAATCATCAACCAGTGGAAGAATTGATTTCATCACCTCCTCAGAGGCATTTTTTATCAAATCCATCTTTTCCTTCAGGGTGCGCTTGCGGTAGTTGTCGAACTCGGCTGACAGCCGCAGGTATTTATCATTTGCCATGTCGAGCTGGCTCTGAAGTTCGACCATGGGGTCAACCGCTTCAACGGGTTGTGCCTCCTGCCCATTTTCCTCCTCCTTGATGCCTATTTGGCCGGAATCATCCGTTGCCACCTGACGATGTTCGTCCTGCCCCTGCCCGGCATGTGATGCCCTCTCCTCCTTGCTGTCGGCGGTTTTTTTAACCTTCTTACTCATATATCAATGTCATTTTTTTCTCTTGCTGCTTGAGCAAATCAAAACTCCTGCCAATATTTACTTTCGGTCAAATTGGCACACAAAATTGCCTCATGCTGTTTTTTTGGCAAAGATGACCTTACGGTTTACGGACTATTTGCGCACCAAGAGCATTAAGGCGTTTATCAATATCCTGATACCCACGATCAATCTGCTCTATATTGTGTATCACGCTGGTACCTTCGGCCGAGAGTGCAGCGATGAGCAGTGCAACGCCTGCCCTGATATCGGGCGAAACCATGGAGGTTGCCCTCAATCTCATTTGGTGATTGTGCCCTATTACCGTAGCCCTATGCGGATCGCAAAGGATAATCTGAGCGCCCATGTCGATGAGTTTATCCACAAAGAACAGGCGGCTCTCGAACATCTTCTGGTGGATTAATACTGCACCCTTGGCCTGGGTGGCTACCACCAGGAAAACGCTGAGCAGGTCGGGGGTTAGCCCCGGCCAGGGAGCATCAGCAATGGTCATTATGGAGCCATCGATAAATGTTTCTATCTCGTAGCCGTCCTGAGCCGGAACATGAATGTCATCGTTTACTCTGTTGAACTGAATACCAAGCCTCCTGAATGAAGCAGGAATGATTCCCAAGTCATCGTACGATACGTTTTTGATGGTAACATCGCTCTGTGTCATGGCAGCCATGCCAATGAATGAGCCCACCTCTATCATATCGGGGAGTATGGTGTGCTCGCAACCCGTGAGCGATTCCACCCCTTCGATGGTAACCAGGTTGGAGCCAATACCCGAGATTTTTGCCCCCATCGAGGTTAACATTTTACAGAGCTGCTGCAGGTATGGTTCGCAGGCTGCGTTGAAAATGGTTGTTTTTCCTGGAGTTAGCACTGCTGCCATGATAATATTGGCTGTACCCGTTACCGAAGCCTCGTCTAACAGCATGTATGCCCCCTTCATATTCTTTCCCTTTACCTCAAAAAAGTTTTCCTTGGGGTCGTAGTGGAAAGTGGCGCCCAGATTCTGGAAACCAACGAAATGGGTATCGAGCCTGCGCCTACCTATCTTATCACCACCCGGGCGGGGGATATAGCTGACACCGTATCTGGCCAGCAGCGGTCCCACAATCATGATGGAACCCCTGAGCGCTGCAGCCTTGGCTTTAAAATCACTGGTTGTAAGGTATTTAATATCAACATTGCTTGCCCTAAAGGTGCATACCGAGGGCGAATGGCGGATTACCTCAACCCCCATACATTGCAGCAGTTCGATAAGCTTGTTTACATCGCGAATATCGGGGATATTGCGAATGGTAACCTCATTGGCGGTGAGGAGCACAGCACAGATAATCTGCAGCGCTTCGTTCTTTGCGCCCTGGGGAGTGATTTCGCCATGTAAACGCTTTCCTCCCGTAATTTCGAAAATTGCCATGGTAGGGGGATTTTATTTATTTTTCCTTTGCGAAAATTTCTTCTTGCTCTTGTGAGGCGTCATTTCCCTGATCTCGTTAAGCTTAAAGTCGGGAGCAAGGGTCAACTTGCCGTTGCTCAGCTCTGTCATATCACGGATAATATCCTCGTCGGATACGGAATCTTTGTTCCATATTAAGAACGACTTTTTCATGTGGTTGGCAATGAGCTCAGTAAGCGCATTCTTTTGATCGTCCTCCTCCATCTCGATAGCTTTGGCAATCATCATTTCAATGGATCGGCCATAGTGCTTGAACCTAATGGGATTGGTGGGATACGGCACGATTTTGGGCTTTTCGTAGATGGTGTTGATATCGGGCTTTGGGTAAGGCGAATCGATATCCAATTCAAAATCGGACATGATATGCAGGTGATCCCAGAGTTTATGCTTAAAATCGTTGATATCGCGCAGGTGAGGGTTCATATTTCCCATGACGAAAATAATGGCCTTGGCCATTTTATTCCGTTCTTCACGATCCTCCACGCTCCGCAGCTGGTTGACCATTTGCTGAATGTTCCTTCCGTATTCGGGAAGTTTAAGTTGCTTGCGCTGGGTATTGTAATCCATAATTTGATGTGTGGTTTTGCCTGTGAAAAGTAGTTAAAAAATAAATACTAACAAACGATTATGCCATTGCAACCTGCTTATCGGACAAGAAAAAATGGCTCCAACAAGGGAAGTATGTCAGGATTATGTTTTTTATGCCGCTAACTCCAACCTTTATCCTCAATGGCCTATCCGTGAACAATAATCGTACTTGTGTAATGGGCTTTCTCTTGTTAAACAGAAAAAGTATTTCCGATTTCACTCCGCAAAGCTAATCTATTAAGAGAAAAAAAACAAATGGACAAACCGGTGGCATTTTATCATTCAGGGCAATAAATAAGTTTAAAAATGGATAATCAATGATTACTTTTGCCTAATTTTACATGCAGATGGTCGTTTAGCGAAAACATCATTTTGATATTTCGTATTATTGATGTAGGTTTGATGAGAATAATGCGGATTTCTTTTGCCAAATGGCAATGACTATGAGGTTTACCATTTTTTCAAAACTATTAGAGCACCGTGAATAAGCTTCCCCGATATATCATCATAGCAACAGGACTGGCCATTGTAGTCTTCCTCCTGTGGTATTTCATCAATATTGTGGCGTTCATCCTGGTATCGGCCGTTCTGTCGCTTATCGGAAAGCCCATTGTTGACCTGTTAATCCGCATAAAAGTAAGGCAATGGCATTTGCCAAGGTCGTTGGCTGCTGCAGCCGCACTCATCGTTCTTTGGGCACTATTCCTTCTCTTTTTCAGGGTAATGATACCATTGGTTATCAGCCAAATCAACGAGTTGAATACCGTGAACGTTCCGAATTTGATTGAGAACTTTAAAGATCCCATTGACAAAATTGACAGGTTTATCCAGAACTATCTCCCCGCTTCGGTTCAGGATTTTTCTTTCCACGATTTTTTTGTTGAACGAATCTCCTCAGTAATTAATGTTGAAATTGTTACCCGCATCTTCAGTTCCACCGCTAATCTCATTGGCAATGTGGTGATTGCAGCATTTTCCATCTCTTTCATCACCTTCTTTTTCATGAAGGATGAGGGGCTGTTTTTTGAGGGTGTAACCATGCTGTTTCCGGAGAAGTATGAGCAGAACATTAAGCGGGCTCTGACCAGCATCAACAAACTCCTTCGCAGGTACTTTATAGGAATAGTTTTTCAGAGCACAGCCATAATGATTTTAGATACCATTGGGTTTATGATTGTGGGGATATCATTCCAAACGGCTCTGGTCATAGGGCTGTTCTGCGGTATACTTAACGTAATTCCCTACGTTGGGCCAATTATTGGTGCCCTGCTGGGCATTGTTATAGGCGTTGCCACCAACCTGAATCTTGATTTTTCCACAGGAATAATCCCGCTTATGATTTACATGGGCATCGTATTTATCATCGTTAAGCTCATTGATGACTTTTTTTTCCAACCCTTCATTTTTTCCAACAGCGTGTATGCACACCCATTGGAAATATTCATTGTGCTGCTCATTGCGGGCAGCCTTGGAGGAGTATTGGGCATGCTTTTGGCCATTCCGGGCTATACTATCATCAGGGTATTTGCCAAGGAGTTTTTGAATAATTTCAGGGTGGTGCAGAAATTAACCCAGAAAATATAGCTGAGTTTACTATGCAATTACTATATTTACACACCGAAAGAATATTACCATGTTCAAATATTTTGCTCCCCTTATTCTTTGCCTGACGTTGATTAGCGGACTTGCTACGGGCCAGGATGAACAAATTTTTTCGTACAGGTTTTTGGAAACCGACAACCCGCAAGGCAAGTCGGTGGTGGCATTCACATCACTTGCCCCGGCAGCAGCCACAGGACACTCGTGGAATTTCGGTCAGGGTGGTGCCACTTCATCCTCTGAAAATCCCACCTTTGAATACGACATATCCCTTACTTCGCTTTTCACTGTTACCCACAGCTACACACTCAACGGCGAAACGGTTTCACAGGAGGTCGAGATTCAGGTCAATCCGGCATATTTCGTGGTTTTCCCTGAAAATGTATTGGGAAATCTGGCATCGCTAAAAAGGATTATTCGCAGTGCGTTTATGATTGAAAAGAACGACACTTCACTGTTGGGGAACATGCGATTCGAGTGGACATTCAACGGTTTTACCCCCAGCAATTACTCTTTTCAGAATGCTTCCTATTTCGATTACCCCAACGTTTACCATACCTTTAGCGATGGCGGCAAGTATCTGGTTTCCCTTAAGGTGCACCACATTAGCAATGTGGCCAATACGGCCGAGTACTCCGATACCATTACCGTTGAGCCTACTTTCGGAGCCGATAAGCTCAATTTCGAAAACATTCCCAATGTCATCACGCCCAATGGCGATAGCATAAACGACTATTTCGAGGTTGTAACCAGCGGTACAAGCCGCCTTTCGTTTAAGGTCTTCACCCGGTCGGGACAGCTGGTTTACCAGCACGAGGCCAATGTGGTGAAATGGGATGGGAAAAATTACTACGGAAAGGATTTACCCGAGGGCATTTACTATTTCATCCTCGACGATTTAGACGGAAAGTATAACTCTGCCAAGGGTTTCTTTTACATCTATCGGTAAAGGATTTTTCCGAGAACTATCTTTCACACTTTTTTGCTCTTTTCGCCGGAAAGCGTTAGTGGTAACTTTCGGGCATTCCCTGGTATTTCATCACCAGTTCAGGCTTACCGCAGAACACAAAGCTGTGGTTCATATGGTCCCTTTCATCCAGGCTTATCCGCCTGAATACATCGGCCCAGCTATCCACGTCGGCATACTGTTTTACCAGCGGATTGGTCACTTTCTGCTCCTCCCACTGAGGGTTATCGTTCACCAGCTTGGCATACACCAACTCGGCATGGTTCTCGAACTCGGCATTGAAGAGGAAAGCCCTTTTTTGGCTTATACAAGCCAAAAGCCTCGAAATGACAATGTAGGTGAAAACAACGAAAAAGGCAGCCACCGGATTCAGGTACCACTTATCCCTGATGCCATCCTCCTTCATCTTCTCGTGAATGACCAAGAGGTGCATATACTCGTTGTCTTGCGCCTCGCGCCCCCAGTGGATGACATGCTGATACTCCTTTACCCTCTCCAAATTCCTAAACCTTTGGGTTAATTTCAGGTAATGGCGGATTTCCCATACCCTGTACGGTATGCTGGCTAGGATTTCCAGCAGCTTGGCCTTGGGCAGATTGTCTTTTTTCCCCGCCACTAAATCCATCCCAAAGAAGAAAAGTTTGGCCATTGCGCTATACTTGTATCGGGGAGTTGCCAAAGTTGCGCTGTGCTCCTTTTTAAGGTCTATCGTTGCTGTTGACATAGTATGAGTTATAAAGGTTTATACCGATTTTCGGGAGCGAAAATAGGCAATAAAAGGGAAAAAACAAGAGGTTACATTTAGCATTCTTTAAGGTAAATGCATATCCCATGCCAACAGAAAAACAATGGAAAAGCTACTCCTTGCCTATGCCATTAAAAGCCCATTTGAAGCTGAAAACATTGGAATAGCGGGAGAATCCCCCACTCCCTGCATTGGTCAGTGCGTAATCTACGGCAATACCCTTGAATTGGATACCAAGGCCGATATTGGGCTGAATGATAAGAGCCTTTTTATCATCGAACTCCCTAATTCTCTGAAGATTATTAAGACCTCCCCTGATGAAAATCAGGTTCTTGTACCCCAGTTCAATGCCCAATCGGGGTTCGATGCCGGCAAATTTGGATGCAATGGGGGTATTGCGCTTCCCATCGAAGTAGAAAACCCCGTTGAACTCGGCCATGAGCGTAACCTCATCGGAAAGGCTGAATGTTCGCGCAACTCCTACCGACATCTGCGGAAGGGTTACCTCAAGGCTATTGTCGGGAGCCCTGTTGAACGTGCTGTCGCCAACGGTTATCTCCAGCTCATCATTGTTGAAACTCCATATGTTGAGAGTAGTGGTGATATCACGAATGTTTGCACCAAACAACCAGTCGTTCAGCCTGTAGGTGGCGGCAGCATCAATACCAAACCCCCAGGCATTGGCAAATTTGCCCACGTTGCGGTAGATAATCTTGGCGTTACCGCCAACAGAGAGCCCTTCTACGGGCAACCTGCGTGCATAGGATAGCAGGAATGCGTAATCGGCCACGGAGAACAGCTTGAGCCTGTCGTAGTTGAAATTGCCATCGGCATCCATCAGGTCGATGGTGTTGGGAATGTCATCAACGCCAAAGCGTATTATGTTGACGGCCAAAGCCGACAGGGTGTCGGGGCGATGGGCAAAGCCCAGATGGTTGTACCCCGCCATTCCGGCAAAGTAGTTGGCATGCATCCCTCCCACTTCGTACTTTCTGGACATTCCTGCAAGCCCTGCAGGGTTCCAGTATGCTGCCTCAAGCCCTGAACATGCAGCTACCCCGGTATTGCCCATGGCAAGCCAACGGGCACCTACACCGATATTCAAAAAATCGTTGCTATACTTTGCCGTTTGCGCATAGGCAAAGAGTTGAAAAAGAGAAAAACAAAAAATCAGGGCAACTTTCCTCATGGTTTCTGATTATTCAAAGGCGAAAACCCACTATTGCTTTAGAAACAAACGTAAACCAATTTAGCTTTACTTTCCACAGGGTTTTACGCTCAAATAACTTACTTTTGCCAAAAATATTGCACCAAGCCAAAAAATATGACCACTCCCAATCCCATTAAGCACACCCCCAACATTATCACCCTGGCCAACCTGCTGGCCGGCTGCTTATCAATAGTATCGGCTTTTGAGGGCAACCTGCTTCTGGCCGGGTACCTCATACTGCTGGCGGCCATCTTCGACTACTTCGACGGGTTTACGGCACGTCTGCTCAAGGCATACTCGCCCCTGGGCAAGGAGTTGGACTCGCTTGCAGATTTGGTGAGTTTTGGGGTAGCCCCATCAGTGCTGCTGTTTCACTTGCTTAGGGATTCACTCAATATTCCCGCTACCGAAGGGTTAACCGCCGGGCACACCCTGCTGGTCATTCCCTTTACCGTGGCCATTTTTTCGGCTCTCCG
>Ga0116144_10005730_pt1 | contig 11116 bp, 17 predicted proteins | sample AD_UKC035_MetaG_FD_89746 | JGI IMG/M metagenome (GOLD analysis project Ga0116144, IMG submission 89746) | Active sludge microbial communities of municipal wastewater-treating anaerobic digesters from USA - AD_UKC035_MetaG | ecosystem: Engineered > Bioreactor > Anaerobic > Digestate | place: USA... | reverse complement strand
CTCCAACCACGTCGCCCGATGCGTTAAGGAAAGGCTTTTGCGCGCGAATGTTTCGCGAAAGCTGCAGCGACCATCCTTTCGGCGCAAGGTCGTCAGAAATGTACGATGCAATGAGAATTGTTCCCTTGTACATGAAATTGACAAGGTTCAGCGTCAGGGCATTGACGAAATCAGCCATGAAACCCCGGGTCAAATGCCTGCCCAAGACCAATGATTAGCGGCTGAGAATCTGGGTTTTCTTCTGTCTCTTCGATTTCTGCCTGTCTTGCCTCAAGGGCTATTTTGCGCCCCTTTGCCTTGAATTGGTACAGGTCGGAGACAATTTCATGGAATTTCAACGGCGCATGCGCAGCTATGCCGCGCGCAAGCTCTTTCTGGTACAGAAACGAAATTGCCGAAGAGTAGTAGTCGAATAGCGTATTCTGATTAAATTGAGTGATAATTTCTTTCGGCGTCTTGCCGAGTCGCGGAGCAAGCCAATTCACAAACTCCATGAGGGTTTCTCGTGGGTCTGCCTGCACCTTCTCTTCTGAGAGCATGTCAGCCGCTTTCAATACGCGGATAACAAGAAAATGGTGAAACCATCGAATGCGGTGCCCAAGCCAGCCGGTTCCCGTGGTCAGAACCTCTACTACCCGCCGGTAGTAGATTTTCCGAAGTTTCCGCTTTTTGTCTTGAGCGTTACGGATTAGGTCGCAGACCGTCAGAATGTCCTCATAAGTGACATCCGTTTTCAGCCAGCGGCCTAACCCGATATAGACCATTACGCAGCGGTCGCTGTGAGGTCTGGTGAGTCGATTCCCTGAACAGTCGCGCGAATTACCGCTGTGCCCGCTCCGCCTGCATGGCGAATCAGACCCTTGCGTGTGTCGTCGAGCGCGCCCGCCACGTTGCCCACTGCCACGTTTGCCGGTGTCAACGATGTCCAAGAAGCCTCTTGCGTGAAATTCACGCGGTAGACGTTCTTGAGAATTTCGATCGTTGAGTTATCGGCATGGCCGGCCAACGCAGAGCCGTACGCCCCGGGGATAACAGTGATTGTACCGGTCGTCAGTGTCGCCGGTGCAACCGCAGTCACCTCGAAAAGCTCAGAGCCGATGCGGACGACCTGCCCCACAATGAACGGGTTGTTCTGGCTCGCGTTGTCGTATGGCAGGGTTGTCTGACCTGACAATGACGCGCCGTTCAGCAGTGCAGTGGTTCCTGACGCTGCGCCGTCGATTCGGTACGCCTGCAGAAGCTGACGCTCGAATGGCGTAAGCGTAATTGCAGTCAGAGACTTTGCGCCCGTCCTGAATGGCGTCGCGGTTTGAATAAAGACATTGAGAGGCGCAAGACCCTCAGCGTCGATATTGCCCATTGACATCATCTGGAAGAACAGGTCTGCTTCGATGTCAGGAAGCACCACGAAACGCAGGGTCAATTCTTGGAAATTGTTTTTCCCCATTGCCAATTCGAGTGTTTCCGGCGTCGGATAGCATAGACCAACGCGCACGGAGTTTGTGCGGATTCCCGGTGGATTGTTCTTGGGGATTAGCAGAAGCTCGCCCGCAATCAAATCCATGTCAAGCTCAGGGTTGCCGAAACCGTAGAGAGGCCCATTGGTGCCCGCCCGGTATCCTACCATGCCCTGCAGCAGAACGCCGCCAAGGAAGTCTTGGTCTGTTCGCATGAGTGTGCATTCGATTTCCGGCGCAAAACCATTGAGCACCGCTTTCGCTACGGTTGCCGCAATTTGGTCTACCTCGGCTGTCTGCACTCGTCCGTTGATTCTGACCCTGAGCGTATCTGGTTTCAGATAGCCCAAGTCAGTGCCCTTGTAAATCAGGTTCATGACCTGTTTTCTGATATTCTGCCTATCTTGTAATGTTGGCATTTTATCCTCCGTTATGGTATTTTTTCAGCCGAGATAATTACAGGTTGTTCTACTACAAACTTGCCATCCCACTCGACGGCAGCAAGGATAATTTCATCCCCGATAGGGTCGAATCGGTAAATGTCCATTTTCCCAAGGCTTTGAGCGGTGCCATCCCATTGCACCGGCGCCGGGTTTTTCCCCACGATGCCGTCAGTGCTCATGTACACAAGCCCAAGCAAGGCAAGGTTTTCTTTTACGCAGTCGCTCGCCTTCTCGCCAATGATAACGAGGTCAGCGCGGAAAGTCTGCACGTTGTTCTCGGTGGCGTTGGCGATTTCGTCGCCCTTGTCGTTGCGCTCAGGCACGAGCCACCGTGAGATACCGCTTGCCGCAATTTCGGCCGCAATTTCCTGACGCTGAATCTTGTCCCCAAAGTGCGCAAGCGTCGGCTTGCCGTGAACGTCCGTCAGGAAACGGCAAAAGTCAATGACGATCTGCATTTCAATCGGCATCGTCGAGCTTCCTTGTCAGCGTGTACATATTGCGGCCAATTCGGCTTTCGCTGACTGTGAGTACACGGAAAACCGCGTCTTTCGGCACCGCACCGGGCTCAGTCTCAACCCTGATTAGCTCGTCCGTTTCGAGTGTATTCGGGGAAATCAAAGTCGCCTCGTACATTTCTTCGCGGCCGGGCGCGGTCGTTACAAGCCTCTTGTCTTCCTCAAACTCAATGACAATAATGGCCGCACCGCGCGTTGAGACAAGGTTTCTCTCAGAATCCCTGACAGTAGCAGTGCGATAAACCCGTTTCACCGTTCGTAAATCCCCAAGCTCATGCTTGCTTCGCGGCAAATCATGTCTTGCCGCTGCGTGAAAGACTCCCCGCCGTGTCCGTATGTCACCATTCCGATGCCAACGCGGTTCAGGTTGTATTCTACCTGCGCAGCTACGGCGCGGAAAAGTCGTCTCACCTGCGCGGCGCGGGTAAAGTCGCCATCGGTGTCTTCTGTCATTTTTCGTGGAAACTGCAGTGGTTGAGTCGGAGACACTACAGCCCCCTTAAAGTCGAGGCTGTCAATCTGCGCGCTCGCTTCAACTATCTTGTCTTCGCGCTCCGCTTGAGTCAGAATAGCCCACTTCGGGTGAAAATTCAACAATGGCGATAGGTTTGGTTAGGTTGCGTATGCGTTGCCGCCCGCTACCGGGTCGAGGTTTCCATCTACAAAATAGGTCAGTGCCATTACAGAGCCTCCTCGGGGTACGGCGTGAACCGGTGCCGGCAATGAGGGTGACAGGTCAGATACTTGCCGGCAAGCCTTTCTTCGCTGTGTATGTACGGGTAGTAAACCCCGTTTATTGTCGTCCCTTCGGGCTCAAGAGAGGCAAAGGCACCGTCTACATTCGCGCAGCGGTCGTCACCGATTGAACGGTAGAACGCTTTACCCTTTCCTGTGCTATTCCACTTCACAATGCGCGTGCCGATTTCTGACGCTTGCGCAATGTTTCCGGCTGCATCCGCTTCGCCTGCAGTAGTTACTGCCACAATGTCTGCGTAAGCCTGAACGCCCATACGGCGAAAGGCGCCCCTGTATTCTCCATTCGTTCTGACCTGAAGTAAAAATTTGGCTTCGCCGTCCTCGTGGAAAAGTGGAATTTTCTTCACTACGTCGAGACGCGCATTTTCCACCGCCTCAGCGGCTTCCTCAAAAGACTTGAAAAGGGTTCCCTTATTGACAATCTTTTTGACCAGACTTTTGGCGGTAAGCGCAGTCGGATTGCCTTTAAGGAAACCCTCTTCCAGTGTTTCGAGGGAAAATTCGCGGATTATGTCTTGTCCGCGCCTGCCAATACGGACAGCGGGATTGTCGAATTTCTTCACCGCGAAACGGAAACCGGCAAGAGTGGTCGAAACGTATTCCTGCCTTTCGGCAAGCATTTCGCGAAGAGGTGCTAAATTGGGTTCGGCTGAAGACGCAATTTGGAAAAACCTGTCTTTCGCTAACCTTTCGACCCCTTGCATGGTCTTTCTGTTCATTTCGCGAATCAGAGCATCGACAATCCGCATGTCAACGGTGCCTTTCCCGCGCAGTGCGTCGAGAACCACGCGCAAAACGCCCGTGACCCCCTGATTCCATACTGCGCGGAAATACGGCAGCACCTTACCGTGCTCGCCAGTTAATCACGCCTTCGGTGCGGATGGCCTTAACGCCAAAGTTTACCGAGACAGTGATTGCTGTAGCGCCGTTGTACCCGGGCAGTGGTTCGCGGAGAATGTACAGACGAACGCCGTTACGTTCAAACTGCACTTTCGAGCGGCCCTGAGACGCGGGAATTTCCGGCTGCGATGGGAAAATGTACATGACCTGTTGCGGGTCAGCGAGCAAGTTTGCGTGCTGGTTTGCTGCAGGTGAATACACGTACGGGCTTTCGAGAACCTGAAAACCGTTCACACGATCGACAAGACCCTCACGGAACGCGTTACCGGGAACAGCGCCAACGGCGTCGAACCTGGTAAATTCTGTGATATTGGTGAGGTCTTCGAGCGTTTCGCCTGAGACGAACGCAATCAGACGGTTTGTCGGGATTTTCGAGTTAATGAACGACAAGCGCGCGGTTTGCAGGTGTGCACGCGTACCGGCGACACCGTAAGTGCCGATAGTACCAACGCCAACCTGAGTGGCAATCGCCTGAGCGGCGAAAGTCTCCACTTTCTCGACCACGTTAATGACTGCGGTTTCGACGAGGCTTTCAAGGTATTGGATACCTGTAGAGCTTTCGTACGTCTCGTCAGTCACAAACGCATCATAGAATTGCTGCGTGGTGATCGTCTCGTAAGTAGCGGTGCGGTCTTCAAAGGTCACTGCGCCGCCGGGCGCGCGCGTCTTTGCAGAACCGCCCGACGTTTTTGGAACGCGCCATTCTGAGGCGTTCTGTCCGGGCAGTGGGTCATTCCAGCGGCGAAGACGAGGGACAAACTTCAATTCTGCGATGAGTTTACCCCATGCCTGTTCGGCGAGCTTCGGCAGGATATGATCCAGCATGGTTGTTGAATCTTGCATTGCTTTCTCCTATGCTCTTTCGAGCGGTTGTTTGACTGCTGGGAGTCACCCTTTTGGTTTTGGCTGCTGGGGGCCACCCGATGCGCGTTACGGTGCGCCGCCTGACTGCTGGGAGTCACCCGCCGGGGGTTGCCCCCCCGGTGAATGATTGCGTAATTAGCCGACCTGTATGGCCGTCAAGTTTTTTCCACCGCCCTGCAATTTGAGAAAGTGCTCTACCTTCTCACGATCGAAAGGCTGGTCTGTCATTGCCTTGTAGTATTCGCCTGAGTCTTTGAGCGCCTGCACAAACTCAGGATTGGTCAATTCGCCCGGCTTGAGTCGGCTTGACCCTGCGCCACCCTTGCCCGGTTCAGGCATGCCGGTCTTCTGGCTTTTACTGAACAGGTAAGCATGCTGCGGGTCTTTCGACCATGCTGTCAGTATGTCCTTGACTTCGGCAAACTTGTTCCCGAGAATCACTGGCTCGCCGTTCTGCTTTGAGTGAGCGACCATTTTGCCGTCGATCGTCTTGAAATCATACCGAAGGCGCATGAGGTCAATCACGTCCTGCCGGTTGTTGAAATCAAGCCCCGAAGACAGAATGCCCTCAGTCAATGCTTGGTTGCGGTCGCGCTCGCTGATTTGGCCTGTCAGTGCTTCGATGGTGCGCGCCATTTCGTTCATTTTTTCGACTACTGACCCGGGGATTTCTTCGCCCTTGGGTTTCTTGACCGCAGCCAACGCCCTTTCGATTTCTTCGCGGTTGGTTGTACCAAACGTGCGTTGCAGCCATTCGTTATGCACCTTTTCCGCATGCGCATTGCCTTTTTTGAACAGTGCGTTACCATCCAGACCCGCGTCGCCGCCTTGCTGGCCTTGGCCACCTTGGCCACCCTGTCCGCCCTGAGCGCCGGTATCCCCGCCGTCCTGGCCACCTGCGCCCCCTGCGTCGCCGGATGCACCGCCGCCGCTACCGCCTTCGCCTGCCTCTTGCAGCAGGATATACCGATGCCAAGGGCGCGGCATTACTCCGCCGCTCCCTCGTCGTTAGCCTTTGCTGCCTTTGCTGGCTTTTCTTCTGGCTTGCTGACGACTTTACCCTCACCGGCCTTTACCTCGTTCTCGGTTGCAACGAGCAAGGCGAAGTGGCCTTTTCTCAGGTCGTACTTGTCGCTTTTCCCTGAGAGGGCTTCTTTTTCTGCGCTTTCAAGTGCGGCGTTGCATTCTGCATGCGAGCCTAACTTGATAACCTTTTCCGTCCGCGCGTCCTGCGGGTTTTCGCCGCGTGTCACGTAGACCGTCTTATAGACAAGCGGCTTGTTTTCAGCCTTCTTGTTCTGTGGTACATTCTCTGACATTTTTGTCTCCTTGACTCACTGCAGATTCAGAACCGGCGACGACTCAAAGACCTTTCGGCCACCGTTCGCGTCGATGTCTTTCAGCAATGAATCCAAAACGTCAGGCTTGACTTCGGCAGCAAGTGCGTGCATGACTGCGTTCTTTTGCACTTGCTTTGTCACCATGTCGGTGCCCGCAATGTCGATAAGCCGCTTGTACTTCTCCTGCTCGTCGCGTGGTTCGCGCACCTTGAGGAAAGGGTCAAGTTTGATCGTCTGCGGCTCGGTCTTGTACTGTGCCGCGTAATGGGCTGCGACCTTGTTGACCGCCCCCTGTACCGCGTAAGCGACCGAATTGATAATTGCGTTGGTGTCGAGTTTCTTCACTGCCAATGCGGTGCCCGATTCGACTTTTACCTCGTCGGCAAATTCCTGCTCAAGAGCGACCGTAATTGCCATTTCGCGCTTCACTATCTGCATTTCGTCGCGCATCGACCGCGCGGCAGCACTATCTACCTGAACAATGCCGGGGATAACTTCGGCAGTGTTCACCGGTACATATTGCCCGGGTTGCAGTTTCTTGTCTTTCCCCAGCGACGGCCCATACAGGAAGTAGAAGAGTGACCGGTCATAGTGCATGTCGAGCTGGCTTTTCATGTTGTAGAGCTGCAGGTTCATCCGCGCGGTGTCGGCAATCAGGCTTTGGCCGTCGTCATTCCAGATGCACCGCTGAAACCGATTCTCTGCCAGCGTCTCTGTAACGATATTCCCGTCTTTGTCCGGTGCTGTCACTGTCATGTCACGGGTATTGATAACCCACTTACCATTTTTCGCCTGAATGGTGAATATACGAGCGTCTTCGTCCTCAGTGACCTGCATGCGACTAAAGACGCGGATTTTTTGCTCTGCCTCGAAAATGTACGATGCGCCGCCGATCAATGCGTGCATACATGCCTTGCGGGCAATCTTTTCGAGGTCGAGCGGCTCTGCGGGCTCTACGGCGATTTTGCCGTGGAAAACATACCCTACGTATGTATTGACGATCTTTTTCTGGTAGTTAGGGTAAGAGGCCCAATTTAGCCGCTTCTGGTATGCGTCGTCGTCCTCGTTGAACAGTTTTCTCAGGTAGCGGTGCGTATCATGCACGCGGTTTCCGCCCTCGTACAGATTGTAAAAGTCTTCGGTTTCGAGTCTCATGCAAGCCTTACGTCGAAGGGCTCTGTATGGTTCTTGAGTTTACTCATTGCCAATGCCATGCTGATAACAATGTCGTCATGGTAGCCGCCCGGCGCGCCGTAACGTATCGTCCCCGCCCTCGTCGTGTCAACCCCAAAGACTGATAACTCGTGGAGTACTTCGGGGATATTCGGGAATGTGACTTCGCGCTTTTCGAGCATCATGGCCATGTCCTCAATGAGTCGATTTTTGACGGCGTTACTGAATTTCACCGGGGAGACATGCAGGCCAAGTCGCTGCAGCCGTTCGACTACCGGGTCGCCGACACCCGTGGCGTCTGGTACAATTTGCGCGTGGTTGTACCGTTCGGCCATCTGCTGTATTCTCCGCTCTTGAAACGCCCATTCGATCTGATTGAAGCGGTCGAACGCGACCATATGCCGGCGCTCTACGTCCCAAACGGTCAAGACTGTCCAGTCTGAGTATTTGGCAAGGTCAACGCCCATAACGTACAGGCGGCCGGGGTCAGGCGGCTCAAGCTCGCCAGCAATGCACTCTTTGTAGTTTCTGAAGACTTCGCTGCCTGAGTCGAGAAAAATGGCAAGGTACTCTTGCTCGAATATCATTTGCGGAGTGGTCAGCCGCGCTTGCTCAAACTCTTCTTGCGGGAAAAACGGCGAACGATTCGACGGCGCATGATGGTAAGACCAATCAGGGTGCCCGCTCTTGGCGAGCTGCGCAAGGTCATGAAACCAGTTTTTGCCCTTCGGTGTACCCATGAAGTCGCATGGCCCCTTGGTTACGGCAAGCATGGGCCTGACAACCTCGAACCATACGTCAGGGTGAACCTTGCCGCACTCGTCGATGCGCGCACTCGTCAGGGTGTCGCCCTTGATATTCTCGAAATCGCCTGAGCCGAAGTATTGTATCTGCCCGCCCGTCAGTAATTTGACGGAAAGGTCAGACATACTGTACGAGGTTACGAAATGCCCGAATTTTCGCAGCAGGCGCTTAAACTGAACCTTTGCCTGCCGGTAGACCGGATAAATTGTGTAGTGGTTCGCGTCCGGGTTGCCCCATGCGTGCTTGAAGTCACGCAGCATGCCGATTGTTGACTTGCCATACTGCCGACCGACCGGCGCAACGAGAAACCGGCGCTTTTTGGCATAGAGGTTAATCTGGTCGCCCTCTGGCTTATAGGGGAGCACGAGTTCGGGCATGGCATTTACTGATTCTCGGGGTCGTTTTCGGCCGCTTCGCGCTCGCCGGGTAACTCAGGCCACTTGACCGTCACGTCATGCTTCACCGCGCCGCCACCCTCTCCGGTGTGCTCCATGCGCAGCCGGCCATATTTCTCAGGAAACATGCGCTCGAGACGCCACGCGGACACGACCCAGTTTTCGCTCTGCCGCTCGAGGTTGCTCAGTAGCCGCATTTCGCGCTCAATCAGGGCTTTTTTTAGTGCGTCCGCAAACCCCTTGTAAGGCTCTTGGCCTGCCTCGCCTTTTTCCTTGTATTCGTAGTATGAGGCGCGTGGAATGCCGGCAAATTCACAGGCATCTACAATGGAAAGCCCAAGTCGGATGGCGTTGAGAATACGCTCGACCTTTTCGGGTTCGGTTATATTCTCCGGCGGTCTGCCGTTCGCCTTTTTCTCCTTCTTGGGCTTTTCCTTTGTAGGGCGTTTTTTCATGGGTTAGAAAATACCGCCTCTCGTCGGGTCGATACGGAAACGATTAGCAATGTTTCGGACACCCTGCCCGATGCGGGCGAGAATGCCGCCCTTGTGCTGCCATACGTAGATCGGAAAAACAATGCCGTTATTTTTGATTGAGTTAATGAGCTTCTGTGTCGCGTCCTTGGTTATCGACTTCAGTTTCCCTTGGGATTGCGCAAGCTCTTTGTACTGGTAGAGCTTGTCGTAACCGCATTTTATTTCAATGACCTGCCCGGCTTCTTCGGGCTTGCCTGTCTTCTTAGCCATTTAGGTGCCTCTTTTCAATGATATAGTAGCGAATGCGCTGGATGTGCTCCATGACCTTTTTCGGTGACTTGAGGTCATGCGCGGGGATTCGGTAAATTGCTATCCCCATGAGTGCAGCCGCATTGTACTTTTCGATGTCCTTTGTGAATCCGGCCGGGTTTGTATGCCGGCCGCCGCGCCAAATTCCCCCTTCGATTTCTACTCCGAGACTGAAGGTCGTAGCGAAGTAGTCAATGCGCCACTTTCGCCTCGGGTGAAATCGAAATTCACGCTGAACCGGCCCAAGGGTCGCAGACAGCATGCGCTCGAAAAATTGCCCGTCACTTGATTGGCAATTCTTGTTGCGGGTTGTTGTCGAAGAGTGCGCCATTTTCAATTTTCATTGGAGCTTTCGAGCCAATTTGAGACTCTTTCATTCTGCAGCCAACGGTTGTTCTGCAGTCATGCTCCCAAAAGTTAAACTCGTTGTTCTTGTTGAAATGGATTTGCACGTCAATCTGATGTCCGGCCTCATCGCCATATTTTTCGATATTCTCAGCGACTTTCTTTAGTGCCGCCTCAACCTGCTTGGCCAATTCTCCGCCGCATAGGTTGTTTACTGTCAATTTCTGCTTGCTCATTTTCTACCCACTTTTGCCCTTTCGGGCTTGTCAATTCTCAATAATTTTTGCCCCCCGTCAAGTTTTTAACCTGACGTGAAAGACTGACCGGCGAAATTTCTCGCCGATCGAATTTAAGTAAGGCGAGTCGGTCGGCACCTGCAAAGTTTCTACCCTTTCCACTTCGAGCGCATTGTTTACCTTGCTCTTATAGAAAACCGTCACACGATTCCCCTTGTACCTCTTGCCGCCAAGGGTCAGGCCGATTCGCTCGCCGCCAAGCATGATCGGTGCAAGGCGCAAGGCATACGCGGCCGGAGTTAGTGGGATTGTGAAGCTGCGCATATAGTCTATTTGCCCGTCGAGTCGGTCGTACAGCCACTTCTGGTCTGCGTCCATGCAGTGCCGTCTCTGCTTTTGGGCAATGCGCAGTAGGCGAAGAGCGTCTTTCCTTGCTGCCTTCGGCAACGCCTTTACCCTCTTGAAACAATGACGCCACGAAAACCAAAGGCTTTCAGCTATGAGGTCTGCTGTCTTGAGGATTTCCGCGCTGGGGTGTGCAGATGCAAAGGCTTGCCTTTCGAGTAGGTAGCGGTTCATCAGTATGGTATATCCCCATCCTGACCGTCGAACGCGGCTGCAGCAGAGCTATCGGGCGGGACGCGCTGGTCAGCATTGCCGCCTGACGCATAGTCTATAATCTGAAACGCTTCGACGCTGATTTCTGTTTTGCTTTGCTTCTTGCCGTCGGTTCCCTCCCATGAAGACCACTTGAGAGAACCTTCGACACAGCACCGCTTACCCTTCTTGAGAAGTTTTGTCAGGTTTTCCGCTGCCTTTCCCCATACCACGCAATCGAAAAACCCCGCCTCGTCTCGGCTTTCGCCGGTCTGCCGGTTGTAAATGCTCTTGTTACTCGCGAGCGTAAAGCGGCAATAGTAATTCCCTGTATTCGTGGATTTCAATTCAGGGTCTCTTATTGCGCGCCCTATGAGCACCACGCGGTTTATGTCACTTGCCATTTACACCCTTTCTCGCGTTCGCCATCATTTCGTCAAACGCTGCATCGACTCGCTCGCCGATTTTTTCAGCGACTCGCATTCCGTGCTTCTCGTACAGCT